>Ga0102938_10004527_pt1 | contig 10209 bp, 8 predicted proteins | sample SalPonR2_B_D2_MG_FD_84516 | JGI IMG/M metagenome (GOLD analysis project Ga0102938, IMG submission 84516) | Salt pond soil microbial communities from South San Francisco under conditions of wetland restoration - Salt Pond MetaG R2_B_D2_MG | ecosystem: Environmental > Aquatic > Marine > Intertidal...
TACCTATTTCGTGGTGGCGCATCTCCACTACGTGCTCATCGGTGGCGCCGTGCTGCCGTTGTTCGCGGGCATTTACTACTGGTATCCGAAAGCGGTTGGCCGAATGCTCTCCGAACGCATGGGCAAATGGAGCTTTGCCCTGATTTTTATCGGCTTCAACGTCGCCTTCTTTCCCATGCACCAGCTTGGGCTGGAAGGTATGCCCCGGCGGGTCTACACCTACCTCGAGCAGATGCAGTGGGGCCCGCTCAACCAGGTGGCGACGCTGGGCGCGCTGGTGCTGGCTGCCGGCTTTGTCCGCTCTTTCTGGAGCTTTCTGATCAGGGCCCGTCGGGGCGAGCCGGCCGGTCCCAACCCCTGGGGTGCGGATACCCTGGAGTGGTACACCGATTCCCCTCCCGCGAATTACAATTTCCGCTACCTGCCGGTGGTGCGCAGCGGCACACCGCTGTGGGACGACGAGGCTGCCGGTGAGCGCCAGCTGGTAACCGGGTTGCGAGACGATCGCCGCGAAGTCCTGTTGACCACCCTGATCGATGCCGAGCCACAGAGCGTGTTGATTCTGCCAGAGCCCACCATCTGGCCACTGCTGCTGGCGATCGCCGTCAGCGTCGCTTTCGTGGGGATCATGTTCAGCCCCTGGTGGTTCGTGGCGGGCTTTTGCCTGAGCTTTATCATGATCGTCGGCTGGCTGTGGCCCCGGCGGCCCTGGCTGGAGGATTGAGCGTGCGGGAACGGTTTACCGTGGAGGCCAGTGAGTTCTCGCGCTTCAACCCCGGCCACTCGGCGCCGGTATGGTGGGGCATTCTGGGGCTGATCCTGATAGAGGCCAGCGTGGTTTCCGGGTTTATCGTCGTCTATTTCTATTTGCGACTGATGGCACCGGAGTGGCCGCCGGCGGGTGTCGAGCCGCCACCATTGTTTTGGCCGAGTGTTACCGTGCTACTGCTGCTGGCCAGTTGCGTCACCATGTGGTGGGGGAGCCAGGCTATCCTCAAGGAGCGCTATCGGCAGTTCGTGGCTGCCATGTTCTCTTCGGTGGGCCTGGCATGCGTGGTGCTGGTGGTTCGCTGGCAACAGTTTGACGCCATGGAGGTCGGCTGGGACGATCACGCTTACGGTTCAATCGTCTGGACGATCATGGGCTTCCATTTTATCCACGTGGTGTCGGCCGCTATCGGCACCAGCGTGGTGGGTGTGCTGGGGATCCTCCGCTACTTCACACCGCGCCGCCAGATAGGGGTGGTCGTCGATACCATGTACTGGAATTTTGTCGGGCTCGTGTGGGTCCCCCTCTATGTGGTGCTGTGCTGGGTGCCGCGATGGCTTTGAGCACAGCGCCGGGACAGCCGGGGGAAGAGAATGGATAGAAAGGCGACGGATTTCAACAGTGCGACGGGCATTCTCGCATTATGGGGCGGTTGGGGGCTGGCGATCCTCGCCTGGATTCTGCACCTGTCGGTGAGCTACGTCGTGGTGGGGTGGTATTGCCAGGGCGAACAGGAACTGTCCCCCCGGCTGATAACGGTGGGCCTGAATCTTCTGACCCTGCTGACGGCCCTGTTGGCCGGCGCAGGTAGCGTGCTCGCGCACCGCAATTTGCGGGTGGCGCGCAAAGGCGTGGGTCCTCGCGAGCGCAGTCGCTTCATGGCGCGAAGCGGCTACCTGATGAGCCTGTTTTTTTTCGCGGTGATCCTGGTGCAGGGGCTGCCCAACCTGTTTCTGGGGCCCTGCCAATGAAGCGCTGGCTTGCACCCGTCGTGGCCGCTCCCGGGTTGGCGGCCTGGCCGGCCCACGCGCATATGGCCGGTGAGGAATTCAGCTGGTGGCTGGTGGATCCGCTGGCACTGGTGCTGCTTCTGCTGGTAGCCATCGCCTACTGGCGGGGCAGCGCCGACAAGGCCAGCCGTCCCCAGGCGGATAGCGGGCGCTTCAGGCAGCGGCGCTGGTTTTTCTGGAGCGGTTGGACAATCCTCATACTGTCCCTGGCTTCGCCGCTGGATCCACTCGGCGAACAGCTGTTTTCTGCCCATATGGTGCAGCATGAACTGATAATGCTGGTGGCTGCCCCCCTGCTGGTGCTGAGCCGGCCCAGTGCCGCTTTGCTGCGGGGGTTCCCGGCGTGGCTGGGGCGGCTTGTGGGAGCGATCTTGCGGCCCAGCGGCCTGCGTTCCTTCTGGAGCTGGCTTGCGTCTCCGCTGGTGGCCTGGATGATACATGCGCTGGTGCTATGGGGATGGCATCTGCCGGCGCTGTTTTCGGCGGGCCTCGAAAGTACGCTGGTGCATGTGCTTCAGCACTTGAGTTTCCTTTGGGTGGGGCTGTTATTCTGGTGGGCGCTATGGCGCTCGCGGAGCCGGGGTTCTGCGGCAGGGGTGCTGTATCTGTTCACCACCGCCATTCATGCCAGCGTGCTGGGGGCATTGCTGACATTCTCGCCGGCCGTCTGGTATAGCCCCTACCTGGCGACGGCGCCGTCCTGGGGGATTAGTGCGCTGGCAGATCAGCAACTGGGAGGACTGATCATGTGGATGCCGTCCGGTTTGGTATACATCGGCGCTGCGCTGGTGGAGGTGAACGCCTACCTGCGCACCAGTGGTCGCCATGCCCGCCAGCGGGATATCGCCCGGGGAGCCGAAATACAGCATGTACGACAGAAGTAAGGCCAACAGCGAGCGCTATGGTCGCTTGCGGCTGTGGCTGCCGGCAGCGGGAGCACTGTGTTTCGGCCTGCTGATGATAGCTGGCTGTGAGGATAGGCAGCCTGAAAGCGCAATGTTCGAAGGCGGCAGTGCGCAACGGGGCGCCGGTCTGATACGGGAGTATGGTTGCGGCAGTTGCCACAACATACCCGGCATAGCCGGGGCAACCGGCCAGGTTGGCCCACCTCTCGGGCGCATCGCCAGGCGCGCCTATCTGGGGGGCGTGCTGCCGAATCAACCGGCAACGATGGTCCAGTGGCTGCTGGATCCCCGCGCCGTGGCTCCGAATTCGGCCATGCCGGCGGTGGGGCTTGACGAGGCCGATGCCCGGGATATCGTTGCCTACCTGTACACGCTGAAATGAGGATCTGATGACGCTGTTCAGTTTGTCCGACCAATTTGCCCACGGTGCGCAGGCCCGCAGGTGAAGATCATGCCCCTCACTCCAGCCCGCCTTGCCGCGGCGACGTTGATACTCCTCGCGCTGTCCGGCCTGATCGCCGGCGTCCTGATTGTGTTTGTGGGTGTCTACAATGTCTCGGCATTGCGCCAGCATACAGCTCCGATGTACGCGCTGATTGACATCTCTCTGCGCTCGTCCATCAGTCGCCATGCCCGGCACGTTGAAGCGCCGGATCTATCGTCACTGGAGTGGCGCAGCGAAGGTGTCCGGCTCTACGCGGAGCATTGCCTCAAGTGCCACGGCGCCCCGGGCACCTCGCCGGCGAGTTTTTCATTCAGTATGACTCCCGTACCCGCTGCGATCGTCGAAGCCGCCCGCGAGCGTAGCGCCGGGGAATTGTTCTGGGTTATTGAGCAGGGCATCAAGATGAGCGGCATGCCGGCGTGGAAGTACCGTCTCTCTGACCGGGAGATCTGGACGATTGTCGCTTTCATCGAGCAGGTGCCGCACCTGAGCGTGGTCGACTACCGCCGCCTGGTTGTTGCGGCGGGGCTGCCCCAGCCTACTCCCCGCCCCCGGGTATTGGGCGCGAAGGCGACAGTGGCCGGGTCAGCCGAGAAAGGTCATCGGGTGATCCAGCAGTATGGCTGTATCAGTTGCCACACCATCCCGGGTGTCACCGGTGCCATTGCCGATGTCGGGCCATCCCTGGCGGGAATTGCAAGCCGGACATTCATTGCCGGGTTGTTGCCCAATACCCGGGACAACATGATCCGCTGGTTGCATGATCCTCAAGGCATCGATCCGCAGTCCACGATGCCTTCCCAGGGCATCAGCGAGCAAGAGGCCACCCACATTGCCGCCTATTTGGCAACGCTGACGGCTGATCGCTGATCGCCTTTAAAAGCGGTACAGCAAGGTCATGCCTCCCACATAGAAAACGAGCACCAGAAGCGAGTCAATTCCCATTCCCAGAATTTGGCGATTTTTTCGTTCCGCCAGTCCCATCACCAGAATCCCCGTCACTATCAAGCCGAGCAGCGCTCCCATTGCGGAAAAGAGACCCACCTCATTGAGCACGGGACTTTTTTTCGCCACCATGTCTATGCCGAATATCAGTGCGATATTCAGAATATTCGTTCCCAGTATGTCGGAGATTGCCATGGCATACAGCCGCCGACGTAAAGCCGCAAAGACCGTACTCGCCTCCGGCAAGGAGGTGGCGATCGCGAGGAATGCCATCCCCATGAACGAGGAACTGATGCCGGTCTGGGTAACAATTGCGGCGCCGCTTCGGGCCACACAGTAACCCGCAAGCAGGATCACCAATGCGCAGCCAACGGTCTTTGGCACAAGCGCCGACGTCGTTTCCGATGTTGCACTGGAATCCGTATCGCCTTCAGGCTCGGCCCCCTCCGCGAAATTGGCGGTCCATGGTTTCCGGCGGTCGGCTTCTCCCAGTTTGAAGAACATGTAGATTACGCCGATGAGCAGCCCCCATGTCCAGACACCGGCACCCAGGAAGGCGCGGTCTCCGCTAACAATCGCCATGGCTACCAGCGACAGTAAAAGAATGTTCAGGGAGCCCTGCAACATTAACGCCGGATCCGGGGCGATGTAGGTAAGCGCATGCCTGCAGAACAGCAGATCGCCCACGGCAAGTACCGCCACTTGCATCGCGATGCTGCCCAGCAGATTGGTGACCGCCAGTGTCGATTCCCCGGTATAGGCCGCACTGAAACTGGTGGCGATTTCCGGCAGCGAGGTGACCCCTGCCAGCAGAAACAATCCGATAAATACCTGGCCGGCACCGGTACGCCGGGAAATTTCATCCGCATACCGCGCCAAAAGGGTTCCGGCAACCCAGATAGCGATAGTCCCCGCCGCAAAAATGGCGATATTGGCCGCAAGACTCAATGCCAGAAAGTGAGATGGCACGACAGCTCAACCGCTCGCTTGAACAATCATCGTGCGCCCGTGCCCGTCTGCCATCGTTAACATCGCGCTAGAAAATAAACCGGTCCCAGTTTCCATAACTCGAACGCACTGGCCCAAGCGGAATGCTCAGGCCGATGATGGCGACGCCTGTTATTGCCGTCAACGCTATGGAAACAACTCCTTCCCCGAATAAAAAGGCAGTAATAACAAGAGCAAGCCCAAGGAGAACGTTGAGAAAGCGCAGCGCCCGTGCCGCCTCGGCAAAAGCCGTTACCGAAACTGTGACTACCAGCGCACCGATAAGAAAGTTAGCGTCCAGCATGTTTCCCGTCACGCCCAGAAGCAGCGGCGTCAGCATCATCCAGACACCGAGGATAGCGGTGCCCATACAGCCCCACGCCAGGCTCATCCCTCCAGTTAGCATCTCCTTGAGCACCCCAGCCGGGTGTTGTTGGAAGTCGTCATCGACACTGGCCTGGCGGGGACCCTCGTCGGTATCGCCGAACAGGATAACACTCAGCAACGGCCGCCCGGCCTTTTTGCGCCGGGCCAGAAACTGCCCGGTGGCAATAAGCTCATCAATGGAGTAGGGAATCTGGATCAGCATGGCCGCCGCGGCAATCAGGCAAAGGGTGCACCAGGTATCCAGCAGGATCGGCTGGATAATGATAAAGGTTATGGATACCGCACCCAGCGGTACAATCATGATGCCGAAAACCAGCACCAGCCAGGGCATCGTACGCCAGCGCCGGGTAGACCCGATGATGCCTGTCAGAATCTCCAGCAAATAGGTGAGTGCGCCCACGCCGGCGTCGGGTACGGGCCAGGCTTCGGATATAGAGGAGGTAATGATTTCCTCGGTACCATTCTTGTTGTCATCGGCGATGGCGCCGCCAAAGAAGGGATCCCAGACCCCATCGACATGCTCAAGCTGATAGGTCCCCAGGTAGTGGGCGATATAAAAGCCGACGAAGGCGAGAATAATGATGGGCAGCCGCTGAAACCAGCTCGATGGTGAATACTCCCAACCTGGCGGAATCGTCGGGCCGGTGAGCGCCGCCGCCGGCGATACGCCGGGCGCCGGCCGGGTGAGTACCGAGAAGCCAATAACCATTGACCCCACCAACGTACCGTTCAAATAGGACGCGGCTGTTGGCGCCCAGAATAACAGCGGGGCGGATACCACCCACAGCCCGACCGCCGCGGTCATCCAGCGTGCCAGCGGTAAACGCCACGACAGGCACAGCAGGGAGAGGACGATGATCGCCAGGCCCGAAATAATATCGCTGGCGATCAGGGTCCGGGACTCGTAACCGAGACTGAGCCAGCCTACCAGCAGCCAGGCGCCAAGGCCCGTATTGAGAAGATGACCCCAGAGGTTCCGGGCATGCTCCTCGCGGTAGGTCCGCTCATAGCGTTTACGCAGTGCTTCCGGGTTGCGTTTCTTTTCCTCTGCTACCACCATCCAGTCAGGAGGACGAATGCCGTTGCGCGCATACCAGGCGATCGGATCGTCCTTGAGTCCCTTCACCATGGCAGCCAGTTCATCGCCAATGAAATGTCGGGGTTCCCAGTCCAGCAGGTCCTTCGCTTTACTGATATCCAGTTCGTAATGATCGGAGGACAGGTCGATCAGGAAAGGGCGAATAAAAGGCTTCTCTCCCTTGTCTATCGCGTCTGGAACCAACGGTTCGGACTTCTCCTGGATCCAGGCACCGGTCTTTGCGACAGCCTCCGGCAGCACGTAGGTGCGCCACTCCTCCTCGCCGTGAATCAGCTCGCCCAGCGTGTTTTGCAGCTCCCGATAGCTAAGCACCCTTGCTTCGCCGACAAGGATCACTGACTCGTCGGGCAACTCGTTGCGCTTTTCCACCGCGCACGAAAACGCCTCCAGCATGTCCTTGAGATGAATAAAGGCCTGACCCGCGTCCAGGTCACCGGAGTAGAGCTGGCTCTTGAGGTCACGCTCGTAAATGCGTGCTATTTGATGAGTGAGCGTGGGCACGCCGCTCTTCTCATCATAGAGGCCGGCCAGGTGAAGCAAGGTACAGGGAATCCTGTCCTTGTACTCGGTGATTACCGCTTCCGTTTCCGCTTTCGACTGCGGGTAGGCCCACTTGGGTTCAATCGGGCTGGTCTCGTTGACCAGGTCTCCTCTATCAGTCGGCCGGTGTACGAGCATGGTGCCCGAATAGATAAAGCGCTCGACCTGGAAGTCACTCAGCGCCTCCATGAGGCGACGGGTTCCCTCGACGTTGACTGCGTCGTAGAGCGGTGATTTCTCGCCAGTAAAGTCAAAGTAGGCGGCAAGATGAACCACCGCCGCAATTTTCTTCCCGTAGGTGTCGCGAAACGCGTTGAATGCCAGCCGGACGGAGTCATCGGAGGTGAGGTCGATATCAATCTCGCTCTCCGTTCCCGGCTGGTCCATGCCCACTATCTGGTAGTACTTTCGTAGTTGCCGGGTCAGCGCGCTACCTATGTTGCCGCTGGCACCTGTGATAATTACGACTGGTTTTTTACTCATATGCCCTCAGTTGCCGGGTTAACGAATGTGATCCAGATGCAAGAACGCGTACCACGCTGCAAGCAAGCCTGCACAGCAGCACGACCGGCGTAGAACCGGTGTTTATGGCACGGCAGGTGGTATGAAAGCGCCTCTTTTTACTGCATGTCGTCTAAATTATGGACGCTGATAGCGGGAGGTCAAATCGCGACCGCACCGGGCTGACTGGATGTCGAGCTGCTTGAGAGCTGACTTGCTCAGCGGTCCAGCAGGGGCTTCATGCCCCAGCGCCAGGCCCCGTAAACCAGGAAAGCTGCGGCAAACCCGGGCAGTATCTTGAAAATATCCTGGTCACCGTAGGCGGACAGGTGCCAGAGAACAACCACAACGATGGCCGAGGCCATCATGGCTATCGCCGTCCATGCAGGAATAGGCTGGTGATAAATACGTAGCAGTAGCACCGAACCCAGGCTGGCGCCCATTGCCGACCAGGCCACCAGTACCAAACCGAAAACGCCTTCTGGCGCATAGAGGGCAACCCACAGCGAGAAGCCGGCGATAATGAAGGTCCCCATTTTGGAAGCCAGATAGGAGTCCTTCCAGCGGGGGTTGATATCATGGGTCATGGCCCCGGAGCAGACAATAATCTGGGAGTCGGCGGTGGACACGGTTGCGGCGAACAGCCCGGCCAGGGCAACCCCTACCGCAATGTCGGGCAGCAGGCGCATGGTAATCAGTGGCAACGCCAGTTCGGTGGGTTCCTGCAGGCCCTGGGCCACCGGCAAGGAACTGATCTCGGGAATGATCGCCCGGCAGTAAAGGCCGACGCCGACGGAGGCGATAAAAAAGGGAATGTACCAGAGAAAATAGTAGAATCGGGCGGGCTTGATGGCTTCCATGGACTCGATTGCCATCAAGCGTGTCATGAGATGGGGTTGTCCCGTGGCACCGAAGCCGGCGAACATGAATCCCATGATGTAGGGAATGATCCCGAAGGCAGGATTTTCCGGAAGCCAACCCACCAGCGCCGGATCCTGGGACTCGAGGTTGGTCATCAACGCATTCCAGCCGCCCACGTCCATGAACCCCGCCACCAGAATCATCGCCATTGCCACGATCATCACGAACGATTGGGCGGCATCGGTCCAGATGTCGGCGCGGATACCGCCGGCGAAGGAGTAGAGAATCACAATGGCAGTGCCGATCAGCGCACCTACCGCCATGTCCCAACCGAAGAGAGCGTGCAGCGCCGTGCTGCCCGCCTTGAGTTGACCCGCAGCATAGACGGAGAGAAAGACTACGGTGACCAGACCGGCGGCAATCACCACGATACGATCCTCACCTTTCTCGTTGGTTCCGATGATCCCGGACAAGGTGTTCAGATTGTATTTTTCGGCGGCCTGCCTTACCCGGGGGTGGACCAAAAACCAGGCAGTCAGGTCTCCAAGTATCCATCCCGCCATCATCCACACCGCCTCGACCCCCAGTCGATAGGTGTAGGCGATCATACCGATAAACATGAAGCCGCTGTTATTGGTGGCCACCGTGGACAATGCCGTCAGCCAGGGCGCCACTTCCCGACTGGCCACAAGGTAATCCCTGGGGTTCTTGCGCTTGCGGATCACCGACATGGCACCGCTGGCGGTGATAAGCGCCAGCAATATTACAAAGGTCCAGGCCGTGGTAGTCAAAGGTACCTCCGCTAAACCTGAATTTTAACTGTAGACCCTAAAAGCGGGCGGGTACAGTCGCCGCCTTCACTGCTATATGCTGACCTTCGACCGGTGGTCCGTCACGCTCGCAGAGGGCTTGCGTTGCACAGTTGCATTTTTGGTTAAGTCCCGCCGAGCGTATACTGCGTCCATGGCTTCCAGTGATGAAGCAGGCCTGAAACGTACCCTCGGCTTCTGGGCGCTACTTTCCTACGGCCTGGGCGATATACTTGGCGCCGGCATCTACGCTCTCATGGGCAAGGTTGCGGGCGCGGCAGGCATATATGCCTGGCTTGCTTTCGGGGTATCCCTGATGGCCGCAGCGGTAACCGCATTGACCTACTCGGAACTGGTTACGCGCTTTCCCCGCAGCGGCGGCGAGGCTTTTTACACCCAGCAGGGTTTCCGCTGGTCGCTGGTCTCCACCGTTACCGGCTGGCTCGTATTCTGTGCCGGGACCCTGTCGTTGTCAGCCATCGCGGTCGCCTTTGCGGGTTATCTGCAAAACATGCTGCCGGGCCTTTCGTCGGCGTTCACCATCGCCGCGTTTATCGTTACTCTCGGCTTTATCAACTTCTGGGGTATACGCGAATCCTCCGTGGCCAACATTGTCTGTACTGTCATTGAGGCCCTGGGACTGGTGATCGTGATCGTACTGGGGAGCCTCTATCTCGCCAGCAATGGATCACAACCGGCGGCGCCGGTCGCCGACGGCGGTGACGTGAACTGGGTCGGGGTAATGCAGGGTGCTGCACTGGCGTTTTTCGCGTTTATCGGTTTCCAGGATATGGTCAACGTCGCCGAGGAAGTCAAATCGCCCGAACGCCATTTCCCGACTGCCATCCTGGCCGCCCTCGGTGTGGCGGGCCTGATGTATATTATCATCGCCGTTATTGCCACGCGGGTAGTGGATCCAGCAACACTGGGGAACTCCTCCGCCCCGTTGAA
>Ga0102938_10004532_pt1 | contig 10204 bp, 10 predicted proteins | sample SalPonR2_B_D2_MG_FD_84516 | JGI IMG/M metagenome (GOLD analysis project Ga0102938, IMG submission 84516) | Salt pond soil microbial communities from South San Francisco under conditions of wetland restoration - Salt Pond MetaG R2_B_D2_MG | ecosystem: Environmental > Aquatic > Marine >...
CGCTGGCCCTGTGTCTTGTAGTGTGGGGGGCGATTTATCTGTATTTCATCGCGCCGCTGTTGCTACCCGACCGCGAAAGCATGGCGGACATGCTGTCGGACCGTTCAAAGATGAAGTTCTTCACCGAGGCGGTGATCCCGCCGGAGTCGAACCTGATCGGGCGCGAGGTCACCGGCGTGCAGCTTTTCAAGCGCGAGGGCGTGCGCCTGATCGACGTTGTGCGGGGCGATCTTTCGTTGCGGCGCAACCTGCGTGGCGTCACGCTTCAGGTGGGGGACCGGGTGGTGCTGCGCACGCAGATGACGGAACTCCTCAGCCTGCAGCGCAACAAGGAACTCAAGCGCGTCGATCAGGTCTCGGCGGTGGAGACGACCACGGTCGAGGTGCTGATCACGCCGGGCTGCAAGATGGTCGGGCGCAGCCTTGGGGCCTTGCGCCTGCGGCGGCGGTTCGGGGTCTATCCGCTGGCGGTGCACCGGCGGAACCAGAATATCGGGCGGCAACTCGATGACCTGATCGTGCGGGTGGGTGACACCCTGCTGCTGGAAGGCGCGCCCGAGGATATCAAGCGGCTGGCCGCCGAGATGGACCTTGTGGATGTCTCGCACCCGTCGGCGCGGGCCTTCCGGCGCGGTCATGCGCCGGTGGCGGTGGCGGCCCTTATGGCCATCGTCGGGCTTGCGGCCCTGGGCGTGGCCCCCATTCTGGCACTGACGGTGATCGCCGTGGCGGTCGTTTTGCTGGCGCGTTGCATCGACGCGGACGAGGCGTTTTCCTTTATCGAGGGGCGGCTGCTGGCGCTGATCTTCGCCATGCTGGCGGTGGGCGCGGCGCTGGAGGCCTCTGGCGCGGTGCGCCTGATCGTGGATTTGGTCTCGCCGGTGTTCGGGGTGTTGCCACCGGTCCTGATCATCTGGGGGATCTACCTGATCACCTCCGTGCTGACGGAACTGGTCAGCAACAACGCGGTCGCGGTGGTCGTGACGCCCATTGCCATCGGGCTGGCCGATGCGCTTGGCGTGGATGCGCGGCCCCTCGTGGTGGCGGTGATGGTGGCGGCAAGTGCCAGTTTCGCGACGCCGATCGGCTATCAGACCAACACGCTGGTCTATGGCCCCGGGGGCTATCGCTTTACCGATTTCATGAAGGTGGGCATTCCGCTCAACCTCAGTATCGGGTTGCTGGCCAGCGCGGTCATTCCCCTGATCTGGCCGCTTTGAGGACTGGCCTCAGATACTGGCGAAATCGCTGAACACCTTCTTCGAGATGGTGCGGGGCGCGGGCGCGCTGGTATCGGGTGCAGGTTTGGCTGGTGCTGACGGCGTCTGGCTTGGCGCAGGCATGTCGTGGCTCCTTTCAGTGGACCCCCGGCCAGACAGCGCCGACCGGCGCCCATGGTTTCGTGCGAGGACAGCATCCAAAGTGCATTGGGATGGAAATTCGCGACAGGTGATGGGACACTGTCCTCGCCCTTCAAGCCTGTCAGAACGCCCGGCACTGATCTACGGGGCATTTGGAAAAACTCTGTCGCCGGTTTGGCAAAAATGTGGCGGGATCGTGGCGGTGCGTCATTGGGTGCGCTGGCGTTTTCGCGGGACACTGGATATGACGGTTTCATGACATCCACCAGTATCCGAACCATTCTGGGCAATCGCCCCGTGCATGAGGTGACGCCCGAGACGCGCTTGCGCGCTGTGGCCCGCCTGATGGCCGAGCAGCGGGTCGGCGCTGTCGCGGTTGTGCAGGACGACGCGCTTCTGGGGGTTCTGAGCGAGCGCGACATCGTCTTCCGGGCGGTGGCGCAGGGCCTGTCGGTCGATGACACAGAGGCCCGCGCGGTGATGACACCGGACCCGGTGACGCTCGATATCGACGCGCCGGTGTCCGAGGCGCTGGCCCGTCACCTGGGGGATGCGTTCCGCCATCTGCCCGTGCTGGCGGAGGGGCGGCTGGTTGGCTTGCTGTCCTATCGCGATATCCCGGCGGAATACGTGATGATGTTCGAGCATTTCCGCGAGATGTCTGCCGCGCGCGCCGACGAGGGCACCTGACAACGGTCGCCCGATCAGAACGGCCAGAACACCAGGATCGCGGGGATCGACACGACCACCACCAGCGCCTCGAGCGGCAGGCCCATGCGCCAGTAATCCCCGAACTTGTAGCCGCCGGGGCCAAGGATCAGCGTGTTGTTCTTGTGCCCGATCGGCGTGAGGTAGGCCGAGGAGGCCGCGACCGCCACGGCCATCAGGAACGGGTCGGGGGAAACCCCCAGAGAGTGCGCCATCTGGATACCCACAGGCGCCGCCACGATGGTCGTGGCGGTGTTGTTGAGCACGTCCGACAGCGTCATCGTCACCACCATCAGCACGGTCAGGATAACCCAGGCGGGCATGCCTTGGGTCAGCCCGACGAGCGAATTCGCGATGAGTTCCGTGCCGCCGGCATCCTCCAGCGCGGCCCCGAGCGGGATCATCGAACCCAGCAGCACCACCACGGGCCATTCGATATGGGTGTAAAGCTCATTGAGGGGCACGATGCGGGTCAGCACATAGGCCAGAACCACCAGACCAAGCGCGATCGGCAGGTAGACGAGCCCAAAGCTGGCTGCCGCCACTGCCGCGCCGAAAAGGCCGATGGCCGCCCATGTTTTGGTGTCCTGCGTCACCGACAGCCCGCGTTCCGCCAGAGGCAGACAGCCCAGCCATTCGGTCACGTCCGATCCGGTTTCCTTCGGCACGAGCAGCAGCAGGATATCGCCGGGATGGATCGTGGTCTTGCGCACCTGGCTGGTGATCCTTTTGCCCCGGCGCGATATGCCCATCAGCACCGAGCGCTGGCGCCAGTGCAACCCGATGGATTGCGCGGTCTTGCCGGCGATCCGGGCATCGCGGGGCACCACGACCTCGACGATATCCAGCCCCTCGCCGGCCGCCTTCAGGGCTTCTTCGCGTTCGCTGTCGGAGAAGGCCAGCGACAAGGCGGCGCGGAACTCGTCCAGGGCCTCGGGGGTGGCTTCCAGTACCAGGATATCCCCGGCGCGCACCTCGGTGTTGAGGGCCGGGCCGTAGCGCCGCTTGCCGTCGCGGATCACGCCGAGCAGGGCCACGTCTGTCTTGTCCGCGTCCGATTGCAGTTCGATCAGGCGTTTGCCGATATGGGCGCTGTCCTCGGGCACGGTCAGTTCGGCGATGTAGTCGCCCATCTCGGCCGCCTTGAGGCCTGCATCCTCGCGCTGCGGGATCAGCCGCCAGCCGATCAGCGCCACGAAGACCAGCCCGGCAACGGCCGTGATCGCGCCCACCGGGGCAAAGTCGAACATCGCAAAGGGGCTGCCCAGCGAATCCTCCCTTATCGAGGCGATGATGATGTTGGGCGGGGTGCCGATCAGGGTGGCCATGCCGCCCAGGATCGTGGCGAAGGACAGCGGCATCAGGCTCAGCCCCGGTGACCGGCCCGCCTTGCGCGCGGTCTGGATGTCGACGGGCATCAACAGGGCAAGGGCCGCCACGTTGTTCATGAAGGCCGACAAGACGCCGCCGATCCCGCCCATGATCGCGATATGGCTGCCAAGGCTGCGGGTGCTGTCGACCAGCGTGCGGGTGATCAGGAAGACCGCGCCCGACCGCACGAGACCCGCCGACACCACCAGCACCAGTGCCACGATGATCGTGGCCGGGTGGCCGAAGCCGGCAAAGGCCTCCTGGGCGGGCACGACATCCAGCAACACCGCGACCATCAGCGCCGAAAAGGCGACGATGTCATAGCGGAACCGTCCCCATAACAGCAGCGCGAACACGGCGCCGAACAACGAAAACAAAATAATCTGGTCCTGGGTCACGCCTGCTCTCCGATTGCTTGTGGAAGCCAAGCGCATCCTGGCCGGGGTTGCAACCGGCTTGCGGGCCGGGGTCGGGCTGGAATATAGAAGGCCGAACCACGCAGTTTAATCGGAGGTCCGCATGGCCGGCCATTCAAAATGGGCGAATATCCAGCACCGCAAGGGGCGTCAGGACGCCGTTCGTGCAAAGCTTTTCTCGAAGCTGTCCAAGGAGATCACCGTCGCCGCCAAGATGGGCGATCCCGACCCGGACAAGAACCCGCGTCTGCGTCTGGCGGTCAAACAGGCGAAATCGCAGTCGATGCCCAACGACAATATCGACCGCGCTATCAAGAAGGCGACGGGCGGCGAGGGCGATGATTACGAGGAAATCCGCTACGAGGGGTATGGCCCCAACGGGGTGGCCGTGATCGTCGAGGCGATGACCGACAACCGCAATCGCACGGCCAGCACGGTGCGCTCGACCTTCACCAAGAACGGCGGCAACCTCGGCGAGACGGGCAGCGTGGGCTTCATGTTCGAACGCAAGGGCGCGGTGAGCTACCCGGTTGAGGTGGGCGATGCCGACACGGTGATGATGGCCGCGATCGAGGCCGGGGCCGAGGACGTGGAATCGGGTGAGGACGGCCATATCATCTGGTGCGCCGACACCGACCTGAACGAGGTCAGCACCGCGCTGGAGGCCGAACTGGGCGAATCGGAATCCACCAAGCTGGTCTGGCGGCCGACAACGACGACCGAACTGGACCTCGAAGCGATGCAGAAGCTGATGAAGCTGATCGAGGCGCTGGAGGACGACGACGACGTGCAGTCCGTCACCACCAATTTCGAAGCCTCCGACGAGGTCATGGCGCAGCTGGCCGCCGAGTAGACCCGGGGTTGCAGATGATTGAGAGCGGCAGGCTGACGCCTGCCGTTTTCGCATGTCAGGGACCAGAAAGGTGCAGCGTGGCCTTGCGCCTGCAACGCGACAGATCACCCCATAACAAGACGAAACCGGCAGCCTGTTGGCTGCCGGTTGCAATCCGACCCGGCGGGGCACATGCCACGGCGGTCGGGGACACGGATTTCGATCAGGGCAGAAGCACCTTGTCGATCACGTGAATCACGCCGTTGGAGGCGAGGATATCCGCCTGCGTCACGTTGGCATCGTTCACCCGCACGGCCGCGCCGTATTTGCGCTGGGTTCCGTCGACATGCACGGTTTCGCCCTGCACGGTGGCCACGTTCAGACGTTGGCCGATCACCTGATCGGATGTGACGGCGCCGGGCACCACGTGGTAGGTCAGGATGCTGACCAGTTGATCGCGGTTTTCCGGCAGAAGCAGGCTTTCGACGGTGCCGGCGGGCAGGGCCTCGAACGCGGCATTGGTGGGGGCGAACACGGTGAAGGGGCCGGGGCCCTTGAGCGTGTCGACGAGACCGGCCGCGCTGACGGCGGCGACGAGGGTCGAGAAACGGTCATCGGAGGAGGCGATATCGACGATATCTGCGCCCTCGGTCTGGGCGCAGCCGGCGAGAATGGCCGAGGCCGCGACGAGTGCTGTCCCTTTGAGAAGGAAACGACGGTTCATATGTATTCTCCGCGATTTGTTTTAATCATTGAAACCTTGGATACCAAAAACTCTACACTTTCGATACGCGGCTTGAACCGGGTCGGATCACAATAGGTTCGGGATTGAGGATTGCATGCGCCGCGCGCCTGTGGCTTTTGGGGCGAACGGTATACAAATAGGCAGGTCATGCAGGCGAGCATTGCGGGGTTTGTGCTGGGGTTTTCGCTGATCCTGGCGATCGGGGCACAAAATGCCTTCGTGCTGCGGCAGGGCCTTCGGCGTGAGCATGTGTTCGCCGTCTGCCTGACCTGCGCGCTGTCCGACGCTATTCTGATCGCGGCCGGTGTCGCGGGGTTCGGTGCGCTGGCCGAGGCCATTCCGTGGCTCGAAGCGGCGATGCGGTATGGTGGGGTAACGTTCCTGGTCTGGTACGGGGCACGAAACCTTTTGGCGGCATGGCACGGGGGTCAGGTGATGGAGGCGGGCCGGGCGGCCGGCAATCTGCGGACGGCGCTGCTGACCTGTTTGGCGCTGACATGGCTCAACCCGCATGTCTATCTCGACACGGTGGTTCTGCTCGGATCGATCAGTGCGCAATATGCCGACCGCCTCTCCTTCGCGTTGGGGGCAATGGTGGCGAGCTTCACGTTCTTCTTTTCGCTGGGCTACGGCGCGCGGGTGCTGGAGCCGTTCTTCCGCCGGCCCGAAAGCTGGCGGGTCCTCGACGCTTTGGTCGGGTTGACCATGTGGGCGATTGCCGGAAAGCTCCTGCTGGGCTGAGCCACGCACAGGTCTTGTGCGCCTGTCCGCGATTGGATTGCGCGGGCGTGTCGCTATGTTTCTTCCATCAAGAAGACGGCACGATGACCCCCACCACGCGCGGGGCAAGAGCCAGGAAGGTTGCCGGCCCCGCATGCAAGGCGGCCAGGTGGCCGAATTGTCCTGATCCCGGAAAGGAGTGACCATGAGCTGGAACCCGACGCTGGAACCGACCTGTCCCGAGGCGGGCAAACTGGATGATATCGAGACGCTGATCGTGCCACGGGCGCGGGATCTCGGCGGGTTCGAGGTGCGCCGCGCGCTGCCTGCGCCGCGCCGGCAGATGGTGGGGCCGTTCATCTTCTTCGACCAGATGGGCCCGGCCGAGTTCCTGACCGGCCAGGGGATCGACGTGCGCCCGCATCCGCATATCGGGCTGGGCACGGTGACCTATCTCTACGCGGGCGAATTCGAGCACCGCGACAGCCTCGGCACACACCAGATGATCTATCCCGGAGAGGTCAACTGGATGGTGGCCGGCAACGGTGTGACCCACTCAGAACGCACCAGCGACGCGACGCGCAAGGGGCAGAGCACCCTGTTCGGCATCCAGACCTGGGTCGCGCTGCCCGAGGCGCAGGAAGAGCGCGCCGCCAGTTTCGAGCACCACGGCGCGGACGCGCTGCCGATGCTGGAGGGGGAGGGCAAGCAGCTGCGCCTGATCATGGGGCGCGGTTGGGGCGAAACGGCGCCCGTGGGCACCTTCACGGATATGTTCTACGCCGACGTGGTGCTGGCGCCGGGCGCGACGCTGCCCCTGCCGGAGGATCATGAGGATCGGGGCATCTACGTCACGCAGGGCTCGGTCGAGATCGCCGGAGAGCGTTTCGAGGCGGGGCGCATGATGGTGTTCCGTCCCGGCGACGCGATCACGGTCAGGGCCGGGGCACAGGGGGCGCGGCTCATGGCGCTTGGCGGGGCAACGCTGAACGGGCCGCGCTATATCTGGTGGAACTTCGTGGCCTCCAGCCAGGAAAAGATCGACGCCGCGAAAGAGGCCTGGGCGGCGGGCGACTGGGAACATGGCCGGTTCCAGCTGCCGCCGGGTGACGACGCGGAGTTCATTCCGCTGCCGGATTGAGCGCCTGCGGCGAGTCGGATGTCTCGTCGTCGCCTGCGCGCCGTCTCGGGCAAAGGTGACCGCGACGCGATGTTCCGGCCGGTCCGGTGCGCGGCGGGTTGGGGGCCTCCGGCGGGGATATTTGACGCCAGAAGAAACGTGGTGCAGTGCGATGTTTCTTCTGGCCGGAAATATCCCGGGGAGTTTGAGGGGCTGGCCCCTCAATCCATCAAATCTGTGTGGCGCAGCCACGCCGCCGGATCACTCGGCGGGCTGGAAACCCTCGATCAACTGTCGCAATCCGAACGCCGCCCCCGCGAATATCGCCAGCACCGTGACAGGGGCCGAGAAACTGAGCACCGAGAATGCCGTGATGCCCTGGCCCACGGTGCAGCCCATCGCGATCACCGCGCCCGCACCCATCAGGGCCGCTCCGGCGATCTGGCGGCGCAACTCGCGCGGGTCTTCGCAGGCTTCCCACCGGAAGTGGCCTTTCAACAGCGATCCGGCAAAGGCGCCCAGGATCACGCCGGCGACCGACCCCACGGCGAACGTCGCTTCCCGCCCCGATCCGGTCATCACGAACAGGATGGATTCGCCCAGCGGTGCCGAGAAACTGTGGGAGACGACCGGCATCGCGGTGAAGCCGTGTGTGGCCACCCAGTGGGTGCCGGCCCAGCCCAGAACGATGGCCAGGCCAACGACAACCGCCCAAAGCATCGCCTTCGGGTCGCTGACCAGGGCGCGCGAGGAGAGGGCGGCCAGCGTGATCAATGCCCCGGCGACAACGCCGAGCGGGGCGACCGGCAGACCGGTTGTCGAGGACAGAAGATGCACGAAGCCCGGCGGCAAGCCTGTCACGTCCTGCTGGAAGAATGCCCAGTTGCGCAGGTAGGCCAGTGGCCCCAGCAGGACGGCATAGGCCGCCACGCCCATCACCAGCAGGATCACGAAGGCCCGCAGGTCGCCGCCGCCCAGCCGGGCCAGCACGCCGTAGCCGCAATTGCCCGACAGCGCCATGCCATAGCCAAACATCAGACCGCCCAGGATCGAGGCCAGTGGCATCCATTGGATCGAAAGGTAGAATGACAGTTCCGGCGCCATGAGGCCCGCGCCGGTCAGACCGAAGGTGCCCATGACCGCCACGCCGATGGCAAGGGCCCACATCCGCAGGCGCACCGTCGAGCCGCCATACAGCATATCCTCGATCGCGCCCATAGTGCAGAAACGGCCCAGCCGTGCGGCCAGCCCCAGAAAAACACCCGTGAGCATCCCAACGAGGGCCACCAGAGTGTTGTCGCCGATCCAGTCATACATGTTTCGTCCTCCCGGCGCGCAGGCGGGAGAGAGACGTGTTCAGGTGCCGCGCGGTCCCGAATCCTGCGCGCAGAACAAATCATACACCACTTCGAGGATTCGGCGAGGGCGTTCATCGGACAGGCTGTAATAGATCGTCTTGCCCTCGCGGCGCGGTGTGACCAGACCCTCCAGGCGCAGGCGGGACAACTGCTGCGAAACCGCTGCCTGCCGCGCTGAAAGCAGGTCTTCAAGCTCGGTGACGGATTTCTCACCGGAAACGAGGTGACACAGGATCATCAACCGCCCCTCGTGGCTGATGGCCTTGAGAAAGTTCGACGCGCGCGTCGCGTTGTCGACCATGCGATCCATGTCGTCTTCGCTGATGTTCTTTTCGAAAACCGGTAATGCCATGCCTGTGTTCCGTATCCTCGGGCCGTTGTCGCGGCTAGTTCGTTTTGGGTTGTTGTTTATAATCGGTATTTCGGGTCAGCATGATGTCCAGCAACCCCCAGAAGAAGTCTTCCCCGGGGTAGCCTTCGATCCGGGCCAGTTCCCGGCCGTCCTCGACCAGGATGAAGGTGGGCGTGAAGACCACGCGGCTTTCGAAAACCACGTCATCGGGCGTGCCATCTGTTATGTCCACGATCCGCAACGGGGCAAAGGCCCCTTCGGACGTTTTGGGATAGATCGGGCCGAGTTGGGTCTTCCATTCGATGCAGTAGTGACAGCCCTTGCGTTCGACCATGATCAACTCGGTCGCGCGGGCGGGCAGGCCGATCACAAGCCATGCCAAGGCGGCCAGGAAGATGAATCGAAATGCAGACATGGGGTATCCGTACGAAAAGATTTGACATACAACATAATTTGAATGTGTTGATAAGACAAGGTTGCACAATGCTTGATGTGACGATTTGGGGGGCATTCGTCGGGGGGCTGATCGTTTTTTTCTCACCCTGCATCCTTCCGATCGTGCCGTTCTACCTTGGCTACATGGCCGGATCGGGTATGGCGGCACTGAATGCAGAGGGACAATTGCCACCGGATATCCGCCGGCGTGCCATTCTGTCATCGGTGATGTTCTCGGCCGGAATCATTACGGTTTTCGTTCTGCTGGGGGCGGCGGCCTTTTCGCTGAGCCAGGTGTTCCGGCAGTACCAGCCCGAGTTCCGCCTCGCGGCGGCGGCGATCGTGTTCGTGATGGGCCTTCATTTTCTGGGGGTGATCCGCATCGGGTTTCTCGACCGGCAATTCCAGATGCAGGCCGGCGATACCGCGAACATGTCGGTGCTGGGCTCCTACGTGGTGGGACTGGCCTTTGCCGCGGGCTGGACGCCCTGCGTGGGCGGGGTGCTGACGGCCGTGGTGATGACCGCCAGCTTCGAGGAGACCGCGTGGCGGGGGCTGATGCTCTTGCTGATCTTCGGGGTGGGTCTGACGCTGCCTTTCGTGGTCGCGGCGGTCTTCATCAAGCCGTTCCTGGCCTTTGCGCAGAAGTTCCGGCGGCACCTCGGCAAGGTGGAAAAGGCCATGGGCGTTCTGTTGATCGTGTTCGCCGGCCTTTTGGTGACCAACCGCATCAACGAGATCGCGAACTGGATGCTGGAGGCCTTTCCGGTGTTCAGCAATATTTGA
>Ga0102938_10004533_pt1 | contig 10203 bp, 10 predicted proteins | sample SalPonR2_B_D2_MG_FD_84516 | JGI IMG/M metagenome (GOLD analysis project Ga0102938, IMG submission 84516) | Salt pond soil microbial communities from South San Francisco under conditions of wetland restoration - Salt Pond MetaG R2_B_D2_MG | ecosystem: Environmental > Aquatic > Marine >...
GAGGCCGAGCCCTATCGGCGACGGGTGCAGAAAGTGCTGGAGGATCAATTGCTTCCGGGGCTTGGCGCGCATCTCGGCCCGTCGGAGATATTCACCCCCGAGACGTTCCGCGATCGGTATCTGAGCCCGCATGGCGCGGGGTTTTCCATCGAGCCGCGCATCCTGCAAAGCGCGTGGTTCCGACCGCATAACGTGAGCGAGGAGGCACGCGGCCTCTACCTCGTGGGGGCGGGGACGCATCCCGGCGCGGGCGTGCCGGGCGTGATCATGAGCGCCGAGGTGCTGGCGCAGGTGGTGCCCGACCCGGTGGCGGCGCGATGATCGCGCCTGCCGATCTCGACCATTGCACCGCCGCGATCCGACACGGCTCGCGCTCGTTCCATGCCGCGTCCAAGCTGCTGCCACGGCGGCTGCGCGACCCGGCGCTGGCACTCTATGCGTTCTGCCGGCTGGCGGACGATGCCGTTGATTTGCAACAGGAAAAGGCCGGGGCGGTGCTGTCGCTGCACGAGCGGCTGGACCGCGCCTATGCGGGCCGTCCGCGCAACGCGCCCGCCGACCGGGCCTTCGCCGCCGTGATCGCGGATTTCGACATGCCGCGCGCCCTGCCCGAGGCGCTGCTGGAGGGGCTGGCCTGGGATGCCGAGGGGCGGATCTATGAGGATTTGTCAGGGCTGAGGTCTTACTCGGCGCGGGTGGCGGCGGCAGTGGGGGCGATGATGTGTGTGCTCATGCGCGAGCGCCGCGCGGATGTGCTGGCGCGGGCCTGCGATCTGGGCGTGGCGATGCAGCTGACAAATATCGCGCGCGACGTGGGCGAGGATGCCGCCGAAGGGCGGCTCTACCTGCCGACCGACTGGATGGTGGCGGAAAGCCTTGATCCCGAAGCGTTTCTGGCGCGCCCCGAGACCTCGCCCGCGCTGCGCGGACTGGTGGCGCGGCTGTTGCGCGAGGCCGATGGTCTTTATCACAGGGCCGAGGCGGGGATCGCGGCGCTGCCCCTCGATTGCCGCCCGGGCATCTATGCCGCACGCCTCATCTATGCCGGGATCGGCGGGGCGGTGCGGCGGGGCGGGTGCGATCCGATGGCGACGCGGGCGCGCACCAACGGGGCGCAGAAGCTGGGCTGGCTGGGATTGGCCGGGCTGCGCACCGGGGCGAGCGCAGTGATGCCACGCTCGGCGCTGCTGTTCGCCAAGCCATTGCCGGAGAACGCTTTTCTGGTGGAGGCTGCGGCCGTGGAAGCGGAGCGCGCCCCCGACTGGTCGGACACGCTCCACGCGACGCTGGCCGATCTCAAGCGCCGCGATGCCGAGCGTCGTGCCGCATTGCAGCGGCGGGCCTCTCAGGCTATACCCGGGGAATGATCTATGTGGTGTTCGCCATCTTCCTCGGGGCGTGTTTCGCGGCCGGATCGACCGGCGGGCTGTTCCCGCCCGGCGAGTGGTACAAGCGGCTGGAGAAGCCGTGGTGGACACCGCCCAACTGGCTGTTTCCCGTAGCCTGGTCAGTACTTTACCTCTGCATGGCCGCCGCGGGCGCGCGGGTGGCGATGAGCCCCGGAAACGGGCTGGCCATGGCGCTCTGGGCGTTGCAGATCGCGCTCAACGGGCTGTGGACGCCGGTGTTCTTCGGGCTGCGGCGGATGAAGCTGGGCCTGCGGGTGCTGTCGGCACTGTGGCTGTCGGTGGCGGCGACGCTGGTGGCGCTGTGGCAGGTGGACTGGATTGCGGGGCTTCTTTTCGTGCCCTATCTCGGCTGGGTCTCGGTGGCCGCCGCGCTGAACCTGTCGGTTCTGCGGCTGAACCGCGAGGTTGAGAACTGAGCGGCGCACGGTGGCGCAGGGCCTTGGTCACTCTTCGGGAAATTTCCAGCGCGCGCGGCGGGGCACCCGGACCGCGAGCATCGGCTTGAGCGCGGCGGCGCGGAAGCGGTCGAGGTCGAGCGCCTCGTGGACGCCGGTGGTCTCTTCGCCGTCGATCATGGTGCGCACGGCGGAGCGGCAGTAGAACGGCGCGTCGAGCATCGGGAGCACCTGCCGGGGGCGGTGCCCGGGATCGGCGCGGGTCTCGCGGGCGACGGCCCAGAGGCTGCGGGGCAGGCGCGCGGGCGGCGGCGGGGCGATTTCCCGCGCGTCACCGCCCGCGTCGAAGCGGATGCCGGTGGCGAGACAGGTGCCGTCGCGGCGGGTGGCGTCGTAGAAGCATGTCGCGCCGGAGGAGATGGGGAAGCGGCCCCATGTCCAGCGGCTGAAATCGGCCTCTAGCGCGCGGGTGCCGAAATTGGCGTCGAAATAGCCGTGGCCGGACCATTGCCAGCCGGGCGCGTGGAGCGCGACCTCGATGGTGCAATCGGGGGCGAAGGGGCGCCAGACATGGGCCCCGTCGGGGGTGAGGGGCAACTCGACGGCGGTGAGGGCGCGGGGGGTGACGGTGACGCGCCCGCGCACGCGGCTGACGAGTGGCGGCGCGCCCCATTCGTCGATCTCGACGATGAGCTGCCCGTCCTGCCAGCGCATCGAGGAGGGGCCGACGGTCAGGCGATCGGCGCTCTGGCGCAGGGCGCTTGCGCCCCGGTCGGTCATGGTGAAGCGGCCGCCGGGGCCGTAGGTGGCGACGTTGATGCAGACGTGGTTTTCCGGGCGGCGGCGGCCCGACCACGCGTACCAGGGCGAGAAGACCGAGCCGATGAAGCCTATGACCGAGATCGCGCGGCGGCCGTCGTCGCTGATGCCGTCGAGATACCACCACGCGTAGCCGTCGGGCGGCACGTCGAGGTCGAAATTCGGTCGTTCAAGATCGCCTCGGCCGCGTGCCGGGCGGAGAGCGCCGCCATCGGCACCCCCGCCCCCGGATGCGTCCCCCCGCCCGCGAGGTAGAGCCCCGCCACCGGGGTGCGCGCCGTCGGGCGGCTGAAGGCCGCCATCGTGCCGTGCGGGCTCTGCCCGTAGAGTGCGCCGAGCGAGGCCGGAAAGAGGCGCTCGAACCCCCGAGGCGTCGTCAGGCTGTCGCGGGCGGGTTCCGGAGTGAAGCGCAGGCCGAAGCGGGCCAGCGTCGCGAAGATCCGAGTCGGGCATGGGGACTCCTTGGAAGGGCGCTCGCCCGGCGCGAGGGCCGGGGCGTTGGCGATGATTTCGAAGCGCTCGGGCGCGGGCGGGGCGGTGCCCATCCCGCGATCCATCGCGCAGACATAGAGCGTCGGGTCCGGCGCGGTCTCGCCGCGCGCGAGGGCGGCGAATTCGGGCGCGGGGTCGGTTCGGAAGAAGACGTTGTGATGGGCGAGGTCCGCGCCCGAGGGGGTGGCGGCGAAGGCCCAGACCTCGGCAGAGAGGCTGCGCGGCGCGGCGCGCGTGGCGGGGGCGACATGCGCGCAACCCTGCCCGAGCGCCCCGGTAGCGAGCGCGCGCGGATCGCCGTTGAACACCACGCGGGTGCAGGGCAGGCGGCGGCCATCGGAGAGGGCGACGCCGCTGACGGTGCCGCCCTGCGTCTCGATGCGCGCGACATGCGCGCCCGTCTCGATCACCGCGCCGTGGCGGCGGGCGAGGGCGGCGAGCGCCTCGGCCAGGCGGTGCATGCCGCCTTCGACTGCCCAGACGCCGGAGGATTCGGCGCGCCAGATGAGCGACAGAAGCGCCGGCACGCCCGCGGGCATCCCGCCGACATAGGTGGCGTAGCGCCCGAAAAGCTGCGCCAGGCGCGGGTCGTCGAAGCTGTGCCGCAGCAGCCCGGCGAGGCTGCGATGCGGGGCCATCTGGCGCAGCAGGCCCGGGTTGGCCAAGACGTGGCGCGCGAGGTCGAGGGGCCGGGGGGCCGGGGCCTGCATCATCGGCGCGTCGAAGCCATCAAAGAGCGCGCGGGCGCGGGTATCGAAGGCGCGGAACTGCGCCGCCGCGCGGGCCCCGGCGAAATCGCGGATCGCCTCGGTATTGCGCGCGGCGTCGTCCCAGAGGTCGAGGCGGCTGCCATCGGGCCAGAAATGCCGCGCGAGGAGCGGCTGGCGGACGAGGGTCACATGATCGTCGAGCCGCTCGTCGCATGTCTCGAACAGCGCATCGAAGACCGCGCGCATGGTCAGCACCGTGGGCCCCGCCGCGACCGACCCGGCAGCAGACGGCAGGGCGCGCATCTTGCCGCCCAAGTGGGCGTGGCGTTCGAGCACGGTGACCTTGATCCCGGCATGGGCGAGCCGCGCGGCGGCGGCGAGCCCGGCCGCGCCCGCGCCGACGATCACGGCGTGATCGGTGCCTTCAGGGGAGATGGCGGCGGATGTCATGGGGGAATTGTTGACTCGGGCGCGCGAAGTGTCCAGTATGATTTACACATGGAATGTCATTAATGACTTACATATCGGATGCGGGAGGCCCGACATGCCCATTTCAGACCGGATCGAGGCCGCCATCGACACGGCCCTTGCCCATGCCGGAGGGGCCGATGCGCCGCGCGCGCTGGCCGGATCGCTGGGCCACGCGGTCAAACCCGGGGGCGCGCGGATACGGCCCACGATCCTGATGTCGGTGGCGCGCGCCTGCGGCGAGGACCGTCCGGCGGTGAGCGATGCCGCCGCCGCGGCGCTGGAACTCATTCACTGCGCGAGCCTCGTGCATGACGACCTGCCCTGTTTCGACGATGCCGACACGCGGCGCGGCAAGCCTTCGGTGCACCGTGCTTATTCCGAGCCGCTGGCGGTGCTGGCGGGCGACAGCCTGATCGTGCTGGCCTTCGACGTGCTGACGCGCGCGGGCGAGGAGGATGCGGGCCGCGCGCTGCGCCTCATGGGCCTGCTGGCGCGGCAGACGGGGATGCCGCATGGCATATGCGCGGGACAGGGATGGGAGAGCGAGGCGAAGATCGACCTCGCCGCCTATCACCGGGCCAAGACCGGCGCGCTGTTCGTGGCCGCGACGCAGATGGGGGCCGTGGCCGCCGGGCACGAGCCCGAGCCGTGGCACGACCTGGGCGCACTGATCGGTGAGGCGTTTCAGGTGGCCGACGATCTGCGTGACGCGCTCATGGACGAGGCGAGCCTGGGCAAGCCGGTGGGGCAGGACGATCTGCACGGGCGGCCCAACGCGGTGGCGCAACTGGGCGTGGAGGGTGCGGTGGCGCGGCTCAGCGATATCCTCGCCGGGGCCATCGCCTCGATCCCGTCCTGTCCGGGCGAGGCGGCGCTGGCGGCGATGGTGCGCGCGCAGGCCGATCGAATCGTGCCGAGGCTGCCCGCGCGCACGGCGGTCTGAGCATGGTGGCGCTGCCCGAGGCCGCCCCGCGCCGTCCGCAGGCGGGGTGGATCGTGCGGCTGCTTGCCAATCCGAAATTCCAGAGCCTTGCCAGCCGGTTGCCGCTGGCGCGCGGGATCGCGCGGCGCGACGGCGCGGCGCTCTTCGACCTGGTGCAGGGATTCGTACAGTCGCAGGTGCTGATGGCGCTGGTGGAACTGGGCGTGTTGCGGCGGCTCTATGATCATGGCGCGCAGGACGCGGAGGCGCTGGGGCGCGCCTGTGGGCTGGCCCCGGACCGGATGGCGCACCTGGTGCAGGCGGGGGCGGCGCTGGGATTGCTGCGGCGGCGGCGCGACGGGCGGTTCGGGCTGGCGCGGCGGGGCGCGGCGCTGCTCGGTGTGCCGGGGCTGGAGGCGATGATTCGCCATCATCGCGCCTTCTATGCCGACATGGCCGATCCGGTGGCGCTGCTCAGGGGCGAGGGCGAGACGGAGCTGGCGCGGTTCTGGCCCTATGTTTTCGGCGCGGGCGGCGAGATCGCGCCCGAGGTGGCGGAGCGGTATTCCGGCCTGATGGCGCAATCGCAGGGATTGGTGGCCGAGGACGTGCTGCGCATGGTGCGCATGCGCGGGGTGCGCTGCCTGATGGATGTGGGCGGCGGATCGGGCGCGTTCCTGGCGGCGGTGGCGCGGGCGTATCCGCGTCTTGATCTGCGGCTGTTCGATCTGCCCGAGGTGATGCCCGAGGCCGCGCGGCGGCTGGGCGCGGCAGGGCTGTCGGAGCGGGTGGAGCTGCGAGCCGGGTCGTTTCGCGAGGTGGCGCTGCCGGAGGGGGCGGATGCGATCTCGCTTGTCCGGGTACTCTACGATCACGCGGATGACACGGTGGCGGACCTGCTGGCGAAATGCTTTGCGGCGCTGCCGCCGGGCGGGCGGCTGATCGTGGCCGAGCCGATGTCGGGCGGCGCGCGGCCCGAGCGGGCGGGGGACGTCTATTTCTCGTTCTACACGATGGCGATGGGTACCGGGTGCGTGCGCTCGGCAGCGCGGGTCGCGGAGATGTGCCGCGCGGCCGGCTTCGCGCAGGTGGCGACCCCGCGCGCGCCGCGTCCCTACATCACCGGCGCGCTGAGCTGTGTGAAGCCGGGGTGACGCCTTTTGCGGCAAAATGTGTAACGTAAACTTGACACATGAAGTTGTCTGCGTAAACTGACAAGCATCGCCCGTGCCATGCCGCCGAGTCTTGCGGCAGCTGAGCCGGGCGGAAATGGGAGGCGATCATGGATACCCGCGCTGTCTTTCTGAACGGTCCCGAGGACCTTCACCTGGACAGGCTTGCGCTCAAGGTGCCGGGGGCGGGGGATATCGTGGTCGAGATCGCCCATTCGGGGATTTCCACCGGCACCGAAAAGCTGTTCTGGAACGGCACGATGCCGCCCTTTCCGGGGATGGGCTATCCGCTGGTGCCGGGCTACGAGGCCGCCGGAGAGGTGGTCGAGGCCGCACCGGGCACGGGCTACAAGCCCGGCGATCACGTGTTCGTCCCGGGCGCCGACTGCTTCGAGGGGGCGCATGGCCTCTTTGGCGGCGCGGCGGCGCGGCTGGTGACCTCTGCCGACCGCGTGACCCGCATCGATTCGGCGCTGGGGCCGGAGGGCGCGCTGCTGGCGCTGGCGGCGACGGCGCGCCACGCGATGGCGGGGCTGGACCGTGCGGTGCCCGACCTGATCGTCGGCCACGGCGTGCTGGGGCGGTTGCTGGCGCGGCTGACCATCGCCGCCGGCGCGCCCGCCCCCACCGTGTGGGAGACCGAGCCGGGCCGCCGCGGTGGCGCGCAGGGTTATGCGGTGATCGATCCCGGCGAGGACACGCGCCGCGACTATCGCGCGATCTATGACGCCTCGGGCAATGCCGCCATCCTCGACGACCTGATCGGGCGCATCGCCAGGGGGGGCGAGATCGTGCTGGCCGGGTTCTATCCCGGCGGGCTGAGCTTTGCCTTTCCGCCCGCCTTCATGAAGGAGGCGCGGCTGCGCGTCGCCGCAGAATGGGCGCGCGACGACCTCGCGGCGGTGCGCGACCTGATCGGGACCGGCGCGCTGTCGCTTGGCGGTCTCATCACCCACCAGGCGCGGGCCGAGGATGCGCCGCGCGCCTATCGCACGGCCTTCGGCGATCCCGATTGCCTGAAAATGATACTCAACTGGAAGGACGCAGCGTGAAGGACGACGTGCCGAATCTCAAGGATTTCGACCAGCGCCTGCGCGACGAGGCGCATGAAGACCTCGCCGATGTCATCAATGACGGCGAGCCCACGCAGAAGACCCAGATCATCGCCATCTATGGCAAGGGCGGGATCGGCAAATCCTTCACCCTCGCCAACCTGAGCCACATGATGGCCGAGCAGGGCAAGCGCGTGCTGCTCATCGGCTGCGATCCGAAATCCGACACCACCTCGCTGCTGTTCGGCGGCAAGGCGTGCCCGACGATCATCGAGACCTCGACCAAGAAGAACCTCGCCGGCGAGCCGGTGAAGATCGGCGACGTGTGTTTCAAGCGCGGCGGCGTCTTTGCCATGGAGCTGGGCGGGCCGGAAGTGGGCCGCGGCTGCGGCGGGCGCGGCATCATCCACGGGTTTGAACTGCTGGAGAAGCTGGGCTTTCACGACTGGGATTTCGACTACGTGCTGCTGGATTTCCTGGGCGACGTGGTCTGCGGCGGCTTTGGCCTGCCGATCGCGCGGGACATGGCGCAGAAGGTGATCCTCGTAGCCTCAAACGATCTGCAATCGCTCTACGTGGCCAACAACGTGTGCTCGGCGGTGGAATATTTCCGCAAGCTGGGCGGCAATGTGGGCGTGGCGGGCCTTGTCGTGAACAAGGACGACCAGTCCGGTGAGGCGCAGGCATTCGCAGAGGCGGTGGACATCCCCGTGCTGGCCGCGATCCCGCAGGATGACGACCTGCGCAAGAAATCCGCGAATTACCAGATCGTCGGCACCGCCAAGAGCCGGTGGGGCGAGCTGTTTGCCGGGCTGGCCGACGAGGTGACGGCGGCACCGCCGGTGCGGCCCGCGCCGCTCGATCAGGACGGGCTGCTGGGCTTGTTCGACAGCAAGGACACGGGCGGCGATTACGTGCTCGAGCCCGCGACGGACGAGGACATGCGCGGCAAGCACGCCGCGCCGCAGGAAACGCTGGAGGTGGTTTATGACGACGCCTGAAGAGCCCCGGCAGGAAACCTTGGCAGAGGTGCACCGGATGGTTGCGCAGGCCCGGCCCGAGCAATTGCGCCGCCTTCTGGCCGACATATGGGCGGCGGAGATGAGCGACCGGGGCGAGGACAATCGCCAAAGGCGGGCGTCATGAGCGACGAGGTCACATATGACGGTGCCTCCGGGGTCCCGGTGATCACCGGACCGGCGGCGGAGTCGGCCGGGGCCCCGCAGGAGGGCATGGGCTGTCATGCGAAGGGCGAGATGGAAGCCGCGGCGCGCAAGGCCGGCGCGGCTGAGGTGCTCGACCGCTATGCCGAGGATTATCCCAAGGGCCCGCACGATCAGCCGCAAAGCATGTGTCCCGCTTTCGGCTCGCTTCGTGTCGGGTTGCGGATGAAGCGGGTGGCGACGGTGCTGTCGGGGTCCGCCTGCTGCGTCTACGGGCTGACGTTCGTGTCGCATTTCTACGGGGCGCGGCGGTCGGTGGGCTATGTGCCGTTCAATTCCGAAACGCTGGTTACCGGCAAGCTGTTCGAGGATATCCGCGAGAGCGTGCACGAGATGGCCGACCCGGCGCGGTTCGACGCCATCGTGGTGACGAACCTGTGCGTGCCGACGGCCTCGGGCGTGCCGTTGCGGCTGTTGCCCAAGGAGATCAACGGGGTGCGGATCGTGGGCATCGACGTGCCCGGCTTTGGCATCCCCACCCATGCCGAGGCCAAGGACGTGCTGGCCGGGGCGATGCTCAATTATGCGCGCAAGGAGGCCGAGGCGGGGCCGGTGGCGGCCCCCGAGGGCGGCGTCGAGGACCGGCCCACCTTGACGCTGCTGGGCGAGATGTTCCCGGCCGATCCGATGATGATCGGGGCGATGCTGGCGCCGATGGGCCTGGCTGCGGGACCGGTGGTACCGTGCCGCGAGTGGCGCGAGCTTTATGCCGCGCTCGATTGCGGCGCGGTTGCGGCGATCCATCCGTTCTATACCGCCGCGATCCGCGAGTTCGAGGCGGCGGGGCGGCCCGTGCTGGGCAGCGCGCCGGTGGGCCATGATGGCACCGCCGCGTGGCTGGCCGGGATCGGCGACGCCTTCGGCCTGTCCCCGGACAAGGTCGCGACCGCGCAGAACGCGTTTCTGCCCGCGATCCGCGAGGCGTTCGACAAGGCCCCCGTGAAGGGGCGGATCACGCTGTCGGGCTACGAGGGCAGCGAATTGCTGGTCGCGCGGCTCCTGATCGAGAGCGGCGCGGAAGTGCCCTATGTGGGCACCGCCTGCCCGAAAACACCGTGGTCGGCGGCGGATGCCGAATGGCTGGCCGCGCGCGGCGTGACGGTGAAATTCCGCGCCTCGTTGGAAGACGATTGCGCCGCGATGGAGGCGCTGGAGCCGGACCTCGCCATCGGCACCACGCCGGTGGTGCAGAAGGCCAAGGAACGCGGCACGCCGTCGCTCTACTTCACCAACCTTATCTCGGCGCGGCCGCTGATGGGGCCTGCCGGGGCGGGGAGCCTTGCCGAGGTGGTGAACGCGGCGATGGGCAACAAGGGCCGCATGGACCGGATGCGGGACTTCTTCGAGGGCGTGGGCACGGGCGACAGCGCGGGCGTGTGGGAAGGCGATCCCAATATCCGCGAGGATTTCCGTGCCACGAACCTCAAGAAGCTGGAAAAGCAGAAGCGCGCCGCCAAGGCGCAGGAGATGATCTGATGCTGATCCAGGATCATGACCGGGCGGGCGGATACTGGGGGGCGGTCTATGCCTTCTGCGCC
>Ga0102938_10004534_pt1 | contig 10201 bp, 7 predicted proteins | sample SalPonR2_B_D2_MG_FD_84516 | JGI IMG/M metagenome (GOLD analysis project Ga0102938, IMG submission 84516) | Salt pond soil microbial communities from South San Francisco under conditions of wetland restoration - Salt Pond MetaG R2_B_D2_MG | ecosystem: Environmental > Aquatic > Marine > Intertidal...
GCCCGGCGGCCGGGTGTTGTCGAGGGTTTTGATCCTTCGGCGGGTATACTGAAGCGGGCGGCCGGGGCCTCGTTTTTCGGTGCGGCGACGAAGGGATTCGAGGCTCTTTTCTTTCACTTTTTCACGCGGTAGAACACGGAAACCATTCCATGACAGGCACAGCACGGCTTGGGCGGACGATCTGCGGACAGGGTTCATTCACGCACCGCAGGCTTTTGTCGGTGACCGCCGCCACTTCGTTGATGTTTCTGTTGGTCGGTGGCGTGGGCTGCGATCTGCCCGAACGCCCGATCATCGCCAAGAAAAAATCGGTCCGTCCGGCCAAACTGGATGCCGCGCAAGAACAGTTTGACACGAGCGGCTTGGCCTGGACCGAACCCTGGGACGCTTGGTTCCTGTACACCAAAGACCAACAGCCTGTCGGCTACAGCCGCATTTCGGCGCGATACGGCCCCGAGCGACAAGACGACTGGTTGTTGAAGGTGCCCGCGGCGGCGTTGCTGGAGTTGACGCGGACCGAGACGCGGGCGGCGTCGGTCTGGTACGACATGCAAGACGTCATCCGTTTCCAACGGGGTGACGCGTCCTTCTTGCAATCGTTACAGCAGGTGACGCGAGAATCGACCGGCGGAGAACTACGCTCTTTCTGGACGCGGCTGCGGGTCGGTCCCTCGGAAACGCAATCCACCGGTGTCGTCGACGGCGAACAGATATCCGTCGAGGCCTTTCGGGGCCAGAAACGATCGTCCAAAGTCAGCGTTTGGGAAGCCGAAGCGAGGGGGTCGCTGGCGGTGATGCAGTCGCTGAAAAACCGACCGATTCAGGCCGGAGAGACTCGTAAGATCAAGCACCTTTTGCCGATCAAGAATCAAATCGCGACGGTCAACCTGGTCGCCGTCGGTGAAACCTCGGTGCCCTGGATCGACGGGACGTCGCGTTTGTTGTTGGAAGTCACCGAGGACGTCACGATCGGCGGTCAGGTCGCCACCGCGTCGGTCCTCTGGGTGGATCGTCGTGGCGAGATCCAGCGGACCTACACCCCGGCGATGGGCTTGGTCTCGTATCGCGTCGATGCGCAAACGGTGCAGTCGCGATTGGCCGAGACGGGCGCCGAGGAGTGGTTGGATGACGTCGACCAGGTCCCGCCGGCCTGGGTCGGCGTCGGTGGAAAAAAGGTCGATCGGCCCGAGCGTTTGCAACGTTTGGCGTTGGTGGTCGATCCGATCAAACCGGACGGTGATGTGACGTTGGCGCTGACCCCTTTTCCGGACCAGTACGTCGACAAGTTGACCGATGGCCGGATCAAGTTGCTGATCAGCCGCAAACCGGAGAAACTGTCGTCGGGATTTCGCGCTTATCAAACCGAGTCGTCGGCGGCCGATACCCGGCAAACGGCGATGCTGAATTTCACGTCCAAGATCATCACCGACATGAGCCGCGCGGCGCTCAAAGGGGCGTCACTTTCGGATCAGGAGATCGCCTTGGAGCTGACCCGCACCACCGACACCTTGCTGGAGCAGACCTCATTCGCGGGTGATTTTTCCAAAGCGTCCGATGTGCTGTTGGCCGCCAAAGGCGGGGCGTTCGATCATGCCGTGTTGTTGGCGGCCATGCTTCGCGAACGCAAAGTGCCGTCGCGTTTGGCCTTGGGATTGGTTTATTTGCCGGACCCGGAACCGCGGCTGGCGTTTTCCGCTTGGACGTTGGCGTTGGCCGACGGCCGTTGGATCGCGCTGGATCCTTTGACCGGCGGGATGGCACCGGCCGATCGCGTGATCTTGAAGATGATCGACACGACCGGGCCGATCGATCAAAGCGTTTTCGTGCCGATCTTTCAGTGGATGGAGCAAGTGAAAATTCGCGTGCAAGGCTTTTCCAAATCTCAGGACTAGCTTGACCTCGCCAGATGGTCGGCGACGCTGGCCAGCAGCGGATCGATCGTCTGCGCTTGGATCGTGTGCGGCGGTGACCAAGTCCACCAGCGACAGTCCTCGTGCTCGGTCAGAACCAGTTCCGGTTTGTGATCGATGAATCCCAAAAAATAACGGACGCATTTTTCAAAAGTCTCTCCGGGCCACCGCCGGTACGTGACCGCGTATCGGGTCTCGAACTGAAATTCGGGGTCGATCCGAACGATGCCGGGGTCCACGCCGATTTCCTCCTGCAATTCACGCAACGCCGTCTGTAAATCGTTCTCGCCCGGATCGCGATGGCCTTTGGGAAGATCCCAGCGTTTGGGGTGCCGCATCAACAAAAACTCCGCGGGTTTTTCATCGGGCGTCATCAACAGCACGCCGGCGGCGTGGACGACGCCGCCGTGCGGGGCTTGTTTTGTCATGATGCTACTCGTATCCAGTGGTCACAAAATTTCCCAACGATCTGCTCGAAAGACTGAAGCCTGTTCTCGTGAAAATCTATACCCGCACCGGTGACGGTGGCAGTACCGGTTTGTTCGGTGGCCCGCGCGTGACCAAAGACGACTGTCGCATCGAAGCCTACGGGACGGTAGACGAATTGAGCGCGGTGCTGGGGCTGGTCCGCAGCACCGAGATCACGCCGGAGATGGACCGAGCCATCGAGCGGATTCAGCACGAGCTGTTTTCGATCGGTGCCGAGCTGGCGACGCCGGAGCCGGATCGGTTCGATTTGCGAGTCATCGGCCCGCGTCACATTGCGACCTTGGAATCCTGGATCGATGCCGCCGAGCAGGGTCTGCCGCCGCTCAAGACGTTCATCCTGCCGGGCGGGACGAAAGCGTGTGCGCATTTGCACCTGGCCCGATCGGTCTGTCGACGAGCCGAACGCCGTTTGGTGACGTTGCAGCAGGCTTGCGAGCGGGCGGTCGAACGAGCCGAGGACTCCGCGAGTCTCGTGTCGCAGGACTTGGGGATTTACCTGAATCGACTGAGCGATTTGCTGTTCGTGCTGGCTCGGAAATCCAACCACGATTCGGGGTTGCCGGACGTCCCGTGGGTCAAGCCGGCCGTTTCGGAGATGACGTCGCCGGGATCGGACGACTAGTTCGGGGCCCACGTTTCCCGCGGGCCGGCGAATCTTGTGTCCGGCGTGGCTTGCCCGCTTCGCCCGGTGACCTGCCGGCCGGCTCGATGTACAATGCCGACGTTCGCTGTCGCCGGTGATGCCTGAATTCAGGGGCATCGGCCACGCGGCGGATCAATCCCGGAATTTGGAAGCCCTGCCGAAACTGTTTTTCGGATCAGGCATGCGTTTGACTAGTCGTTGTCAGAGGAAACGGTCGTGAAAAAAGTCGAAGCCATCGTCCGCCATTTCAAGTTGGAAGACGTCAAAAACGCGTTGACCGACCATGGCATCCACGGCATGACCGTCAGCGAGGTTCGGGGCTTCGGCCGCCAAAAGGGCCACACGGAAATCTATCGCGGCACCGAATACGCGATCGATTTCGTGCCCAAGGTAAAGATCGAAGTCGTCTGCACCGACGAGAATTTGCAGACCGTGATCGACACGGTGCTTCAGACCGCTCAAACGGGGCAAATCGGCGACGGAAAGATTTTCGTCACGAATCTGGAGGATTCGATCCGCATCCGAACCGGCGAACGCGGCGAAGAAGCGCTGTAGACCTTCGTCTTTTTCCAACTTGATTGACAGAGCGGAATGTCATTTCAGCCGGTCGTTCTGGCGGCGCGAGAGCGACTGCAGGTGGTCCGCGAAAAAATTCGTGGCCAACACGAATCGGGATCGCCGGGTTTCCAGGTCGCCAACCGAATCGCGGATCTTTACGACGACGTCGTTTTAGAAATCTGGGAAGCCGCAGCGGCACAACTCGGTGACGTCCGTCGCATGGGCGGTTTGGCGTTGGTCGCTCATGGCGGTTTCGGTCGTCGTGATTTGGCGCCCTACAGCGACGCCGATCTGATGCTGCTGACGACCGTCGGTTCGGCCGGGCTTGCGGCCGAAATGGCCGGGATCCTCACCCGGGATTTGGTCGACGCCGGGCTGGAGTTGGGATTTTCCATCCGCGGCACCCGCGAAGCCTGCAATCGAGCCTGGAGCGATCCGGTCATTTTTTCCTCGTTGGCGGAATCTCGATTCTTGGCCGGCAGTCTGAACGTTTATCGACGGTATTTCGAAGGTTTGAAGAAAGGCTCCCTGCGGCGACGCGTCAAGTTGACCCGTGCGGTCGTCGAATCGCGAAAAGCCGAGCGGGCGAAATGGGGCGAGACCAACTATCTGCTTCGTCCCAACGTCAAAAAGTCTCGCGGGGCGCTCCGCGATATCCAACTGGTTCGCTGGATCGGATTCGCGCGAACCGGTGAATCCGATTTGGAACGTCTGTATCGCTTGGGCGCGTTGCCGGCCGAGGATCTGCGGGTGCTGCGACACGCCTACGCGTTCATGCTCCGGCTACGCAACGAGCTGCATTTCCGCGCCGGACGTGGCCAAGACATTCTGGACCGGGCGACGCAGTTGGAAATCGCCGAACGGTGGGGGTATCAGTCCAGCGAAGGCGTCCTGGCGGTCGAGCATTTCATGCAGGACTATTTTGAACACACGCAAAACGTTCGATACGCGGCGGCTTATTTTACGGACGACACGCTGACTCAGACTCGCTTGTCCAAGATCAGCGAACGCGCCGTTTCGAAAAAGCTGACGAAAAATATCCGCATGGGGCCGACGCAGATTTGGGTCGTCGAATCGGATCTGGAGCGGTTCGCCGCCAACCTGACCGACGTGTTGCGGTTGATGAATTTGGCCAACCAACATTCGCGGCGGATTTCGCACACGACTTGGCAATCGATTCGCCGTGCGATGGCAAGGCGAAATCCGTGCCAGCCGGACGCCGATTCGATCAACGCTTTTCTCGCGTTGCTCAGCAAGCCCGGTCGATTGGCTTCGCTGCTGCGACGTCTGCACGAACTTCGTGTGTTGGAACAACTGATTCCCGCAATGAAACGCTGTCGCGGCTTGCTGCAGTTCAACGCGTATCACAAGTACACCGTCGACGCGCACTGCATTCGTGCCGTGGAAGCGGCGACCAAACTGGAACAGTATTCCGAATCGATGGCCCGTCGCTACGGTCGCTTGAAAGACAAGGCGATCTTACATTTGGCTTTGCTGATTCATGATCTCGGCAAGGGATACGAGGAAGACCACTGCGAAGTCGGGCGACGAATCGCCGGCGAGACGGCGGACTACTTGGAACTGGACGCGGCCAGCAAGGAAACGTTGCAGTGGTTGATTCACAAGCACTTGATCGTCAACGTCGCCGCGTTCCGTCATGATTTGAACGATTCGCAAGTGGTGTTATCCTTCGCCGCCGAAGTCGCTTCGATTCGTCGCTTGGAATTGTTGATCGTTCACAGCGTTGCCGACCTGATCGCCGTCGGGCCCGGCGTGGCGACGGACTGGAAGATGAACTTGATCGAAGACTTGTACCTGCGGACGCGGCGGTACTTCGAATCCGGAACGTTGCCGGACGAGCACGACCCGCAAACCGAAGAGTTGCGAAAAAAGGTCGCCGAGGACTTGAAAGCCGTGGAGGCGTGTGAGGAGTCTCAAGCGATCTTGGCCGCGATGCCGCTTTCCATCCTCCGCCGGATCGAAAGCAAGCAACTGGTGAACGAGTTGAAACTGATCGGGGACTGGTACGCCGGCGGCAGCTTGTCGTACTGCGTGGGCAACTACGACGCCCAGTTTCGCGCGATGCGATACACGTTGTTGCATCGCGAGGGTCGGCGTGGAATCGGGACGTTCGCGCGAGGCACCGGCGGTCTGAGCGGCATGGGGTTGCAAATCATGCGGGCGGACATCGACACGATTCAACTCGGTGACGATGAAATCGTGTGGGACGCCTTTTGGGTTTTGGATGCGGATTTTCCCGACGAATCACCCTCGAATCGACGCGACGCGGTTTGTGCCCGGATCATGCAGTTGTTGAACGACCCGTCGGCGCCGTTGACGGCCCATCGTCGGACGTGGACCGCCGCGGTCAGTCGTGAACCGGAATCGGTCAACGTGTTGCCGACCAAAGTCACGTTCGACAACGATACGTTGGATCAGTACACGATCCTGTCGTTGTTCGCTTACGATCAACAAGGGTTGCTGTATCGCGTGGCAACCGTCATGGCCGAGCAATCCATCGTCTTGCACTTCGCCAAGATCGACACGCACCTGGACCAGATCGCCGACGTGTTCTACGTCACCGAAGCCGACGGTGCTTTGATCACCGACCCGGAACGTCAAGAAAACATCCGCCGCTGCATCTTGGACGTGATCGATTCGAGACCCGCTGTGGCGGACTGAGCGGGGCGTAAGGAAGACTTTTCCGGTCAGTCAAGGCGTGGCAAATCATCCGGCCGTGCGAGTCGCTTTCGCCGATTGGCGTCCGTATTTTCTTGAAATGGTTTGCCCGATCGCTGGGGCGCGGCAAGACTTGTTCGGTTCAATGACCGCCATCGTTTGTAGATTCCCCCGCCGCGGTAACCAACCCGCGGGTAGATGTGGTTCAGGTTGCCACGACTTCCGGGAAGTGAATCCGACGCGGTGATCAAACAGGGCTTTCCGAACGCTATCCATCGTTCGCGACGAATTCGTCACGGGGCAAGACGGTCGTCGCGGTGGTGCGATATCGGCAGCGAACGGTCGACCGAGCCGGCGAATTTCCGAATCGTCTCAGGCGGACGCAGGGAAACATCGCTGTCACTCGATCCGACGGTGCGTTGGAACAGGAAAGTCGTCCTCGTTGGCGAGGACAGTCAAGAATTCGCGAATTTCGGTGACCGCTAGCACACCGATTTTCGCGGACTCGATGACTTCTGATTTGGTCGTTCTGGTGAACCGTTTCGATCCAAACCTTCCGTTCAAAGCCTACTTTTACAAGGACGTCTACCCATGCGTATGATCGCAACTTTGGGAACCGTTTTTCTGCTGGCCGTGTGTGCAACGCCCGCTTTCGCTCAAATCGATTTGGACAGTTTGCTCGGCGAATTGAATTTCGGCGATTCCAGCTTGGTCAGCGACCAGGACCAAGCGGCTGATGCCGATGCCGATGCCGATGCTGAACTGTTGTCGGCGCCCGAGGGCCGAGCCACGTCCGAAGCGTTTTCGCCGCCAGAGACCATGCCGGCAGATCCCGTTCCGGCTTCGCCCGAGCGTTCGTCGAGCGCGTCGGACGCATCGCCGCTGCAGCCCGTCCCGGCACCGCCGCAGGTCAATTTCAACGAAATGTTTCAGCAGCAGCAGGCGATTCCCACGGACGCCGCGATGACGGCACCTCACCGAAACGGCTGCGGATGTTCGGCATGTCGGCAAGCCGGGGCGATGGAATCAGGAGCTCAGGCAAGCTTTGCCGAGCATCGACACGGTGCGGCCTGCGATGATGCCCCCTACGAATGCCGACCGCACATGCGTCCCACACTGCCGCCGCCGTCGACGATGCGTCAGTACTTTCATTCACGAAACGCCAATTCGGACATCTGGGCGGGCTACGAACGCGAAGCCCAACGACGCGACGACCACTACTACAAACACGTCCGAGGCGAATGTGATTGCTTCAAAGATCGGAGCAAGAAGTGCTTGTTCCAGAGGGCCTCGCCGGCGCTTTATCGCCAAGCGGTTTCGCCGCAGTGCGACCGTTGCAACCAGCCCGGGTGTGATTGCCTGCGGCACTAGCGATTGAAAAATCGTGGGCCGGTAAAGGCTTTCCGCAGGACCAATCCCATCACGAATCACCGTCGTCGCCGATGCCCGGCGGCGGCGGTGTTTTTCGTTGCCGAGAAAAAATGGGTTCTCCCGGCAATTCCGTTGTAGAGATCGGCCTGGTGATGCCGATCACTCTTATACCATGGATTGGGAGGGTGGAACGATCGGTGCCATCGTTCCAAATTTGATGGGCCATGGTGAGGCAGGGAGGGCTTCACCATGGCCCTTCTTTTATGCGCTCGTCCGTCCGTCGTAGCCGGAACGGGTGCAGTCGCCTCAAGTGTTTTGTTGGCTGTCCCGGTCGGCTCGGACGCGGGCCGGCACCGCGACTTTTCGATACATGTACAGGTCCGGCATCCACAGCAGATTGATCGCCGTCGGGATCAGGCCGCCCAGAAACGCGATGCCGCACAGGTAAGCGGGTAGCCCGCCCGAGGAAAACCCTTCCATCGACGTCCAGGCCCAATTCAGCAGTTGTAGGTCGCTGTAGTTCTGCGGCAAGTTGCCCGTCGCGATGACCAGAATCACCGAGGGTGCCAGCAAAGAAAACATCAACACCGTGCCCAAAACCACGACCGCCGCCGGCAACGGAAATAAACCTCGGCACGCTAGCGGCAAAGACAGCAAACGCACCAGTCCGAGGTATCCGGTCAGATAACCGATCATCGCGAGCGAATAAACGGTGCACTCGGTCTGGACGACTTTCTGGTTCATCAGCGTGCCGAACAGGCCCGTCGCGAAAATCGCCACACCGCCGCTGCAGAGCGCGAACAAGTAGCCCGACGAAGGTCCCGGTGTGAACGCCGTCAGAAAGACTCGACCGAGAAACGTGGACGGCAATTCTCGCCGCACCCGCGGGCTGATCTCGGTCGACTCCGATAAGAACATCGATCCCATCACCAACCAGTAGGCGGCGAGGACGAAACTGCCGAAGTTGATCGGCTCGAAATCGTCGTAGAAAAGCGAGGTGCCCGCGATCGCCGCGACCCAAAGGAATTGCTGCACCAGCATCCAACGTCGCAACGACGTGCTTCGGTTCTCGGTCACCGGTGCGATTTGCGCCGCGGCGGCTTTTAGAAACAAGACGACGAACGAAAGCACGATGACCGCCGTGATTCCGGCTAACATCCAGGCGACCGAGTCGCTGCCGACACCCGCGCCCAAGATACCCGACAGGCACATGATCGCTACGATGAACTGAACAACCAAGATCGCCGCGACCAGACCCACCATGGCAAACGACTGTCCCAAAAAACCGGACAACAGCGGCGCGATCATCAACGCAAACGCCGTCAGGAACAAACCGGCCATGAAGACCGCCAACAGAACCATGCAAATGTCCGACAAGCCCACGCCACGCAGCAGATACGTGAAGGCCAAGCTGGGGACGACCGCGGCGAAGTGCAAAAACATCTGCAGAACCGCGCTGAGAAACTTTCCCCGCACGATTTGAAAGCTCCCCAGCCCCGTGATCGACATCAGTTCGAAGGTGTCGTTGTCGATTTCGCTGGACAAAGATCGATAGGCCGTCAGCGGTACCAGTCCGAAGATCGGGACGGCCATCAAAAAATAGTATCCTGCCAGCAACGAAGCGCCCGTGGGCAGGTAATAGACTTGCGGCGCGTTGAAGACGATGCCGATGCCGGTCCACAGCAAAGTCGCGGCCAGCAATAGGAAAAACGTGATCAAGAACTGACTGCTCTTCAGCGACTCACGGGCTTCCTTGACCAAAATCGGATTCAGACGATCGGTGACCCCGAACGTGACGCGATCGATGCGATTCCAAAATCCATTGCCGCTGGGATCGAGTGCCAGGGGATGATGCGGAGTGACCTCCGTCGGGCCGAGCGCAGCAGTCGGAACCGCTTCGCCCGAGACGATCGGTTCGACGTCGACTTCGGCCTCCGACGGATTGTCGGTGGGAGAGGAAAGGGTCACTGCACACGTCCTTGGGTGACCGACAAGAAAACGTCTTCCAGGGAATGATCGTCGGTGCGGAACTGGATCATTTCGATCCCCGCGGCGGTCAAGGATTTCAGCAGATCCGCTTGGTCTTGACGATCACCCCTCAAGGAAAACGAGACCAGGGAACGATCGACTCGGATCACCGTCGTCCGTTCGTCGGTTTCCAATCGCGAGACGACTTGATCAGGACTGCCGACGACCTCGACCGTGACGTTGCGATGCGTGGTGACACCGCGGATCTCATCGACCGTCCCGGTGGCCAGCAACTGGCCCTGTTCGATGATGCCGACCCGGTCACACATCTCGGCCAATTCGGTCAAGATGTGGCTGCTGATCAGCACCGTTTTGCCTTCGGCCGCCAAGGATCGAATGATTTTCCGGAGCTCGATTCGCGCCCTCGGGTCCAGTCCGGCGGCCGGTTCGTCCAAGATCAAGACGCCGGGATCATGGATCAAGGCACGGCCCAAACACAAACGTTGACGCATCCCTTTGCTGAGCCCGCGAATCGATTTGTCGGCCAGCGGACGCAAGCCCGTGAAGTCCATCACCCAACGCA
>Ga0102938_10004536_pt1 | contig 10199 bp, 8 predicted proteins | sample SalPonR2_B_D2_MG_FD_84516 | JGI IMG/M metagenome (GOLD analysis project Ga0102938, IMG submission 84516) | Salt pond soil microbial communities from South San Francisco under conditions of wetland restoration - Salt Pond MetaG R2_B_D2_MG | ecosystem: Environmental > Aquatic > Marine > Intertidal...
TTCTTCTTTAGATTTATTATTCCCGTTAAATTCAATTCTTTCAGGAGGAAAAGATGATTCTATAGCAGTGTATAATTCTCCTCCTGAAACCACATCCAAAGATAATCCTTCTTTTTCTATGAGTTTACACATATATTTTGTTAAAAAAGCTTTTCCTGCATAAGCAGCTCTAGTATTTTTATATTTCGTTAAAAAAGCAGATTTAATCTCATTAATTTTTGATAATATTATGTTTTCAGAATACAAGTATAGTGGGGTACCATACTTTTCTGCAAGTTCTATAGTATTGCATCCATCAAAATACAATATATTATTTTTAATTTCTATCATATTAACTCCTTAGTTTACAGATTTACATATATAACATGCGAAAATTATGCCAATATAAAATTGAATAATACAAATATGATGATATAATATTTTTAAGATTTAAACAATAACAAAATCATATAAAAAGTATAAAAACAGGAATGATAATTGCATATAATATACTTAATAATTATATAAAGGGGTATAAGATGAATTTAGAAAAAAGAATTGAAGAAATATATAAAGAGATTAGAGATATAAGAAGGGATATTCATCAACATCCAGAACTTGGAGAAGAAGAATTTAGAACAAATAAAATAATTCGAAATTTTTTAGATGAAAATAATATAGAAAACTACACCTGTGCTAAAACAGGGGTTGTTGGAATTATAAGAGGAAAGAATAAAGGAAATACAGTTGGGGTTAGGGCAGATATAGATGCCTTACCAATAGAAGAAGAAACAAATTTAGAATACAAATCTGTCTATAAAGGAAAAATGCATGCATGTGGTCACGATGCTCACACATCAATACTTTTAGGAGTAGGTAAGATATTAAAAGAAATGGAAAATAGATTAAGGGGTAATGTAAAACTGTTTTTTCAGCCAGCAGAAGAGACAGTAGGAGGAGCCCTTCCAATGATTAAAGAGGGGTGTATGGAAAATCCTAAAGTAGATTACGTATTAGGACTTCATGTATTTCCAAATTTGGAAACAGGATACGTTGGAGTAAAATACAATAAAATGAATGCTTCCACTGACGAATTTAAAATAAAAATAAAAGGAGTACCTGGACATGGAGCCTATCCTCACAATTCAACTGATGCTATAGTAATTGCAGGCCATGTAATTACTGGTATACAGAGTTATATAAGTAGGAGTGTGTCGCCCTTAAAATCTGTAGTTTTTTCCATTGGAACAATTAATGGTGGAACAGGAGGAAATATAATAGCAGAAAAGGTTGAAATGGTAGGTACAATGCGCACTCTAGATGAAGAACAAAGAAAAAATACAAAAGAAAGAATTGATAAGTTAATCAAGAGTATTTGTGTCGGATATGGAGGTGAAGGTGAAATAGAGTTTTTTGAAGGATATAAAGCATTAATAAATAATGATGATGTAGTTAAGATTGTTGAAAGAAATTCTAGAAAAATCTTAGGTGATGATAAAGTTATTGTAGGAGATAATCCAAGTATGGGTGCTGAAGATTTTTCATATTTTGCAGAAATAGCAAAAGGTGCATTTTTTAGTTTAGGATGCGGAAACAAAGAAAAAGGTATAGTATATAATGGACACCATCCTAAATTCCAAATAGATGAAGAATGTTTGAAGATTGGAATAAGAGTTCAAATAGAAAATATACTAACACTTACAAAAATTTAAATAGGAGGAGATATGACTATTGAATATACAAAAATGCAGGGTCTAGGAAATGACTTTATAATAATAGATAATAGACAAAATATATTTTCGTCAAATCAGCTCAAAGAACTTGCAAAAAAATTATGTAAAAGAAGAATATCTATAGGCGCAGATGGATTAATGGCTGTAGAAGACTCAAAGGACGCCGACTTTAAAATGAGATTTTATAATTCTGATGGAAGCATAGGAGAAATGTGTGGTAATGGAGCTAGATGTATAGTTAGATACGCATATATAAATAAAATAGCTCAAAAAAACATGGAAATAGAAACTACATCAGGTATTGTAGAAGGCAAGGTAGTAGAAAACCGTAAGATATCAGTTAAGTTAAATAGTCCAACTTTGATAAAATTAGATGAGAAATTCATACATAAAGATAATAATTATTATGTTTCTTATGTAGAATTAGGAAAGCCTCCTTTACCACACTGTATTATAGAATACGAAAATCTCAACAATATAGAAGTGGAGGAAATATTAGAATTAGGAAAATCCTTAAGATATTGGAAGGAATTCCCTAAAGGAGCTAATGTCAACTTCTTTGAAGTTTTAGATGATGATACAGTTGTAGTAAAAACCTATGAAAGAGGAGTTGAAGGATTCACATTAGCTTGCGGTACTGGTTCTGCCTCTACTGCCCTTGTAGTTTCCATTAAGAGCCTCTTAAATAGGGATTTAATACACGTAAAAGTTCTTGGCGGGGAATTAGATGTTAAGGTAGAAAAAAAGGAAGGAAATTGGGACTTGTACCTAATAGGAGATACAAACATTATATCTAAAGGAATAATATTAGATGAAGATTTAAAGATAGGAGAGGATTAAAATGAAAATTTTTATTAGTGCAGATTTAGAAGGTTGTGCAGGTGTAACTACTTGGGAAGAGACAGATCCAAAACACAAGGAGTATGATAGGGCTGCTTTGGAAATGACAGAAGAAGTATTAGCACTTTGTGAAGGATTAATGGAAAACGGCGTAGATGAAATAGTAATTAAAGATGCTCATGACTCAGGAAAGAATATAATATATAATATGCTCCCATCAAAAGTTAAAATATTTAGAGGTTGGTCTGGAGGACCTTACTCTATGGTAGATGGCCTTGATAATAGCTTTGACGGAGCAATATTTTTAGGATATCATTCGGCTGAATCTCAAAGTGGTAATCCCTTATCTCATACAATGACAAGAAAAATCAATGAAATAAGCATAAATGGAAGATTGTGTTCAGAATACTTGCTTCATACATATGCTGCCTCAATTTATGGTGTGCCGGTGATTATGATAACAGGAGATAAAATGATATGTGATAGCGCAAAAGATTTCAACTCTTGTATTACAACGGCTGCAGTTAAAGAAGGAATAGGAAAAGGAGCTCTTAGCCTAAACAGTAAAGATGCCCAAAATTTGATTAAAGTAAAAGCAAAAGAAGCATTGTCTAAAATTGAAAAATGTAACATTGATATACCAGATACTTTTGTTATGAAAATTAAATATAAAAATCATGATAATGCTTATAAAGCTTCATACTATCCAGGAATTAAAAAAATAGATGATTGTACAATAGAATACAAATCAAGGACTATTAAGGATATGCTCATTGCAAGAATGTTTATAGCCTAAAAATCGAGCCGTAATATACCATTATATTACGGCTCAATCATATATATATATAGGGGGAATTTGTGAACTATTGATTAACTGATTCTAAAAATATGATTTCTTTTTTTTCTGCATTTAGGTGAACTTTAGTACCTAAAGGTATAGTAAATTGAGGATAAATATGACCAGCTCGAAAATTATTTACTATAGGTATATTATGTTTTCCAATAATATCTGCAAAAATTTTTGATAGAGGAGAATCTTTTTTATCTTGAGAGCCTTCATCTGCCCTGCAATTCTTCCAAGTTCCTAAAATTACACCAGCACACTCTTTAAATTTATTATTTAAATCTAAACTTGTAAGCATTCTATCAATAATATAATTCAATTCATTAACTTCTTCTATAAATATAATTTTTCCTTTTGTATTCATTTGATATCTAGTTCCTAAAGCAACAGTTAAAAGAGATAGGTTTCCACCGATAATTTCTCCAGTACATTCTCCACTGGTAATAGTTTCTAATTCTTCTCCTTTTGGTGCAATATACCTACCTAAAGGTTTATTAGTAAATAAGTTTCTTTTAAGAGAATTCAAAGTATAATCACCAGTTTTGTGGTAAGGACTCTCTGAGGAAGGCATAGGTCCATGCAAGGTAGGCATTTCGCAGATAGTATTAAAAGCTAAATGCAAACTAGTAATATCGCTATAGCCTAAAAATATTTTAGGATTTTCTTTTATATAATTGTAATCTATTTTGTCAAGTATTCTAGGAGTTCCATAACCACCTCTTACACAAAAAATTCCTTTAACATCTTTATTTTTAAAAGCATCATTTATATCCTTAGCTCTTTGTTTGTCGGGACCAGCTAAATGTCCTTCTCTCATAAAGCAGCTTGGGTAAAATATAGGATCTAAGTCCAAACTTTTAATTGCTTCTTTAGCTGTTTTAATACTTTCTTTTTTTACTGCTGAGGCAGGAGCTATAACAGCAACCTTATCTCCTTTTAGTAAAACTTTAGCTTTCATTATATAGTAACCTCCTTCATATGTATAAATACATGCTAAAATCGTGCCAAGTTAATATATTGAAAATTAACTCATAAAATGGTATAAATAGAATGAATATTAAAACGAGGAGATAAAGAATGGATTATAAAGAAAAAGCTTTAAAACTTCATAAAGAAAATACGGTAATAGACGCTCATTTGGACTTGGGAGCTATTATTTTTGAAAGAAAAAGAAAAGGTGAGAAGGATATTATAAAAAATCATTTTTTAAAGGATTTTAAAAAAGCAGGATTTAACCTTATTGTAGGAGCTATATACGTAGATGATATATATATACCTGAAATGGCTTTAAGAGTCGCTTTAGATCAGATAGTAGAGCTAAGAGAAGAAATTGAATCAACTGATGAATTAATGCTGATAACTACAAAAAAGGATTTAAAAAATTCTTTAGAAAAAGAAAAAATTGGTATAATGATATCATTAGAAGGTGCAGATCCAATTTTAAATGATTTGAATCTGCTAAATGTTTTTTACAAGATGGGTGTTAGAGGGCTTGGTTTAACTTGGAGTAGACGAAATTATGTGGCAGATGGTAGTTATTTTGGTAACCCTCAAGAAGGTATAAAAGGCGGTATTACACCCTTTGGAATAAAGGCCGTAAAAAAATGTGAAGAATTAGGTATATTTATAGATGCTAGTCATTTAAATGATTCTGGATTTAGTGACTTGTTAAAAGTATCAAAAAAACCATTCATAGCTTCCCACTCAAATAGCAGAGAAATAAACAATATAGTTAGAAACCTAAGCAATAATCAAATGAAAGAAATAGGTAAAAAAAATGGAGTAATAGGAATAAACGGATATACTAATATAGTTTCTCAGGACAAAAAAGAACAGAATATATCCAAACTATGTGATCATATAGAAAAAATAATTGAAAATGCAGGAGAAAATAGTATAGGTTATGGTTTTGATTTATGTGGTTTGTTAAGTGATTCAGAAGAAGATATAGACGTTGTAAAAACTCATGAAGAGAGCTTATTAGTAACAGAAGAGCTTTTAAAAAGAGGATATTCAGAAAAAATAATTAAAAAAATCATAGGAGGTAATTTTTATAACTTTTATGAAAAAATGTTAGATTGAGGGGTACTATGACAAATTTATTAAAAATAGAAAATATTTTAGATATTTTAGAAGAAGGTATTTTAATAATAAATGATAAATATAAATTCGAATATATAAATGAAAAAGCTAAAGAAATCCTTGGAATAACACTGAAAAGTGATAATAAATTTCACGAAAGCGGAAAGCTTGAAAATGGTGATATTATAATTATTGCGGACAATATATTAGGTTGTGATGATGGAAACCTAAGGCCTGAAGATTTAAATAAGTATATAAATATTCCTCAAAAGGGCCTGGAAAAAGGAGATTCGGTTATAGCCATAGGAGTTTATAATAACTCATCAATACAATCGAAATTTAGATTTTGGAAGGGAAAAGAAAGTAATCTGAAATATACTTTAGAAGAGAAGTTTTTAGATTATGAAATAAAAGTATGTATCGATGAAGTTGAAAAAACAATGGATATTACTATAAATAAAGAAAAGTATAAAATGGAATATTTGTATAGTATAGGTCATATAGTAGTTATTGATGGAAAAAATGGAAGAATTAAATTTTTTCAAGATAGGGGATACTCATACAGAAATGAATCTATAAGGGAACTTTTAACAGGAAAAAAATTCGCTAAAAAAGAAGAAAATTCAATTGGTTTAAATATTGTTGGACAAAGCATAGAAGAAATATCAGGATATGAAGAGTTATACAACAATATAAAGAAAGCTTTAACCTACGAAGAAACAATAAAAAGTGAAATTATAGAGATAAAAAGAAGACCGATATTTTGTACTACATCCCTTATAAAGGAAAAAGGAAACCTGGCAGGTGTAGTCGTTAAGATTGAAAGCATATCTGAACTTCAAGATGTACTGAGATTAAGAAATGATGTAATTAATAATATTATAAAATCCGAAGAACATATGAGGGAAAAAATTAGAGAGAATAATGCAAAGATGTTAACTGGGATTTCTGGAAATAGTGCTTATATAAACAATGTTAAAAATTTAGGTTATAAAGCATCTCAAATAAGTTCTACCGTTTTAATAACTGGAGAAAGTGGAACAGGGAAAACATTGTTAGCTAAAGAAATTCACAAAACTTCTAATAAAAAGGGGAAATTCATACACGTAAACTGTGGGGCTATTCCTGAAAATTTATTTGAAAGTGAATTATTTGGATACGTAAAAGGATCTTTTACAGGAGCTTCAAACACTGGTAAAGAAGGATATTTTAGTATTGCAAAAAATGGGACAATATTTTTAGATGAAATTGGTGAAGTGCCGAAGAATATACAGCCTAAATTACTTCATGTTTTACAGGAAAATCAGTTTTTTAAAATAGGAGATTCAGAACCAACAAAAACCAATGCAAGGGTTATAGCAGCTACCAATATGAATTTAGAAAAAGGAATAAAAGACAATAATTTCAGAAAAGATTTGTACTACAGAATAAATGTTTTTCCTATTAATATCCCTCCTTTGAGAAGGAGGAAAAAAGATTTATACGTTCTTATTAATAATATAATAAGAGATATTACTAAAAAGCTAGAATTTCAAGAAAAGCAATTATCAGGAGAAGCTTTTGAAAAATTAATAGACTATGATTGGCCGGGCAATGTAAGGGAATTAGAAAATGTTTTGGAAAGAGCAATAATAATAAGTGAGACTAATATAATATACCCTGAGCACATAAATATACCTGATGAAAATATCAATAAAATTTTGAAAGACGTTTTAGAAGCAACAGAAAAAAAGACTATAATAGAAACATTAGATGCATGTAATTATAATAAAAAAATTACTATGAGAAAATTGGGAATTTCTAAATCAGCATTTTATGAGAAATTAAAGAAATATGGTATAAAAGACAAAAATTAGACCATTTTAATGGACGGTTTTCCGGAAAAACGGAAAATGCGTCTTTTTTTTAAGCCTTTTTACCCAATAGCTAAGGTTAAAATTTGGCATAGATAATGCATTATATATTATATAGTTATAATTTAAAAAAATAGGAGGGAACTATGAAGAAAAAATTATGTTTACTGTTAGCCATTATGTTACTTATTGCTTTACCATTAAGTGCATGTGGTGGCGGAGAAGTTGAAGAACCAGCTGAAGGAGAAGAACCAGCTGAAGGAGAAGAGAATGAAGAACCTGTAGTATTAAGAGTTGGTATTATACAAGAAGCTGACTCAACAAGTCCTTTGATAGCTACTATGACCGCAGCCGATAGAATGTTTAATTTAATGTATGATGATTTAATTGAATATGATGATAACTACAAGCCTGTTGGTGGTTTAGCAGAGGATTGGAGTGTAAGTGATGATGGATTAGTATGGACATTTAATCTTAAAGAAGGAATCAAGTGGTTTGATGGTGAAGACTTCAATGCTGACGATGTTGTTTGGACATATAATACAATGATAAATGGAGAATTTCCTCAAAGTCCACAGATGGAAGGTGTTGTTGAAACAGTAAAAGTTGATGAATATACTGTTGAAGTTCATACTGAAGCACCAAAAGCAGATATGGAAGCTATAAGGACAAATATTTTACCAGAACATATTTATGGTGAAAAAACAGAAGATGAATTACATACATTCTCAGAAGATAATCCAGTTGGAACTGGAGCATTTGAACTAGTAGAATGGGAACAGGGACAATTCTTAAGATTTAAAGCGAATCCAAATTATTTTAAAGGAGCACCTAATATTGATGAAATAGTATATGTTCTTTTTGCTAATACAGATACTTTATTCCAAGCATTACAAAACGGAGAAGTAGATGCTGTAGCTGAACTTAGTTACAGTCAAGTTGAGCAAGCAGAAGGTCTTGATGGCATTGAAGTTATCCAGCCAGATGGAATGAATTTCACAGAATTAGGATTTAATTGTTGGGAAGCGCCTGAATCAAAAGGAAATCCATTAATGCTTGACCACAGAATTAGAGTAGCAATCGATTACGCATTAGACAAACAGCAAATAGTTGATATAGCTTTAAATGGTTATGGAAAACCAGGAACATCATTAATACCTCCAGCTGTAGGAGATTGGCATTTAGAAGTAGATGAAGATTATGGATATAATCCAGAAAAAGCAATAGAAATACTAGAAGATGCTGGATATACAGATGCTGATGGTGATGGCATAAGAGAAGCAGAAGATGGAAGCAAGTTGGACTTTAGATTTGCCGTTATTACAAGTTATGGTGAAGCTTATGTTAAAGCAGCAGGTATAATTCAGAAGAATCTTCAAGATATAGGTATTAATGTAACAATTAATACTATGGATGGAGGAGCTCAATCAGAACTAATTTACGAACAAGACTTTGATACAGATATGTATTTATGGGGATGGGGAGCAGAGCTAGACCCAAGTATGAAGTTATCAGTTATGACTACTGAACAAGTAGGTAAAAGAAGCGACTGTTTCTGGTCAAATGAAGAATATGACCAATTATTTGAAAAACAAATTAATCAAGTAGATAGAGAAGAAAGAATAGAGACAGTACATAAAATGCAGCAAATAATACTTGAAGAAGCACCATATTCAATATTATATTATAGAAATATAGTAGAAGCATATAGAACAGATAAGTTTGAAGGATGGACAAGAGTACCAGAAGGATCAGGAAGTGCTGTAACTCAAGTTAACAAATCAACAATATTAAATATTAGACCTAAATAATCAAATAGAGATAGAGAAAGTTTAACTTTCTCTATCCTTTCTTAAAAAAGAGAGGAATACATTATGAATTTAACATATTTATCAAAGAAATTATTTCATTCATTAATAACTTTATTTATTGTAATTACAATAAATTTCTTTTTGTTTAGGATTATGCCGGGAGACCCATTCGCAATGATAGCAAAAGCAGCAAATCTCTCAGCAGAATACAAGGAAGAACTGAGTACACTATATGGATATAACCAACCTTTCCCAATACAATACGTTAAATATTTAAAACAATTGGTCAGTTTAGATTTTGGAATGTCTTTTAAATATAGAAAGCCTGTAATGGAAATATTAGGAAATAGACTAATGGCAACTTTATCATTGGCTTTTATAGCTCAAATTTTAGCTATTGGATTAGGAACTTTACTGGGAACAATCTCAGCAGCTTTTAGAGGTAAAAAAATAGATGTGGCATCACTAGGGTTAGCATTATTCATATATTCTATACCTGCTTTTTGGCTAGGTATAGTTTTGGTATCTTTATTCTCTGTTAAATTTGGATCATTACCATTAAATGGAATGGTTGTAGCAGGAATAGATCACGCAACTACTTGGATATATATAAAAGATGTAGCACGGCATCTCATTTTACCCGTAATAACTTTAGGTCTTGCAATAACTGGAGGATATACTATTATCATGCGGGGTTCCTTATTAGATGTATTAACTGAAGACTATATAGTTACGGCAAGAGCTAAAGGATACAAAAGAAAAGATATAGTGATAAAACATGCTCTTCCTAACGCAATGCTTCCTATGGTTACAGTAATAGCAATAAACTTTGGATTTATGATAGGAGGAGCTATACAAACAGAAACAGTTTTTTCATGGCCGGGAATAGGAAGATTAGTGTACGAAGCATTAATGGCTAGAGATTATCCAATATTACAAGGTGCATTTTTGATAATAAGTATAACAGTAATAGTTGCAAACTTTATTGCAGATATACTGTACGGATATCTAGATCCTAGAATAAAATACGATTAAGGAGTGTCGGTATGTCTTCAAA
>Ga0102938_10004538_pt1 | contig 10197 bp, 8 predicted proteins | sample SalPonR2_B_D2_MG_FD_84516 | JGI IMG/M metagenome (GOLD analysis project Ga0102938, IMG submission 84516) | Salt pond soil microbial communities from South San Francisco under conditions of wetland restoration - Salt Pond MetaG R2_B_D2_MG | ecosystem: Environmental > Aquatic > Marine > Intertidal...
CCGAGCGCCCCCGCCACCGTCAACCACAACCAGACGGACACCGTCAGCTTCGTCGGCGCGACGACTTCATCGGTCCTCGGGCCGGCAGGCAAGTATTCTGAGCTGACCGCGTCGATGCGACCGATGATCACCGGCGCGACGTCGGCCCCCCGCGACGAGCGGTAAGCCAACCGCTTGATGAATCGTCCCACGATCGTGACCTCCGGCGCGTCGTCGCCCGGAGAGTCCACCAGGGACAGAAAGGATTCGGGTACGTCCTTGACGATCGCGACCACCGGACGATTCGTGCCGTCGGCCGGTTTGATCCACAACTGATACGCCCGATCACCCGGATCGACCCGGTCGACCCTCGCGACGGTTCCCTCGATCTGCAGGACCCGTCCGCGGTACCGGTCGGGCTGTTGCAGCAAGGGCATCACGCCGATGCCGGGGACGTGCCCGTCGCGTCCGACCCGGCTTGCCGATTGCAACATCAGATCGTAGGCGGCCGTGTCTTCGCTTCGCCACACGCTGCCATCGACGACCTTGGACAACGCCTGTTCCAAGCCGGCCGGCGACGTGGCGGTCGATTCGGCGTCCTCCTCGGAACCGACGTCCGCCACCGGTTCCGGGCCGCCCGTTTCGTCCGGCGTGGAGGCGGCGGGTCGAAACGCCGATGAACCTTCGGCAAAGAAGACACGATAGAATCGCGGGTCGGCAGCCTTTTGCATGACGATCAAAACCACGACCAAGGCCAAGATCAAGCGAAACAGACGTCGAAAGGTCCTGCTTCGCGAGGCACCGAATCTTGCCCCTTCGGTCCCCCGTCGTCCCGGCATGACACCCCTTTTTCCCGAGTCTTCGGTCCGGGACGCGGCGTCCGACGTCGGATACAGCGAGGTTTGGTTGAACTGTGACGGTATTCGCATCGAGAGGAACGCTGAAACGGCGGCCAACTGGGGGGCTGTTGCTTGAAGCCACTGACGAGCGACTTTAATGTGTAGTTTAGGCTGTTGTGCCCGTTCATGAATCGTCCCGGGTCCATCCCCACGTGATTTACCAAGATGAAACGTTCCGACTTCGCCTCGAATCAAGCCGCGGAAAATCGGGCGTCCGCGTGGTCGATCGGCCGCGGAAGCGTGTTCCGCTTGGTCATGCCGCTGACTTTCACCGCGTTCCTGTTCATCGGACCGTCCGTTTCGCGCCCCGCCGCGACGGCGGAGGAGCCGGCCCGAAAATTCTTGGAAAGCTTGCGGCAGGCCGGCTACTTCGACATGGCCGTGATCTACTTGGATCGCCTGGACCGTTATCCGTCGGTGGATCGTGAGCTGCTGGATGCGGCGGACCTGGAACGCGCCCAAGTTTTCGTCGACGCCGCGTTGGCTGCGACCAAGGCGGCGGATCAGGAAGAATCGTTTCGTTCGGCCGAAGAACAACTCAAGAAGTTCGTCAGCGAAAAGCCGGGACATCCACGCACCTCGGAAGCTCGACTGCAATTGGGGCGTTTGCAAATGGTTCGGGCCGCCCAGTTGGTCGCCGCCGATCCGACCGATTCGCAACGCAAAGAGGCCCGAGAGGTTTACCTAGACGCCGCGAAGACTTTCACCGCCATCGCCGATCAGCTGCGTGAGACGTTGAGGGCGATGCGTGGACAAAAGATCGACGCGCAAAAAGAACCGGAGAAAGTCGCCCGGCGTGACCAGGATCGCTTCGCATTCTTGCAGGCCCAACTGAGCATCGGCGAAGCCAAACTGCTCGCGGCCGAAACGTACGCCGACCCCGCGGCCGATGGAAAAACATTGCTCGACGAAGCGGAGACCCAATTCGCCGATTTGGTCGACAAGTACGGCGATTACGTGCAAGGCGCCTTGGCGAACGTGTCGCTGGGAAAAACCCGACAGGCCCAGGGTGATTTTCAGAGCGCCAAGACCAGCTTCATGGAAATGCTGGAACAGCCCGATGCCGACGCGCTCCGCGAGGGCAAGATGATGGCCATGCAGGGTTTGTTAGAGATCACGACGGTTGAAAAGTCCGGCGATTATCCGGCGGTGATCGATCGCGGCCGACGATGGGTCGACACGTTTCGCCCCAACGAAGTCGGCCTGCCGTCCGCCCAAGACCTGCGTCTGGCGTTGGCGACGGCCTACCTGATGAAAGCCGATGATGAAAATATCAACGCCAACATCCGAAAACGGGCCACCGCGGACGCAAGAAGACAACTGCTTGCAGCGGAGAAAGTCGGCGGCCCCCATCAGCAACGAACCAAGGAACTGTTGGCCGAAATCGGCATCGAGCGGAACGAGGTCGCCGACGTCGACGTGGATGATCCGCAAAGCTTGGATGACGCCTTGGACGTCGCCCGCGAGTACTTGAAACAGGCCGAGGATCTGGACGCCTCGGTAAAGAAGATGATCGCCGAAAAAGCGCCCGACGACGACATCCGAAAAACACAGGACGAACTGTCGACCGTTCGCACCCGAGGGATCGAAGTCCTTCGTCGCGGCCTGTCGTTGGTCAAAAAAGACAGCAACTTGGAATCCGTGAACAACGCACGACAGTATTTGACGTACTTTCTGTTGTTGGAAGGTCGTTACCGCGAAACCGCCGCGGTCGGATCCTTCGTCGCCCGCACGGCACCGGGGACGCCGATCGGGAAAAGCTGTGGGCTTTGGGCACTCACCGCGCTGCAACAATTGCTGGTCGAATCGGGAGAACAGATCGAGGACGGTTTGGCCGCGCAAGTTAGCTCGCTAGGGTCCTTCTTGACGACTTCCTGGCCCGACGATCCCGAAACGGCCCAGGCCCAAGGCGTAATGATTCGGATCGCGCTGAGAAAAAAACGCTGGGACGAGGCCGAACAGTTGATCGGCGAACTTGCCGACGGCCCCGAGAAAGCGGCCATGAAACGACTGACCGGCCAAGTCCTGTTCGGCGAAAGCCTGCAAGCCCGTCGCGACGACAACCCGGACGAGGAACGACTGCATCGCAAACGCGCGATCGAACTTCTGCAAGTCGGACTCGACGGCATCATGGGAAAATTGGTGGCACCGGAAGCCGTCGCCGCCTCCCTGACTTTGGCGAAAGCTCAACTGCGTGACGACCGCCCCGACGAAGCCGTCGCGACGTTGCGGCATCCGACTTACGGACCGTTGACGACGATCGGCAAGGTCGATCCGCCGAGCCTGAATTTTCACAGCGATGTTTATGCGACTCAGTTGAACGCCCTGGTCGCGATGCTGACCGGACCTTCCGCGCGGGGTACCAAGCAACAACAGTTGCTGGCCGACATCGACACGGCGATGAAGAATCTGCGGCAGTCCACCGAAGGCGCGGGCGTCCAGGATCGTTTGGTCGACACGCTCTTTCGTTTGGCCCGAGACCTCCGTGATCAGGTCGACACGGCGCCGCCGGGCAAACGCGATCAATACATCGGCGCGTTGGAAATTTTCTTGCAACGCATCGCGGCAACGACCGCGGATCCGACGATCGTCCAGTGGGTGGCACAAGAGTCATTGACTTTGGGCGAATCGTTGATGATCGAGGGGCAGCGACAGGCGGACGGGCGGTCGTTGCAACTGATCCAAACGGCTTCGGCGGCCTTGGAAAAACTGAAACAAGCCGACTCCGCATCTTCACCGGCTTTGCGATTCCAACTGGGTCGCGCCAAGCGATTGTCGGGGGACTACCCGGCGGCTTTGAACGAATTGAGCTCGGTGTTGGCGGAGACGCCTCAAATGCTGAACGCGCAAGTCGAAGCGGCACTCACCTACGAACAATGGGCACCGGACCTGAAGCCCGAGCACGTCGGCAGCGCCTACAAGGCGGCCATGTTGGGCGGACGTCCCGGAGACGACGGGAAAAATGTGATTTGGGGATGGGGCAAGATCAGCACCGCGGCGTCACGCGTCAGCGAGTACCGTGATACGTTTTTCGAGGCCCGTTACCATGTGGCGCGGTGTCGCTTCCTGATGGGCAAAGCGACCGGCAGTGACAAGGTGATCGACCAAGCGGTTCAAGACGTCCTGTCGACTTACGCAGCCTATCCCGAACTGGGCGGGGCGAAACAGCAGGCCAAATTCAACGCTCTGCTGAAACAGATTCAGGCAGCTGCCGGCAAGCCGACCGTCGGACTGCCTCAGAAGTAGACCCCCACAACCAATCCCGGCGTGCAACCGCCTTGACGACGATGCGTGACTTTGTGACTCGACCCGCTTTTCATTCTTTTCGATTTTCTCTTGTCCTCAGGACGCTGCCGATGCGTTTCGCCGTTGCCGCGACTTTATTGTTTCTCTCCGCCGGCACGTCGTGGGCACAGACGGATCGTGTTTACCGCACCGACGGCAAGGTGATCAGCGGAAAAATCGAAAAGGTTTTTCGCCAAGGTGTTTCGCTGAAGACCGGCGGCAAGACCGAGAACATTGCGGCCGGTCAGATCGTCAAGATCTTGCATCAAGGCGATCCGCCGGGGCTGACCAAAGGCCGAGAATTTGCTCTCGACGGGCAATACGATCAGGCGCTCGAGGAACTCAGGAGCGTCGACTTGGAAGACCTGCCCCGTGAGGTGATCCGGGCCGATGCCGAATTCTTTCGTTTTTACAGCCAAGGAAAGTTGGCGTTGTCCGGCCGTGCCGATCGGGGCGCGGTGATCAAAGCGGCGCGTGAATTCGCCAGCAAAAACCCTCAGAATTGGCACTTCTACGACACCGCGGTGTTGCTGGGGGATCTGGCGATCGCGACGGGAGACTTTGACCGTGCGATCGCGTATTACAAGTCGCTGGGATCGGCGCCGACCAAGGCGTCCCAGATCCAAGCCAAGTATCTGGTCGGTGTCGCCAAACTGGCCAAAGGTGATTTGGCCGCAGCGGCGGAGGACCTGAAGCTCGTCACCGGTGTCGACGTCGGGACGATCGAAGGTGCCCGTCTGAAAACGTTGGCGCAAGCCAAGTTGGCCGAGACACTGGCGAAATCGGGGCAGGGCGACGAAGCCTTGGAACTGGCCGACGGACTGGTCGCCGACTTGGACACGCTGGATGTCGACTTGGCGGCCAGGGTCTACAATTCACGCGGTGCGGTTTACGAAGCACTCGGGGACGACGAGGGAGCGGTGTTGGCGTATCTGCATACCGATTTGATGTTCGGCAGCGTCGCCGACGCCCACGCGTTGGCCCTGTCGCGACTTGCCGATTTGTGGACCAAGGTCGGCAAACCTGATCGTGCCGCCAAGACCAATCAGGAGCTCAAGCGTCGGTATCCCGGTTATCAAACGCCGGGTTAAGACGCCTGAATCCAAGTGTGCCCGGCGGCTATAGTAGATCGCTCTCGACCGCCTTCCTTTTCTTTTCTGACACTCGAGTCGTTTCATGTTCGATCGTTTGACCCCCTGGACGCGATCCGCGTCTGTCGCCTTGTTGGCATCGCTGGTCTTGGTGACCCACGCGCCGGTCGTGTCCGGCCAGGATGCCGCGGATTTAGAATTCGGCGACGCGCCGGTCGCCGAGGCACCGGTCGACCCGCCCGCCGGTGAGGCCGCCGACGATGGCGGCGAGGGGGTGGCCGGAGTCGAGGAATCGGCGCCGGTCGGCGATAAAACTCTGCTCGGTTGGACCTACGAATCGTTAGGCCCGTTCTACATGGGCACGTTTTTATTGTTGTCCGTCGCGTTGTTATCGTTGTTCGTCACCAACCTGGTCGCGGCGCGTCGCGAAACGCTTTGTCCACAAGAATTGATCGACGGCTTTGAAGAAAAGCTGAACAACAAAGAATTCCAAGCCGCCTACGACATGGCGAGAACCGACGAATCCGTGTTGGGACAAGTCCTGTCGGCGGGCCTGGCAAAATTGTCTCGCGGTTACAACAAAGCCATCGAAGGAATGCAGGAAGTCGGCGAAGAAGAGAGCATGAAGCTGGATCACCGCCTGAGTTACATGGCATTGATCGGCAACCTCAGCCCCATGATCGGACTGTTGGGCACCGTTCAGGGGATGATCAGTGCTTTCCAGACCATCGCGATCGGCGGATCGACGCCGAAACCGGCGGAACTCGCCGGCGGGATTTCGACCGCGCTGTTCACGACGTTGGTCGGCTTGGCCGTCGCGATTCCCGCCATCGCGGCGTACAACGTGCTGCGAAATCGCGTCGCCCGGTTGCTCTTGGAGGTCGGCGTGACCAGCGAAAACTTGATGAGTCGGTTCGAGGACTGGAAACCGCAAGCCACGCAAACCAAATAGCTTGACGGCACTCTCATGCGTTTAAAAAGAAAACCCGTCGACTTGGCCGAAGGCGATCTGACGCCGATGATCGACATGACGTTTCAGCTGATCGCCTTTTTCATGGTGCTGATCAACTTCGCGCAGACGGAAGCCAACGACAACGTGGTCTTGCCCAACAGCCAGTTGGTCAAACCGCCCGAAACCGCGTTGACTTTTCCGATCATTCTGCACGTCGCCAAAGACGGCCAAATATTTCTGGGCGGGGACGATTACACCGTCGATACGCTGCGGGTCGGCTTGCGGCGTGAATTGGCCGTCATCAAAGCCGAAGGCAAAGAACCCGGCGACGCCAACGTGATCATTCGCGGTCACAAGGACACCGCCACCGGAAAGGTCCAAGAAATCATCCAGGTCGCCCAAGAACAGCAACTCACGAATTTCGCTTTGCGGGCCAAGGAGGATCGGTCATGAAAATTCGCGGCAGCCACGAAGCCGAGAAAAGTCAACTGAGCATGACCAGCATGATCGACGTGGTCTTTCTGTTGCTGATCTTTTTCGTCATGACTTTCAAGATCGTCGAACTGGAAGGCGACTTCAGCGTCCGGATGCCGCTCGCCAGCGATGCGTCGGCCGTCAGCGATCCGACGGACCTGCCGCTCAAGCTGCGACTGTCGGCCGATGCGGGCGGTAACTTGGCATCGATCATGCTCAACGATTCCTCCCTGGGCAATGACGACGCCGCGTTCGATCGCTTGCGTGCCAACATCGTCGACATCGTCGGGACGGCCGCCCCGATGGAAGGCGACGAAGGTCCGGAAATCGAAATCGACGCCGACTACAACCTTCGCTACGAAAACGTGATCCGCGCTTTCACCGCCGTCAGTGGTTACAAAGACGGCAACCAGATCGTCAAGCTGATCGAGAAAGTCAAGTTCGCCAAGCCGCGAAATGGAGGGTGACCGACCGATCGGATGCTGCTTTTGCTCGACAACTACGACTCGTTTGTTCACAACCTGGCCAGGTACCTGCGCAATCTCGGTTGCGAAACCACGGTCGTCCGTAGCGACGGCATCGACGTCGATCGGTGTCGCGACTTGGCACCCGCGGCGATCGTCATCTCGCCCGGGCCGCACGCTCCCGATCAAGCCGGTTGTAGCGTCGAAGTGATTCAGAAACTCGGATCACGAATTCCGATCTTGGGCATCTGCTTGGGCCATCAAGCCATCGGTGTCGCCTTCGGCGGGACGATCGAAACGTGCGGGCCGATGCACGGCATGGATAGCCCCATCCGCCACGACCGAAACGGTCTGTTCCGTGGCTGCCCCGACCCCATGCGGGTCGGGCGATACCATTCCCTGGCGATCAGCCCCGTCGGTTTTCCCGACGAATTGGACGTCACGGCCCGAACCGACGACGGCACGATCATGGGCGTCCGGCATAAAACCCTGCCGATCTTCGGGCTGCAGTTTCATCCCGAATCGGTGCTGACGCCGGAAGGATCATTGACGCTGCGAAACTTTCTCAGCAACCTGCCCGTCGAAACGGTCGCACGATGATTTTAGAAGCGATCGTGACGACAGCCGACAACACTGGGCGGGTCAACATCGCTCCGATGGGACCTCACGTCGACGGTCCGGCGATGAATCACATCACCCTGTTTCCCTTCGAATCGTCGACGACTTGTCGAAACCTGACGGAAACTCGGCGGGCCGTCATTCACGTCACCGATGACGTCCGTTTGTTTGCTCACGCGGCGGTCGATCACGTGGATCCCCACGATCGGGTGACCCCGGTTTTCTCGGACACCGGAAAAGGTTTCTGGCGACTGCTCGATTGCCATCGCTGGTTCGCCGTTCGGGTCGACGCGGTGAAGGGCGAAGCACCGCGATGGGAGATGCCTTGCAGCCTGGTCGACGAAGGAACGGTCCGACCTTTTTTCGGTTTCAACCGGGCCAAGCATGCCGTCATCGAAGCTTCGATCCTGGCGACGCGACTGCACCTGATCCCGCCCGACGAGGTTCGGCGTCAATTCGACGCCTTGCGTGTCTTGGTGGACAAAACGGCCGGCAAGGAGGAACGCGTCGCTTTCGACTGGCTGGATCAGCGTGTGCGTGCAAAGATAGAACCATGAGTGTCGTCCCGTCTTCCACCCGATCGCCGAGCGATGCGTCGCCTGACCCGACTCCCAAGAGCAGCGTCCGCGTTGCAACCGGCGCCCGTTTGCATTTCGGGTTGCTGGACACCGTCGCCCCGTTCGGCGGTTGCGGCGTGATGGTCGAAGGCTTGGGAACGCAGATCACGATTTCGCCCTCGCGACATTTCGCCGTCGAAGGCGCAGACGAACTTCGGACGCGAAGGATCGCCAGACGCCTCGCCGATCGATGTGGTTTCAGGGAACTGCCACGATGTGTCGTCCGATTCGAACAAGTTCCTCGGGCCCACATGGGGCTGGGTAGCGGAACCCAACTGTCCCTGGCGGTCGCCGAAGGGCTCGCGGCGTTCCTCGGTCGAACGATCGCGCCGGAACAATTGGCCGCCGGCATCGCCGACCGCGGCCACCGATCCGCCGTCGGTGTCCACGGGTATTTCCGAGGCGGTTTCATCGCCGAAGGTGACGACGCCCCGGGCGGTTCCTCGAGACCGACGATCAACCCGATCGCCTGTCGCGTCGAGCTTCCCGAATCGTGGCGAGTCGCCGTCTTGCTGCCTCGGATGCAAACCGTTTCGATCAGCGGCGATCTGGAAACGGCTCAGTTCACTCGCTTGCGACCGGCCACCGTTGGACAACGCAACGAACTTCGCCGTGACCTGACCGAGTCACTGATTCCGGCCGCCAAGGACGCGAATTTCGACGCCTTCACCGCTGCGATCGCGACCTACAATCTTCGCAGCGGGATGTTGTTCGCCGCGGTTCAGGGAGGCCCGTACAACGGAGCGGCGGTACTCCAAGCCGTCCGCACGGCCGAACGATTCGGCGGCCGAGGGGTCGGGCAAAGCAGTTGGGGCCCGGGCGTCTTCGCTTGGTTTTGCAACGAGCAAGCGGTCAGCGAGTTGTCCAACGCCGCCGCCCGGGATTTCGAAATTCACGTGACAAGAGTTTGCAACAAGCCGCGTCGGCTCGCGATGAACCCGCCTTGCGAATCACCGCCGGCGGACTTGCCCGCCGCGGCGGCAGCGAATCACCGCTGAGTCATTCTTGCACGATGGCTTCGTCGGGCAAATCTGATTCATCGGGCATGGCTGATTCACCGGGCAACTTCGCCATCGCCCAGAACGACCAAGCCCACACCAACACCGCCGCGGCGGCGTAGCCGGCGGCGAATTCGAGCACCACGGCTCGCTGAGCCGCCGGCAAGACGATGTCTCCCCAGCTTTCCGGGCCGAACGGAACGAACAACCGATTCCCCGGCAACGGTGAATGAACCAACCCGAAGGCCGTCAACACCGCAGCGATCATCAGAATCAGAGCCGCCAACTTCATCTGCCGATCGATCCCGGCGACCAACGTCCAGGCCCACAGCAAGCTGGTCAAGATGAACCCGCTGCTCAACATCGTCACCGTTTGCAGACTCCGCGCGAGATTCTCATCGGCAAGCGCCGTCGGCCCCAGACCGGCTTGAATCAGCGACGCGTCGCCGAAAACTTGCCCGGGCAAGCTGATCGCCAGAAACGCCAAAGCGGGGACACACGCGAACGCGACCGCCGGGTAGTGTCGTCGGGGAGTCGCCAAAAAACTCTGCGCGGTGATTTCCAGACCGATGAAAACCAAGATCGGATAAACGGCCGGCTTGGGCAACCACGCGTTCAGGATCGCGAAGTAACCGATGATTCCCGCCGACCCGATCACCAGTGCCGTCGCCAACGTGTACGCCGCCCGGCCGCCCATCGCCTTGTAAGCGGGATGCCCGATGTAAGGCGTCGACTGAATCACGCCACCACACAAACCCGCCAGCAACGTCGCCACCGCCTCGCTTCCCAACACCGTTCGCGTGTCGTACTGGAACCCGGC
>Ga0102938_10004541_pt1 | contig 10191 bp, 8 predicted proteins | sample SalPonR2_B_D2_MG_FD_84516 | JGI IMG/M metagenome (GOLD analysis project Ga0102938, IMG submission 84516) | Salt pond soil microbial communities from South San Francisco under conditions of wetland restoration - Salt Pond MetaG R2_B_D2_MG | ecosystem: Environmental > Aquatic > Marine > Intertidal...
TCGCGACGAATCAAGCGATCGATGTCCAACGTCGCAATAAGCGGCACCGAATGGTCAGCTTGGACCGCCCGGTCGGCAGTGACGACGAGGGCCGCGCGGGGACTTGGTCCGACAAACTGGTCGGCACGTCCACCGATCCCTTGATTGCCGCGTCGAGAGAAGAGAACGGCCGTTGGGTTCACGAGGCGGTCGAATCGCTCGGCGAACCGATGCAGCAAGTCATCCAGTTGGTTTACTACCAGGGCCTGAAGTACCGCGAGGCGGCCGAAGCCCTTGGAATCCCGGTGGGAACGGTCAAAAGCCGGATTCACGCGGCGGTCAACCGCTTGGGACTGCTGTGGGACGAATCTCACGAACTGGCCGCCGAAGCGAACTCGAATTGAACCACGTGGCTTTGTCCTGCATAGTGAAGAAGGTGGCGGCCAGTCGTGGGCTGCCTTTTCTTTCCGTCGCCGGCGCCCCCTTGGCCTCATGCACGAAGACCTGCTCGGATATCTGCTAGGCGCTTTAGAGCCTGACGAGACGGCGCGAATCGAAGCGGCGATCCGCAAGGATCCCGAACTTCGGCGTCAGTTGGATCAGGTCCAGCGCTCGCTGGAACCGCTGGCGGGCGGCGATCTGGATGCGGCCGAACCGCCCCCGATCGATTTGGTTTCTCGGACCCTGGACGCGCTCCCTCCCCTGACCGCGGCCACACGACCGAGCGGCGATCCGGCTCGCCAAACCCCGCAGGCTGTCGCGGGTCACGGCGGTTCGGTAGGACTTTCCCCGTCGACCGATCGCGTCGGCTCCGCATTTTGGCGGTGGCAAGATTGGTGCGTCGCGTCGATTTCTGCGGCGGTGGTCCTGGCTTTGCTGTTGCCGGCGATTTGGAACGGCCGTTTCGAGGCTCGAAAGATCGCCTGTCAAGATAATCTGCGGCGTCTGGGAACCGCGATCACCCAGTTCGTCACGCGAAGCGAACAGAACCGCTTGCCCGCCGTCAGTCCGGGAGGCCCAGAAGCCTTTGCGGGTGTCTACGCGGTCCGGTTGGGCGAAGCCGGCCTGCTGGACGACCCGACGATTCGCTGGTGCCCGTCATTCGAATTGCCCGTTGCGCGGCGTTCGTCGTCTTTCGATGATCGGCCGACCGAGGGGATCGCGACGATTCAAGATTTGTACGCGGCGTCGGTCGATCGGCTTCGTGAATTTCAGCGATTCGCCGGCGGTCATTACGCGTATACTTTGGGCGTTCGCGACGAAGGCCGGTTCGGCTCGCCGCGTTACGAACAACGTTCGGGGTTTGCGATCATGTCGGACGCCCCGCTCGGTGGATTTTCGGTCGGCGGCATGCTTTCGCCGCAACGTTTCCCACGCCCGATCGCTCATGACGGCCGCGGCTTGAATGTGCTTTACGAAGACGGGCACGTGCGGTTCATTACGGTCGGGGCTCTGATCGGATTGCCCGACGACCCTTGGCTGAACCATTTGGGTGACGCCGAGGCCGGAATCACGCCCGACGACGCCGCCTTGGCTCCCAGTTGGCGACCTCCGTTCATGAATTCGTTACAACGGTAGTCGGTTCTTCTGGACGAAACGACTCCTCCGCCAGCGGCCCTACCTTTTATGCCGATCAATGAATCCGAACCCCAGTCTCTCGGTCCCGACGGCCCCCTCGCACCACCGTTGATGGTTTGCGGATGGCGTGAATGGGCGGGGCTTCCACAGCTGAAGGTCCGCAACGTCAAAGCCAAGATCGACACCGGTGCCAGGTCCAGCGCGATTCATGCTTTTGACACCGAGACCTTCGTCCAGGACGGGATCGAATACGCTCGATTCGCGATCCATCCGCACCAGACCCGCGACGATCGCGAAATCATGGCGACGGCCCGGATCCTTGAGCGTCGCATGATCCGCAGCAGCAACGGTGAAACGTCCGAACGGATTGTGATCCGCACCCAGTTGACTTTGCTGGGTCAAACCTTTCCCATCGACCTTACGTTGGCGAACCGCGACGCGATGGGATTTCGCATGTTGATCGGCCGGGAAGCTTTGCGAAGCCGGTTCTTGGTGGATTCCAGCCAGTCTTTCCTGGGCGGCCGAGCGAAGCGGAAACGCCTCCGTCGCGGCTAAACGTCTGACGCTTTGCGAAAAAACGCTGCCAGAGCCTCCCCATCTGCCCCGCCCGAAGGACCCTTTCGAGTGAAGTTAGCCATCTTGTCGTGCAGCCCGAACTGCTACAGCACACGTCGTTTGCTGGAATCGTCCACCGAACGCGGCTACAAGACCCGTGTGCTCAACACGCTCAAATTCGCCATCGATTTGCGTGAAGGCGACCCCGACCTCTACTACCGTCGCAAGCATCTCAGCGAATACGACGCGGTGCTTCCGCGGATCGGTGCCTCGATCACCTACTTCGGCACCGCCGTGGTTCGCCAGTTCGAGCAAATGGATGTTTTTACCGCGAATTCGTCTACCGGAATCGTCAACTCGCGGGACAAACTGCGGAGCCTGCAAATCCTTAGCCGTCACCAAATCGGCATCCCCCAAACGACCTTCGTCCGCGACCGCAAGGACATCCTGCCGGCGATCGAACGCGTCGGCGGGTCCCCGGTCATCATCAAATTGCTCGAAGGCACCCAGGGCGTCGGCGTCATTTTGGCCGAGACGGTGAAGGTCGCCGAAGCGATCATCGAGACGTTGCAAAGCACCAAACAAAACGTGCTGGTGCAACAATTCATCGGCGAAAGTCGTGGCCGGGACATCCGTGCTTTTGTCGTCGGCGACCGTGTCGTCGCCGCGATGCGCCGCGTCGCCCAGGGCACCGAATTTCGCAGCAACGTGCATCGTGGCGGCAAAACCGAAACCGTGAACCTGCCGGCCGATTACGAAGAAACGGCCGTCCGATGCGCTCAAATCATGGGGCTGCGTGTCGCCGGCGTCGACATGCTCGAAGGCACCGACGGCCCGCAAGTCATGGAAGTCAACTCGTCGCCGGGACTCGAAGGCATCGAAGCCTGCACACGCTTGGACATCGCCGGCGCCATCATCGATTACATGGCGGCCCAAGTCGATTTTCCCGAACTGGATCTCCGCCAGCGTTTGACGGTCAGCCGTGGCTACGGGGTCACCGAAATCTCCGTCCGCGAAGGCAGCGAGTTTGTCGGCAAGACGATCGACGAGTCCGGCTTGCCCGAACTCGACATCAACGTGCTGACGCTTTATCGCGGCACCACGGTCATCCCCAACCCGCGGCTCAAACGCACCCTGGAACCCAACGATCGCTTGCTGTGTTTCGGCAAAATGGAAGCGATGCGAAGCATGGTGCCGGAAAAGACACGCCGCCGACGGCAACCCAAGGTCAAGCGTCTGCCCAAGACGGCCGAAGCCTTGTTTCACGAAGACGCTTGATCGGCGAACCTTCGTTGCTTGACGGGTCTCCCTGCTTTTCGATTGATCCAGCAATGTCGACGCGAAACGAAGGAGCCCGACCGATGACGCCCGCTTTGATCCCCACCGGTGACGCAACGGCCATCCTGCCGGTCGGCAACCACCAGAGCCCGGTGAAGGTCTTCGGCACCGAGAAAATCCGCGACACCTTCGATGACTTGTGTCTGCAACAAGCCGTGAATTCTCGCCGCGCCCCCGGTGTGACCGACTTGGTACTTAACCCCGACGCCCATTGCGGTTACGGGGCGCCGATCGGTTGCGTGATGGCATCGCCCACCCACATCTATCCCGGACCGGTGGGTTTCGACATCAAGTGCAGCATGTCGCTGTTGCAAACCGACTTGCCGGCCGCGGCGGTCGCCGACAAAACCGCCCGCCGCGAATTGATCCACGCGATCTGTCGCCGCATCCCGACGGGCATGGGCAAAGGATCGCGTGACGTTCCCAAAGCACGCAACATCGACGAGAAGACCGGCGTCGCCGCGATGACCGAAGGGGCTTCGCCCGATGTGCTGGCCAAACTGGGCATCCCCATCGATTGGGCCGATCATTGCGAAGACGCTTTTCACGTCGGTCATGACGAGACCGTCGACGCCCTGCGTTCACGGCTGTACGAACTTCGTCAAGGCAAAACCTTTTCCAAATTTCGCAGCACTGTTCAACAACTCGGGTCACTCGGCGGCGGCAACCATTTCGGGGAATGCGAAATCGTCCGGGTCGACGAGGACGACGAATCACGCCGAATCGCCGACGGGTTCGGTTTGCAAGACGGCCACGTCGCGTTCCTTTCGCACTGCGGTTCACGAGGCATCGGACACCGCTTGGCGACCGGACAATTCCGCGCGCTCGAACGAAAGTTCGACGACTGGGGGATCCCGCTTCCCGGCGGCGACAAGCAACTCGTCTACGCTCCGGTGGGTTCGCCCGAGGCGGACAACTACATCGACGACATGTCACTCGGCGCGAACTTCGCGACCGTGAATCACCTGCTGATCAACGAGCTCGTCTTGGAAGCGTTCCAGGAAATCATTCCGGGCACCAAGGGCAAACTGGTTTACTTCATCAGCCACAACATCGCGCGACAAGAAGTCGTCGGCAACCGCATGTCATGGGTTCACCGCAAAGGCGCAACGCGAGCCTTCCCGGCGGGCCACCCTGCGCTCATGCGAACGCCGTTTGCCGACACCGGGCATCCCATTTTGCTACCCGGCAATCCGCAAGCCGGTTCCAGCGTGATGGTCGCCCAGCCCGGTGCCGAAGCCAGTTTGTACAGCGTGAACCATGGGGCCGGACGAACGCTCGGACGCAAACGTGCGATCCGCGAACTCGATCAAGCCGCGATCGATCGATCCTTCGACGACGCGGACATCCTGACGAACTGTCGCCGTTACCCGCGTGACGAAGCCCCCGCGGCGTACAAGGATTTCGACGAAGTCATCCGCAGCGTCGAGACGGCCGGCTTGGCAAAACAAGTCGCCCGCCTCCAGGCCCGCTTCGTCATCAAAGACTCCGCCGACGCGGACGACTGACGCTTGCCGGAACGGAGACGACACCGATCCGGCTGCCGCGCCGTCGCGTTGACCAACTCTCCGACCATCGCCTCGGTTCCCGTCTCCCCTTCGGCAACGTCCCGCCTGCGACGGCTCCGTCCGCACCGGCCCCGATCTGGTAAACTCACCTCGGCAGCCCCCCACCGGCCCCGGCACGCGATCGAGAGCGTGAACCCATCCGACCGGGAGACCTTCGTGGCTGAATTGCGACCGCGCTGATCCTGCTTTGATCCGCGCGCCGCTCGACGGTGCAACTCTCTACCCTGATGGCTTTCGATGCGTGCTCAGATGTATCCTGTTTATTCAAATCACGATCGAAAATCGGTTCGAGTGGCTCTCGTCCTGTCGATCGCCGTGTTTTGCTTGACACGCCCCTGTCACGCGATCGAGGAGGTTGAGGCGTTTTCCCTGTTAGCCGAGACCCTGACGACCACCGAGAATCCGGCGACACAAGCCGCGATCTTGAAGGGAATGTTGAGTGGATTGGACGGTCGTCGAAACGTGCAAGCCCCCGAAGGTTGGGACGAACTGAGTTCAAGGTTTGCCTCCAGCAATGACCAACGCGTACAAGAGTTGTCGATGCAGTTGTCGCAAATCTTTGGCCACCGTGCCGCCACGGATCAAGCACTCGCACTGGTTAGAAATCGATCGGCGGACGTGGGTCGCCGCCGCACGGCATTGAGATCCCTGTTGAATCAACAGAACGAAGAAGCGTCAGAGTTGCTGGAATCACTGTTGATCGAACCCGGATTGGCCCTGGATGCGATTCGCGGTTACTCGATCGTCCAGAATGACATGGCTCCCGACGTGCTCTTGAGTCGATACGAGCAGTTCGACCCGGAACTTCGCCGCGCCGTCATCGAGACCTTGGCGACCAGAAAGGGTTACGCACAACAGTTGCTACGAGCTTTGCAGAAGAAGCAGATTCGAAGCGAGGATATTCCGGCCCATGTGGCTCGATCGCTGAGCGACTTACTCGGTCCGGCTTTTGTGAAAGAGTACGGAGACATCCGGCCGATCGCAGAGAACCACGCCAGTCTCATCGCGAAATACAAGCGTATCCTGACGCCAAATGCGTTGTCGAGTGCCGATGCGAGTCGCGGTCGTGTCGTCTTTCGAAAAACATGTGCGGCTTGTCACTTGCTTTACGGAGAGGGCGGCGAAGTCGGCCCCGACTTGACCGGATCGAACCGAGCGGATCTGAACTACATTCTGCTGAACAGTGTGAATCCCAGTTATGATGTTCCTGACGCGTACAAGATGGTTTCGATCCTGACGGTCGACGGACGCATCGTGAATGGCGTCCTGGCCGAGGAAGACGGCAACCGGGTGATCCTAAAGACGGCCGAACAACCTCGCGTGGTCATCGCCAAGGCCGACATCGAGCTACGGAAGATTTCAAGCAAATCGATGATGCCCGACGGCCAGTTGGAACAATTGGAAACACAAGAAATGATCGACCTGATCAAATATTTGAGGACGACGGAGCAAGTGGAGATGCCGAAATGAATCGAAGCCTCGTTGAGTTCGCACTCCCTGTCGAAACGCTGCGTCCGCGCCGGGATGCGGGTCGCCCGGTTGGCAGGAACTTTCAAAAGCACTCCGCGCCGAACCCACGGCCTAATGCTGCTGCGAAAAGAATGCTCCTTGCGATCTTCATCCTGCTCATCGCCGCGCCCCTCGCCGGCGCGCAGGATTCGCGTAATCGACTTCCCCTCAAGCAACACAAACGAAGCGACGCCGCTTTCTTGAAACCGGCCGAAGCGGTCGCCAACATGGCGATCCCGGACGGCTTTGAGGTCTCGGTTTTCGCCGCCGAGCCCGACATCGCCGAGCCGATCGCGTTTTGCTTTGACGATCGCGGGCGAATGTGGGTCGCCGAAAATTTCAATTACCAGACAAGGCGACAACACAAACAAGGCGAACAGATCAGCCGCATTCAAATCCTGGAGGACACCGACGGCGACGGCGTGTTTGATAAAAAGAAAACGTTCACCGACAAGCTGACGTTCACGTCGGGTTTGGCTTGCGGGTTCGGCGGCGTGTTTGTCGGCTCACCACCCAATCTGACGTTCATTCCCGACGCGGACGGCGACGATCAACCGGACGGACCGCCGGAGGTCTTGCTGGACGGTTGGGGGATCGATGATCGACACGAAACGTTGAACAGTTTCATCTGGGGTCCCGACGGCTGGCTTTACGGATGCCACGGCGTGTTCACCCATTCACGCGTCGGCAAGCCTGACAGCAAAGATTCCGATCGACAATTCATCGACGCGGGCATCTGGCGTTATCATCCCGTGCGGAAAACGTTCGAGATCTTTGCACGCGGGCTTTCGAACCCGTGGGGCTTCGATTTTGACGATCACGGACAGGGATTCGCCACGTGCTGTGTGATTCCACACTTGTTTCATGTCGTGCAGGGCGGCGTGTATCACAAACAGAGTCGTCCGCACGTCAACCCCTACATCTTCGACGACATCAAGACCATTCGCGATCACACGCATCTGTCAGCTCACGGCGGCGCACGATTTTACCTAGCTGATACGTTCCCCGATCAGTACCGCGGCCAATTGTTCATGTGCAACATCCACGAACACGCCGTGCTGACGGACGTCATGGAGCGACGGGGTTCGAGCTTCGTCGGCAAACACGGTTCCGACTTCATGCCGGTCAACGACATGGCGTGGGTGGGCTTCAGTGTCGAAATCGGCCCTGAAGGCGGTGTCTATATTTTGGATTGGCACGACCAAGACGTGTGCGGGAACGCCGTCGAGTTTCCCAACAGCGGCCGCGTGTACCGGATCATGCCGAAGGACGCGAAAACGAACGCGTCGCCAAATCTGAGGGCGATGCCGGACGCGGACCTGGTGGCCCTGCAACGCCATGACAACGATTGGTACGTTCGTCAAGCTCGGACATTGTTGCACGAGCGGGCATCGCGAGGAGATTTAGATTTCGCCTCGACTCATTCCCAACTGAACGATCAGTTCCGATTCGCCACCTCCTCCGCGAAGCGGCTGAGGGCACTGTGGGCTTTGCACGTGACCGACGGCCTGGATGAAAGTCGATTGGCCGAGTTTCTTTCCCACGATGATGAATACGTGCGTGCATGGGCGATCCAGTTTTTGTGTGATGCAAGCGAGATCAACGCGTTTCAACCTGATCGGGCTCGCAAACCCGGCAAAGGATGGAAACACACCTCACGCCTGGCTTCGATGGCTCACAGCGACTCATCACCAGTCGTACGATTGTACTTGGCCTCCGCGGTCCAACGATTGCCCTTTGCCGAACGGTGGCCGATTCTTGCCGGGTTGGCAACACACGAGGAAGACGTCGAGGACAACAATCTGCCGAGAATGTGTTGGTTCGGGCTAGAACCGATGGTACCCGACCATGCCGAGCGGGCTCTGAAACTGGCGGTGCAAGGAAAAATCCCCGCACTCCAAGAATTCGTCGCGCGGCGAATGGTGGCCGGAAACTTGGCGACTTCGCCGGCAAGTCCCAAGCGAACCAAGCAAGACCCCGAGTGGCAGTCGGAGATCCAAAAAGCGGCACCGGGTTTTAGCGTGCTGGATTCGGGACAGGGCGGTGTACGGCATCACGAAACGTTTCGTAATTCGAGTGCCGTTCAAACGCATCCGCTTTCCGCCAAGACTCCGAGCCGGCTGGTTCGCGAACTCAATGTACCGACCGGCAAAAAGACGTTTCTGCGACTGCGTGTCAGCCATCATCCGCACGGTGATTGGCGGCTGAAGGTCTTGGCAGGTGGCGAAGTGATTGCCGACCAACTGGTGGGATCAAAGACGGTGGGCCGAGACGAATGGCTTGACGTCGAGGCTGACTTGTCCGAGTTCTCCGGACGAACCATCAAGTTGTCGATCGAGAATCACGCCAACGACTGGGAGAACGAGTGGGCGTATTGGAATCGAGTTCAGATCGTCAGTGAGTGATTTTTGAAAAGCAAGCGTCGTTTCCCCCCTCCGAATGTTTTCCGATTCGACGCGAAGACTGGGGCCGCGCCGGAATGATATCGGATCATTGTTCGCTTTCCTGATCGGCGGCATCCTCACGGATTTCTTCCAGACCGACGCCATCACCGCGGTCCGGAGACAAGCGATACACCTTGTCGGCGTGACGGATGAAATGGGACACGTCGTGATGGCTGATCATGAGGACTTGAAAACCCAGCGAGGTTCCGGCTTGACGCACGATCGAAGTCAGCTTCGGTACCAAGTCGGGATGTAACCAACAATCTTGTTCGTCCAGCACCAAGAATTTGCGATGACGACGATCATCCAACGTGGTGATCGCCAGCATTCGCAGGCCCACCGAAACGACGTTGGCGACGGATCCGCCTTGTCCCTTCATGATGTCTTCTTGATTGCCGTCGCGCTCGATCAGAAATTCGACGCTGGCCGCGTCGCGTTTGAACGAGCACAGCGTCTTGAACACGATCGGTTGCTCCAACACTTCCTGGAGTGCCTTGGTCATCGTGTTTTCGATCAACGTCAGTTGTCGTTGAAAAACAGCTTCGTTCAATTTTTCCAACGCAGCGGTGACGTCATCGGCGATCGACAGAAAGCCGTTGACGTCGTCAAGCTTGGTCTGCAGCAGCGTTTGAGTTTCCCGCAATTCGTCTCGCACCGCCTGGATGCCGTGGAGACGTTTTTTCAAACCGTCCAGGCGAGCCGCTTCGGGCGGCATTTCGGCTTCCCCAGAAGTCATGGGGAGTCCGCCTCGGCGTCGTTCTTGCCGGCCTGTTCGACCGCGCGAAGATCTTGACTGATTTTGTCCAGCAAGGTCTGGTACTCCCGACGCTGCTTTTCGTTCTCGGCTTCCATTCGTTCCAGTTTTTCGGCAAGTTCGTCGATGTCACTGGTACCGAACTCGTCTTCGGCTTCTTTCTCCAGGCTCTTGAGTTGTTCTTCGGCCGACTTCAATTGAGTCTGGGCTTGGATTTTTCGTTCGTTCAGCTGTTCGTACTCCTGCTTGAGTTGCTCGATCGAGCGGGCTTCCGTTGTCGGCGTTTTCGTCATGACACTGTTTCCTGTTCATGTGGTGGTGCTGGTCGGTTCGGCTTCGGTTGTGACTTCTTGAGCCAGTCGCATGATCTCGGCGGCAACGGCAGGCTCGAATTGCCCGACATTGTTTTGCAAGAACTGCATCAAACCGGCTCCGGTGTCGGTTTTCCTGGCCGTCAATTCACGCA
>Ga0102938_10004545_pt1 | contig 10188 bp, 9 predicted proteins | sample SalPonR2_B_D2_MG_FD_84516 | JGI IMG/M metagenome (GOLD analysis project Ga0102938, IMG submission 84516) | Salt pond soil microbial communities from South San Francisco under conditions of wetland restoration - Salt Pond MetaG R2_B_D2_MG | ecosystem: Environmental > Aquatic > Marine > Intertidal...
GCGTTGTGTTTCGTGGTTGACGGCCGCGCGACCTACGCTTGACGGGGAGAACGACACCGACATCGACCGATGCGCGGCCCCGTTCTCACTGCTTCAACCCCCGGAACTCGACGAGGAGTCACCAGATGAGCGGAACGACCAGCAACCAGCGCCTGAAGGACTGGGTCTCTGAATGGGCGGCGGTGATGCAGCCGGCGGACATCTACTGGTGCGACGGCTCCGCCGACGAGTACGAACGGCTGTGTCAGCAGCTCGTCGACTCGGGCACGTTCACCAAGCTCGACGAAGCGAAGCGACCGAACAGCTACTGGGCACATTCCGACCCCGGTGACGTCGCCCGCGTCGAAGACCGCACGTTCATCTGCTCGACCACCGAGGACGAAGCAGGCCCGAACAACAACTGGCGCGATCCAGCCGAGATGCGCGCCGAGATGAAGCGTCTCTACACCGGCTCGATGAAGGGACGCACGATGTACGTGGTGCCGTTCTCGATGGGACCGCTCGGTTCGCCGATCGCCCACATCGGCGTGGAACTCACCGACTCGGCCTATGTGGCGGCGAACATGCGGATCATGACCCGCATGGGCCAGGGAGCGCTCGACGTCCTCGGCGACGACGACTGGGTGCCGTGCCTGCACTCGGTCGGCGCACCGCTCGAGAACGGCGCTGAGGACGTGCCATGGCCGTGCGATGCCGAGAACAAGTACATCGTCCACTTCCCCGAGACCCGCGAGATCCAGTCGTACGGGTCCGGCTACGGCGGCAACGCCCTGCTCGGCAAGAAGTGCTTTGCGCTGCGTATCGCTTCGGTGATGGCCCGTGACGACGGTTGGCTCGCCGAGCACATGCTGATCCTCAAGCTCACCAACCCCGAGGGCGAGTCGAAGTACATCGCCGGAGCATTCCCGTCGGCGTGCGGCAAGACCAATCTCGCCATGCTCGTGCCGACGATTCCCGGTTGGAAGGCCGAGACCGTCGGCGACGACATCTGCTGGATGAAGTTCGGCGACGACGGACGTCTCTACGCGATCAACCCCGAGGCCGGCTTCTTCGGTGTGGCACCAGGTACCAGCTACGAGACCAACGCAAATGCGATGGACACGCTGTGGGGCAACAGCGTGTACACCAACACTGCGCTCACCGACGACGGCGACATCTGGTGGGAAGAGATGACCGACACTCCCCCGGCACGGGCCACCGACTGGAAGGGCAACGCCTGGAACCCCGAGATGGACCATCCTGCGGCCCACCCCAACGCACGCTTCACCGCACCTGCGGCACAGTGCCCGTCGATCGCCGCCGAGTGGGAGGATCCCGCCGGGGTGCCGATCTCCGCGATCCTCTTCGGTGGCCGTCGGCGCACCACGGTGCCGTTGGTGACCGAGGCGAACGACTGGGAACACGGCGTGTTCCTCGGTTCGATCATGGCGTCGGAGAAGACCGCGGCCGCCGAAGGCGTCCAGGGCGAGCTGCGCTTCGACCCGATGGCGATGCTGCCGTTCTGTGGGTACAACTACGCCGACTACTTCGCCCACTGGTTGTCGATGGAGAAGGTCACCGACCCCGAGAACCTCCCGAAGATCTTCTTCGTGAACTGGTTCCGCCGCGACGATGACGGTCGCTTCCTGTGGCCGGGTTTCGGCGAGAACAGCCGAGTGCTCAAGTGGGTCTTCGAGCGTGTCAACGGCAACGCCAAGGCGATCGACACCCCGATCGGCAAGCTGCCGACGAAGGACGCGCTCGACACCGACGGCCTCGAGATCGACGAAGCCGACCTCGACGCGATCCTGTCGGTCGACGTCGACGGCTGGAAGGCGGCGATCCCGCAGATCCGCGAGCACTATGCCCGCTTCGGCGACCGTCTCCCGGCGGTGCTCAATGTCGAGGTCGACACGCTCGAGGCAAAACTCGCCGACGCCTGACTTCTGTAACGTTTGGTGTCTGACACCAAACGTTACAGGGGACGCGAAACGGCCCGGTCTCCCTCGGGAGACCGGGCCGTTTGCTGTTCGAGCGGGTGGATCAGGCGTCGACGGGCAGGACGCTGACCGTCTTGCGGCCCTTCGTCTGGCCGAACTCGACCGTGCCGTCGACGAGGCTGAACAACGTGTCGTCCTTGCCCTTGCCGACGTTCTTGCCGGGATGGAACCTGGTGCCGCGCTGACGCACCAGGATGGTGCCGGCGGTGATGTCGCTGCCGCCGAAGGCCTTCACGCCGAGGCGCTGTGCGTTGGAATCACGACCGTTGCGGGTTGAGCCGCCACCTTTGGTCTTTGACATGAGATCTCTCCGTTCGAGTCGGGCCGGGCCGGGTCAGACCGTGATCGAGGTGATCTCGACCAGGTGGTACTTCTGGCGGTGGCCGTAGCGGCGATGGTTGTTGGTGCGGCGCTTGAAGGTGTAGCCGTTGATCTTCGGACCCTTGACCTGGCCGACGATCCTGGCGGTGACCGACGCGCTCTTGAGCTCGTCCGGAGTGGCGAGCACGGTGCTGCCATCGACCACCATGACGGGGGTCAGCGACACGTCGCTGCCCTCGTCGGCGTCGAGCAGTTCAACTCGTACCTGCTGGCCCTGGGCCACCTTTTCCTGCTTGCCGCCTGAGGCGATGACTGCGTACATAGCGTTGTCCGATGCTAGCGGCGGATCTGAGCGCCTCAACCCGCGCGACGGTTCAATCGCGTTCGGCGACCGCTGCTGACTCCCGGGCGGCGCCGGCGAAGATGCCCTTGGCCATCAGCGAGGTCTCTGCGGTCCGTCTGGCTCGGTACACCAGCGCCCGCTGGTCGTGGACCCCAACGTCGTCGGGGGCCGCCCAACCGGCGAGGTCGGCCAGGTGACAAGCGAGACGGACGTCACCGGCATCGCTCAACTCCACTGCCCGCTCGATCAGCACCCCTGCGCCACCGGCGAGAGCAGCCACCTCGGCCGCAACGGCGGCGTCGGGTGATGGCTTCAGACGGCTCGGCGCCCCGTCCCACCACCCTCCAAACTGCCGCCAGATGTTGCGAACGACGAACTCCGGCTCGTCGTAGAGCGGACGAAGATACGGCTTCGCGAGCTCGTCGTCGGGCACCGAGACCGAGTGGATGATCGTGTCGAGGACCTCGCCGGCGTTCATCATGCCGACGACCTCGGTCACCAGGTGCTCGAGTGCTCCGGCGATGGTTCCGAGCACCCGCTCGATCCGCTCTCGCCCCTCGATCGGCAGCCCGTGGGCGGGCAACAGCAGCTCGGGGCCGTGAGCAGCCATGTCGCGCAGCGCCGCTGCCCACTCGATCGGGAATCGCTGCACCTTCTGGGGGTTGCCGGCGTTCGGGAAGTTCCAGATGACGAAGTCGCCGACGAACGCCCACTTCTGTTCGGGGATCCATCCCCAGAGGTGATCGTCGGTTTCCCCGCGTGCGTGGTGCAGCTCGATCGTACGGTCGCCGACCACGATCGTGTCGTGATCGTCGACGACATGATTGGGCACGGCCGTGTCCGAAGGGATGAAGTCCGGCGCCTGACCGCCCATCCCGAAGTCTCCACGCACGCCACCGAACTGGCGGGCGTTGATCATCACGTTCCAGTCGTTGGTGTACCGGTACCGATCGAATCGGGCGTCGACGTTGCGGTGACCGACCACGGTCATGTCGCCGTAGGCGGCTGCGAAGTCGGGGCTGCCGCCGACGTGGTCGGCGTGCCCGTGGGTGTAGACGAGGTGGGAGACCGGGGCGTCCGACCAGCCACGGATCGCCGCGACGACATCGCTGCCCGTACGAGCGTGTGACGCATCGAACGCCACGAGCTCGTCGCCCGCGTCGAGCACCACCGAGTGCGAGAAGCTCTCGACGACCGCCAACCCGTCGGCGATTTCCGACAGCTCGTTGGTGATGCGATTGACCGGTTCATCGGCGTTGCCCGAATCGATCACCCGTGACGACAGTGCGAGAAGGTCAGCCATGGCGGCACCCTATGTGCCGAGCGAACCGCCCATCCGACCCGGCCACAGAACCGTCAGGGACGGCGCGGTGTGACAGTTCAGAGTTCGCAGGCGTCGTCGGTGGGACCGCTGGCGCTGAACTCGACGGCGAGCGACTTCGACAGGCGCCCCTTGGTGACCACGCGCATCGACTCGGCCATCCCGACCAGGGTGGGTGTGATCAGGATCTGGAACCGGTCGTGACGGAGCCTTCGGTAGGCGCCGGTGTTCTTTCCCTTGACGTTGGTGTCGACCGACACCTCGGCGACCTTGCCTCAACCGGTGGGGCGGATGAAGTCGATCGACATGGTGCCACCCTTGCGTTCGAGCACGGTGCGGGCGTCGTCGGTGATCTCGATCTCCATGGGTTCGAGGCTATTCGAGCAAGCCGTAGTCGACGACCACCCCGCGACCCTCGCAGTCGGGGCAGATCTCGGAGTACTCGGTGAGCAGGCCCTCGCCGATGCGTTTGCGGGTCATCTCGACCAGCCCCAACTCGGTGATGTCGAACACCTGCGACCGGGTCTTGTCGCGCGCCAGGGTGTCGCGGAACCTCTCGACCACCTTGGCCCGGTTCCCCTTGACCTCCATGTCGACGAAGTCGATCACGATGATGCCGCCGATGTCGCGCAACCGCAGTTGCTTGGCGATCTCCTCGGCGGCCTCCATGTTGTTGTGGAACACGGTCTCCTCGAGGTTCGACTTGCCGACGTTCTTGCCCGTGTTGACGTCGATCACGGTGAGCGCCTCGGTGTGCTCGATGATCAGCGACCCCCCGGACGGCAGCCACACCTTGCGGTCGAGTGCCTTGTGGACCTGTTCGTGGATGTGGAACTTCTCGAACAGGGAGAGGCCGCCGCCGGTGCCGGCGTCGTAGTACTCGATCCGATCGGCCAGCTCGGGATTGAACGCCGCCACGTAGTCGCGGATCTCGTGGAAGAGCCGTTCGTCGTCGATGACCACACCGCGGTAGTCGGCGTTGAACTCCTCACGGATCACCCGCACCGCCAGCTCCGGCTCGCGGTACAGCAGAGCCGGCCGTTGCGTCTTGGCCGCTTTCGTGGCGATCTCGTCCCACTGCTTCAGCAGGATCGTCATGTCTGCCACGAGTTCGTCCTCGGTTGCGGTCTCGGCGGCGGTGCGCACGATCAGACCGTGCTCGTCGGGCTTCACCCGATCGAGGATGTTCCGCAACCGCTTGCGGACGTCGTCGGGCAGCCGTTTGGAGATGCCGTAGGTCTTCGAGTTCGGGATCAGCACCACGAACCGGCCGGGCAGCGACACCTCCTGCGTGAGGCGGGCACCCTTGTGAGCGATCGGGTTCTTCGTGACCTGGCAGGTGATCAGCTGCTTGTTCTTGAGGATGTCCTCGATCCGCGGGTCCTTGCCCTTGCCTCCCTCGACGATGTCCTCGGCGTCGTACTGGACGTCGCCGCGGTAGAGCACCGCGTTCTTCGGGGTCGCGATGTCGACGAACGCTGCCTCCATGCCCGGGAGCACGTTCTGGATGCGTCCGACGTAGACGTTGCCGTGGATCTGGCTGACGTCGTCGGCCGGCCGGCTCACGTAGTGCTCGATCAAGCTGCGCCCTTCGAGCACGGCCACTTGCGTCATGCCGTCTCGGACCTGCACCGCCATGAAATACCGGCCGATCGGCTTGCCATTGCGTTCTCGCCCCCGCCGCTGCTCGAGCGTCGCGTCGTCGAGCTCGCCGGGTTCGCCACGACCTTTGCCTCGTCCACGCCCCCGACGGCTCTTCTTCGCCCCGCCGGACTCCTTGGCTGCTGCATCGCCGGACCTGCCACCGGAGCCTGCCTTGCTGCCGCCTCCGCGGCGGCGCCGTTTCGACGGTGCCTGCGAACCCTCGGCGTCGGCGGCAGGGCGCGAGGCCGGCCCGGGTGGCGGAGAGGACGGCATCGGCATGGTGTCGCCGATCTTCGGCTTGCGCACCAGCGCCTTCTCGGCCGCCTCCGCCGACGGGCGACCTTCCTTCATCGACTTCGGCAATTCGACGTCGTTGCGGCCATTGTCGGAATCGTCGCGAGGCTGATCGTCGGGCTGGCCGGCACCGCTCGATGCATTCGAACGGCGTCGTTGACCGCCACGCGATCCGCGACGGCGCTTGGAGCTGGCGCTCGACGAGCCCGCCGAGGGGCCCGATGCGGCGTCACCGCTGGAGGCAGTGCCGGGGTCAGTGCTGTCGGCGGACGAGGTGGTCTCGGTGACCTCGTTCGAACGCTCGGAGTCGGCATGATCCATGGAGAGAATGGTCCCTTCTGGGGCGAGCAGCCGCATGGGCGCTCTGTGAGGCTCGGGGCGTCTGCACGGGGCAGTGGGTTCGAGCCGATCGTGAACTCCGCCGGTCGGCGGATCCGGTACACGCGCCGCGGCGGGGGCCGAGCGCAACGAGCATCGCAACGGCCATCACGGCCGGCGCTGACCAGGTTCCGACGGACAGCCTCCGAACAGGTGCCCACTCGCAGGAGCGAGACCCGCTCGTCGGGGGGAGCTGTCGTGTGTCGATGGTCACTGAAGGGCCAATTCTACGCCCTCCAACGGCTCTCGCAGGGATGTACCCGAAATGGTCGCCGGCCGGCACCATCAGCGCATTCGACGCATGTGCACCGACTGCACCAGTCCGAACAGCGCGAAGTACACGATCAGCCCGGACCCTCCGTAGGAGATGAACGGCAACGGGAGACCGGTGACCGGCATGATCTGCACGGTCATCGCGACGTTCTGGAACGTCTGCCACAGCAACATCGTGAACACACCGGCGCAGAAGTAGGTGCCGAGCAGATCCCGCGACAGGTGTGCGATCCGCCAGATCCGAACAAGGGCGATCACGAGCAGGCCGAGCACCACCGTCGAGCCGACCAGACCGAACTGCTCGCCGATCGCAGCGAACGGGAAGTCGGCCCACATCACCGGGATGTCACGCCCGTTGGTCAGCGGGCCCTGCAGCCAGCCCTTGCCCCAGACACCACCGGTGCCGATCGCGCGCATGGCATTCTCGGCCTGGTAGAGGTCGTCGCTGTCGACGGCGCCCGGATTGACGAGCGCCCTGATGCGCGCAGCCTGGTAGTCGTTGACCAACCGTCCGACGAACGCAGCGAGCACCGTCGACACCGAGAGCACGGTGATCAACGCGATGTAGCGTGCCTTGGCGCCGGCCACGAGCAGGACACCCATCGCCATCGACACGAGTACCGACGCCGAACCGAGGTCGGGCTGGATGATCACGAGTACGGCCGGCGCACCGACGATCATCAGACCCCCCAGGAAACGGGCGTAGGAGACCTCGTCGCTGCGTTCCTCGGACAGGTACGCCGCGAGCATCAGCAGCGTGGTGAACTTGGCCATCTCCGCCGGCTGGAAGTTGAACGGGCCGAGGTCGAACGAGATGCGGTCGTCGCCGGACGCGATGCCGAGCAGGAACAGCAACGTCAGCAGCACGAGCGTGAGGCCGTAGAGGAACACGGCCCGGTCCTTCCACCACTCGTAGTCGATCGACATCACGACGAACATCACCACCGTGGCGATGATGGCGAAGATCACCTGGCGAGTCGCGAACGCATAAGGATCGGCGGAGATGCGGGTCCGGGAGGCCGAGAAGACCACGAAGAACCCGATGATGGTCAGTGCGAACTGCACCACCATGAGCACCCAGTCGACGTTGCGGCTGGGGTCGGCAGGACTGGCACCGATGTTGCCGAGGCCCGAATCGGGCCGGCGCGAGAGGAACGACGTCGCCATCGGCGACTACTCGGCGAGGCGCGGGCTGGTCCACCGGCCGTCGTAGCAGCTCTGGTCGGCGAGTCGCCGGGGTTGGGCGGCGACGACCGAGGAGGTGTCGAGCGTGTCGGAGAGGCGAACTGCGTCGGCCTGCACGAGACCCGACATCTGCATGAACATGCACTTGACCACCGGTGCCGCAGCCTGCGAGCCGTAGCCCGCCTTCTCGAGGAAGGCCGACACGGTGTAGGGCCGCTCCGGATCGATGCTGTAGGCAGCGAAGGCCGACGAGTCGTTCCACGGGTAGTTGCCGGCTCCCTGGACGGTGCCCGTCTTGCCGGCGACCGGAATGGCACCACTGGTCTGCCGGTAGAAGTAGAACAGCTTCTCACCGGTGGTCGAGTGGTAGTAGTCGCTCGTGGTGCCGGGCCCGGTGATCACCCGGGCGAGACCGCTGTCGATCTCGTTCCACGACTCCGCCGCGAGTGGGAGTTGCTGGGTCACCTCGCCGGCTGTGTTCGGCTCTCGGGCAAGGACTGCCTGGGTCAGATCGGCGTATCCCTGGATCGCCGAGTCGGGCACACCGGGTTGGTAGATGGCCTTGATGATCTCGGGCTTCATCAGATAGCCCTGGTTGGCGATGGTCGAGTACCCCATGGCGAGCTGCAGCGGCGACGCCGACAGCAGCCCCTGACCGATCGACAGCTGCACGTTGTCGCCGGTGAAGTAGCCCGACGCCTCGGACTCGCTGATCACGCCGCGACGGCCGTACTCGGCCTTGAGCTCCGCGTCGGGGACGATGCCGTCGAAGGCGTACGGCAATTCGATGCCCGGATCGGAGCCGAAGCCGAACTTGCGGAGTTCCTCCTGCAGGATCGGTTGGTAGTCGTTCTCGGTCATGATCGTCTCGCCGATGCGGTAGAAGAACGCATCGGACGACACGGCCAGCGCCGTCTCGACGTCGACGGACCCGTAGACGCACGGTCGGCCGGTGCCGCTGCACGTGGCGTTGCGGTACACGCACCGCACCAAGCCCTCGTTGCACTTGTCGGCCTCGACGGACTCCATCCGGTAGGTGCCCGTGTCGACGTAGTAGTCGTTGACCCCCATCAGCCCGGTGTCGAGCGCTGCGAACGCGACGAACGGCTTGAACGTCGAGCCGAGGTTGTACCGCCCCTGGATGGCACGGTTGACGAGGATCGACTCGTCGGGGTCGATCGGGTCGCCGTTCTCGTCGACGGACGGGAACAGCTCGTCGAACTTGCCACCGCTGAGGTCCGCTTCGAACCAACGGTTGTCGAACGTCGGATAGCTCGCCAGCGCGATGATCTGGCCGTTCTGGTAGTTCTGCACCACGACCGAACCGGCAGGCGCCTTGTATGGCACTTCACGCGGGTATTCGGGGAAGACCAGGGTCTCGAAATTCGTCTCGGGATCGCGTGGATTGGTCGCCACTTCCTGTTGACGGATCTTGAGCTTGGTCTCGAGCGCCTGTTCGGCGTACTGCTGCTGGTCGAGATCGATCGTGAGCTGCACGTCGTTGCCGTTGATCGGCGGCACACGGCGCACCTCGCGCACGATCCGGCTGGTGTTGTCGACCTCGTAGGTGACATAGCCCCATTTGCCGTGGAGCTCCTCTTCCATGCTCAGCTCGATGCCGAACTGCCCGACGCGTTCGTTGAGGTAGTAGCCCTTTTCCTGGTAGAAGTCCTTCGTCTCGGCGGTGATGCTGCCCATGTAGCCGACGACGTGACTGGCCACCGGGGCGTAGGGATACACCCGTCGCGACTGTTCGAGGATCTCGACACCGGGAAGATCCTCGACTCGCTCCTGGATGGCGATGGCGGTGCGCTCGTCGATGTCCTCGGCAACCGGCATCGGCAGGAACGGGCTGTAGACACCGCTGTCGAAGCGGGCCTCCATCTCCTCGATCGGCACGTCGACCCACCCGGACAGACGCCGGAAGATCTCTGCACGGTTCTCGCCGTTGCGGATCACCTCCCAGTCGACGCCGACGGTGAGCACGCGATCGTTGTCGGCGAGGATGCGACCCTCGGCATCGAAGATGCGACCACGCTCGGGCAGCAGGGGCACCGTGCGCAGTTTGGTGGTGTCGACCTCGGCTTGCAGGTTCTCCTGTTCGACCGTCTGCAGGAACCAGATGCGGGCGCCGACCAGACCGAACAGCAGCGTGCCGACGAGCGCGAGCACACCGAGACGAGCGGCGCGCTTGTCAGCGGCCATCGCGTGCGAGTTCGATCGTCGGCATCCAGATCAGCATGACGGGTCCGATGTTACAAACGTGTTGCAGCTGGCACGGGTCGGGAGACGAACAATCGCGTGACGATCATCACGCGACCGACCAGGCGAGATCACCGAACCCGAACCGGGTCATGCCACCGGCTCCTCCACGGGCTGTTTCCACTCGGGCCGACGCATCCGCAGGGACCAACGGCCGAGCGGCACGAGCAGCGGACTGAGCAGCGCAC
>Ga0102938_10004549_pt1 | contig 10184 bp, 6 predicted proteins | sample SalPonR2_B_D2_MG_FD_84516 | JGI IMG/M metagenome (GOLD analysis project Ga0102938, IMG submission 84516) | Salt pond soil microbial communities from South San Francisco under conditions of wetland restoration - Salt Pond MetaG R2_B_D2_MG | ecosystem: Environmental > Aquatic > Marine > Intertidal...
GCCGCTCGGATCCAGTTCGGCCAAATCTCCAGCTCGGCCAGGACCAACAGATCGGGCTGCAGCCGCCGCAGGGCCCGCCGCACGCTCCAGCTGAAATCGAGGGGGGCAAAGAAGACCGGATGGGCGGCGAAGACCCGGCTCGCCAACGCGTATCCCGAATCGGTGGAGCAACTGATCAGCAGTTCCGCGTCGGGATCCTGTTGCTGGAGTCGTTGCACCAGGCCACGGAGCAGATTGACTTCGCCGACGCTGACGGCGTGCAGCCAAATCCGTCGGCTGGCGGTCGGCGCTCCCGCGGGGACGGCTCCCAGCAGTTTCTCGCGCCAGCCTTGCCGATAGCGGCCATGGCGGACGGCCCGGTAGAGGATCAGCGGCGCGAGGGCGAGCAGCAAGCCGAGATAGATCAGGTTGGCCAACATGGCGGACTCCATTCCGGTTCTGAGCCCGTCCCAGGGGCGGGCCAGACACTCGTTTCCCGTCCGTTGCGAGCGACGAAACCGCTCCGAAGAATTTTCCTAACAGCCGATTTGCCTGAACAGCTTTGCCTGAACAGCTTTGTCTGAAGGCGGACCTTTTCCAGGCGGCGCCTCAGTGCCTCTCCGGAAACCCCCTTACCCCCGCTGCGCGGGGCGAGAGGGAACGAAAGGAGCCGCTGCGCGGCCCGTTGGCTGGTTTCCGGATAGGCTCTAAACCATTTTTCGGAGGCAGCAGGCTTTGTACTTTTTGCCGCTGCCGCAGGGGCAAGGATCGTTCCGTCCGATCCGCGGTCCCTGATGGCGGACCGGATCGGGTTTGCGCTCCGGCCGGTTGCTGTTGGAGGCCGCCTGTTCGGACGATTCGGCCGCCAGGTCGCTGGGACGCGAGGCTTCATCGTGCCGCGCGTTGGCGTTGACCCAGGTGCTGCGGATGAAGTCTTCGTTGAACGATTCCATCCGGAAGATCAGATCGGTGGTCCGTTCCCCGATCGATTCCCACATCTGTTCGAAGAGCTGCATCCCTTCCCGCTTGTATTCCACCTTGGGATCAAGCTGGGCGTAGCTCTTCAGTTGGACACTGCTCCGCAGGTGATCCATCGCCAGCAGGTGATCTTTCCAGGAGCTATCGACGATCGAGAGGAGGACTTGTCGTTCCATCCGCCGCATCTCGGGGTGGAAGCGATCATCGACCGCGCCGTCGACGACCAATTCCATTTGTTCGCGGGTGAGACGGCCGAGTTCATCGGTCGTTTTTTCAAAGTGCAGTTCCTCCGAGAGCCACTCGACAAACGCGGGCAGGGCGCGATTGTTGACGTCGGCCACCGCCGCGGTCATCTCGGCGTCCGCATCGCCGAACAGGTCGGCGACGCGCTGCCGGGCTTCGGCTTGTTTCGCTTCGGAGGCCTGATTGGACTGCTGGCTGGGCACGATCAGCTGGTTCTTCAGATCTTCGCGGTTCAGCCGCAATTCTGCGGGATCGAGTTGGACGCCGAAGCGTCCTTCGACCCAGGCGATCAGCCCTTCGCGATCGAGGATCACGCTGTTGCCTTCCTTCGAGGTGAAGGCGGAGATCCCGGTGAGGATGGGATACTCGGCTTCCTTTTCGGCGTAGGCGGCTTCGGCGCGTTGGATCAGCCGTTCACGGATTTCACTGCTCTCTTCGATGTCGCGCAGTTCGTCCGGGGTGACTTCGATGCCGAACTTATGGCGGATCCAGCCGCAGAGCGTGCGGGTTCCGAAGTCGGCTTCCAGGAACGGCGCCCCTTCGGAGAGATCGATCGCGGCGACCTTTTTGTGGGCTTTGGCGATCAGCTCGTCGGTCAGCTCATCCCGCTCGTGCTTCTTCAGGTCGCGGTCGCGGTAGTTCGTGTCATACCGCGTGTTGGCCCAGGTGGCCAGCGCCTGCCAGTTCCAATCCTCTTCGTCCATCTCTTCCGGCAGGTTTTCCTCGATCGCTTCCATGACGGCCGTCTCCGCGGCACGTTCCGCCTGTTCGCGGGCGTACTGGTCCGCGGTTTCGGGATCGAGCCCCTGGAAGTCGCGGGGTTCGAGCTGACAGCCGAGTTGTCCGCCGGCCCAGTTCGCATAGGAGGCGGGACCGTACTGCGGGTCGAGGAACTCGTCGACGAACTTGGTGATCTGTCCCCGGATCTGTTCCAGCACCATCCGGCCGCAGCTGTGGCCATCGAGGATCTTTTGACGGAAGTGGTAGACCCGCTTGCGCTGCTCGTCCATCACCTCGTCGTATTCGAGCAGGCTTTTGCGGATTTCGAAGTTCCGTTCTTCGACCTTCTTCTGGGCGGCGGCGATCCGGCGGCTGACCAACGGGGATTCGATCGCTTCCCCTTCCTTCATGCCCAAGCGTTCCATGACGCTTTTGACAAAGTCGCCGGCGAAGACGCGCATCAGGTCGTCTTCCAACGAGAGGTAAAAGCGGCTGCCACCGGGATCGCCCTGGCGGCCGCAGCGACCCCGCAGTTGCAGGTCGATCCGGCGGGATTCGTGCCGCTCGGTGCCGATCACGTAGAGCCCGCCGATCTGCCGGACGACCTCTCCCTCTTCGCTCATGCCTTCGCGTTGATCGATCTCTTTGGTCAAGGCTTCCCATTCCTCGTCGGGTACTTCCAGACGGGTGGGGTACTTGTGTTGCAGCTGTGCCCAGGCAAGGTTTTCGGGATTGCCACCGAGGATGATGTCGGTCCCGCGACCGGCCATGTTGGTGGCGATCGTGACGGCCCCCAGACGCCCCGCCTGGGCCACGATGTCGGCTTCCCGGCCATGCTGTTTGGCATTGAGCACTTCGTGCTTGATCCCCCGTTTTTCCAGCAGGTTGCTCAGCCGTTCGCTCTTTTCGATCGAGACGGTTCCGACCAGCAGCGGCCGACCGGCGCGTTCGATCTTGGCGATCTTGCTGCGGGGAACGGTCTCCTTGGTTTTGGACTCTTTCGGGGTGATCGTGACCGCGTCGTCCGCTTCCTGCTGGATCCGGCCCCAATATTCCGAACCATCTTTGAGGGCCAAGACGTCCCACTTGCTGGTGCGTTCGACGTCATCGGCCAACGCCTGGAACTTTTCCTGTTCGGTCAGGTAGATCACGTCGGGGTGTTCGATCCGCTGCATTTCGCGGTTGGTCGGGATCGCGAAGACGTCGAGTTTGTAGATCTTCCAGAACTCGTTCGCCTCGGTCATGGCGGTCCCGGTCATCCCGCCCAGCTTGCTGTACAGCTTGAAGAAGTTTTGCAGCGTGATCGTGGCAAAGGTTTGCGTCTCTTGCTTGATCGGCACCCCTTCTTTTGCTTCGACCGCCTGGTGCAGCCCATCGGACCACTGTCGCCCCTCCATCAGCCGACCGGTGAATTCGTCGACGATGACGATCTGCCGATCCTTGACGACGTAGTTGACGTCCCCTTTGTAAAGGTGGTGCGCCTTGAGCGCGTTATCGATCAGGTGCGGCCAGGCCATGTTGCCGGCGGTGTAGAAGCTCTCGACGCCCGCCAGCTTTTCCGCCTCGCGGACGCCTTCGTCGGTCAGCGTCACGCTGTGTTGCTTTTCATCGACCGCAAAGTGCTCTTCCTTCTGCAATTGGCGAGCGACCCGGTCGGCTTCCGCGTACTTGCCCAGGTCCATGTCGGCCGGGCCACTGATGATCAGCGGGGTCCGGGCTTCGTCGATCAGGATGTTGTCAACTTCGTCGATCACGGCGAAGTTGAGCGGTCCTTGACTTTGCTGCAACTCGGTCGGGAAACGCGTGTCGCCGCGAGCCGCCGGCCGCATGTTGTCGCGGAGGTAATCGAAGCCGAATTCGTTATTGGTCCCGTAGGTGATGTCGCAGGCATAGGCCTGCTGCTTTTCTTCGGTGCTCATCCCGCTCTGGATGTTGGCGACCGTCAGCCCCAGGTTCTTATACAGCGGAGCCATCCATTCCATGTCGCGGCGGGCCAGGTAATCATTGACCGTGATCACGTGGACGCCTTTGCCTTCGAGGGCATTCAGGTAGACCGGCAGGGTCGCCACGAGGGTCTTCCCTTCCCCGGTGACCATTTCGGCGATCGCCCCTTCATGCAGGACCATCCCGCCGATCAATTGGACGTCGTAGTGCCGCATGCCGAGGAACCGCACGCCCGCTTCGCGGCAGACGGCGAACGCTTCTTCCAGGATATCGTCGAGCGTTTCGCCCTCGCGGAGGCGTTAGCGGAAGTGATCCGTCTGCCCACGGAGCTCCTCATCGCTCATCGCTTCGTACTTGCTCGCGAAACCGCCGATCCGCTCGGCGCGTTCCCGCAGCCGGGCGATCTGCCGGGCGTTGCTGGAGCCAAAGATGGCAGTGATGCCCCGCTCGATCGAGCTGAGCAGGCCACCGAAGATAAGCTCCAGGAGCTCCCAAATGCGTTCCAAAACAGACATCGATCCTACCTTATACGCCTCCCAGCCCCGGCCACGACGGCGAGTCATCCACGGGCGAACGACTCGGTCCGGTCGCTGCGCGAATCCAACGCGTGCTGACTCGAATTGCGTCCCTGCGTGGGGCTGTTGGAAGCAGACCTGTTCGTTGAAAATCGTGCGGAGCCGAGCGAAGCGGCGCCTCGTTGGTGACGGCAGGACCGTCCGGGCAGCGAGGAGCAAACGCTCGTCTTCAGGGAAAGCGGATCGCGTCCGCTGCGATACCGGCGGGTAAGCTCTGGCTCAGCCGAGGGGCTCGGCCATTGCTATCAGCGCAAAATCCTTCCACCGTTAAAGTTATGCCTTTGGGCAAAGTGGGTCAACCGCGATCTGGCCAAGCAGGGCCGGGAGAGCAAGAATCGCGGCGTTTAGCGTGACAGCGGCACTTTTCATGAGCGGCTGGGGGTTAGGCCCAGGCCCGTTCGTGACCAGCCGGCGGCTAGGCTCTGTCCGAAAACCACCCCTCATCCTTTCCTTCTCCCCCGCGATCCGCTGCGCGGCGGGGGAGAAGGGACTTAGCGGAGTCGCTACGCGACCAGTTTTTTGGTTTTCGCACAGAGCCTAGCGCCGAAACCGCTCACATGACCGATGCGCCCCGTGAAACCGATGCGCCCCGTTTAACCGATGCGTCCCTTGAAACACGGGCCTTGAAACACGGGCCTTGAAACACGGGGTTTGGATCGAAAGGTGTCGGTCTTCCGCTAGAACTGGAAGGGGTCTTCCGGAGTCTCGCTGTCCTCGCCGGAGGCATCGTCCATCGCTCCGCCAAAGATGTCGCCGCCGTCGTCTTCTCCGCCGAGGCCGCCAAAGACATCGTCGGTGTCGTCGGCTGGAGCGGCTGCCGGCGCGGGGTTGGCCGCTTTCGGCTCGGCGGCGGCTTTGGCTTCGGCGAGGGGATCCCCCAGCGCGTCGTCCGACTCGACCGTCGCTTGTCCGCCCGCCGTCCCGCCGTCATCGGCGAACGGATTGCTGCGGAGATCTTGCGGTGCCGGCGCGTCTGCCTGGGGGGCGGCGCCGTTGTCCGGCATGGCCGGCGCGGTGGGGGCGGCCTGGGGCGGTTTGCGGAGAACCGTCGCTTCGTCAGCCTGACGCTGCTCGTAGCGAGCCTGCGCCCGGGCGTTCTGCTGCATCTTGGTCTCCAGGCGGGTCTCTTGGCGAATCCGTTCGATCTCCAGCCGCTCGGCTCCTTGGATCCGTGCCAGCGACCGACCGATCAGCGAGTTCAGGTTTCCGCGGGCTTCCAGCGTTGCTCCGGTCCGATAATCGGCTTCGGCTTCCTCCGGACGGCCGGTGCGGTCGAGCACCAGACCACGGAAATAGTAAGCGCGGGGATCTTGGGAGCCGTTTTCAATCGCCTTGGTCAGCAGCTGATAGGCTTGCTCGTAATCCCCCGCGTAAAACTGATGCACGCCACGCCCATACAACTCCGCTAAAACGCTCTCCTGGGCGATGGCCGAAGGGGCGACGAGGAGGGTGGCAAAAACCAGTAGAAAGGCCCTGATCATGATCGGTCGATCCTCTCGATGGAGAGTGTGGCGAGGAGAAAAGAGGCGACTCGCTACACGAGTCGGAAGGGAAGCAGGTCGGAAGGGAAGCAGATCGCCCGCCGCAGCTCCGCGTGGCCGCCCCCCGGCGCGGGGCGACCTTCCCAAATGGTAGTTGTCAACTTCCGAAATCGCAAATCCTTTCCAGGGAACCGATCGCCTGATCCCCGTCCCCCTCGGGGTGCGGTGGCGGTCTTTCGCGAGGGGGGGGGCGACGTCGGCGCTCATTGACGATTCCGCCCCGGGGCCCGACAATTTAGACTGTTGAAGACACTTGGTGCCGAGACGTCCTGCGGGACAGCGCACCCTATTCGCGTGAGGATCGCGGGCCGGCCGGCATCGATTGGTTCGACCGGCAGCTCGACCTCCATTCCACGAACTTGGCAAACCCTGGACTTATGAATCGATTGCAATCCCAAGATCCTGAGATTTGGCAAGCCATCAGCGACGAAGCACGCCGGCAGCAAGATGGTTTGGAGATGATTGCCAGCGAGAACTATACGAGCCCCGCCATCATGGAGGCGGTCGGCAGTGTCTTGACAAACAAATACGCCGAGGGCTATCCGGGGCGTCGCTATTACGGCGGCTGCGAGCATGTCGATGTGGTCGAGCAATTGGCGATCGATCGCGCCAAGTCGCTGTTTGGCGCCGAAGCGGCGAATGTCCAGCCGCACTCGGGCTCGCAGGCCAACACGGCGGTTTATTTGGCGGCGTTGGAAGTCGGCGACACCGTGCTGGGGCTCGACCTTGCCCAGGGTGGTCACCTGACGCACGGGATGAAGCTGAACATCAGCGGTCGGCTGTACAACTTCATCAGCTATGGCGTCGATCGGGAAAACCATCGGCTCGATTTTGACCAGGTCGCCAAGTTGGCCAAGGAGCACAAGCCGAAGATGATCGTGGCGGGGGCAAGTGCTTACCCGCGGGAGATCCCGCACGACCGTTTTGCGGAGATCGCCGAAGATTGTGGGGCCAAGCTGATGGTCGACATGGCCCATTACGCGGGGCTGGTGGCGGCGAAGATTCACAACAGCCCGGTCCCCTATGCGGACTACGTCACGACCACCACGCACAAGACACTGCGGGGTCCCCGCAGCGGTTTGATCCTCTGCCGCGAAGGCGAACTGAAAGGGGTGAACCGCAACGTCTTCCCCGGCACGCAGGGAGGTCCGCTGATGCACGTGATCGCCGGCAAGGCGGTTTGTTTCGCCGAAGCGGCGACGGCCGAGTTCCAAGCCTACGGCCGCCAGGTGGTCGAGAACGCAAAAGTGTTGGCGGAAACGCTGCAGTCCGAGGGGCTGCGGTTGGTCAGCGGCGGGACCGAGAATCACCTGATGCTGGTCGACGTCACGACGGTCGGGTTGGGCGGCAAAGTGGCCGAGGCGACGCTCGACCGCTGTGGGATCACCGTCAACATGAACATGATTCCGTTCGACGAGCGGAAGCCGATGGACCCCTCGGGGATTCGGATCGGGACGCCCGCCTTGACGACCCGCGGCATGGGGGTCGATGAGATGCGGCGGGTCGGCAGCTGGATTGCCAGTGCCCTCCGCGCCCCGGACGACGAAGCCAACCTGGCGAAGATCCGGGAAGAGATTCGGACGCTGTGCTCGGCGTTCCCCGTCCCGGCGGCCAATGCGGCAACGGTGCCGGTCGAAGCTTAGGCGCTGTCCCGACACCGCCGCTCGTCGTATCCTTCTCTCCCTGCGATCCGCTGCGCGGCGGGGGGAGAAGGGACATCGCGGAATCGCTACGCGACCCGTTTCTCGGTTTTCTGACAAAGCCTAAGCGGGACGTCCTGCACGCCCGCACCTCCCCTTGGTATGTTCATCGGCTTTTTTGGTTGCTCGGGTGGAACGGAACAACATGTCCCAACAGCATCGGATCCTGATCGCGGACGACAACGCCGCGAACCGCGAATTGCTCGAGGCCCATCTGGCCACGGTCGACTGTGAGGTCGAGACAGCGGTCGACGGCCAGGACACGCTCGACAAAGCGGCCAGCTTCGCGCCCGATTTGATTTTGCTCGATGTGATGATGCCAAAGCTGAGCGGGTTCGAAGTTTGCAAGAAACTGCGCGAACAACCGGCGACGCACGGCGTCATGATCTTGATGGTGACCGCGCTGAATGAATTGGGCGACATCGAACGCGCCGTCACGGCCGGGACCGACGATTTCCTCAGCAAGCCGATCAACCGGATCGAATTGCTGAAGCGCGTCGAGAATATGTTGAAACTGAAGGGGACCGCCGACGAGTTGGAACGGCTGCGGGCCTACATTCGCGAAATGGATGACTGACGGTGACCAAGGCAGCAAGCGCGGAGCGATCGACCACCCTGCCGGCGACCCGGGCCGACGCGTTTCGTCAGGACCCCCGCGTCCAGGAAGCGAAGCGGCTGCTCGGCGAGGCCATGCTCGAGCACGCGGCCGCCCTCGACGCCCCGCGGGGACCGCAAGCGGACTTGAGCGAACGCTACGCGGCGATGTTGGCGCGGCTGACGCAGTCTCGCGGGGGGCCCCCGATCTGGCCCTATTTAGCGAGCGGGCTGGGCAATGGTCCCTGGGTCGAGTTGGCCGATGGCAGCGTGAAGCTGGACATGATCGGCGGCATCGGCGTGCATGGCGGCGGGCACAGCGATCCGCGTCTGCTCGAAGCGGCCCTCGACGGGGCGTTGGAAGATACGGTGATGCAGGGCAACCTGCAGCAGCATCCGCCCGGGATCACGCTATCCGAGCGGTTGATCGGGCTGGCCTCGGGCGGGGACGCCGCGTTGCCGCACTGCATGCTCAGCACCAGCGGCGCCATGGCCAACGAGAATGCGCTCAAGATCGCGCTGCATCACGCGGCCCCTGCCGAGCGAGTGCTCGCCTTTGATCACGCCTTCGCGGGCCGCTCCCTGGCGATGGCGGCGGTCACCGATCGCCCCGCCTACCGGCAAGGTTTGCCGGTGACCCTGCAGGTCGATTACCTCCCCTTCCGCGATCCGCACGATCCGGCCGGCAGCCAACGCCGCGCCGTGGACCGATTGCAGCAGTTGCTGGCTCGGCATCCGGGACGCTACGGCGCGTTTTGGGCCGAACTGATCGCCGGGGAAGGAGGTTACTACCCGGGCAGCCACGAATTCTTCGCCGCCCTCTGCGGGCCGATCCGCGAGGCGGGGATCCCGATCATCTTCGACGAGGTGCAATCGTTCGCCCGCACCAGTCGGCCCTTTGCCTTCCAGCACTACGGGCTGGAGGAGCACGTCGATATCGTGACCGTGGGGAAAATCACGCAGGTCTGCGCGACGTTGTACCGCGAAGCGTTGAAACCGACCGCCCCGATCCTCAGCCAAACCTTTACGGGAGCGTCGAGCTCGATCGCGGCAGGGCTGGCGATGTTGCAGGCCCTCGAAGACGCTGACTGCTTCGGTGCAGAGGGAGCGAACGTGCGTCGCCATCGCTACTTCGCCGCCGGACTGCAGCGGCTGGCGGAGCGGTATCCCCGCTGGGTGCAGGGACCCTTTGGCGAAGGGATGATGATCGTGTTCACGCCGGGAGACGGTTCGCCCCAGGCCGCCAAAGAATTGATGGGGGCGATGTACGAGGCCGGGCTGCTCGGGTTTGTTTGCGGCACGGCTCCCACGCGGATTCGGTTCTTGCCGCCGCCGGCGATCACCACCGAGGCGCACATCGACGCAGCGCTCGCTATCCTAGAGAGCGTGCTGGCGAATCGGTAAAGCAGACAGCTAACCGCTGAAGCAGACAGTGCCGCCATGGGATGCGCGGTCGAGGCCGGGTCAGAAGCGTTCACGAAGGAAAAGGCGGTGGATCAGGTGGTAGGCTTCGACGACTGGATGCTGCTGGCGCAAGGGACGGCGGACGCCTCTGCCAGCGAACCGCAAAATGGGCTCGTCGCGATCATCTTCAGCGGCGGCTGGATCGGTTTGGCGATCTTGCTGCTGCTGTTTGCACTCAGTGTTTCCGCGGCGTATCTCGTCTTCGACCAAGTGATGACGCTCCGACGACGCGAAATCCTGCCCGATGGACTTTCCGAAGCGGTCCGGCAAGGCCTGCTGACCGGCCGCCTGGCCGACGCCGACGCGGCTTGCCGTCGCGAGCCGAGCGTGCTGAGTTTCATCCTGCTCAATGGGCTGGCCGAGATCGACTTCGGCTGGCACGAAGTCGAAAAGGCGGTCGAAGAGGGCTTGGCCGACCAGGCAGCCCGGCTGATGCGGCGGATCGA
>Ga0102938_10004550_pt1 | contig 10184 bp, 7 predicted proteins | sample SalPonR2_B_D2_MG_FD_84516 | JGI IMG/M metagenome (GOLD analysis project Ga0102938, IMG submission 84516) | Salt pond soil microbial communities from South San Francisco under conditions of wetland restoration - Salt Pond MetaG R2_B_D2_MG | ecosystem: Environmental > Aquatic > Marine > Intertidal...
ACCTCCCTGCGGCGATGCCGCCCGCGAGGCGGCAAGCGTGCCCGCCAGGGCCCGCAGGGCGAGCCCCGCCAGCATCAGCGCGAACGCGCCGCCGAGCGGCCAGTAGAAGATATCGACCACCGGCCGCATGCCGCCCTCGTCCGTCGCCGCCGGCTCCAGTTCGTCCAGGATGCGGTAGATCTCCTGCAGCGAGGCGGTGTCCGTCGCCCGGAAGTAACGCCCGCCGGTCGTCTCCGCGATCCGCGTCAGGGTGTCCTCGTCGAGATCCAGCGACGGGTTCACCTGGCGCATGCGGTTGCCGAGCAGCGAGGGTATCTCCATGGTCTCGGCGCCGATGCCGATGGTGTAGATCTTCAGCCCCACCTGGCCGGCGAGTTCCGCCGCCTTCAGCGGCGTGATCGCTCCGGCCGTGTTGGCGCCGTCGGTCAGCAGGACGAGCACCTGCTCGCCCGCGGGTGCGCCGCTGCCTCCCTCCTCGTGGATGCGCTTCACCGCCAGGGTGATGGCATCGCCGATGGCCGTCTTCTCGCCGGCCAGCCCAATTACCGCCTCGAACAACAGCGTCTTCACCGTCTCCCGGTCGAACGTGAGTGGCGCCTGCAGGTAGGCGCGCTCGCCGAACAGGATCAGGCCCAGGCGGTCGCCCTCACGCCGGTCGATGAACTCGCCGGCGACGGCTTTCGTGGCGGAGAGCCGGTTCACCGTGCGCCCGCCCAGCGTGAAGTCGCGGGCCTCCATGCTGCCCGACAAGTCCACGGCCAGCATCAGGTTGCGCCCGGTTACAGGCGCCTCCAGCGCATTGCCGGTCACCTGCGGACGGGCCGCCGCGACCACCAGCAGCATCCACGCCAGTGCCGCCACGAGCAGCCGCGGACGCAGCGCGAAGCCGCGCTCGGTTCCCTCCGCGCGGGGGAACAGCGCCGTGGAAGGCACCCGCAGCGCCGCGCTGTCGGCACCCGGCGCCGGCGGCAGCAGCCAGCGCACGAGCAGCGGCAGCGGCAGCAGCAGGAAGAGCCAGGGCCACGCGAAACGGACGTCGGCCAGCCAGCCGGGCATGTCGCCGAGCCACGTCACTCGCCGGCCTCCAGGTGCCTGAGCCGCGCCCGGCAGAGGCCGAGCAGCGCCATGGCGTCGACCACCCCTTCCTCGGGATCCCGCCGATACGGCGCATCGGCGAGGCAGCGGCCGGGGCCCTCGCTGAACGGCCGGCCGGACAGGCCGCCGTCGAGCCAGGCCAGCCATTCCTCCCCGGTCAGGCCGGCGACCCGGCGGCGCTCGTCCGCCGTGATCGCGGCGCGTCGCATCAGGGTGGAGAGATCCCGGGCGAGACGCGCCACGTCGCCCTCGGCCGCGTAGTCCCGCTCGATGCGCCGCAGTTCCGCAAGCGCCGCCCGCCGTACCCGCGTGCGCCGCCGCCAGGTCAGCCAGGCCCACACGGCAGCGCCCGCCAGGATCATCGCCAGCAACGCCCACCAGCCGGGTGCCGGCGGCCACCAGCCCACCGGTTCGGGCAGGTGGATGTCTCTCAGCGGCAATTCGGCGGGGGACATCGTCGCCTCCTCAGCGCGGTCGCTGGCCCAGTACCCGGGACAGGAGCTCCATCGGATCGTCCCCGGTGGAGGCGTCCACCCAGCGCATGCGATAGCGCTCGAACAGGGCGGTCATCTCGTCGCGGCGGCGGCGGAATTCCTCGGCGTAGCGTTCCCGCAGCCGGCGGCTGTCGGTTTCCAGCGTGGCCTCGCCGCGGCCGTCGCGCACCCGGTAGCGGCCCGGCGGCGGCAGCGCCTCCTCCAGCGGGTCGTGCAGGAAGAACACGATCACGTCGTTGTGCCGGCCGATATCCGCCAGGCAGCGCCGGGCGGACTCGCCGAAGTCCCGGAAGTCGCTGAACAGCACCACGAGACTGCCGGTCTTGGCCACCTGGCGCAGGCCGCCCATGGCGGACTCCACGGCAGCGGCGCTCTGTGACAGATCGAAATCGTCCCGCTCCCAGACCGGCGCGGCGGCCGTCTCGTGCAGGAAACGCAGCACGGCGCGGCGGCCGAGCCGGGGCCGAAGCTCGCGATGGAAGCCTTCCGCGAACAGGAATCCGCCCACCCGGTCGCCGTGGCTTGCCGCCACCCAGGCGAGCAGCGCGGCGGCCCGGGCGGCGAGCACCGACTTGAACCGCCCGCGGGTCGCGAAGTGCATTGCCGCGCGCAGATCCAGCCACAGGAGCACCGGTCGCTCCCGCTCCTCGCGGAACAGCTTTGTGAACGGCTTGCCGGTGCGCGCCGTCACCCGCCAGTCGATGTTCCGCGGGTCGTCGCCGTCCTGGTACGGTCGCGCCTCCGCGAACTCCATGCCGCGGCCCTTGAAGTGGGAGAGGTACTGGCCGCCGCGGCGCGCGCGGGCGCGCATCGCATCCAGACTCAGCAGACGGGCCGGCGCCGCGAGGCGGATCAGCTCCGCCTGGGTGACCCGAACCGGGGACTCGGCGTCCGCCGCCCGGGATGCCGTTGCCTGGGATGATCCCGCCATACCGCTGACGTCTCTCCCTCCGCTCAGGGCACGCCGACGCCGGCGATCAAGCCGTCGATGAAGGCATCCGGCGTCAGTCCGTCGGCTTCGGCTTCATAGCTCAGGAGCACCCGGTGGCGCAGCACGTCCGGCGCCACCGCCTGGATATCGTCGGGCCCCACGTAGTCGCGGCCGCGCAGCCAGGCGTGGGCCCTCGCCGTGCGGTCGATGGCGATGCTCGCCCGCGGGCTCGCGCCGAACTGGACCGCGCCTGCCAGTTCACGGTCGATCCGCTCCGGGTCCCGGGTGGCCAGCACGATGTCCACGATGTAGCGCTCCAGCTCGTCGGCCAGGTGCAGGCGCAGGATCTCGCCGCGGGCCGCCATCACGTCGGCCTCCGGCAGCTCGGCGGGCGGGCTGAAGGGGTCCGACGCCCGGGCCTTCGCCTCTTCCCGGTTCAGCACCAGGATGCGGCGCTCGTCCTCGGCGCTCGGATAATCGACGACGGCGTGCATCAGGAAGCGGTCCAGCTGGGCCTCGGGCAGCGGGTAGGTGCCCTCCTGCTCGATCGGGTTCTGGGTCGCCATCACCATGAACAGCGGCGGCAGCGGATAGGTCTTGCTGCCCACCGTGATCTGACGTTCCTCCATCGCCTCCAGCAGGGCGGACTGCACCTTGGCCGGGGCCCGGTTGATCTCGTCGGCGAGGATCAGATTGTGGAACAGAGGCCCGGCGCGGAACTGGAAGGTGCTGTCCTGGGGGCGGTAGATCTCGGTGCCGGTGAGGTCGGCCGGGAGCAGATCCGGCGTGAACTGGAGACGATGGAAATCGCCCTCGATGGACTGGGACAGCACCTTGATGGCCCGGGTCTTGGCCAGTCCCGGTGCGCCCTCCACCAGCAGATGCCCGTCGCACAGCAGGGCGACCAGCATCCGGTTGACCAGGTGCTGCTGACCGATGATCAGGCCGCTGACATGGTTCTCCAGGGCCTGGAATTTCTCGTACAGATCCACGGTTTCCTCCGCACCGAAGGGGCGCGACATTGTAGGATTGGCGGCGTCGCGCGCCAAACCTTCACCATCCTGCGCACCGGACAGGGACTCTCGCTGCATGTTATTCCCTTTCTCGCAAAGCCGTCGCCATCGCCGGACCGCCCTGCGCCCCGGCGGACTCCTGTGGACCGCGGCCGGGGGCAAAAATTCGCTGCTGCCCGTGCTCTGCCTGCTGCTGGGTGCCTCCGCCTGCGCCGGCGAAGGGGAAGGCACGCCTGTCGACAGCCCCGCAGACGCCCTCGCCGACGGCCTTGCCGACGCCACAGCGAGGTCCTGCCTCGAAGACGGCAGCGGCTACCTCGCCGGCCGGCTGTACGGCGCCATCGACGCGCCGCTGGACTGGCGGGGCGGCGCCCTGGAATGCGAAGGCATGCCACGGCCGGACGGTGCCGGGGCCCGGCTGCGCTTCGCCCGGCGCATTGCACCCACGGACGCCGATCTGGTGATCATCGTCGGCATCGACGGGCTGGACCGGGGCGCAACCGTCACCGGCCGGGCGGCCACCATCACGGTCATCGACGAGCATTCCAGCCGCTTCTACTCCAACAGCGGCGAGCAGTGCTGGGCCGACGTCACCGGCCAGGAAGCCGTGCCCGGACCGGAGGACACCCGCGCCGTGACCGGCCGGGTCTACTGCACCGCCGCCCTGCCCGCCCTCAACGGCCGGGGCAGCATCAGCCTGGACGAGCTAGAATTCCGCGGCCGCATCGACTGGGCGCCCGCACAGGATCCGCTGTCGCCATGAGCCGGCTGCTGCTCCTCGCCCTGCCGCTGTGGCTGGCAACCGGCCCGGCGAGCGGCGACACCGAAGTTGCCGACTCCGCAGCCGATCTCGACGCCGCCTTCGGCCGCGCGGTCATCACCGTCGAGGGCCGCCTGGCCTGCCACCGCATCGGCGTCTGGCTGGCGCTGGACGCCGCCCAGCGGGCCCGCGGCCTCATGTACGTGCGTGCGATGCCCGAGGACCGCGGCATGCTGTTCCTCTACCCCGGCGAGCGGCGCGTGTCCATGTGGATGAAGAACACCCTGATCCCGCTGGATATGGTATTCGTAAGGTCCGACGGCACCGTGGCCAACGTGGCGGCGCGCACCTCACCCCGGTCGCTGGAGTCCGTCTATTCACGGGGACCGGTGAGCGCGGTGCTGGAACTCAACGCCGGCGCGGCCGCACGGCTGGGCATCGAGTCCGGCCGGCGCATATATGTGGGTCAGGCCGTCCAAAACACGCCGCGATGAGCCGATGTCGACGGCCTGACAAGTGCATTGTCTCGCCTCGGAAACTTTCTTTGGCTACTATCGGTCGCAACCCAAGAATGTAGGAGGGCCTTCAGGCCCGACCACCGCATCGGTAATCGGGCCGCGCGAATCGGGCCTGAAGGCCCTCCTACATGTCCTGCGGATACAAACAACAGGGACCAGGAGCAAAGATGAAAACGATCAGCCGATATTTCGCCGCACTGGCGGCCACACTGATGCTCGCGGCGCCGGCCATGGCCGTCGAAGAGATCCCGGTCGAGGACTTCTTCAAGCGCTCGCTGTTCACGAGCTTCCAGCTGTCGCCGGACGGCCAGTACCTGGCCGCCGTCACGCCGCTGTTCGAGAACGATCGCCGTAACATCGCCGTCATCAACCTCGAGACCCGCGAGGCCGCGGCCATCACCGGCGTGAAGGATCGCGACGTCACCGGCTACATGTGGGCCAATGACGATCGCATCCTGTTCTTCATGGACAACGACGGCAACGAGTCCTTCGGCATATTCGCCGTGAACAAGGACGGCTCCAAGCCGCGCACGCTGATCGAGCCGGCGGAGACCCAGATCCGCGGCGGCAGCTTCGTCGTCCTCACAGCCTCGGTGCTGAACACGCTGGAAGACGACAAGGACGAGGTCCTGGTATCCGTCCCGCGCCAGTACCACGACACGGTGGTGCAAGACGTCAAGCGCATGAACATCTACAACGGCAAGATGCGTAACGTCGAGCGCAACCCGGGCAACATCGCCGGCTGGCTGTCGAACGACGACGGCGAGATCATCGGCGCCGTGGCACTGGAAGACGGCATGCGCAAGGTGCTCTACCGCGAATCCGAGAAGGACGACTGGACGACACTGGTGGAGTTCAAGGTGGCCGAGGGCGGCTTCACGCCCGCGTGGCTCAGCGACGACGGCGAGCGCATGTGGGTGCGCTCCAATATCACGCCGGAAGGCGAGGAGCGCGACAAGGCCGCCATCTACGAGTACGACCTCGAGAACAAGAAGCTCGGCAAGCTCATCTTCGAGCATCCGGAGGTGGACGTGGGCGGCGTGGTCGCCTCGGACGTCAAGGACGACGCCGTGATGGTCACCTACAACGCCGACAAGCCCGGCTACCACTACGTGGACGCGGAGTGGGAGCGGATGATGACGTCCATCAAGGCCGCATTCCCGGAGAAACAGGTTTCCCTGTCCAGCGCCACGGAGGACGAGGACAAGTTCGTCTTCACGGTCTGGAGTGACCGCAACCCGGCCGCCTACTATCTGTTCGACCGCGAGTCGAACAAGATGGAGGAGCTGGCCATCGCCTACGAGTGGCTGCCGGAAGAGAACCTGGCGAAGATGGAGCCGGTGGACATCGAGGCGCGGGACGGCCTTATCCTGCCGGCCTACCTCACGCTGCCGCCGGGTAGCGACGGCAAGGGCCTCCCCCTGGTCGTGAATCCCCATGGCGGCCCGCGGGCCCGTGACTCCTGGGGCTTCAACCCGGAGGTGCAGCTGCTCGCCAACCGGGGCTACGCGGTGCTGCAGGTGAACTTTCGCGGCTCCACGGGCTTTGGCCAGGAGTTCGACAAGGCCGGCTGGGGCAAGTGGGGCGCCGAGATGCAGAACGACGTTACCGATGCCGTGCAGTGGGCCGTCGATGAGGGCATCGCCGACCCGGACCGCGTCTGCATCTACGGTGCGAGCTACGGCGGCTATGCAGCCATGGCCGGCATCACCTTCACGCCGGAACTCTACCAGTGCGCCATCAACTACGTGGGCGTCACCGACATACCACTGCTGTTCGAGACCATGCCCGCCCAGTGGAAGATGCTCAGGGCGGAGATGAAGCGGACCATCGGCGACTACGACGATCCCGAGGAGCGTGCCGACATGGCTGCACGCTCGCCGATCAACCACGTCGACAAGATTCGCGTGCCGCTTCTGATGGGCTACGGCGAGGAAGACCCGCGGGTCGTGATCGACCACGCCCTCAACCTCGAGGAGAAGCTCAAGGCCCACGATGTGGAGTACGAGCTCATCATCAAGGAAGACGAGGGCCACGGGTTCCGCAAGTTGGAGAACCAGGTGGAGTGGTACACCAAGGTGGTCAACTTCCTTGACGAGAACCTGAAGAACCCGGACAAAGGCTGAGGCGACGCCCGCGCAGGGGCGCAGTGGCCCCTGCGCGCGGCGGGATACGAAAGCCTCTCATCCAGACGGCTCCCTTCGGGGGGCCGTTTTTCTTTGTGGAAACAATAACCTGCGAAACCATTTTTGTCGCACCGCCACGAATCGCCTTATGTTGCACAGCTGCAACAGAAGAATCCCGGAAAAATAGACACTATCGGCGCTAATCTGCTAAATTCCGCCAAGGTCGTCGTCTTGCTGCAACAGGTCGGACGACACCGGATAGCATAAAAAGACTGACTAGAAACCCAATGGAAACCGTCATCCGGCGGAATCCGCCAAGTGACATCCGGGAGGCTTGGTAATGAAAATCCTGAACCTGCAACGCTGGTCTGCATTGGTAGCCAGCGCTCTGCTAGTGCTCGGTGCCATGGGCACCACCACCGCCTTCGCCCAGAGCGAAGAAGACGACGACGAGGACAGCGCCGAGCTCGACCGCGTCGTCATCACGGGTTCGCGTATCACGCGCACCGCGATCGAGGGCCCGAGCCCCGTCACGGTGATCGACCGCGAACAGATCGACCGGGAAGGCTTTACCACGGTCTCCGAGGCGCTGAAGTCGCTGAACCAGGTTACCGGCCTGGCACAGAACGAAGCGCAGGCCGGCACCTTCACGCAGAACGCGAACTCCATCGATCTGCGTAACCTGGGCCCCGGCCGCGTGCTGATCCTGGTGGATGGCCGCCGTCTCTCGGACTACCCGCTGCCCTTCAACGGTCAGTCCAACATCGTGAACATTTCGGCCATCCCGCTGGCAGCGGTGGACCGGATCGAGTTCCTCGCTCAGGGTGCCTCAGCCATCTACGGCTCCGACGCCGTCGCCGGCGTTGTCAACATCATCCTGCGCGATGACCTTGCCAACTCTATCGACCTGAACGTGCGTTACGGAGACTTCACCGACGGCGGTGGCGAGAGCGTTCGCTTCCAGGGCGTCGGTGGCTTCCTCGGCGACAACTGGAATATCACCTACGCGTTCGAGTATTTCGATCAGGACCCGATCTTCGCTTTCCAGCGTGACTTTATGGACAGCGTCCAGGATGCACCGCGGCCCGGTGAACGCATCGCCAGCCGCAATGCAGTCGAGATCGACTTGTTCGGCGGCGCGTTCGTCCCGTCACCGATCTATGTGGACCCGCGCGTTGCAACCGGCGAAGCCAACCCGTGTGCAGATTTCCCTGATCTCGAGTTGGCCAGCCGGCCCGATCCGACCGTGGGCGACCGCTTCTATTGCGGCAGCGAGTCCTGGGTGGGCGAACAGTCCATCCTGAACGGCCGCGAGCAGGTCAACTTCTATACCAAGGGATCTCTCGAACTTGGCAACACCGAGCTCTTCGGCTCCGTGAACTACTTCCAGGTTGACGCGGAGATCGACACTGCTTTCAACTTCTACTTCAATCAGACGCCGTTCTTTGCACCCAACTCAGCCTCGACCGCACTGGCGCCTTTCGGCATCGACGGCGGCCTGATCCAGATGCAGCGCATCTTCACGAATGCGGAGATTGGTGGGCCGGAGGCGAAGTTCCAGCAGTTCGACGAGGAAGTCATCAACTATCAGGTCGGAATCCGTGGCCAGCTCTTCAGCCCCTATTGGGACTACGAACTGAGCTGGAATTCGTCGAGATACGATCTCGCCCGTGATCGCACGCTGGTCGTTGAGCAAGCGGTTCAGGATCTTTTCTTCACGGAGGTACCTGGTGCCGTTGACCCGACAGGCAACGGCTTCCCTGTATTCAACATCAATTACGATGCCGTCTACTCGCCGCTCACCCCCGAGCTTTGGCAGTCGATCACAGATGTCGGCAAGACTGACGCAGATTCGTCCAACGACGTGGTCCAGGGCGTCATCACGGGTGACCTCTATGATCTGCCCGCCGGCACTGTCAGCATGGCAGTGGTGGCCGAGTGGGCGACTCAGGATTACGAGATCAATCTGGATCCGCGGCTCGTTTCGGCTGACTACTTCTGGGGTCTTACGGGCACCGGCGGCGGCGGCGAGCGTGATCGATACGCGCTGGGCGTCGAGTTTGCCATCCCACTGCTCGACACCCTTCAGGTCTCTGTTGCAGGGCGTTACGACCAGTACGACGACATCACCGACGTCGACGATGCGTTCACCTACAACCTGGGGCTGGAGTATCGCCCGACCGATCGCATACTGTTGCGCGGCTCCTATGCGACAAGCTTCCGGGCACCGGATATGCATTTTGTCTTCGCAGACCCGAGCGGCTTCTTCACGACGGCGGTCGACCAGTATCTTTGCCGTCGCGACGAACCCGGCGTACCGTTCTCAGAGTGCACGTACGACGCAGAGAACTTCTTCGGTACGCGCGCAGGCAACCCGGATCTGGAAGAGGAGGAAGGCGAGTCCATCACTCTCGGCTTCGTCGTCGAGCCAATCGACAATCTGACAATCACCGCGGACTGGTGGCAGGTTGATCTCGACAATATCGTCGTCGACAACCCGATAACGCGCTTGCTCGAAACAGAGGCGGACTGCCGCCTGGGCCTGAACGATATCAATACGGGTGAGTGCCAGGACGCGATCTCCCGGGTGACTCGTAACCCGGCCGACGGCTCGCTCAACTCCGAGCGCATCGCCCAGGTCGATACGGGTCCGATCAACGCGGCCAACAACAAGGTCACGGGTATCGACGCGTCTCTCGACTACGGCTACGAGACAGACGGCATTGGCACGTTCTCGTTTGAACTCGGCTGGACCCACGTCCTGGATGACGACTTCAGTGTCTTCCCCGAGGATCCGGTGGACAACGTCCGTGACCAGAGCATCAACTGGCGCAGCCGCGTCCGCGGTACGCTCGGGTGGCAGTACGGCGATTTCCGCGCCACGCTGTTCGGCGAGCGGTTCGGCTCTACCCGTTCCTACCTGGGTCAGGTGAACGACGAGCTGGCCGAAGAGCCGCGCATGGGCCCGCAGATGATCTATAACCTCAGCGCGGGTTACACGTTCATGGACGGCAAGGCCGATGTGCTGTTCGTCGTCAACAACCTGTTCGACGAGAAACCGCCGATCGACCAGAACTGGTCCGGCTGGCCGTACTTCGAGTGGTTCAACTACTACCAGTTCTCCCTGGGCCAGTCCTACGCGATCCAGGCGAGCTACCGTTTCGACTACTGATCGAAACACACTGTCCGCATTGGACGAAAAGCCCGGCTTCGGCCGGGCTTTTTTTTGTGTGTATGATTCGTCGGA
>Ga0102938_10004555_pt1 | contig 10176 bp, 8 predicted proteins | sample SalPonR2_B_D2_MG_FD_84516 | JGI IMG/M metagenome (GOLD analysis project Ga0102938, IMG submission 84516) | Salt pond soil microbial communities from South San Francisco under conditions of wetland restoration - Salt Pond MetaG R2_B_D2_MG | ecosystem: Environmental > Aquatic > Marine > Intertidal...
ACCGGCGGCCAGGACACGATGGCGATGGCGATGATGATCGAGGTCAGCGAAGGCTCGAATATGGCCACCAGCACGATGGCCAGGGCAAAGTTCGGGATGGTCTGAAAAAATTCGGTAAAGCGCATCGCGCCCTCGTCCACCCAGTTGCCATAAAACCCGGCCAAAGCACCCAGCGGCACCCCGATCAGCAGCGCGACCAAGGTAGACACCAGCCCCACCAGCAGGGACACCTGTGCCCCGTAGGCCAGCTGTGCGGCCACGTTGCGTCCCAGCGTGTCGGTGCCCAGTGGCAGGCCATCCACGGCAAAGGGCGCTAGGAACGGCCGCTGAACCATCTGCCAGGGCCCGCCGGGAAAGACCAGCGGCGCGATAAGCGCAATCACGATCACGGCTGCCAGCAGCACGACACCGATCATCGCCCCGATGTTGGAAGAAAAACGTTGCCACATGATTCAGGCCTTTGCTCCGATGCGCGGGTCGACGATGCGGTAGACAATGTCGGTGATCACGTTGAACAGGATCACCATGGCCGCCGACACGATGAAGACCCCGAGGATGGTGTTGTAATCCCGCGCCGCAAGGCTTTCGAACATCAGCCGACCGATGCCCGGCCAGGCAAAGACCGTTTCTGTCAGCACCGCGCCGCCGACAAGCTGACCGGCCTGAAGGCCCGCCAGCGTCACAACCGGCAGGATCGCGTTCCGCAGGATATGGCGGCGGCGGATTGCGGGACCGGAAAGCCCCTTGGCGCGCGCCGTCTTGACGAAATCAAGCTGGCTGACCTCCAGCATGGAGGCGCGCGTCATGCGCATGTAGACCGCCATGAAGAACAGCCCCAGCGTTAGGGCTGGGAGCACCAGATGGCGCGCGATGTCGACAGCCCGCGTCCAGCCGGTATAGCCGGCCCCGACCGTTTCATAGCCGAACCCGGGCAGCCAGCCCAGCCAGACGGAAAACACCAGAACCGCCATCAGCGCCGCCCAGTAGAGCGGCGTCGCATAGAACAGCAGCGCCAGCGTGGTCAGCAGGGAATCCGATGGCTTGCCCACCCGCGCCGAAGCCGCGACACCAAAGGCGATGCCAAGCACCAGAGATATGACGAAGGCGGTCAGGGTCAGCAGCACCGTGGCCGGCAGCCGCTCGATGATCAGTTGAGAAACCGGCGCGCCCTGACGGAAGGAATAACCAAGGTCGAATTGCAGGATGCCCCAGACGTATTTGCCCAGTTGGACATACAGCGGCTGATCCAGCCCGAAGCGTTCGCGCAACTGCGCGATCATCTCCTCATCGGCGGCCCCCGCTTCGCCAGCCAGCACAAGCGCGGGATCGCCCGGCGCCGCATGCAGCAGGAAAAAGTTGAGGACCGCGATGGCCAGCAGCGTCAGGATCGCCTTGATCAGGCGCGAAACGATCGTGGCGAGAACCGGCATGCCGCTCTCTCCCTCTGGTGTCGGGCGAAAGAAAGGGGCCGGTCCGGGCCGCCAAGGCGACCCGGACCGGCGGATGGATCACTCTTCGATCCAAGCGTCGCGGAGACCATCGTTGACCCCGATCGCCGTTGTCACGAGGTTCTTGACGTCGCAGTTGTAGATCGTCGGGAATTCCAGTTCCAGCAGCCAGGCCACCGGCACATCGTCGACGATCTCGGTCTGGATCTCGTCATAGATGGCCTGCCGGTCCTCGGCTCTGACCTGCGTGGCCGCAGTGGCCCATTTCTCATCCAGAGACGGGTTTTCGTAACCCTCGACGTTGTTCCACGGGCTGCCCTTCTCGATGCGGTCCATGGTGTAGTTCCGTGACACGCCCAGCGCCGGATCGCCATACTGGTAGAGATAGGTGAAGGCCATGTCGTAATCCCACTGGGACGTCTTTTCATTCCAGCCAGCCACGTCCGTCGATTCGATCTCGGCATTGATGCCGACCTCGCTCAGGTTCTGGCGGACGGCCTCCGCCCAGCGCTGCCATGTCTCGCCGTATGGCAAGGGCAGGATGCGCACCGGTTCTCCGTCATAGCCCATCTCTTCGAGCAACGCCTCCGCCTTGGCGGGGTCATGATCGTAGATCGTGACATCATTCGAATAGAAATTCGTCTTGGACGAGATCGGCCCGGTGGCGACATTGCCGAAACCGTTCCAGACCACCTCTTTCATGAACTCGCGGTCCATCGCATACATCACCGCCTGACGGAAACGTTCGTCAGAAGTGGGCCCCTCGCGGTTGTTCAGCCACATCCATGCGTGCGGCGCAAAGAATTCCCAACCACTGCCGGTGGAACAGACGTTGTCCATCGCCGTCAGACGCGGCACATCCCAGTTCTCGACCGATCCGCCGGGCAGCACGTCGACCTCGCCAGTCTCGAAGGCGACCGCGCGCGCGGCGGCGTCCGGGATCACACGATAGTAGACTTCGTCGAGATAGGGCAGACCGTCGACATAGTAGTCCTCGTTCTTCACAAGATGGATGTAGCTGCCCTTTTCCCATGCCTCGAACTTGAACGGGCCGGTGCCGATGGGCGTGGCGTTCATCTCGTTGGTGGCGTAATCGGTGCCTTCGTAGATGTGCTGGGGAACAATCGGCATCGTCCCCACCTCGAAGGCGTTGATGAAGGGTCCGAAAGGTTCGCTCAACGTGAAAACGACGGTGGTGTCGTCCACCGCCTCGATGCTGGCGACATAGGCAAGGCTGGCGCGCAGGCGGGCATGGGTTTCACGCAGGAAGACATCGGCGGAAAACACCACGTCGTCTGCGGTGAATGCCTCGCCATCGTGCCAGGTCACACCCTCATGCAGCTTGAAAGTATAGGTCAGACCGTCGTCAGAGATTTCCCAGCTTTCGGCAAGACCGGGCTGCGGTTCAAGGTCGGTGTTGTAGCGCAGCAGCCCCTCATAGATGTCGCCCGCAACAAGCTGCGTCGGGCCGTTCTGCACAAGGCCCAGCATCAGGCCCGGCGGCTCCGGCTGGACGACGACGTCAAGCCGACCGCCCTCCTGCTGTGCGGCAAGCGGCGCGGCAAGCGCGGCGGCGATCAGGAATGTAGTCGCTTTGAGATGTTTCATTGGATTCCCTGTTGTCTGTTTCTCAAGTTATCTTCGGGTCCGGTTCGGTGCCGGACCTCATCGGTTTTTCGGCCGCTGGTGCGCACTACGCGGGCCAAGGGCACAAGCGTGGGATCAGTCGCTGTAGTCCGGTGCGACCACCGCAAGCTGGCGCAGGAAGGCCTGCCATTCGGCATCCGGCCTGCGCCCATGCTCCATGTCATCATACGCCGATTCGTACTGTCGCGCAGTGTGTTCGGCCACGTCATCGGTCAGCACCGCGGGCGTCAGCCCCATGCCCAGCGCGGCAACCTGCGCCTTGCAGGACCGTTCGAGGTTCAACGCAAGCTTGACCGCCTCCGCCACGGAGCGGCCAAGGATCAGCGTTCCGTGGTTGCGCAGCAGCATGACCTGCTTGCTGCCAAGATCCGCCACGATCCGCGCGCGCTCGTCCAGATCCAGCGCTATGCCCTCATAGTCGTGAAACGCGATGCGGCCGTGAAACTGTGCCGACCACTGGTTCAACGGCAAGAGCCCCTCCCGGACCGAAGAGACCGCAACGCCCGCCACCGTGTGGGTGTGCAGCACGCAGACCGCGTCGTGACGCGCCATGTGGACCGCCGAATGAATGGTGAAACCGGCGGCATTCACGCCGGCGCCATAGGGGTCGTCGATCACCGCGCCGGTCTCATCCACGGTCACGAGATTCGACGCCGTTACCTCGTCAAAGCGCAGACCATAGGGGTTCAGCAGGAACCGCCGCTCGCCGCCCGCCCCGTCGGGCAGTTGCGCCGAAATATGGGTGTAGATGCTGTCGTCCATCCCGTGATGGGCAATCAACCGATAGGCCGCCGCCAGATCCCGCCGGATCTGCGCCGTGGTGTCTGGGGTCGCTCCGTCTGCCATGGATGCCATCCTTTCTACCTTTGGCCCAAAACGAACGGCAATTTCACCGAGCAAGTCAAGCAAATTGTCGACAGTCGCCAAAATGACAATTAATCTTTTCCTGTGCGATTATCGAGGCGGCGAATCCGTGGTTGGACTGCAAGGACATGACGGCTTTCAACCGCTCGACCGCGAGGGGTTGGTGCAGCGCGTCACCCGCGTGCTGACCAAGGCCATCGTAACCGGCCACCTGTTGCCCGGAAACCGCCTGTCGGAATCCGTCGTGGCGCGCCAGCTTGGCGTCAGCCGCGCGCCGGTGCGCGAGGCGGCCCGGCTGCTGGAGAATTCCGGCCTCGTCACCTATGTGCCGAACCGCGGTTTTTTCGTCCGGACGATCAAGGCCCGCGAACTGGCGGATCTGTATGAATTCCGCCTCGTGATCGAGGTCGCGTCGGTCCGGCGGCTGATCCGGGAGGGGCTGGGCGACACCGAACAGGCATTGGCGCAACAGATCGACGAGATGCGCCGCGTCGCTGTGCCAGAATTCGACATGGCGACGCAGGTCGAGGCCGACATGAATTTTCATCGCCTTCTGTGCGCCGGATCCGCCAATCCGAGGTTCCTCTCCGTCTTTGACCAGATCGCAACGGAAACCGAACTGACCATCATGCTGATCGGGCGAATCTATGAGGATCCGTCGGCGCTGGCGGAAACGCATGTGCCCATTCTCGACGCCCTGCGCAGCGGGTCCGAATCCGACGCGGTGGACGCCCTGCGCTATCATATCGAGGTGGCCAGCAACCTCGTCACCGCCCAATTTCGCAAGATGGAAGAAGACAAGCCCCGATGAAATGCTACTACGCCCCAGAGACCGAGGCGCATGACCCGGTTTTCCGCCTGACCCATGGCAAGATCCTGCGGAACGCCGAACAGGCAGAACGCGCGAAATTGTTGCTGGCCGGGCTGGATCAGCTTTCGCTCGCGACGGAAAGACCGCCAGAGGCACCCCGCGCCGCGCTGGAGGCAGTGCATACGCCCCAATTCCTGCACTTCCTCGAAACCGCCTGGGACACATGGCAATCCCTGCCCGATGCCGGACCGGAAGTTGTTCCGAACGTCTTTCCTCGGGCGCCGGTCGCGCGCTACCCGGAGGGCATCGTGGGGCGCGCGGGTTGGCATATGGGCGACACCTCCGCCCCGATCGGACCGAACAGCTGGCAGGCCACGCGGCGCGCTGCGGATTGCGCGGTGGCGGCCGCCGACGCGGTTCTGAACGGCGCCCCGGCGGCCTATGCGCTGACGCGGCCGGCCGGTCATCATACCACCGCCGATATTGCGGCCGGGCATTGCCTTCTGAACGTGTCGGCCATCGCTGCCGCGCGGCTTCGGGAAGGATACGACCGGGTGGCCAGTTTCGACATGGATGTGCATCACGGAAATGGCACGCAGGGGATCTTTTACGACCGGGACGATGTGCTGACGGTGTCGGTTCACGCGGACCCTTCGACCTACTATCCCTTCTACACGGGCTATGCAGAGGAAACGGGAAATGGCCCCGGTGAAGGATTCAACCTGAATATTCCCCTGCCGCGAACGACCACGGACGAGGTCTGGCTGAAGGCCCTTGCCGAAGGGCTGGCGCGGATCCGGGATTTTGCTCCCGGGGCGCTGATGCTCAGTCTCGGCCTCGACGTGCATGAGGACGACCCGCTCAAGGGCATGCTGATCTCTTGGGACGGGCTGCGGCGCGCCGGCGAGATGATCGCCGACGCCGGCCTGCCCACCGTCATCGTGCAGGAGGGCGGCTATCTGTCAGAGGGGCTTACGACCTCTCTGGTCCATTTTCTTTCCGGCTTCATGGGGCGCTGAATTATGGGACTATCTGCCGATCTCACACAAAAGATCCTTGGCGCCGTGGACGCGGGCTTTGACGATCAGATCGCCTTTACAGAGGCGCTGACCCGATACCCGTCGCTGCGCGGACAGGAGCACACGGCGCAGGATTTCCTGCATGGCCAATTGCAGGCGCGTGGCTATGCGATGGACCGCTGGACCATCGACGTGAATGATATTGCCCATCATCCGGGTTTTTCGCCGGTGGAGGTGGATTATTCCAATGCGCAGAACGTGGTGGGGACATTGCGCCCCAAGGCGGAAACCGGACGGTCGCTGGTGTTGAACGGCCATATGGACGTGGTGCCCGCCGGCCCCGCAGATATGTGGACCTCGCCCCCGTTCGAGCCGCGCCGGGACGGCGACTGGCTGTATGGGCGCGGCGTCGCCGACATGAAGGCCGGTCTGGCCGCCAATATCTTTGCCGTCGACGCGCTGAAACGGCTGGGCTTTCGCCCTGCGGCGACCCTCTATCAGCAATCGGTGGTCGAGGAGGAATGCACCGGCAATGGCGCGCTGGCCGCCCTGCTGCGCGGCTACAACGCCGATGCGGCGATCATCCCGGAACCCGAGGATGACAAACTGGTGCGCGCCAATACCGGCGTGATCTGGTTCCGCGTGCGCGTTCAGGGCGTGCCGGTCCATGTGCGCGAGGCTGGCAGCGGCGCCAATGCCATCGAGGCTGCTTATGAGCTGATCCGGGGCCTGCGCGCGCTGGAGGCGGACTGGAACAGCCGCAAGGGCAATCACCGCTATTTCGAGGATCTGGACCATCCGATCAACTTCAACGTGGGCAAGATCGCGGGCGGCGACTGGGCCTCCTCCGTCCCCGCATGGTGTGAATTCGACTGCCGCATCGCGATCTATCCCGGCGTGCGCGCACAGGACGCCGCCGACGAGATCGAGGCGCATCTGCGCAAGGTCGCAGCTACGATCCCCTTCATGGCCAACAATCCGCCAGAGGTCACCTTCAACGGCTTCTTCGCCGAGGGCTATGTGCTGGAAGAAGGCAGCGAGGCCGAGGCCACGCTGAGCCGCGCGCATGTGGCAAGCTACGACGCCCCGCTGGAAAGCTTTGTCACGCCCGGATACCTTGATGGCCGCGTCTTCGTGATCTACGGAAACACGCCCTGTCTGGTTTATGGACCTGTCTCGCAGGGGATACACGGCTTTGACGAACGGGTCTTTCTGCCTTCGGTGAAGCGTGTGACCGGGACGATTGCCCTTTTCATCGCCGAATGGTGCGGGCTGGAGCCGATTTGATCAAATCCCGCTGCAATCATGTCCGGCAATCTCTATACTGAGTCGCAAGATCCCGCATCGCGCTGCGCCCGTGATCGCGGCCCACCAAAAAGGAGTGTTCCATGAACCAGAGACCCAATTCCCTGCACGCGTCCGACATCGCACATTCGATGCACCCCTACACCAACATGCGCCTGCATGAGGAGAAGGGCCCCATGATCATGAGCCACGGCGATGGTGCGCGGGTCTACGACATGGAGGGCAAGGAATACATCGAGGCGCTGGCCGGGCTATGGTCCGTCGCCGTCGGTTTTTCCGAAACGCGGCTGGCTGACGCGGCCTATGAGCAGCTCAAGAAGCTGCCCTACTACCATAGCTTTGCACACAAGGCGCATGAGCCGTCGATCCGTCTGGCCGAGAAACTGGCCGAGATGACGCCGGAAGGTCTGAACCGCGTCTTCTTTACCAATTCCGGGTCAGAGGCCAACGATACCGTCATCAAGATGGCGTGGTTCATGAACAACGGCCTCGGCCGTCCGGAAAAGAAGAAATTCCTGTCCCGCAACAAGGCCTATCACGGCATCACCATCGCGTCGGGATCGCTGACCGGGCTGCCCGCGAACCACAAGGACTTCGATCTTCCGGCGATTCCGGTGGTGCATCTGACCACGCCGCATTACTGGCGCTGGGCCGAGGAAGGCGAGACAGAGGCGCAGTTCACCGAACGTCTGCTGAAGGAGATGGAGGATACGATCCTCGAAGAAGGGCCTGAGACAATTGCCGGTTTCATCGGCGAGCCGGTCATGGGCGCCGGTGGCGTCATGGTCCCGCCCGAAGGCTACTGGCCGGGGGTGGAGGCGATCTGCCGCAAATACGACATCCTGCTGATCTCGGACGAGGTGATCAACGGTTTCGGCCGGACCGGCGCGCGCTTTGGATGTGAACGCTACGGATTCACCCCGGACATCATCGTGACGTCCAAACAGCTGACCTCGTCCTACATGCCGTTGGCGGCGATCGTGATGAACGACAAGGTCTATGACGTCATCGCGGACAATACCGCAAAGCTGGGCACCTTCGGCCATGGGTTTACCGGGTCGGGCCATCCGGTGGCCTGCGCCGTCGGCCTTGAGAACCTGAATATCATCGAGGAACAGGACCTGATGGGCAACGCCGCCCGGCTGGAAGGGTTGTTTCAGGAAGGGCTGCGCGCCTTTGCCGATCACCCGCTGGTGGGCGAGGTGCGCGGCGTAGGCCTGATCGCGGGCGTCGAACTGGCCAAGGACAAGGTGACGAAAGAGGCGTTCCAACCGGCGGGATCCATGGCGGGCAAGGTCGTCGCCTTCGCCGCCGATGAAGGGCTGATCGTGCGCAATGTCTATGAAACGGTCGCGCTGTGCCCGCCGTTGATCGTGACCGAAGACGACATTCGGGAAATTCACGCCCGCCTTGGCCGCGCCTTGGACCGGGCGCTGGACTGGGCCAAGGCCGAAGGCGTCCTTTGAACGTAAGGCCGCAAAGCCGTGTGGGGCGGCAGACGCGGGGCCTGCGCCCCGCGTCTGCCGCCCGTTTCCGGACCCCGCATCGCCGTCAGCGGACCAAGACGGACCCGTTGTGGGGATGTGTGACCCGAGTCATCGGCCAAGCCCGATCTCAGCGGGTTTAATATTCGGCCGATGGTTCTGACCAAGAGCCAAGCCCGCCGGTCCGGTTCGGTCTTGCAGGCTTGTTGACCGTGCCGTTCACAAAGCCTGTGCGTCTTGCTCTTGTGTTCAATCCGGGCGCCATGTCTTGCCCGGAGGGTCCTGCGTGGACACAACGTGATAGAGCGCGGCCTCTCCGGTCATCGAAGGCACCGCGCTGTGCATCAGGTTCTCCGGCACGCTCATGGTGTCGCCGGGCGCAAGCACGGTCTGTCCTCCGTTCCACGTGACCTTCCAATGGCCCTTGACGGGCATCAGGACCGAAGGGCGATCATGATTGTGCATGTCCGAAGTGGCGCTGGCACGGGTTATCAGGCTGACCTCAAAACCCGGCCGGTCGCGCAGGATACCCGCCTCTCCGATCACCTGAACGGGGCGTTTGTCGGCCAGCGCAACCATGTCCCAATACCGTGCAACGTAACCGGGCACGACCTCGGCCGTTGTCGGCTCCGGGAAATTCTTCAGGTCCTCTTCGGTCAGCAAGCGCATCTTGCCCACGCCCTCCGGCAGGGCCTGCCCTGCCTTGGTGTCGTACAATTTGCCCTCTTCCGACAGGACAAGACCATGCGCGTCCGCCTCCGCGATGACCTGCGGCGCCCAGATCACGCCGCCCCCCGCGTCATCGCCGCCAAGGACCGCCATGATCATCCCGTAATCGCTGCCGATGTTTTCGAACCCCCGAAAAATGCCCGTGGGGATGTTGAAAATGTCGCCCTCTTCGAGCACCACCTCCCCCGCGTCGCCCCACCGCCCCCAGAAGAAGCGCCACCGCCCCGACAGCACAAAGAACACCTCCGCCGTGCGATGCGAATGCAGGGAGTTGCGGCAATTCGGCGGCTGACCCGCCGCCCCGATGTTGAAGCCATGCGGGATGTTGATGTGAACATGCTGGTCCGCCGCCTCCGAAACGCCACCGCCGATGATGGTGAAATTCTCCTTCTGGTTGCTGCCCGGCGTATGCGCGTCGATGAAGGCGGTGCGGCAGGGTTGCAATTCACCGTAGCGCACGATGCGGTCGGTCAGATCGGCTGTGGTCATTGTCTTGTCTCTCCAAGTCGCGGGGATTGCCCCGGGACCCTGTGGTGGGTCGTCGTTCTGCCCCCGGCCGCAAGACCCGGGGCGTTGTGCCGTCGTGGATCAGCCCTGATTCAGCAGGATCTGCTTCCAGATGGCGATTTCGTCGTAAAGCGCAAATTCACGGCGCAGCCCCACGCCGTCAGGGCCGAAGGGGCCGAATTCGGCATGGGCCAGACCCATAACATGCACACGCGCGCCACTGGGTCTGCCAAAGCTGCCCCAGCCCGCGTGGATGCCGGTCAGCGACCAACGCACCGCCGCGCGCGGCGGCATCATGCCCCCGTCCATGCCGATGACGTGGTGCACCTCGAACAGCGCATCGGGAAACGCCGACCGCAGGC
>Ga0102938_10004556_pt1 | contig 10176 bp, 9 predicted proteins | sample SalPonR2_B_D2_MG_FD_84516 | JGI IMG/M metagenome (GOLD analysis project Ga0102938, IMG submission 84516) | Salt pond soil microbial communities from South San Francisco under conditions of wetland restoration - Salt Pond MetaG R2_B_D2_MG | ecosystem: Environmental > Aquatic > Marine > Intertidal...
AAAGAAGAGCCTATGGTTATCATGATATAGATTACTTTAAGTTGAAGATTTATCAGGCTTTTCCGGGTTTATGACCCACTAATTTGGAGAAGAACCATATATAATTTACTGAATTACTATTTAGTATGGAAATATTATTTATTTAATAATTTTGGAGAAAAAGTAAATTTAATTAGGTTAATGGACTTAACTTTTAAGACTTCCTATAAATAGACACTAAAGACTGTCGTATGGGCATTATATAGGTTAAAACTATGCAAGACATATATTAGTATACAACAAAAAATAGAAGACAAGTAGAGTTTCCAGAGTTTTTTCAAATCCAAAAACAGTCTTTTTAAAATAATATGAATAATCTGGGATAGAATATATAAGAAGGGAGAATTTTTTATGGATAAAGAAAAGAAGTATGAAAAAGCAAAAGAACGAGTAAAGGAAATAAAAGATTTCTATGGTCATCTATTAGTATATATAGTTGTAAATATAGGTATATTTATAATAAATTATATAGTTTCACCCGGAGCTTATTGGTTTTATTGGGTTTTGATAGGTTGGGGTATTGGATTAATTGTTCATTGGGTACAAGTTTTTGGAGTTAGTAGACTATTAGGAGAAAAGTGGGAAGAAAAAAAGATTAAAGAAATTATGGAAGAGATGGAAAAAAGAGGAAAAAAGTAAATATTTAAAAAAGTTAAAAGTAGATGATATTGATAAATTTCCTGTAACAAAATCACTAATATCAGAAAATGAAAAGTTAGTAAATGCTCCTGACTGGGCAAAGATAGAATTAAATAATTGATAATTATTGCATATAGCATAATGGTGTCAAATTAGCTAGCTAGTATGTTATTATTTGTTTGAAGTATTAGAGTTTTATGAGGGGGCGATATTAATTGATTAAATCATTTCAAGAAATAGGTAGTCTTCAACTGAAAGGGTTATCAGATAGTGAAAAGAGAAAAAAGTTTTTAAAGACGCAGACTATTTTGCCAAATGAACCTAGCATTGAGAATGAAGATGCAGATAAATATAGGGAAGTAATAATAAATCTTAATTTAGATAATGATGAGATTGAAATCAAAAGTGGTGATGAATTATATGAAAAAAACAGAGAACAATTTTTTGGATTTGACCTATTGGGTAGAAGGAGTAAAAAGATATATTTTACCTGTAACAATTTATATTATCACTTACTTACAGTGCCTCAGATGCTTGATTATATTGACGATAAATTTAAAGAAGATAAATACAAGGAATTTAGTAGTTTTTTAGAAGAGTTGAAAGACATTTTTTATAATACTAATGATAAGAAAAGTTTTCTGAAGTTGGAAAAGTTTAAAGACAAAATAGTCAATAAATTAACTGAATATCTTGGTGATAAAGAAACCACTCATAAAAATATGCAAAATGTTCTAGAGGAATATGTTAGTAAAGACATTTTAGGTAGCACCCGTAAAAATTTCGTAAAAAATCTCAATATTTTTTCTTTAAAAATAAATGATGAATATCTAACCGAAACTAAATATAGTGATGATTATATAAATGTAGTATATTTTGAACGGCAAGCCAGGTTTTTTGATGATTCTGAAAAAATGGTTAAAGAATATGCTTTATGTGGAATCTGTAATGAAAAAAAACAGATCACGGGTAAGATTGATATTCCGACAAAGTTTTATGTTACTAGCAGTCCATATTTCTTTGAAAACCTTAATGATAATAATGCCTACAAATCTTTTGGTATCTGCCAGAAATGCTATCAAGAAGTAATGGTTGGAATTAGTAAAGTAAAACAGGATTATTATGGAAGATTATTTAACAAACTTAGATATTATATCATTCCAAAAAATATAGACGATAATAAAAATTATGATAAAACAATGAAATTAATAAAAGACATCTTTGCTGATCGTCCTAGAGGAGATAAAGATCATTTTGAAAAATTAAAGAATATTAAAAAACATAATTTTAAGATGGATTTTCTCTTCTGGAGGCCTGATCAGGCTTCATTTATTGTTCTAGATTCTATAGATGACGTATCATATAATGACATAATAACTATCTTTAAAACATTAAGAAAAATTAATCAGTACACTTATTCTCCTGAAAGTGATGTCCATAATTATATGCTATACTTTAATGATTTATACTGGCTTTTATTTCCTAACTATAGATCCCATAATAATCCTGATCCTAAATTATATAGAAAAGAAATACTAAATCTCTTTGATTCATTAATGAAGGGTAAAGATATAGATTATAATTATCTTATAAGAAAGTTTATGAATATTTTAAACAAAAGATATTATTTCAGTAAGAAGAATGAAAAGGAGGTAATAACCCATCCATTAAAGATGAATCTAATGTTGAGTTGGTTAAACCAGATAACAAATTTAAAAGGAGGTTATACAGTGAGAGAGGGCAGTAGCTTAACTGAGATTGAACAAGATGATATTAGGGATTTTTTTGAAGTTCATGCTGACACATATGAAAATAATTTCTCCAGACAAGGCTTATTTTTACTGGGAATTTTAATGAATCAGGTTTTAAAAGAGCAACAGAAAGAAAATAAGTCGGCGAATATTCTGGATAAACTAAGTTTTGATGGAATGCCTGTAAGGAGGGTCAAGAAATTCACCAAAGATGTAACTGAGATATTAAATATTTACGATAAATATAATATTAATCAACTTTTACATGCTCAGATGATAGACAGATTACAAGGTATTGAAAATTCATGCTTAAATAAAGATGAAGTCGTCTTTTACATTCTTTCAGGACTTTCTTTTGGCAGATATTTAGGCCATAAGTATTATAATAAAAAAGGAGATGAAAAATAATTATGACTGAAGAGCTTAATAATTCAGAAATTCTTTTCCTCTATGATGCAAAGAAAGCTAATCCAAACGGAGATATGGACAATGAAAATAAGCCAAGGATGGATTGGGATACAGGGACAAATCTAGTCAGTGATGTCCGTTTAAAGCGTTATATTAGGGACTATTTGGAAAGTGTTAAGGGTGAAGAATTATTTGTTACTAATCGGGCTGAAGATGCTGATGATAGGATTAAACAACTGGAAGATGGTGATATATTAGATTTAATCGGTGTAAGGTTGTTTGGAGCAGTTCAAGCAACAAAACAGGCTGATCACTTGACAGGTCCAGTCCAATTTAATTGGGGTTATTCTTTGAATACTGTTGAACTTCAGGAAAGCAAGACAATTACGTCCAGTTTTAGTTCCGGCAAAGGAGTTGGTAAAGATTACCGGGTAAAATATTCATTCCTGGCTTTTAGTGGCGGAATAAATGGTTTAACAGCTAGAGATACAAGACTTTCAGAGTCTGATGTTAAACTTCTTGATGAAGCAATAGTTAAATCTATCCCCCTCAATAGAACTAGGTCGAAAATTGGTCAAACACCCAGATTATATTTAAGAATAGAGATGAAAGATAATGAGACAGTCTTAAATGATCTTAGAGAGTATATTGACCTTGAATATAACGTTGTCGAAGAAAATATTAGAGAGATAAATGATGTAACTTTAGATATAACTGAATTAATTGGTTATCTAAATGAAAAAGAAAATAAAATAAACGAAATAAATTATTGGTTTGATAGTAAACTTCAATTTAAAGATGATGGGTTAAACAAACTATTAAATCAATTTTCAAGGAGTTTAAATGAACTGGAATATTAAATCCAGGAGGTAAGATAATATGGAATTTAATAAAATTTTATGTTTTGATCTAAAAGGCAAAACAGGACATTTTAAAAAATACTTTAGCAACAAAAGTTCCTTGTCATATTTAATACCTACCAGGACTGTTTTGATGGGGATGGTAGCATCTATACTTGAATATTCTAGAGATAGCTATTATGATATTTTATCCCCAGATAGTGCTAAATTTGGTTTAAAAATACTTAATCCAGTTTATAAACATCTTGAATGTATGAACTACTTGAGGAAAGAAGGTGGTCATACCCAGGTTAGACTCCAGTTATTACTACCAAAAGGAGCAAAAAATTTAAAATACAGGGTCTATTTTACTCATAGAGATGAAAAGCTGTTAAACAGACTTGAAACTAAATTAAAAACTGGTAAGTTAGGATATGGTCTCTTTTTTGGCCAGAGGCAGTTCAGGGCAGTGGCTGAATATATTGAAAAAATTGATGAATTAAATATAAAAAAAGATTATGATGGACCGTTAAATTCTCTTACTTTCAAAAATAATATTAAATCAATTAATTCATCAGACGAGGTTGATTTAATAATTGAGAATATGCCAGTTGATTTTGATAAAGTTGAGTCAGGTAGAGAACCTGCTAAAATGGCGTCTTTTTGCTATGAAGAAAATGGCCAGGATTTAAATGGAGAATTTTACCAGGCAATCAAGTTTAAAGATCAGGTAATTAGCTTTTATACTCCATTACAGGAGGTTTAACTAATGGCCGAACTATTATCTCATTATTCCAGTGACTATAAGAAAAAACTCAAAGATCATTTATTAGAAGTTGCAGAAAAATCTAGGGAGTTAATATTATATAAAGATTTAAGTTTATCACTTTTATCTCAGGAAAAGCTATCAGATATAAGTTACATAATTGGTCTTTTACATGACTTCGGCAAGACAACAACTTATTTTCAAAATTATTTAATTCGTGGTGAAAGTTCCAGTCTTTCTCACCATGGTTTAATTTCTGCGATAACTGCTTACTGTCTTTTAAAAAATAAATATAATAAAAAATTGGCAATGCTAGGTTATATGGTTATTAAAAAGCATCATGGTAATTTAGAATCTCCTCTAGAGAGCAATGAAAGAATATATTATGATTTGGAAAAACAGTTGAGTAATATTAAAAAGAATAATTTTAAAAAAGTTGAAAGAATATATGATAATTTATTAGTCGAGTTTAATATTTCAATTAAAAATATTATTGAAGATGTAGAAGGCTTTTTATTTGATGAAGATGATCTAGGTGAATATTTTAGAGAAGTAATTATCATGAATAAATTCAAAGACGAATCGAAGGCAATAGAGTTATTTTTAATCAACAATCTTTTATATTCTGTTTTGATAGATACAGATAAAAAAAATGCTGCCAGGGTAAATGATAATTACTTTGAAGGCGCTACAAAAGAAAGAATTGATGTGAAAGATTATCTCAATTATTGCATCAAGAGTAAACCAAAAAAATTTGATCCAAAAAAACCAATTAATAGTTTGAGAAATGATTTTTTTAAAGAAATAGTTGACAATACAAGTATATCGTCGAAACAATATTTATATACTTTAACAGCTCCAACAGGTATTGGTAAAACATTTGCCTCTTTTGCTTTTGCTGATAAGTTAAATTATTTTTATGAAGATGGCCGAAGGGTTATATACTGTATGCCATATACTTCAATAATAGATCAAAATTATAAAGAATTTGAGAAAATTATTAAATTTAATTTAGGAAATAAATATAATAAAAAGCCCACTAGATATCTGCTAAGACATCATTATCTTTCGCCACTGAAGATAAATAGGAATATAGATAATAAAGATGATAGCAGAGAAAGCAAGGATTTAGATAATTATCTATCTAATAAGTTATTACTTGAATCCTGGGAATCAGCTAATGTGGTTACAACCTTTGTTCAATTATTAGAGAGTATTATTGGGAATAAAAATAGTTATCTTAAAAAATTTCATAATATAGTAAATTCAGTAGTTATTTTAGATGAAGTTCAAAATATTCCAGTAAAATTTTATCAGGTTGTAGGTAAAGTATTAAATATTTTTGCAGAAAAATTTAATACCTATATTTTATTAATGACTGCTACTCAACCAGACATATTATCTGGTGAGAATGTAGTTAATCTTATTAATGAAAAAAAATATGCTGAAGACTCTATATTTGATAGAGTAAACTTAAAAATATTAGATAAACTAAATCCATTAACCATTGATGAATTTATTGACCACTTTAATTATCAGTTTTCCAGTGAGAATTGCCTTGTTGTTTGTAATACTATAAATTCCGCTCTGGAGATATATGATAAGATCAACAATCTTTTAGATAACTATAAAGTTTATTCCTTAACTACTAATTTAATTCCTTCAGATAGAAAGAATAGAATAGACAAAATTGAAACTGAATTAAAAGCTCGAGAAAAAGTTATTGTTATATCGACTCAGTTAATTGAAGCTGGAGTAGATTTAAGTTTTAAAGAAGTTTATAGAGATTTTGGACCTCTTGACTCTATTGTTCAGGTTGCAGGCAGAGCTAATAGAAATGGTGAGTATGAAAATAAGGGAATAGTTAATATTATGAAACTAAAGGATGATAAAGACAGAGAATTATCGAAATGGATTTATGATAATAAATTACTGGATATTTGTGAAGAAGTTTTATCTGAGAAAGCTTCTTTTCTCGAAATGAGCCAGTATTATTTTGCTAAAGTAAATAATAGTTTTACAAGAGATAATGAATATTTAATGAATGCCATTCAAAATTTAAATTACAGTAAGAAAAGAAAAAAAGAAATACCAATTAGAGACTTTACTATAATTGAAGAACAAGCTGGTAAAGAAGATATAATAATTTGTAAAGACAAAATGATAGAATTGAAAGTTAGAAATTTTATTAAATTATATGAAGAAATCAAAAAAACAAAAGATAACAAAAAATTAAACAGATTGGTAGCTAAAAAAGAGTTAATTAATAAAGAGCTTGCCAATTATAGAGTTAGTATCTATAGAAATCAATTGGAAACTTATTATGTTGATTATCAGATAATAAATGAGTTTAAATATTTAAAATATGTAAACTATGAAGATCAAAAAAAATATTTATATGATGGAGATATTGGATTTTTAAAGTATCCAAAAGAGGCACCAAACTCTTCTGCATTTGTTTAATTCCATTAAAACAAGGAAGTGGAACTATGCCAATTGTAAGAAAAGGAATTCTAACATTTATGATAGAAGAATCATTACCTTTAAATTATGGTCACAAATTAAGAGGATTCTTTGCTCAGAAGTTTGATGACTTACTATTTCACAATCATCATGGTGATTGTAGATTCCGCTATGGTTATCCTTTAATTCAATATAAAATATTAAATGGAAAACCGACTGTAATTACTTTAAATGATGGTGTTGATTTAATTACTGAGAATTTTCTTGAACTAAAGAAGCTTGACTTAGGAGATAAAGAATTTATCAAACCTGAGATATATTTTCAGATTAAAGAAGAATACCTTGAGGTAAAATCTAAAGAATTTGATATGTTGCCCTATAAATATATTTTTATTACTCCCTGGATGGGTCTTAATCAACGTAATTATAAAAAATATGTTAGTGAAATAAAAAATATTAATAAGAAAATTGAATTAAATTTTTTAAGGAAAATATTAATTGGAAATATTCTTTCCTTTGCTAAAGGTGTAAGTTGGTGGGTGGAAGATGAAATCAAACTGTTTCCTGAATTGGAGAGTTTAACAATTCAATTTAAAAATAAAGAGATGGTAGGTTTTAAAGGTAATATTTATTCAAATATTTTACTACCTGATAATATTGGACTAGGTCAGTCAACATCAAGGGGGTTTGGCACGATTCAGGGCAGAAAAACCTATTAGAATAAAGGTTTGGTGATAATATGCAACTTATAATTAATAGCTTTGGGAGTTATCTTCATGTTAAAGAGAGTTGTTTTGAACTAAAAGTCGATGATAAGAAAAGAAAGATTTCATCAAAAAAAGTGGATTCAATATTGATAGCAACAAAGGCTGGTCTAAGTACAGATGCTATAAATCTAGCTTTAAAAAATAATATCGAAATTCAGTTCCTTAATGAATATGGCCAGCCTGTTGGTAAGATTTGGCATATTAAACTTGGAAGTACAACTGCTATCAGAAGAAAACAACTAGAAATTGCTGGTAATAAAGAGGGTACTGACCTGGTCAAAAAATTTATTATCGCCAAACTTGAAAATATGGTTTCTCATCTTGAAGATCTAGCTAAAAGAAGAAATGCCGAAAAAGCAAAAATAACAGATAATTATATTCCTGGTATTAAAAAATTTGTCAGTAAGATTAATTTAACAGAAGGTAAAATAGATGATATAAGAAATACTTTAATGAGTTATGAAGGGAATGCAGGAAGAAATTATTATAAAGCATTGAGTTATCTTGTGCCTGATAGATATCCATTTAAAGGCAGAAGTTCCCGTCCTGCAGAGGATGAGTTTAACTGTTTATTAAATTATGGTTACGGTGTATTATATTCAAAAGTGGAAAAAGCCTGTTTAATAGCAGGATTAGACCCCTATGTTGGTATTTTGCATACTGATAATTATAATAAAACCTCATTTGTTTTTGATGTGATTGAAAAATATAGGAATTTAATTGATCGTCTTGTCATGAAGTTGCTGGGCCAGAAAAAAGTGAATAAATCTTATTTTGATGAAATTTCTGGTGGCTTAACTCTTAATCAAGAAGGGCGGAAATTTTTTATAAAAAATTTAAATGAATACTTTGACGAGATAGTTACTCACATTGATAGACCTATGAGGAGAAATAACATTATACAGGCAGATATGCATAAGGTGGCCAATAGTTTAATTGAGACTAAAGAGGTGGAATAATATGTTAACTTGGTTTATTTATGATATTTCTGATGACAAGACAAGAAAGCGGCTTTCTGATAAAGCTCAAGAATTAGGCTTATATAGAGTTCAGATGTCTGTTTTTTTAGGTGATGTCGATATAAATTCTGCCGATGAGCTGGCTATTTTTTCAGAAGATGAAATTGATGTGTCTAATGATTCGGTTTATATTCTACCGATGTGCCAGGATGATTTTAATAAGATTAAATTGATTGGCGAGGCTTTTGATAAAGCCCTGGTAAACGATGAAATCCAGACTTTCTTTATATAGGTGATAATATGACTGAACCAAGTTTAACCCCATCAATAGTTTTAGAATATCTTTTTTGTCCCAGGTTTATATATTATATGGTTTGTTTAAAGATTCCCCAGCAGGAAAGTCAAAGATATAAAGTAAAAAAAGGCAGAAGGGTTCATGATCAAAAGAGCAGTCAAAATACAGAATATCTGCGCAAAAAGTTAGGAGTTATTGATAAAAAGATTAATCAAAGGCTGATTTCAAAAAAATATTTAATCCATGGTGAAGTAGATGAGATTTTATTTTTAGATAATGGCAATGCTGCTCCTTTAGATTATAAATTTGCTAGATATAAAAAGCGAATTTTTCAAACCTATAAATACCAGGCAGTGATGTATGCAATGATGATTGAGGATAATTTTGATTGTACTGTCAATAAAGCATTTATAGTTTATACTAGAAGTAAAAATAAGTTGATAAAAATAGATATAACTGCAGGAGATAAAAAAGAAGTCAAGAATATATTAACTGAGGTCATAAATATTATAAATAATAATTATTACCCTAAAAAAACAAATTATAATAAAAGATGTCATGATTGCTGTTACAAAAAAATCTGTATAAAATAGACTTTAAATACAGAGAAAGTTGTAAATTTATTTACTTTTAAATATAGACATTGCTATTATCTTTGAAATATCAGTTATTATAGCTATTGAAGTTTTACGGCAAACCCAGATTTTAGGCTTAATTGTATTATTATTTGATTTTATGATTATCATAAATAAAATCTGTATAATTGTTGATATTAAAGTAGAGAGAAGAGGTGGAATCTAAAATTAGAAATTCTAGTTTTTGCGGCAAGTTTAACAGCTATAATTATATAGTATGTAGGGGAAGTTGATAAAAAAATGGGATAAATCCATAAATCCACTAAAATAAGGATTGAAACGAATAGTAAATGCAGTGGGCAGTCCGAGACTAAAAGATAAATCCATAAATCCACTAAAATAAGGATTGAAACTGGGCTAGGCAGGTTAAGACTAGAGCAGATAGGCTTGGATAAATCCATAAATCCACTAAAATAAGGATTGAAACAAAAAATGATTAAAGCGTTGAAGGATGATGACTATAAGATAAATCCATAAATCCACTAAAATAAGGATTGAAACCGATGATGATAAGCCTGAAAGTTAATTCGCAGGATTTTGAGATAAATCCATAAATCCACTAAAATAAGGATTGAAACTTATTGTTACTGGTTAGCCCAGACACCACTTTCTGCA
>Ga0102938_10004559_pt1 | contig 10170 bp, 6 predicted proteins | sample SalPonR2_B_D2_MG_FD_84516 | JGI IMG/M metagenome (GOLD analysis project Ga0102938, IMG submission 84516) | Salt pond soil microbial communities from South San Francisco under conditions of wetland restoration - Salt Pond MetaG R2_B_D2_MG | ecosystem: Environmental > Aquatic > Marine > Intertidal...
ATTAGTGGCATTCTTAGGTATAGCCAAGCCGAATCCACCGGTTTCTGAGCCGGCAGTCTTTGCGGTTGGGTGCAGCGCATAGCCGACCTTGCCGACAACCTTCGATTTGGAAGGATCATTCACCGCACCGGTAAAGACGCTGGCATCCAGATACATAGCTGCATCGCCCTGCAAGAAGGCCTGCCACTCTTCATCCTGGGTATAACCGGTCATTCCCGGAGGTCCATATTCAACCATCTTTTTCATAAACTCGATTGTTTTGATCGATTCAGGCTCGGTAAAGGCAGGTTCCCAGGTTCCCTTTTCCAGAATACGGGCACCATAGGGGGATGCATGCAACAGATAACCGTGGGTCGCATGGTGGCCGGAAGCACCGCGCATAGTCAGTCCGCCTACTCCATCGATATTCTCATGTACAAACTTGGACACTTCGATCAGATCATCGTATGTTTCGGGAACATCGATATCATACTCATCGAAGAGGTCCTGTCGATATACCAAGAAGCTGGTTTCAGAACCAAAGGGAAGACCATAAAGCTTTGCCCCAGGGCCGTCCATGTAGATATTCTCGCCGCCGGCAATACCGGTTACTTCGACATATCCCGGAACCAGGTCGTCATAATCGTACTCGGGAACTGCTAAGTTCGAATTGTCAAAAAACGGCTGCAGTGGTTCAATCATGCCGCCCATGGCGTACTCGGCCTTCCACATTACCACCATCGATACCATATCGTAGTCGCCGGAAGCCTTGCTCATCTCGAGAACCTGCTTGTCGTGCATTTTGATGTACTGCAGCAAGTCTATCTCGACATTGATACCGGTAAGCTCTTCGAACTCTTCGATCACACCGGAATCCATAGTGGCATTGTAGTGCCCATGGTTCGGCCAGCAGGCAACAATAGTCTGCCCCTCAAATTGTCGCCAATCAAAACCGTCTGTACTCTCGGCAGTTGCCGGGGCTTGTTCAGCCTCCTGCTGTCCGCCTGCGAATACTGCTGCGCCCACCAATATGGCGATCATCACAGCAATTAGACCTATTTTCTTCATTTTTTCCCTCCTGTATTTTCAGAGCCCTCCGGCTCAGGAATCCTGAATAGTGTTGCCTTCTAAATCTAAATGGGATCGGAAAAACTTTGCCCGATCGTAATGCTTCGCGATCACTGAAACCAGCTGCTCACTGTCGCGGGCCCGTAGAGCCACCACGATTTCCTCATGCTCTTCAATTGCATCATGGAGGCGCAGCATAAGTTTCTTTCGCCCGACCTTCTCTTCGAGGTCCTTGAACAGAGTAATTGCCTGAGAAGAAAGCAGGGTCAGCAGTGAGCGTAGAACCGCATTTTGGATCATGTCGGCAATCTTAAGGTGAAAGACCATATCTTCATCAAAGCTCACCTGTCCGTCTTCAATCTTAGCGGCAATACTTCGGCTCACCGCCTCTAGTTCCTCGATCTGCTTATCAGTGACCGATTTTACTGCACTTTCGGCTGCATATTTTTCAAGGACGAATTTTACGTCCATAAGAGACTCAAGGTTCTGATCGTTAAGCTTCAAAATATTGGTAGCCAGACTCTCCAACGCGTCGATGCCGATGGCGGCCACATAACTGCCGCTTTGGGGCACTGTGCGCAAGATTCCATACGTCTCTAAACGCCGGAGCGCTCGGGTCACATGGCCCCGGCCTATACCAACCCGCTCTTCTATCCGTTTTTCCGAGGGAAGTCGGTCGCCGGGCTTGAGCACTCCTTCATGAATCATATCCCGTATCTGTTGAATAATTTTATCGGCAGGATCTTCCATATCTATGGGCTGAAAAAAATCTATAGCTTTTTTGGACATTTGCCCTGCCTCTCCTATCAATATTGAAAGATAGTAATAATATTAGTTACTAACAACTACCATCTACCTGGCAGTTATTGTACCACAGTTTTTGGGCCTGTCAAAAGTTTTTTTGCTCTAATTCAGCAATTCAAAGTTTGGAAGTTCATAAACTTCCAAACTTTGAATTTGCTTCATTTTCTTTACAATATTGTGTATTTCTAAATGGATAGAGGCATTCGAATTATAGATAGTGCATTGCACTATCTATAATTCGAATTGCTGGCTCTAATTTTGGATCTAATTCGAGATTATTGGTCTTTCTTTGGGTTAATACCTTAGTTCGGGTCTGATGAGGGGTCGGCGGTATCTACTTTTTCGATGCGCTTAATGCCCTTGCCGTCAACAACCAGACGCACACGCTCGATAAAGCTGGTATCATCACCCTGGTACCATACTACCAGATTCAAGTGATAGATACGTTTTACGGGAATAAGCTTTTTTACATGCCCCTCGGAAACCAGAGGAACCTCGCGACTCTGCACAGTGAGATACCGCAGCAGTCTTCGCACACTTACAATATTGATATCTGCAACTCCCGTAATCCTGGAGTGCAGCTTCCGAATTGTCTTAGCGTTCAACCGTATATTTTTCTCATATGCAAGCACACTCTCAGAGGCGGTGCTTGCCAGAAAGCGTTCAAAGGAGCCGCGGCTCCTCATTTTGCGAATTTGCGGGGGCAGTTTATTAATATCGCTAAAAGCTACCCGCTCCTTAATATACGCCATTTTTTGCTTGTGCCGCGGGTCATACACCTTTACTCCTCGATCATAAAAATAGGCACCAATCGATTTACTAAACAGGTCTCTAAACACGTCCTTCAACCTGTCTTTGAGCATGTAACTTGCCACCAATAGTATAAACAGGGAAGTACTTAAATTGCCAAAAGTAGTCTGGCCTAAAAAAGCTATAGCTGTTGCGAAAATCATTGCAATTCCGGCTGCTACCGCATAGAGGATATGCTCGACCCGTTTGCCTTGATATTTCCTGCGGACATTAAAAAAGAGGACCTCGCTGGCATACCTTTTTAGAATCTTTGCACGATATGCATATTCCTCGTATTCCCGCGGGGATTCGCTACTCCCGCTCACGGAAGTATAGCCACAAGACTTCCGGTACTCCATCTCCTGGTAAATCGATTTTTCCAGCAGATCTGCGGTCTCTTCCCCTGAGTGCACGCCGGTATGAACTAAATCTAATAACCAGAGTAAGTACTTCTCCAACTCAAGAGAGATGTATTCATCTATCAGTAGGGTATGATAGTGAATATCCTCGGAAAATTGTGCAGAGGTGTTGGTAAGGTCATGAAACTGCCTGGCCAGTCCGGCCATATCAGCCATCATCGATTCAATTTCAGCACCCCGGTTTTCAGGCTCTAGGTGCCGCAGTCGCTTTCGAATCCTATTGTAAGAGTCCCGCAAAACCGATTTATACACACTTCCACACAGTTTCGTCTCATACACATAGTCCTGCAAATCCGGCTCATGGTCCTCTTGCTTCGCCTGTTCAAGCATAGCAGAGCTCTTCACAAAAGGTGAGTTTTCCTCGGAGCGCAGCTCTTCCAGGGTGAATACCGGGGTATTAAAGCGGAGATACAGCTTCTGATCCTCGTAGAAGTGATCCTTTGGGTAACTTGTGGAGTTGATATTAAAGGAGTACGGGAAAAACAGGTAGAATTTGATATTGAAATAGTTTCTTCGTTTCTTAACCTGCCGGTGTATGAAATAACGAAACTTCAGTTCCACCGAATAACGTCCGTGACGCCGAATGAGATACCGCTTCATAAACGTGTAGTATACAAATTATCCTACAAAGATGCCACTGCGAGCGGTGTGTGTCGTGGCTCAAGAATACTTCAGCTTCTGCCCACCCCCTTGCCACGCTACCTCTCTTCTCTTACTATAACGACAACAATTAGTACCAAGCGAGTACCTATGAACGAAGAATACATTTATTCCATGCCCCATACAGTAATCTACAGTGAAACCGATGCCCGGGGACTGCTCTCGCTGCCCGCGTTTTTCGCCCTGTTTCAAGAGGGAGCATTGCTGCAGGCGGAAAAACTCGGTTTCGGCGAAAGCTACTGTAAAAAAGAGGGACTGATGTGGGTATTATCCCGGGTACTGCTTGAAATAGAATCCTTTCCCGCCCATCGTTCACAGATCCAGCTGCTCACTTGGCCTAAAAAGCCGAAGGGGCCCTTTGCCATCCGTGATTACAAAATTACTTCAGAAAATGGAACCGCCCACGCCAATGCCACCAGCTCCTGGCTGCTCCTGAACTCAGAAACTATGCGGCCGGTACGTCCGCAACCACTGTTTAGTCAGCTTCCCGTCGACAAGCTGGGAGAGGCCTTAGCGGAAACAGCTCCAAAAGTTTCTGGGGCGGACTCCGAATGCAGCCGGGAGCTGGAAGTAACCGCCCGCTACTCCGACCTTGACCAGAACAACCACGTTAACAACACCCGCTATGTACGCTGGTTTTTGGACTGCTTTACCCCGGACGAGGTAACACCGGATGGAAACCTTCGCTTTTCGATTAATTATCTTCAGGCAGCCGCCTTCAACGACCGGGTAAAACTCTGCCGGCACGATTCCGGCACCCACACCTCGGTACACGGCTACCTCGATGACGGCAGCGAGACCTTCGCCGCTCAAATTCGCCTACATCAGAAATAGTCACCAAGGACTCAAACTCCAGGCCGCCGCAGCACCACGCTGCGTCCGGCACTTATCTCTACCAGATCCATCTCCAGCAGCTCTGCAAGCACTTGAAAGCTAAGAGGCGAGTAAAAACTTACATGGGTAGGGTCCTGCCGGTACCACCAGCCGCGAAATCGCTCACGGTCGCAGTAATGCAGCAGGGTCCGCAGTACCAAATATCCGCCGGGTACAAGCACCCTCTGCAACCGCCGAAACTCAGAGAGAGGCTCGAACAGGTGTTCGGCCACCTCCACCGCCGTCACCGCATCATACTTTTTTTCTTGCCAGGCCTTGCCCGGAGCAAACAGGGGGTCAAAGATATCGACGGAATAGCCCATGTCCCGTAGCACATCCGCAAACACGGGCTGGGGTCCACTGCCGAAATCCAGCACCCTTGCCGGTGGCCCCATGTGGGGCAAAAGGGCCTCCTCGGAAAAGCCCCGCAGGTAGGCAAGGTAGCGCGGGTCATCGGGCGAATTATTGTGTTCCAGGTAACGGCTCCGCTCCCCCTCGGTATCCGGGCGCTGCTGAGGATCGAGAAAGACAAGGTCGCACTGAGTGCAGCGGTAGTAGCAGGCCGATTCAAGACGCAGCCACTCTTCACCGCTGTTCGCTAAGCTGCTGCCGCACAGGGGGCATGTAAAAATCATGACTAGAACAGGGGCTCCACCGCTCCGTTGCACATTCCCAGAAAGTCCTTTTCCGAGAGGCCCTCGGAAATGCTCGACCCGATAATGGCCCCGGATTGAACATTGATCACCTTCAGATGGAGGTAGTAGGTATCGCTCAGGCGGCTCAGATTTCCAATAGCAATGGCATCGGCCCCGGAGAGTTTTCCTATTTCCACCGCGGTCTGCTCATCTACTAGAGCGGAGGTCTGATATTTGTACTCTTCCATAATCTTCTCAAGGTTCTGACGGTCGACCACCGTCACATTACCGTAATTCACAAAGGCGTTCTCCAGGAAGGAGACCAGTAAGTCCGTCTGAGACTCTTGCATCGCTTCAGTCATATCCCGTACGCCCAGCACCGCCAGGCTGCTGCCCCACGATGAAACAACCTTCACTCTACCGGAAGCCGAAGAACGACTCTGTCGGCCGGCGGTTCCGCCGATCTCTGCCGAAGTCTCAGCTCTCGAAAACTCAGCCTCCCCGGACGCTCCAGCTCCATAAGATACAACCTTCCGCTCCGCCGAACCTTCTCCGGCAGCTATAAGTCCTGTATCCTGGGCCCGATGAATCTCGTCCATTGTGAGCTCGCCGTTTCCGTCAAAATCAATTTTCCGGTCAATTTCGCTTTTCGCCGAGTGCGGGGCGATCAGAGAATCTATCAGCGCCTCCCGCTCTAGAACAGACAGCATTCCGTCGCCGTTCACGTCGGCAGCCTCGTCCAGGGCCGACCGCACCACCAGGCTGTCGGCCTCATCCCCCGGTAGCCGTAACCAGACGGCCATTAAGGCATGGGACAGCATGTCCCGGAACACATCCGCCTCCTCCATCTCTATTTTCCCGTCCTCATTTGCATCTAACCAGCGGTGCGGGGATCCGTCAGGATTGTCCCTCTGCCAGAACTGCTCAGCGAAGGTGGTGATAAAATCGCGCATTGACTCCTTTTCCTCCGGTGAAACCGCGGGATTACCGTCAAAATCGTAATTGAAGGGAACCTCCCTTTCCTGTACCCAGTTGTATACCCGTATATCCATCTCGACCGCCGCCGGCAGCAGCAGCTCTATAATATAATCCCGGGCCCATTCAACCTCGGGTTCCGCCATAAAGCCGTCGCGGTTCCGGTCGAAGAAACGCTGAACCGGCGACCACACAAGCGAACCCACACCAAACTGCGCCAGCCCAAACAGCTCGGAACCGGCCTCCCAAATTTCATCCTCATCTACATCACCGTTGTGGTCCGCATCGCTCCACCGCCGAATATCCCCGGAAAAGGCGGGCATATACTTATTGTAGGTAACAGGTGCCGGATTCACCGCTGCCACCCGCAGAAATGTGTCCCGGTAAAAATCTACCTCCACCGGACTGATTATGCCGTCACGGTTGTAATCGATAAGCTTGTAATCCTCTCCGCGCATATGCTCAACCGGCCCGATAGGTAAAAACTCCTCGCAATCGACCACCGCTCCCACCAGCCAATTCGCATCATGGATTCCAACGTATTCCTGACCTGCCGGTGGAACCCGGTGAACTGCAAACTCCGCATCGAACAGATCAATCCGCCGCATCCGGTTTCGCAGCAGCTCCTGTCCGGCAATCTCGTTCTCATACTCCTCGATCTCCCCATTATTATTCCAGTCAAAAAACTCATCCAGGGGATTTCCGACTCCTCCCGGTTCAAATATCACATTGTAGGTGTATATAAACAGCCGTAGCTGTTCATCCGGCTCTAGCCGCCCGTTACCGGGGCTATCACTCTCGCCTTCTTCATCAACCCAGGAGGTTAACTCCCCCACCTCAAGGTCTGGAAAGAAGCGGTTAAAAACCCAGTGTTCCGCTATTTTCAACCTACCCCCTCGCTCCGTAAGCCGCAGGGCCTCTTTTACATTCGGGTTTTCCAGACTAAATAAAAACTGAAAACTGTCGGTACTCTCGTCATAGCTAAACTCAACCGGGGGATACTCGTGGCGGGACAGAAACTCGCCATACTCCTCGAAAACCACCTCCATCTCGGCACGAATTTCCTCCGCCCCCTCCAGAATATGCACCACCCCGTTCGGCTCGCCGTTCAGCTTTACCGCATCATCCCAGTGCAGACTCATATAGCGGTCGATATCTTGCTCGTGCACCGTCACCTGCCACTCTTCCAGCACCGCCCAGGCACGCTCTTCCAGCGCCGTATCCGATACTCCGCCTCCGCCAGAGGGCGTGCTGACACAAGCACTTACACTTATTACGAGGACCGCCGGAAAAACCAGCATAGTCAACTGAACGAGGAAAGAGGAACCACGTCGTTTCATAGATGGACTCCTAATACAAATTTTTACAATGAAGAAAATCGATGCGGGTAATAAAATTATACGCCCCTCTATACAATTTGATCAACTTTTTTATTTATAAAAGCACAACGACTAAGCCACAGCTAAGAACCGCCCCTCTGCCCCCCGACAGCTGCTCTGGAATATTTTTATAAAAATGCAATCTTACAGAGACCCCTTGAGAATGGCAGATTGAACTTCTTGCGGATCCGTTCCGGCCGCTTCACTTGCATTTGCTACTTGCATTTACCACTTGCACTGGAGAAAACTTGGACGTACTATTAGTAGGTGATAGCCCCCAGTATACTCTCTATTTATTTACATGCTGCAGTGTACGCTCATAGTCTGTGTGGCGTTCGGTAAGTTCTGCTATTATGTGGTCATCCGAACGTTGTATCCGCAGCAATTTTCCGGGTACATCCGGCGAGAGCCAGGCATGCAGAGCGCCGCTGCCCGACCCACTGCGTAAATGTACCGCCCGCAGCCATCTCCCCTGAATTAAAACTGCTTCCTCCCCGAGAATCTGCATTCCCGCATACACTGGAGTAAGGGAAGCCTGATACTCCTCCCGCCGCAGCTGATCAAACCAGTCGGGAGCTTGCGAACTGCCGGTTTCAACACTCTTCCCCTCGGGATCGAGCTGAGGACCTTCCTCCGGGCCGAGGATTTCCATAAAGAAGGGATCCCTAGCCATGGTCTCGCCGGAGGCATTATTCTTTAGCAAAATTTTCCGAGGAACCCCATTGAGGCCGCTCAAATATTCGCAGGTAAAATCGGCCTTTTCACCGCTATAGGTAAAGGTCCACCACCGTCCCCTGCCCGGTATGCCCTCACTCAACCCTCGGGTGAGCCGAGCGTGCTCAGCACCATCCTGATCGTAGATGCGAAGAGTAACCCCCACCCCCTGCTTATAGGGTCCATTTTCCAGCCAGGCAATTGTGGCCAGGTGGTCTTCAAAAACCCGGTCACCCCACATGTAGCGCGGCAGGGTATCGGCCAGGGCGGAAAACTCCTGAAACTGAACCAGTGCTTTAATCAACTCCTCGCGGGTGTACTGATTTTCAAAGCGCGGGAGTCTTTCCGGTTTCTCCGGAGGAACAGCTGCAGCGGCTCGCGGCTCTTCGACGCCGGCGGCAGGCTCCCCCTGGGGGGCCATCATCCGCTCAATCGAGGCACAACTGCCCAGAAACAGTAAAACAGCAAGTACCACTACGGCCCCGGCAAGTCTAACGAGAGTTTTTAGCTTGATAAAACGATGCATATAATTCACCTTACCCCGATTTCAGCGAGAGGGCAATCCTTCGCCGCTCGACATCCACTTCCAGCACCCGTACCTGCAGGTGCTGCTGCAGCTTCACCACCTCGTTGGGGTCGCGTACATAGCGGTCGGCCATTTCGCTGATGTGCACCAGCCCATCCTGTTTCACCCCCACATCCACAAATGCGCCGAAGCGGGTAATATTGGTCACGATACCCGGCAGCACTTGTCCCGGCTGCAGATCATCGATAGTGTGGACATCCTCGGCAAAGCTGAACTCTTCAATTGCATCCCGCGGGTCGCGCCCCGGTTTCTCAAGCTCCGCCAGAATATCCCGTAGAGTGGGCAAACCAACCTCATCGGTGATGTAGGCTTCCAGGCGGACGGCCTTGCGCCGCTCGGCGTCTTTCATGAGCTCGGCCACGCTGCAGTTCTGGTCGGCGGCCATCTGCTTCACAATGCCGTACGACTCGGGGTGGACTGCCGAGGCGTCCAGGGGGTTTTTGGCATTGGGAATGCGCAGAAATCCGGCGGACTGTTGAAAGGCCTTCGGCCCCATCCCCGGCACCTTCTTCAGGGCGCTGCGGGAGCCGAAGGGGCCCTGTTCGCTGCGGGAGCTGACCACCGCCGCCGCCAGCTTGGGGCCCAGCCCCGAGACATACTGCAGCAGGGGCGCGCTGGCGGTATTCACATTTACCCCCACCAGGTTTACGCAGGACTCCACCACCCCGTCCAGACCGGCCTTCAGCAGCTTCTGGTCGACATCGTGCTGGTACTGCCCTACGCCGATCGACTTGGGGTCGATTTTAACAAGCTCGGAGAGGGGATCCATCAGACGGCGCCCAATGGAAACGGCCCCGCGGACTGTCACATCGTGGCCGGGAAACTCCTTGCGCGCCAGGGCGGAGGCTGAATACACTGAGGCGCCGTCCTCGTTTACCATATACACTTCGGGCCCAGGGCCGAGGCCTGGGCCGTGGTCGGCGGCGTCGGCGGCATGCACACTGCGCAGCAGCTCCTCGGTCTCGCGGCCGGCGGTACCGTTGCCGATAGCTACTGCGGCGATGCGGTAGTCCCGGATGAGCCGTTGCAGCTGCTGCCGTGCCTCGGAGGTTTTGTTCTGGGGCGGATGGGGGTACATCACCTCATGGGTCAACAGCGAACCCTGCTCGTCCAGACAAACCAGCTTGCAGCCGGTTCGAAAGCCGGGGTCGACGGCCAGAACCATTTTTGGGCCCAAGGGAGGCGAAAGCAGCAGCTGGCGCAGGTTCTCGGCGAACACGGCAATCGATTCACGGTCCGCCGCCTCTTTGGCGCCGGCCAAAAACTCATTCTCCAGGGAGGGGGCCAGC
>Ga0102938_10004561_pt1 | contig 10168 bp, 8 predicted proteins | sample SalPonR2_B_D2_MG_FD_84516 | JGI IMG/M metagenome (GOLD analysis project Ga0102938, IMG submission 84516) | Salt pond soil microbial communities from South San Francisco under conditions of wetland restoration - Salt Pond MetaG R2_B_D2_MG | ecosystem: Environmental > Aquatic > Marine > Intertidal...
CACCGATACGGGCTGCCGCGGAGTTCTTGAGGTGCCCGACCGGCACATGGCCGGCCGCAGCTGCGAGTCCGAACGCAGGCATGTTGCCGTACACAGCTTCGTACTCCCCCGCTCGCACTTTGAAAGTCTCGTGCCAGATGCCGACATCGCCCGAGTCACGAACCACTTTGTTGAACTGTCGCCACGGCTCCAAGTGGGGCAAGTCGGAATCGCGCGCGAAGTGGTCGAGGTCCTCGAAGCTCCGCCAGTACTGGACCAGGATCGTCGTCCGCCCGATCCACTGCTGGTACCCGAGGCAGCCGAGCTCTGGGTGTTCGTCGATCACCCGCAACATCCTGGGCATCGCCGTTGCCACCGGCCACCACTTCCGAACCTTCCACGGTTTGTTGAAGCGCATCCCGATCAGGAACACGACGAAGTCGCCCTCGACCTCGGCGGTGAACCGTCCTCCATGTACACCCATGCTCATCAACCTTCTCTCTGTCCGTCAGAAGCTCCGCGGACAGAATGCAGCGTTCCACACGCGCCCTGCTCGCCTCCAACGCCGTCAACGGCCGCCGAGAGCTGGGCGTGCCAGAACGCCGGATCGAGGGCACGCATATCGACGTCAGCCGGTGGCCTTCAGACCCGTCATGGAGCAAACGCGCGCACTGGTGTTCGCCTATATCAGCGGGGCGTACTGAGCACCTCGCACGACCGTCACGCTGGACGATCGGCTGCCGAACGCGAACAACACGCGAACACGACGAGCACTCACGGCTGCCTACCCGAGCAGACGAGACCGCTTGACCAACGCGCGGTTGAGCCCGCTGACCAGGATCAGAGCACTCGTACACCGTTGGCCGCCGACGAAGGTCGCCCGACTCATAACCCGAAGGTCGCAGGTTCAAATCCTGCCCCCGCCACCAACGAAATACCTGGTCAGGGCCCTTTTCCGATGCTTCGGAAAGGGGCTCTTTCCGTGGGTGTGCGAACACGGCGCGAACTGCTGGCTGACCCTCGTGTCGTCGGCCCGAACCTGATCTCGGCCTCGGTCCGCCACGTGGTGGCATCGGGATCCTCGCTCGTGAGTAGTGGCTCGATGCGTGATCCGGTGGTGGTCGAGATCTCGGACGGCGGCTGAGCGACCTCGGCGCGGGTCGATGCTCGGGGCCATCCGGTCGACGGCAACATCGGCCCCTTGACAGACCTTTGTTCGTAAGGTTTACTAACAGACGTGCCAGCCGACCTTCGCCCGTCACCTGGTGTCGCCCAGCGGCGGGTCGATCAGCGACGGGCTCCCCAACGCATCGGGCCCGGAGAGGCGCGTCGCCACCATCGCGCCCTCGTCCTGCAGGCCTTGTACCGCGATCGGGGGCGTTCTCGTGCGGATCTCGCCCGCGAGCTCGGCCTGAGTCGCGTCACGATCTCCGACGTCGTGGGCGACCTGCTCGAGGAGGATCTCGTCGTCGAACTCGGCATCCGCGCCGACTCGCGGCCGGGCAAGCCGGCGACGATGCTCGACGTCAACCGGCAGGGTCACAGCATCATCGGCCTCGACCTGTCGAGCAGCGGGTCGTTCGTCGGTGTCGTGACCGATCTCGACGGAGCGATCGTCGCACGTGCGGAGGTGGACATTCCGTCGGCCTCGGGCGATGCCGCGGTGGGCGCCGTCGAAACGCTCCTGCAGGAGCTCGTCGCGCTCGCCCCCCGTCCGGTGCTCGGCGCCGGAGTCGGTACCCCCGGCATCGTGGACGACCGCGGCGTGGTGGTGTCCGCCCCGAATCTCGGCTGGCGCGACGTGCCCCTGCAAGAACGCCTCACCGCCGCCTGCGGTCTGCCCGTCGCCGTCGCCAACGACGCGAACGCTGCGCTCGTCGGCGAGCGCTCGTTCGGCCAGGGTCGGCCCGACACGATTCTGGTACGTATCGGCCGCGGCGTCGGGTCTGGTCTGATGATCGACGGTCGTGTCGTCGGTGGCGCACGCCACGCCGCAGGGGAGATCGGACACGTCGTCGTCGGCACCGACGAGGGCGATCCGTGCGCATGCGGCAACAACGGCTGTCTCGAGACGTGGCTCGCGATGCCACGGATCGAGGCCCATCTCGCCGAGCCGGGCGCCGACCGGGATGCTGTCCTGGCCGAGGCTGGGCGCCGTCTCGGCATCGTGCTGGCGCCGATCGTCAGTGCACTGAATCTCGCCGAGGTGGTGCTCGCCGGGCCCGACACCGACATGTCGGCGCCGCTGCTCGCCGCTGTCGAGTCCGCCGTGCGCGATCGCACACTCGCCGACACCCACGCCGAGCTGGGACTGCGAATGACCGAGCTCGGGCGCGACCTCGTCGTGCTCGGCGCCGTTGTGCTGGTCCTCCGTGACCGGCTGGGGGTCGCCTGACCCATTCCGTCCGCCTCCGACTCGGCTGCGGGCACGTACCTACCAAGAAAAGGAAGAATCATGAGAAAGACGATTCCGGCAGTGGTCGCCGTGACCGCACTCGGCCTCGCCGCGTGCGGCTCGGACGATTCCGGCAGTGCCGACTCCGAAACGAACGACACGACGACCAACGGCGAGACATCGGCCGAGGGTGAGGCGTCGGCCGAGGGTGAGGACATCACGCTCTGGCTGGCCGGCACCGACACGCCCGAGGTGGCGCTCGACTACCTCGCCGACACCTACGCCGAAACCACCGGTGGCGCGCTGTCGATCGAGCAGATCGGCTGGGGCGACCTGATCCCGTCGCTGACCGCGTCGCTGCCCGACTCCTCGTCCACCCCCGACGTGTTCGAGACCGGCAACACCCAGACCGCCACGTTCAGTGCAGTCGGCGCGTACAGCGACCTGACCCCGTACTACGACGAACTCGGCGGCGACTCGCTTCTGGCGGGGTTCGTCGAGGCCGGCTCGGTCGGTGAGACCGTCTACTCGCTGCCCTACTACTTCGGGTCGCGTTTCGCCTGGTACCGCCAGGACATCTACGAGTCGGCCGGCGTCACCGAGCCGACGACCCTCCAGGAATTCACCGAGGTGAACGCCGCGCTGAAGTCAGCGGGCTCGGGCGCCTACATCCCCGGTCAGGACTGGCGCAGTGGCATCGCCTGGATCTTCGCCAACGGCGGTGACCTCGCGACGTACGACGGCAGCGAGTGGACTGCGGCGCTGTCGACGCCGGAGTCGATCGCCGGCATGGAGATGTGGCAGGAGCTGTTCGCAACGGCGTCCGTCGCCGGCGCGACCGACACCGACGCAACCGCCTACCAGGCGATCAACGACGACTTCCTCCCCGACGCAGCCGTCGGCACCACGCTGGCGCCGAACTGGGCCTACTGGAGCCTCGGCGACATCTCGGAGAACGAAGACGGTGAGGCCGTTGCGGCGTGGAACCCCGAGACGTTCGGTGCGTATGCGCTTCCAGGTGTCGACGGTGGCGTCGCGCCGGTGTTCGCCGGCGGCTCGAACATCGGGATCTCTGCTGCGTCCGATCACCAGGAGTCGGCGGTCGAGTTGATGAAGATCATCTTCTCGGACGGCTACCAGACGCTCCTGGCCGAGAACGGTCTCGGCCCGGCCAACACCGACTTCGGTTCGGTCTACGTCGATTCGGCGGCCGACTCGACGATTGCCCAGATCTCGCTCGACACGGCTGCCGCAGCGAAGCTGACCCCGGCCGCTCCGGGCTGGACGTCGGTCGAAGAGCAGCAGATCCTCGAGCAGTACTTCCAGGCCGTCGCCGAAGGCGGCGACGTGGCAACGCTCGCCGCGGAGTACGACGACCAGATCAACACCGTCATCAACGGCTGATCCTTCCCGGTCGTGCGGGCGGGAACTCCGCCGTCCCGCCCGCACGACCTCGTCGACTGAGCGAGCCCCGATCACCACGACCGGCGGCTTGCGGAAAGACGCGACATGTCGATCGTCACACCACAGGAGCTGGACTCCGACATCCAGGAGCCGCCCCCCGAACCGGGCTCGACGAAGCCACCGCGGACGCGCGCGCGTATGCCGAGGTTGCCGTACTGGCTGACCCTGCCTGCGGTCGCCGCGCTGATGGTCGGCCTCGCCTACCCGATGGGATGGCAGGTCGTCAACGCGATGCGCGAGTACGGGCTGGCGCAACAGTTCGGCGCCGACGCCGTATGGGTCTGGTTCTCCAACTACACCACGCTGCTGAGCGACACGTTCTTCTGGACGGTCGTCGTCCGGTCGCTCGTGTTCATGGCTGCCACGGCACTCGCGACGATGACGCTCGGCATCCTCCTCGCGCTGTTGATGAAGGCAGCACCGACGTGGTCGCGTCTCGTGCTGCAGAGCGCCCTGCTCCTGGCGTGGGCGATGCCGATCGTCGCTCAGATGACGGTGTTCAGCTGGCTGATCGACCCCCGCAACGGCGTGCTCAACTACCTGCTGAGCCTGATCCCCGGTGTGGACATGGTCGGACACAACTGGCTCGCGGAACCACTCAGCTTCTTCTTCGTCGCGTCGGCGATCATCACGTGGGCATCGGTGCCGTTCGTGGCGATCTCTGTGTACGCCGCGCTGACCCAGGTCAGCGACGAAGTCCTCGAAGCTGCTCAACTCGACGGTGCCAATGCCAGGCAGGCGTTGATCTACATCATCATGCCGATCATCCGCCCCGTGCTGATCATTCTCCTCCTACTGCAGTTCATCTGGGACCTGCGGGTCTACGCCCAGATCCAGCTCCTGCAGGACTTCGGCCCGAAGGGCGACGACTACGACCTGCTCGGCACGTACATCTACGGCCTCGGCATCGGCCAGGGACAGTTCGGTCTGGCCGCCGCGGCGGCCATGATCGTGCTGCTGATCACGCTCGGTGTGAGCGGGTACTACGTGCGTGAGCTCCTCCGAGAGGATGCACGCTGATGAGCCGTACGTTCAAGCGTTATCTCGCCGCGATCGTGGCGGTCGTCGTGGCGGTCATCTGGGCGTTCCCCGTCTACTGGATGATCAACTCCTCGTTCCTGACACCGCTCACCATCAGCGGTCTCACCCCGAGGTTCGTCCCCTTCGGCGGCACGTTGCAGAACTATCGAGACGTCGCGACCGAGACGCCGTTCTTCGAGGCGCTCGCGATGTCGACGATGGTGGTCAGCGTGGCCCTGTTCGTGTGCCTGGTGTTCGCGACCTTGGCGGCGCTCGCCATCTCGCGTTTCCGGTTCCGGGGCCGCAAGAGCTTCGTCCTCACCGTGATCCTCGTCCAGATGCTGCCAGCCGAAGCGATGTTCATCGCCCAGTTCCAGATGATCTCCCAGCTGGGTCTGCTCAACTCGCTGGCCGGCGTCTCGATCATCTACGTCGCCATGGTGGTGCCGTTCACGGTCTGGATGCTGCGTGGCTTCGTCGCCGGCGTTCCGATCGAACTCGAAGAGGCGGCGATGGTCGACGGCTGCACTCGTGTGCAGGCGTTCCGACGGATCACGTTCCCGCTGATCGCCCCCGGTCTCGTCGCATCGGGCGTGTTCGCCTTCATCCAGGTGTGGAACGAGTTCGCGCTCGCGTCCGTGCTCCTGACCGACGACGAGGTCCAGACGCTCCCGTTGTGGCTGCGAGACATCGCACAGCAGTCGAACCTCGGCGCGCCCGAGTGGGGACAGATCATGGCCGGTTCCGTCCTCGTGGCCGTCCCGGTCATCATCTTCTTCGTGATCGTGCAGGGTCGGATGGCGCAGGGTCTCGTCGGTGGCGCGGTGAAGGGATGACCGAGAGCACTCCGTCCGAGCGGCGTGCGTCCGCGCTCGGCGTGCTGATGCCTGGTTTCGTCGGGACGACGCTGCCCGACTGGGTCGAAAGCCTGCTGCGCCGAGGCCTCGGCAGCGTCTGTCTCTTCGGTCACAACGTCGACACGCCGGCCCAGGTCGCCGCGCTGACCGCTGCGATCCACGAAGCGAACCCGCGCACAGTCGTGGCGATCGACGAGGAGGGCGGCGACGTGTCGCGGCTCCATCAACGCCACGGCTCGCCGTTCCCCGGCAACGCCGTGTTGGGCCGCATCGACGACATCGAGACGACACGCGCCGTCGGGCGGGCGGTCGGCACCCAGCTCGCCGACGTCGGGATCCACCTGACGCTCGCACCCGACGCCGACGTGAACTCCAACCCCGACAACCCGGTGATCGGCGTCAGGAGCTTCGGTGCCGACCCGGCCGCAGTGGCCGCCCACACCGTGGCGTGGACGCACGGCGTGCAGTCCGCAGGCGTCGCGGCGTGCGCGAAGCACTTCCCCGGCCACGGTGACACCTCGGCGGACTCCCACGTGTCCGAACCGGTCGTGGGGGCGGACGCGGCGATGCTCTTCGATCGAGAACTCGTTCCCTTCCGGGCGGCGATCGCCGCTGGGACCCGAGCGATCATGACGTCGCACATCCGGGTCCCTGCGCTCGACCCCGATGCCGTGGCCACGTTCTCGTCCGTCGTCCTCGAGGAGCTGCTCCGCGACGAGATGGGGTTCGACGGTGTGATCGTGACCGACGCGCTCGACATGGCCGGGGCCTCCGGGACGATCGGGATGCCGGCAGCGGCCGTTGCCGCCATCGCTGCCGGTGCCGACATGCTCTGCCTCGGCTCGAACAACTCCGAGCACGAGGTCGAGGCGATCATCGACACGTTGGTGAACGCTGACCAGGCCGGCGAACTGCCGCCCGGGCGCCTCGCCGGGGCAGCTGAGCGCTGTGCCTCGTTGGCCCGGTCGGCGACCGCTCAGCCGCGGGCCGGATCCGAAGACCGTCGCTCGACCAGCGGGGCGGTCGTCGACGTACGGCGCGTGGCGTCGTCGTTCACCCTGTCCGCTCGGGCCGAGACACTGCTCGCATCGTCGGCATCGTCGGCATCGTCGGCATCGTCGGCATCGTCGGTTCGTTGGGTCCGGATCGAGCCCGAACCCAACATCGCGGTCGGTGAGACCCCACTCGGTCCGTTCTTCGACGGTGGTGCGGTGCCGTCGCTGGTCGTGCCGCTCGACGATCGTGACGTTGCCGCCGAGTACGCCACGGGGCCCGACGTCCTCACCCTCGTCGTCGGTCGAGAACTGCACCGTGACCATGGCGCGCTCGCCGCAGCCACGACCATCGCCGACTCGTGCGACGCGCTCGTCGTCGATCTCGGCTTCGTCGACTCCGACCTCGTCGACATCGCCACATTCGGTGCGTCCCGACTCGTCGGCGAGGCGTTGCTCGCGCTGGTGGAGAGCTCGGCATGAGGATCGGCATCGACATCGGCGGCACGAAGATCGAGGCGGTCGCGATCGACGACGACTCCACCGTCCTCGCCACGTCGCACACACCGGTACGTCCGGGCCCGGAGGGCATCACCTCGGGTGCGCTCGACGCCGTCGACGAGCTCACGGGTGCGGTGGTCGGACCGGTCGACTCGATCGGCATCGGCGTCCCGGGCGCGATCCGGCGCGGCGTCGTCCATCACGCCCGGAACATCTCCATCGAGTCGTTCGACCTCGAAGCCGCCGTCACCGCGGCGACGGGCGCTCCGGTGCGGGTCACCAACGACGTCAACGCGGCGGCGCTCGGCGCCTGGAGACTGAGCGGCGGGGGCTCGTCGGCGTTCGCGTACCTCAACCTCGGCACGGGCATGGCCGCGGGATTGGTGCTCGACGGTCAGGTCTGGGAGGGCGCACGTGGCCTGGCCGGCGAGATCGGCTACCTCTCCGTCGACCCGTACGGGCCCGACCACGTGGAGGGTCTCGCCGGGTCGCTGGAGGCATATGCGTCGGGATCCGGAGTCGTCGCCCGATGGGGGGTCGACGGGGCGACCGCCGTCGACGTGTTCTGCGCCGCCGAAGCCGGCGACCGCCGTGCCATCATCATCCGTGACGGTGTGTACTTCGGCGCAGCGAGCGCGGTCAGGCTGCTCGCGCTGGCGTACGACGCCGACACCGTCGTGGTCGGCGGCGGCCTGAGCGGTCTGGGACCGGAGCTGTACGACGGCATGGCGGTGTACTTCGAGGCATGGTCGGAGACATCGGCGTTCGTCGCATCACTGGAGCTGGATCGCATCACCCGTCTGTTGGACGACGATCGACCCGTGCACGCCATCGGCGCCGCGATCATCGGGGGGTGCCGTGGCTGAGGTCGTGATCGTCGAGAGTCCGGAGGCCGGCGGTGTCCTCGTCGCCCGGCACATCGCCGCGCAGGTCCGGGCCGATCCGGCATTCACACTCGGCGTGGCGACCGGTTCGACACCGTTGCCGGTCTACGACGCACTCGAGCGGGAGCGCGCGGCCGGTCTCGACTTCTCCGGTGTCACGGCGTTCGCCCTCGACGAGTACGTCGGGCTGCCTCGCGATCACCCGGAGAGCTATCGCAGCGTCATCCGGCGAGAGGTGACCGAGCCGCTCGGGCTCGACCCGGCTCGCGTCCACGTCCCCGACGGCGACGAGGCAACGATCGAGACGGCGGGTGTGCGGTACGAAGCAGCGCTGGCGGACCACGGTGGAGTCGATCTCCAGCTGCTCGGCATCGGCACCGACGGGCACGTGGGTTTCAACGAGCCCGGTTCGTCGCTGGCGTCGTCGACTCGCATCAAGACACTCACCGCACGGACACGGGCCGACAACGCACGGTTCTTCGACACCCTCGAGCAGGTGCCCACCCACTGCATCACCCAGGGAATCGGGACGATCCTGCGGGCCCGGCATCTGGTGCTGTTGGCATTCGGGACCGGCAAGGCCGACGCCGTGGCCGGCGCAGTCGAGGGGCCCGTCACTGCGTCTGTTCCCGGCTCGTGCATCCAGCTGCACGAACACGTCACCGTCGTGGTCGACGAGCCGGCGGCGGAACGACTCGAGCGCGCCGGCTACTACCGCTGGGTCTACACCCACAAGCCGGCGTGGCAGGGTCTCTGACGATGTCGTCGCTCCTGGTGCACTCGGGCACACTCGTCGATGCCAACGGCGAGCGTCCCGGCTGGGTCGTGGTGTCCGATGGCCGTATCTCCTCGGTGGGTTCACCCCACGAGCACGCGCCCGAGACCGAGCGGTCGTTCGATGCGACCGGCCGCCTCGTCACCCCCGGTTTCGTCGACATCCACGTCAACGGCGCCGGTGGCAGCAACTTCGAGGACGGTGTCGACGAGACGTTCCACGCGCTCGCAGCGATGCGCGCCCATGGGACCACGCGAACCGTGGCGTCGTATGTCACGGCGCCGATCCCGCGTCTGGTGGAGTCGATGCGCGCAGCGCAGCGCGTGATGGATCGTGACCCGGGCCTCGTCGGGGTCCACGTGGAGGGCCCGTTCCTCGCCCCCGGCCGCCGGGGTGCCCACGACGGCACGCTGCTCTGTCGACCCGACCGTGTCTCGGTCGATCGTCTGCTGGAGGCCGCTTCCGGCGTGATGCGCAAGATCACGATCGCACCGGAGTTGCCCGGAGCGATGGACGCCATCGAGCGATTCGTCGACGCGGGTGTGCGTGTCGCGATCGGCCACACCGAGTGCGACTACGACACGGCGCGGGAGGCGTTCGAGCGCGGGGCCTCGCTGGTGACGCACGCATTCAACGCGATGGCACCGATCGAGGGACGTGCGCCCGGGGTTCTCGGCGCAGCGATCGGTGCCGAGCACGTGACCATCGAGCTGATCGCCGACGGCATGCACGTCCACCCGGCGTCGATCGCCCTCCTGTTCGCCGCGGCGCCGGGCCGGATCGCGCTGGTCACCGATGCGATTGCCGCCGCCGCTGCGCCCGACGGTCGTTATCTGCTCGGGGGTCTCGACGTCGACGTGGCCGACGGCCGTGCGGTGGTCGCCGGCACCGACACGCTCGCGGGGTCCACGCTCACTGCGGACCGTGCACCCCGGGTCGTGGTCGACGAGTGCGGCATCGCACTCCACGACGCGGTTGCTGCGTTCACCCAAACCCCGGCGGTCGCGATCGGGGAACAGGATCCCGCGCTGATCGTCGAGGGAGCGCCCGGTGCGCTCGTGGTGCTCGACGACGAGCTGTACGTGTCCGACGTGCTGTCCGGTTGACGGGCGCATCGAGGCGCGACGCGCGCCGCGTGACCAACCCGCGGCGCCGGACAGCGCGTCGCGGCCTCAGGTGATGAGCGGGCGACCGGAGTCGGCGGCGTGGTCGAAGTCGTCGTCGACGAGGACGACCTCGTGGCCGGCGCGGTCGAGGAGCGACGTGGCGATCGAGGCTCGATAGCCGCTCTGGCAGTGCAC
>Ga0102938_10004567_pt1 | contig 10160 bp, 4 predicted proteins | sample SalPonR2_B_D2_MG_FD_84516 | JGI IMG/M metagenome (GOLD analysis project Ga0102938, IMG submission 84516) | Salt pond soil microbial communities from South San Francisco under conditions of wetland restoration - Salt Pond MetaG R2_B_D2_MG | ecosystem: Environmental > Aquatic > Marine > Intertidal...
CCCAACGCAGGCTCCAAGCCGTCCCGCCTTGCGACGTGATCGCCAGTGATCCGATCGCATCGTCCGCAATGACCTTGGGATCGTCGGCCGGCACCAAGCAGGGAACCGCGGGGACGTGCAATCTGGACGCGTCACTTCGGGACCGGCGGGTGATGTTGCCCGCGGTGACCCAATGCGTGTCGCCTTTGAGAACGGGATCCAGACGACGATGAACATGTCCGTTGATGACCACATCGATTCCGGGCAATTCGGCCGGTCGAATCCGTCCGGCTTCCTCGTATCCGGGAATCAAAATGTCATGATGCGTCAACCAAGCGACCAGGTCGACAGCGGGCTCGGAGTGCTGATCATCTGACGCAGGAACGTTGTAGCCCTGGGGAAGTCGATCGCCCCAGACGGTTCCGCCGACGATCGCCTTTCGACCGGCGACAAGACCTTGCCATGGATGTTCATGCGAAAGCAACCGCAGATGGCCGCCGGCGAACAGAATGCTGAGCGTATCATTCGGCTTGAGCGTGTTTTCACGAACGTCATGATTTCCGTAGATCGCCGGCAGGCCTTCACCATAATGTTCGGTGATGATGCGAATCACCTCGGTGACCAACCAATTGGGGTTGTCTTGAGGCAAGTGAAACAGGTCGCCCAGCAAAAAAGGTTGCAACGCTTCGCTGCGAGCCTGATCCAGGCACCAAGCCAATTTTCCCAAGGCGGCTTGAGGATAGGAGTCGCTTCGGAAACCGGGGATCCGGGCTTCCAAATGCGGATCGCCGATGAACATCATTCCGCTGAAGGATTTCGTCATGAGGATTTCTCCACAGAGACCTTCGATTCGTGATCGGAATGAACATGGAATTCCGGGACGGCCGACATCAGCGTTTCCGGATCGATGCTCCCGCCACAGGTCTGACATTTCGGATGCTGTCGGACAAAGTCATGGATGCGTCGCTGATGTCGTTGCACGTCATCGGCGGCTTGCCGGGCTGACACCTCAGCATCGTTGACGCGTTTCCTCGCCTGCCGGAGTTGATCGAAAACTTGCCGCAACGGCGTGGTGTCCGAGGGCGGATCGGCGGCGCGCAGGGATTCAAGGGAACGCGTGGAGCGTTTCGCCTGATCCCATCGCAGTCTGGCGGTTCGCAAAGCTCGGATCTGTTGATGTAACGTTTGCGTCGCTGTCTGCCGGGGTGGTCTTTCCAATTCAACCAGACTGTCGGACAAAACGCTTGCCGCCCGGGCCGCTTGTACCGCCTGGCTCAGACGCCGCATCATCACCCGGACCCTCGCGGTGTCGTGAATCGAGGGGACCACGGTCAGCGGCCCCAGCGATTGCGTGGTTCGCCGCAGCCGATGTCGCAGCGCGAGGGAATCACGCAAGCGTTGTAACGATCGACGGCATGCCTCGGCGGGCAACATTGCCGGCACCGTGGTGAGCGGTTGGCAACATGCGAGGGTCGCCGACGCGCGGCGTTGATCTTGGTGCGTATGCCGCAGCCTTTCGATCAATGACTGGAAGGAAGCGGTCGGATGTTGTGGTGCGGGCGGCTGCAAACTTTCAAGCGTTTTGCATACCGACAATCCGTCGTCGCGTGTCTTGACGGCCACGGCGGCGGCGTGAAGTCCCGCGTGAAGCCGCTCGCATCGCCGACGGTCCCGATCGATCCGCGCGGCCACTTCCTCGGCGACTTCGACGTTTTGACTGATGGCATCGATCGGCGCGTAACCCGCCAAGCGCGTCGTGGTATTTCGAAGTTCTGATTCCAAACGTTTGGCTTCGCTACGACTTTTTTGGACCCGATTGCGATGCCGACCTTGCATTTCGATCAATCTGGACGCATCGGACGAGGAGGCAAAAAAAGCGGCCGCGCGACTGGCCGGTTGATCCAACAGAAAGACCGGCGATTTTTGCTGGCCGAAATGGATGTCGTATTCGTCTTTGGTGGCTCCGACGGTCGTCGTCACGCGATCGAGTTTCAACACGTCGTGCAACCTGGGCGGTATCCCTTGACCGATCCGGTGGACGTCTTCGCCGTTGATTTGGTATTTGACGGTCGTTTTTTTGCGTTCCCAAACGATCGTCTGCTGCTCATCCGTTTCCACGGTGACGCGGCACAGTTTGCTGCCGTGACGCATCACGTGCGTCGTGTTTCCGTTCGACGCAATGATCTGTAACGCGGCGACGACGGCGGACTTGCCGCAGTTGTTCGGGCCGGTCAACACGGTCAACCCGTCGGCAAGATCGATCACGGTCTTGCCGTGCGACATGAAATTTTCCAGGATGATCCTACGAATCACGACGGGCCTCCGCGGGTCGAAAATTCACCTGCACGGCTGGGGGTGCCATCCGTTCCTGCTGGATCGTCTCGGTGCCGGCACGCCGGTGCCAATCGGCGTCGCCGGCTTCATAGACCACGGCGTCGCCCCGGGTCGCGTCGGCGATATCGGCAAGCGCGTGGATCAACAACGATGCCGGGGTATTGCTGCTGGAATCGGATTTTTTGGTCGGCTGGACGATCAGTTGCAAGGACTGCTTGGCGCGGGTCAACGCGACGTACATCAAACACAACGCCTCGGTCATCTCCGCAGCGTCGCTGCGTCCGAAGGCCCGCTGCCAACGGGAGGGCAAGAACGAACGTTTTTTTTGACCGACGTACCGTGTCAAACCGGTGGGCGGCTGGTCGACTCGGGGTGTATCGGCGATGCAACCGCCCGAACGCCGCGTCAACAGCTCGTCCAATTCGGGCAACACGACGGCGTCGAATTCCAAGCCCTTGGAGGCGTGCACCGTCATCACCCGAATCTTGGCCGCCTTGGGCTGTTCGACACCCTTGCCACGCACCAATCGAACGAAATCCGTCAGTCGGGGCGTCGCGATCGGTTGATAAGACGTGGCGATCTGGGTCAGTTGTTTCAGTCGCAGCGTGTCCGTCGGGTCGCAGAATCCGACGACACGATCGGCCAACAGAACGACGGTTTCGACCAAACCGTGATCCGAAAAGAATTCACGAAGCTCGTCGACGAACTCCGCGAATTCATCGTCGGTCAGCTTATCGACGTCCTCGCCGAGCAGTTCCCGTCCCAGCGGCGAATTTTGCACATGAAAACGCCATCGTCCGTCGCCCGGATGCTCGATCATCATCAAGGCCGAAAGAACCAATTCGACCGCGGACGAATCGGTCAGCGGATTGCCGCCTTCTTGGCTGACGGTCAAACCGCGTCCGTCCAGACGCCACATCATCTCGGCCGCGGCCCGACGTGATCGCGTCAAGACGCCGATCGTCCGCTCCGGTGCATCCCCGTGCAACTGCTGAATGACATCGGCGGCACGGTCGAAACATGCCGCCTTGGCGTCCGCCTTGGCGGCGTCGCGGCCCAGGTCCTTCAGCGACGTCGATGTCAGCAGTCGCACGTGGCCGGGCAGCCCGGTTTTGGCCGCCACATGAACCGGAAAGTCGCGGTCAAATCGCTGGATCGCTTCGGCCTGATAGGTCGCGGGGTCCGCGGGGGATCCGGACGCCGACGCACTGGGATGACGATGCAGATTCTGAAAAACTTCGGTGACGAAATCCAGGATCACCGGACTGCTTCGATAACTTTCGTTTTGTGGGATCGTCTGGACGCCGTCGAGCTGATCGGAGACCGTGTCAAAGATTTCTGCGACACCGCCGCGGAATCCGTAGATCGCTTGTTTCGTATCGCCCACGCAAAAGAACGAACGATCCACGGCCAGCGTGTCGCCATCGCCGTGAGCGGTCGGTTGCGTGGTCCGCATGGCGATCGGCCGCAACACAGACCACTGCACCGGAGCGGTGTCTTGAAACTCATCGAGTAACAAATGGTCGATGGCCCCGTCCAAACGGTGCTCCAGAAGCCCTTTGCCGCTGGATTCGAGCAACGTCGCAAAGTGTTCGGCAAGCCGCACCGCGACGTCGTCGAACCCCAGACTCCGACCGGCTTCTTTGAGCAAACGGATCCGGCTCTCGTACGTCTGCAACAGCGACCCGGTCGCCTGATTTTGCGCCGACAGCAACGTCAACACCCGAGATTTGACCGCGGCGTGGAGCACATCGAAGTGGTCATTCAAATCATCCGGAAATTTGGCTCGACCGAATTTGACTTCGGTTCGACTCCGCCGGGCCTTGTCGATGTTTGCCAGCAAGGTGTCGTCAGCCAGTTCGTCCCAGGCGGATTGCTCGGCCAGGTCGGCGACTTCGCGGAGTCGTTTCACCAAGCTTTTTTGTGGAAGTTCGGCGGCACGAAACGCGTCGATCATGGCCCGCACGTCCGCGGGGGCCGGCATTTTACCGGGTTTGACCTCGTTCCAAACATCGCTTTGACACAATCGCTGCGTGGCGTAGGCGGCCGAAACGACCTGATCCAGTTCGCGGGCCACACTGCGAACGACTCGACCCCCGCCCAACATCGCCAACAAGGTCCGCAGCTCGGTCGACTCCGCCGTCGCGATCAATTCGTTGATCGCCCGTTCGCGCAGCCACTCCTCTTCGACTTCGTCGGTCAATCGCCAAGCCGGCGGCAGGCCGAGTTCGAAGGGCAAGGCGCGGGCGAGCATGGAAAACAGGCTGTCGAGCGTCGAGATTCGCAATCGATGAACGTTGGCGACCAAGTCTTGCAACAGCGTCCGGCACCGCGATGCGGGCAGATTCGGCAGTCCGATCTGTTGCCGAAGCGCCGCGAGCGATTCCGGGTCGCTCGGATCGCCGGCTTTGGCCAGCGTGACCAGCACGCGAGCCAAAATCTCGCCGGCCGCCTTGCGGGTGAAGGTGGTCGCCAGAATCGTCTCCGGTGCAGCCCCCTGTAACAAGATCCGCAGCATTCGGGCGGTCAACTGGTACGTCTTGCCCGTGCCCGCCGAAGCACGCACCACGGTCGGGCGTAATTCAAGGATGCCGGACGAATCGGCGGGTTGCGTCAACGCGGTCATACGGAGGCCTCCATGATTTCTGACGACTCGCTGCCCAGCATCCGCGTGGCGATGCCGGTCTGCAAGATCATCGGATAATCGTCGTACGGGACCATGTCCGGGGTCGGGGCGAAATCGCCGGCGCGGATTCGGCGGACGCAATCGTGGATCAAGGATTGGGCCTCGCCCATTTCCGCTTCGGTGAACGTGGCGATATTGATTTTCGTTTCGGATTCTTTGTCGCTGATGTTGAAGTACCCCAATTTGACGTCGGCCGGGTCGTCATCGATTTCGAGCGCCGGCAGCATTTGTCGATACAAAGGAAGCTGCAGGTCGACCCACCGGTTTCGCCCGGCGATCCTTTTGAGGTGTCGTTTTTCCGGTTTATCGCCGTGCGTTTTGTAGTCCAGCACCGCCCACTGTCCGGTTCGCTCGTTTTGGTCGACGCGGTCGAACCGGCCTCGCAATCCCATCGGTCGGTCATCGACGATGATTCGCCCGCCCGTGGTTTCGTCGACCGACACCTCGGCGTGGACGATTCGCCAACCCGCGGCGCGATGCAACGCTTGATGGGCCGCGACGAATCGCAAACGTTGTTCGGCTTGGATGATCTGCATCCGCACCGCCGCGCTACAGTGTCCGCCGTAACGCCGGCCGGCGTACTCGTGCAAACGGTCGATCAACGCGGCTTCGATTCGACCGGGATCGGTTTCGTTCTTGTCCTCGGAGCGGCCGAAGACTTCCAACGTGTCGTGAATCAAGTCTCCGAATTGATTGGCAGCCAGTTCGTGAGCTTGATCGTCCAACGGCCCCACTTTCAAGATCCGGCGAAGGTAAAACCTGTAAGGACACGTCAGGTATTCTTTGAACGCAGTGACGCTGAGCGTCGTGATCGGTTGTGGCGTGCCGATCGACGGAATCGGGATGTCGGTGACGTCCGGGCCCCGATCCCAACGCGAGACGATTCGGACGTCGCGCACGGGATCTCCCATCAGCATGCGAACGCGGCGGGTCACGTCCTGGTCGGTGGCGGCCGCCAGCAGACGACTGGGCGGGGTCGGACTGGCATCGGCCGCGCGACGACCGACGACGAACCGCACGTCGGGGCGGCTGGTGATCATCAGATGCATCGCGTAGCAGTCCCGCGCGTAACGCCGATCGTTGTCGGACATCCGTAGTTTGGTCCGCAGCGTCCCGGGCAGGAACGGATCGCTGGTGGTCGCTTCGGGGACGAACGGATGGTTGAACCCCATGACGACCAACCCGGGCGAATCGTCCAGTGCCAAGTCCAGCCAACCCAAAATCTTGAGCCGTGAACGATCGGTCTCGGATTCCTCTCCGATACGAAGATCCGCCACGCGGTGGGACAGCAACTCCAACGCTTCGCCGCCGGACACCTCAAAATCCAGACTGGAATTGAGTTCCACGAAACGCCGCAGCAGACCTTTGGTTTGCACCAAAGCCCGGCGGGTCCGATCGCGAGACGATGACGGTCGCAGCCAGACCAGTTTGCCGGTCCGGGGCTGAGAATCACCGGCGATCAACGTCGTGTAGGTCTGGTCCAGCCAAAGCTCAATCGTACCGCTCCAACCGCCCATGGATCGTTCCGGTTGCCCGAAGCAGTCCAGCCACTGATCGACGTCATCACGTAGTCGGATCACGTCGCCGAAATCGGCTTCGGCGCGTTCGGACAACGGATCGTCGACCGAGACGGGAAAATGCTCGGAAACGAATCGGTCCAAGCGACGGAGCCTGTCCTTTTCGGTTCGGGAAACGAAACGATGCACGTCGCTATGACGAACGAGCGCCGCGAGCGTGGCCCAAGTCCGCTGGGACAAATACGCCGACGTCAATCGCAACAAGTGACCGATCGAAGTTTCGCTGACGTTCCAGCCGAGGTGTCGCTGAGTTTCGACATCACACGATCGCAAGTGCGTTTCCACCGGCACGACGTGAGACGGATCGGTCACACCGACGGTGACTTGATCGATGGCATAGCGTTGTCCGAATTCGGCCAAGACTTCCGCGACCGCGGACGACTGGTCATGAACGTCTGTCGCGGAGATCAGCTGGTTGTCGCGAAGCGGTAAATGATGCTGCAACCATGAATCGGCTCGGACGCTGCCGAATTCGTCGAAGCGTTTCGCTTCGCCGGGGGGGGCGGCGACCATGGCGACCACCTCCGCACGAACGGCTTTCAACATGGCCGTCAAGGCGTCCGACAGGTCACTGGTTCCGATCAGGTAAACCGAATAATCACACCGGCACCGATCGTCTCGGACGGCCCTTTGACGTTCCGTGTGGGGGTCACATAATCCGGCGTCGTCGAGCGTCCGCAAGTAGTCGTCGAGCAGGTTTTGCAGGACTCGCCAACGCGTCGTTTCGGCGTCGGTTTCGCCGGCGCGAGCGACATCGGCGAAGCCCAAACGGTTCGCCGACAGGTCTTCGTGCAAACGGCGAATCGTGGCGGCCAAGTCCAACCACACGGCCGGCGTGTCGCCGCGCGGCGGGGTGGGGATCAACGGCCGCAAGGCATGGCCACCGGCTTGACGCAGCACACGAGCCCAGGCCAACGTCTGTTCGAATTCCAACGCCACCTTGGCAGTGGGCCGATACAGGAATTCGGGCAACCGACCGACGGTAACCAGTTGCGGCAGTCTGGCGTCGATGCCGAGTGATTCGGATTCCCGGCGGAGCAGTTCCCGCAGACGCGCCGCCCCCCGCGCCGTCGGCAGCACGCACACGGCCGACGCCAGTTCGCGGCCGGTGCCGCCGGCTTTCCAGACTTCGGCCAAGCGGGCGGCGGCGGCGGGCAGCAACGGAGTGTCCCAGCCCAAAAAGCAGGTTTCGCGGCGATTTTGCGTCGTTTTTTTGGTTTGGTTCAAGGTCTGGCTCGCGTCTTTGAAAGATTCCCTGCGGACACCCGGTCACCGATCCTCTGATCGTCCCAGTCTGCCGGCGATTGTCGACCACCCTTGTGACAAGTCTGGTCACGGGCCGAAAAAAGTTCTGCCGGCGGAATCGAGTGAGTTTCGCCGGGGGGGCGTGACCTCGGATACGATGGTGCGTTCTGAAGCTCGTCAGAGCGGGGGGCTTTTCGGAACGCTTCACTTCGAATCTTGTTTGGTCCTCATCGATGAATCAATGGGTTTCGGCGACAAGCCGCAGTCTGCTTTCGATCGCCATCTTGGCTGCCGGCCTCGGCGGTTTTCTGTGGTTGGGAACGCCGGAGGTTCCGACGCAAACCCCCAGGCCGGACCGGCCGCCGACGGTCGAGACGGCCGCAGCGATTGATCACACCGGTGGCATTTCTTTCGACGTCGACGGGCTGGTCGTGCCCTTTCGTCAAATACAAATCGCGTCGCAAGTCGCCGGACGCGTCGAATTCAAGGACCCGCAATGTCGTGTCGGCCGCGAAATTCGCAAAGGCGATCTGTTACTTCGCATCGAACCGGCCGACTACGAATTGGAAGTCCGTCGACTGACCGAAGAACGCACGCAAGCCGAAGCGATGATCCGGGAATTGGATGCCGAAATCCTCACGGCCGCCAACCAAATCGAATCGATCGGCCGACAGCTTGAAATTGACGTTCGACAACTCAAGCGGAATCAAGATTTGCAACGTCGCAGCGCCGCGTCATCGTCCGAAGTCGACGCCGCCCAGCGCGCCGAGTTGACGACCCGAAGTCTTCTGCAGTCTCAGATCGACCAAAGAAACTTGTTGACTCAGCGACGCATTCGCATGGACGCCGCCAAAGCGCTCGTCCAGGCGAACTTGGAAAAGGCCGAATTGTCGCTCGAACGGACCGAGATCCGATCTCCGATCGACGGCGTCGTGGTCAGCGAATCGATCGAACAAGACGGCTACGTTCCATTGGGCACGACGATGCTCGTCCTGCAAGACACTTCGCAACTGGATGTGGCTTGTAAACTTCACATGCGACAGATGCACTGGCTGTGGCAAGGACGATCGCCCGGATCGATACCGGCCGCTGCGGAACTCGGTTACGATTTTCCCGAAACGCCCGCCACGGTCATCTATGAAATGGACGGAGCCCGGTACGTCTGGGAGGGCGTCGTTGATCGCTACGACGGTGCGGGCCTCGACGCGCAAACGCGGATGGTGCCCTGTCGTGTCCACGTCGATGATCCGACGTCGGTCACGACGCGGCCCGAGCCAAGGCTGAGTCACGTCGGCGCCGCGGCGAAAGGACCGGCCGCCTTGGTGTCACGGACCGGCGCCGACGGACTCGTGCAGGATGATCGGGCGAACGATTCCGGCAAGTCGATTCACAATCCGTCGCGTTCCGGCCGGGAGGATCAGACGATCCGCCCCGACCGATCCAACCAACCGCCGACTTTGATGACCGGCATGTTCGTGAAGGTTCGCATTCACGCTCGGCCCCCGATCGCCTTGGTGCGTCTGCCCCAGGAAGCGATCCAGCCGGGCAACACGGTGTGGGTGGTCGAAGATCGCAAACTACGTCTGAAAGAAATCTCGATCGCCAGCGCGGACGCGACTTCCGTGGTCGCCTATCAACAGTCCGGCGGATTGCAGGCCGGCGACTTGGTCGTCACTTCGCCGTTGGCAACCCCCGGCGAAGGCATGGCGGTCAGTCTGGCGACCGATCCGCCACCCGAAAAACCGGGCGGCCCGGGCGGAAAAGGATCGTGGGGAGGCCGACCATGAGATCCATCGTTCACGCAGCGATCACCAACCGTGCCGCATTGAATCTGTGCATGATCGCCATCATGTTCGTCGGCTGGGTTTGTCTGGGCGAAATGCGGAAGGAGTCGTTCCCGGAATTCGACTTGGACCGCATCATGGTCACCGTGCCTTATCCCGGCGCGGCGCCGCAAGAAACCGAGGAGGGAATCGGCCAAAAGATCGAGGAAGCCGTCCGCAGCATCGAAGGCATCAAAAAAGTCACCACGGTGGCTCGCGAAGGAGCCTGCACCGTGGTTTTGGAGCTGATCCCCGGCGGCCGCTCGTCCGATCGGGTCCTGGATGAGGTCCGATCGGAAGTCGATCGCATCCCGAGCTTTCCCGTCGAGGCCGAAGACCCGCAAATCACGCTGGTCACCAATCGTCGCCCGTCGATCCGCGTCGGTGTGATGGCCCCCGATTCGATGACGAGCGGCGACGGCCAGAAATTGACGCCGCAATCGGAGCTTCGTCTGCGGGAAGTCGCCGAACGGGTACGCGACGACTTGCTGGCGATCCCGGAAGTCGCGCAGGTCG
>Ga0102938_10004568_pt1 | contig 10159 bp, 16 predicted proteins | sample SalPonR2_B_D2_MG_FD_84516 | JGI IMG/M metagenome (GOLD analysis project Ga0102938, IMG submission 84516) | Salt pond soil microbial communities from South San Francisco under conditions of wetland restoration - Salt Pond MetaG R2_B_D2_MG | ecosystem: Environmental > Aquatic > Marine >...
GAGTTTTAGATGGTGTATGGTAATATAGTATTCATCAGACAACTTAATCACCTGCATTTGATTATAGTATTGATGTAAATATATATAAAGACTCATTTGTAAGGAGAGTGTGTACTTTTGAATTGTATGTCAACTCTATATTAATTATATCTTACATAATTAGTATTATCATAAAAATATAGAAAAAAAGGAAAGGAAAGTGAAGAACTTAGCAATTCCTCTCCACCTAGATCAAAGGCAAGATTTAGATGGAGTTTCCTTGCTACATTTTTGATGAAATCAAATTAGCTTGATCAAGATTTATTGTACTCAACTAACTATATGTAAAGGAAATCTCTCTATATATAATATTCATTTTTTTATTATTTAATCAAAAATTATTATAAATAAACTAGAAATTGAAAGGAGTATTTGATGCTTAATCAAAAAAAGATAAAAGGCTTAATATCATTATTGAGAGTAGAACTACCATTTGCAGCCGGTATATGTGTAATTATAGGAGAAATTATAACTATTGGTAGTTTGCCCTCTATATCAGAACAATTATTAGGTTTTAGCTGGGCCTTTTTTCTATCAGGGGCTGCAATGATTTTAAATGATTATTTTGATATTGAAGTTGATAAAATCAATGCCCCTGATAGACCTTTGCCTTCAGGTTTAATTTCTAAAAAAGAGGTTATTGTGTTTACTGCTACAATTTCCTTAATTGGCTTAATAGTATCATTTCTTATTAATTTTTCAGCTGTTATATCATATATCATATTTTGGTTAATCGGATTTTTATATAACTGGAAATATAAAGAAAAAGGATTATTTGGTAATCTATTTGTTAGTTCTTCAGTTGCTATTACTATTATCTTAGGAGGTATAGTAGTAGGTGATCCCTTAAATATTACAGTGGTAATTTTTAGTTTAATGGTTTTTGTTTTTAATCTCGGGGAAGAGATTGCTGCTGATGCAATGGATATAGAGGGAGACAGAAAGAGAAATTCAAAATCTCTAGCTATCAAAATAGGGAGAAAAAAGGCAATAAACATTTCGTTTTCTTTATTTATGATTTTTATAATATTGAGTTTTCTACCGGTAATCTTTAATTTAATAGGTGTTAGTTATTTTATTATTATTTCATTAACCGATATAATTGTATTATTCTTGGCGATAAAACTTTTAAAAAGTCAATCTATTAAAAAAGGCCGATTGTATATACGCAGATTATACCAAAGTGCATTAGTGGGCTTAATCTTAATTATTATCAGTATGATTATTATTTAGATATATTAAAGATAACCAAGGACTATCACAGACTTTTCATTTATCTAAAGACAGAGATAATTTTAAAGAAATTATAAGAATATTATTAAATATATTTGAAAGGTGGATATTAATGTCATCGACTCCTAGAAGAAAGAGATTTAATAGACAACAAAGGTTGCAATCTGCAGAAAAATGGATCCCGACATATAATGGCAAGAATTTGGTGAGGGGATATAAAAAATGGTATGGAGTAGATTTTATTTACGCCATAAAGGAATTAGAAATGTTAAATTATGAAATTGATCCAAAATATAAAAAACAAATTCTTCAACAAGAGAAGGCAAAAAGAAAAGCGGCTGAAAAACAAAATAAAAAAGAAGATGATATTAATTATGATCAAAATGCCAATTTTTATTATATTGCTGGATATACTTCTGCTGGTTTTCCATATGGAGTCACCTGGGAAGAGTATGAAAGAGATATAAAGGGTAAAGAAGATTCTGACTATGAAGATGAAAGCAATCAAAATAACTATGATTCAACATCGGAAGTACCATTTTAAATTAATTTTTCACGATAACACTTTATTCATTATTAATTTTTGAACAATAATAGTTAACCAAATTTTTAAACTAAAGGACTTAAGAATAAGTATTTATGTTGGTTTAAGCTTGAATTTAAAAAAAATTGCATAATTTTTAAGTCTTCTAGGTACTGATTAATAAGTATTTAGAGGGCTTTTTTAACTTTTAAGAAGGGAAAAGGGTAATTTTAATTAATAATATATTATAGACCTAAAACAAAAAATTAGGGGGAGTATACATGTACCATATTGAAGAAATTAATAAACAAAATAGAGCTAAAGCTTTAGAAGTACTTAAAGAAGAATGGGGAAATACCATTTTATTAGTATCTAGAAACCAAAAACATGATATAAGAAAACTACCCGGATTTATAGCAGTAAAAGATCATAAAGTAGTTGGGATTGTAACCTATAAATATGAAAATAATGAACTTGAAATAATAACCTTAAATGCTTTTGAAGAAAATAAGGGAATAGGAACTAGTCTAATAGAAGCAGTAATTGACAAAGGTCAAAAATTAGGTTGTAATAGAGTTTGGCTAATCACAACTAATGATAATGTACATGCCATGCGATTTTATCAATTAAAAGGTTTTGATATGGTTGCCTTCCATGAAGATGCTGTTAATAAGGCAAGGGAGAAGAAACCTGAAATTCCTAAAGAAGGTCATTTTGGCATAGAAGTTGAGCATGAGATTGAGTTTGAATATAAATTATAAGCTAAATTACAATATCTTATTTAGTTTAAAAACCTTTAAGGATTGTTGTATATAAAAAATATTTATTGAAATATAAAATAAAAAGTGTTAAAAATTACTGCTATATTTAAGAATATAAATTTATTTCTGATTTTATCTAAATTCCAACTGAAAATTATTTTGGATTATTTCTGTTTAGCGGAACTAATTAATATTATATAAAGGAAGTTCAAGTTTATTTGCAGCTTCAGAAATGAAAAGTGTGGGAACAATTATCCAATCAGCTTTTACTAGTTTATATTTAATAAATAACTGTGTTTTTCGTCCCATAATAAATTCAATACCTGTACTAACAAATAAAGTTATTATCATCTATTTCGATCCTCTCTAATAAGTGGAACAAGGTCAGGTACTTAATCAAACCTATCAGTTTGGTTTCATCTATGATTTTATTTAGTAATTTTTTACGATGTTTTTTATTTTGTTTTTTCATTTCTAAGGCTTTTTCTAATAAAATAATTGTTTTTTGAGTAATACTTCTTCGATCTTCTTCTGCAAGTTCCACAATTTTATTATAGATATGCTCTGGTAAGTTACGAACTTGTAATGTAGCCATAAGACCAACTTCTTTCTGAATATATTGTACCATTAAACAAAATGCATGCAACATGCATACATTTCAAGATGCATAAAATATATAGCTAGACTTAATTTATTATTTGTAGATTCTAAAAACCTGTTAATTCAAATTGACTTCAGAACTGACAACTAATACAATATATGTTAATAATATAAATATATGGATAATAGTATAAATGGATCTATTCCATATCTAAGCTTGCAGTTGTTTTTTAATATTTTTAATCTAAATAGTATAAGATTATATTGGTATAGAAAAGTAACTAAGGCTAGAATATTGGTAAAAACTTATTTTATTGGAAAAAATTCAGACCCAGTAAGCATTTAAACTATGCACTGTAATATTGAATCAAATGGAGGAAAAATAATGAGTATAGAAAAAATATTAAAACAAAAACTAAAAGTAAAATGTAAAGATAATATTGATGATTATATTCAAATGACATCTGAATGGTTTGCATATATTATACTGTCGAAGAAAAGATACAAACTTGACCACAGTTTTGACCCTCCTTGGGATAATTCGGGAAAAGCAGTATGTACTGATAAGAAAATAGATATTTAAGATTATTCTACATTTGATGAATTCTTAGAAAATGAACTGTCAGGGCAAAGTTTTGCAACTCATGTAAGTAATCATGGGTTGGGATATTATACTTATATTAGAGATTTTGAACAAGAATCTCTGGATTGGATATTATTAAAATTAAAGCTAGTAATTAATGAACTAATAAAAGATGAAAATATATATTTAGAAAATTATTCAAAAGAAAAAAATATATCTTTTAATATTGAAAAATCAAATAATCTCGTAGAAGAAATTTTATTTGAGGATATTGTGGGAGATTATTTATATGATTTAAATTTTAAATTTATGGATAAATTAAAAGATTTAAACCCGTATTTTTTATTTAGAAGAGGAAGAAAGGTAGCAATAAAAAAAATCAAAAAAGAAAGAAAAAAAGCAGAAAAAAGACAAAAAAAGTTTGAAGAAAATAGAAAAAGTGCTGAATCTTTATGGAAGGAAATCGCAAAATTATATAAATTAAGATATGGGGAAAAGATACCGAATAAAGTAAATAAGCCAATTTATGATACAAAGATAAAGAAGTTGTTAATTGAAGTTCATAAAATTGGTATAAGTATTAAAGAAATACAAAAAATCGGGAAACACTTAAATCATAAATTTTCTAATTCGGTGTGTAGCTTAATATCAAATTTTCAATTATCTTAAAATTAATAGTAAGGTTTTATATTCACTGTAACTTTTGAATTAATTAATTATTTTCTCTTAGTCTGTCTTTTTTAAAAAAGAAATATTTGTTTTAATAAAAAGTCCTCTAAATCCGATTTATTTAATCTAAAAGAGGACTTTTTTGTTATTATTGAAGGGATAAGATATAATTTAAATAATATAATATTTAAGAGGAATAATAAACAATAATATAGGTAATATTTAATTTTATCAAAAATAAGAATAAATAAATAATATGTGTGATTTTGATAGATAGAGATTTGAAAATAATAAGGTTGTAAATTTAAAAAATACCTTAACAGGAGTTAATACAAATGAGAAACCTTAGAATAATTGCAACTGAATCATTAGGAGTAAGAAGTCTGTGTTGTACAGTAAAAACAAATAACAGAAAAGTAGTAATAGATCCTGGCATTGCTCTTGGCTATCTAAGAAAAGGTCTTTTACCACATCCTATCCAAATAGCAGCAGATGAAATTTTAAGAGATAAAATAATAAGAGAATTAAAAGAAGCAACTGACATTGTAATAAGTCATTATCACGGAGACCATATTCCTTTAGCTGAAGCTAATCCTTACCAGCTTGCTTTAGACTCTGTTTTAAAATATATTAAAGATATACCTATTTGGGCTAAAGGTTTAGAAAATGAATCTCATAAAATGCAGGAAAGAGGCTGGAATATAAGGATGAATGCCGATAAATTCAAAATTGGTGAAGGACAAACAGATAAAGAATTACATTTTGAATTTCCAGTCTTTCACGGAGAAAAAGACTCTAACTTAGGTAGGGTGATGATGACAGAAATAAATTTTAAAAACAAAAAATTCATACACGCTTCTGATATTCAGTTTTTGTATGAAAAAACAATTGATAAAACAATAAAAAGAGAACCAGATATTGTTTTAGCCAGTGGTCCTCCTTTATACCTATCACATATTGATGATAAAATGTTAAATAGAGCCAAAGAAAACATTTTAAAGTTAAGTGAAGTGGTTAGTCTTTTAATTATAGATCACCATCTTCTGCGGAATGAAGCTGGTTTGCAGTATTTAAGAGAACTTGATTTGAGTTCTTCTAATAAGATAATGTGTGCTGCCGATTTTATGGGGATAAAACCGCAGCTATTAGAAGCAAGAAGAGAAGAATTATATAATAGATTTCCTGTGCCCAAGGACTGGCATGATAGATATGAAGAAGGTAAAATAACTACTCAATATTATCTAGCAGAGGCTCGCAAAAGACTTGCTAATTTTATATATTAATAATAAAAATATTTGTTTTAATAGAGGTGTTAAAATGTTAATAGATTTAACAATAGAAGTCACACCTAAATTAAGAGAACAAGCTTTAACTAATGAAAAGAAAACAGTAGATGGTCATATTGCCACCCATTTTGATATAATGGATAAAGAGTTTCCTTTGGAGTATGTAAAAAGACAAGCTATTGTTTTTAATGTTAGTAACATTGAAGAAAACAAAATAAAAATTGAAAATATTGATCTAGATAAAATTAAAGAGAATATGTTTGTCGGATTTTATACAGGTTTTTTAAAAAAATTTGGTTATGGAACCAAACAATATTTTAATGAACATCCTCAATTGTCCAAAGATTTGATCAATCGGTTATTAGATGAGAAGATATCAATTATTGGGATTGACTTTGTAGGAATTAGAAGAAGAAAAGAACATTCTGAAATGGATCAATATTGTGCAGATCGAGGTGTCTTTATTGTTGAAAATATCTGTAATTTTGAACAAATTCTAAAAGATAAAAAATTCAAACAGTTTAAAGCCTATACCTTTCCTATTAAATATTCTGAAATGTCGGGCTTGCCCTGTCGTGTTGTAGCCGAAGTGTAATTTGCTTTATTAAATCTTAAGGAGGAAAAACAATGGAAATATATCAGGTAGATGCTTTTACAAATCAACCATATAAAGGTAATCCAGCTGCTGTCTGTATTTTAGATACACTGCAAGAAGTAAGCTGGCTGACAGATGTAGCAAGAGAGATGAGTTTACCTGAAACCGCTTTTCTTTTTAAGCAAAAGGACGGATATAACTTGCGATGGTTTACTCCGACCAGTGAGGTTGACCTCTGTGGACACGCTACTTTAGCGAGTGCCCATGTTCTCTGGGAAACAAAGAGAGTAGATAAAACCCAAGATATTAAATTTAATACTAAAAGCGGTCTTCTAGTAGCAAGAAAAAATGATCAATGGATTGAATTAGACTTTCCGATTGAAGCCCCCAAAGAAGAATTTGCACCACAAATTCTTTTAAATGCTCTGGATGTTAAACCTATATATGTAGGTAAAAATCGTTTTGATTATCTAATTGAAGTAGAGTCTGAAGAAATTGTTAAAAATTTAGATCCAGATTTTAGACTATTAAAAAAAGTTGAGTCTAGGGGTGTGATAGTAACAAGCAGATCTAGTTTTAAGAGATATGACTTTATCTCAAGATTTTTTGCTCCCTCAATTGGTATAGATGAAGACCCAGTAACTGGTTCAGCTCACTGTGCTTTAGCTCCCTACTGGCAGAATAAGTTAAATATAAATGAGTTTTTAGCTTATCAGGCTTCTGAAAGAGGGGGAAGTCTTAAGATCAGATTAGGAGATAAGAGAGTTTATCTAAGTGGACAAGCAGTCACAGTTTTAAAAGGTGATTTATATCATTAATTTAGATAATGATTTACAATTATAGGGAGAGGATAATTATTAGATATTTTAGAAGGAAATTTTGCTGATGAAAGAAAATTATATAATAGAGACTTTAAATTAATGACTAACAATGGTGGTCAGGGTTCTTGGTATACAATTGGTTATAAAATAGCAGTTGTTATTGAGAAAACAGCTAGTCGAGATCTTCTAATTAAATGTATGCAGGATCTAACCAAATTATACTTTCATTATAATCGACTGGTTGAACAATATAATAAAAAACAAAATAAAAATCTACCTAAATGGGATTATAAGATAATTGATTTTTTGCAAAATAAATTAAGAGAAAAACAATTTAGGGGGGAGTAAAATTGAAGATCAAACTAAAAGAAGCTAAAGAAAAAGATGTTGAGTTTTTAGCTAAAGTCTGTCGAGATGCAAAAGATGCCTATTCTGAGATAATGCCAGAGGCTTTTGAAAAACAGGCTAAGGAATTTGAAAAAGAAGGGCTGCCAGAAGATTATAAAATATATATTATTAAAGGTGATGACAAAAAAATAGGATTTGTGGGAGTAACTGATTTAACAGAAAAGACAGCTTACTTAGTTGGACTTTATTTACTTAATGATTATCAGCGCAAAGGTTATGGTAAACAAACTGTAGATAAATTAATAAAATTACTTAAAGAAAAAGATTATAATAAGATCTGCTTATTAGTACATAATGAAGCAGAATGGGCTATTGACTTTTATAAAAAAGAAAAATTTGTTAGTGTCACAGGGTGTGAAGATATTATAAAAGAATATTCAGGTGGCAGGATGGAAGATTATTATCTACCCTCTACTATCTTTATGGAAAAGAACTTTTAAATAACAAGAGGGGGTTATATAAATATGGTAAATAAAGCAGATAGAAGTATACTAATATTATTACCAGACAATGAAATAAAAGGTATGGAAGAATTTCGTAATCAGTATATCCAAAGTGAAGGGAAAAAAGTGCCTTTCCATATAACCTTACTGCCTGATTTCTATTTGCCCAGGCAATTAAATGATAATATAATTAACAAATTAAGTCTAATTGCAAATACTTTTCCCAAATTTGATTTTCAGGCAGTACCGATTTCTTCTTTTCCCACAAGTAAGGTGATCTATTTATCACCTGTACCGGTAGGATCAATTGAACAGTTAGTATATAAATTAAAAAGTATTTTACCTAAATATAAAGAAGATGATATTAATGATTACATCTACCATATGACAATTGCAATGGGTAATACTTGTGATAAAACGAATGATATTATACAAGATTATTTTAATAAGTTCGGCAGAGATTCTTTAAAACTTAAAGCAGGTAAATTAGCAATTTATATTAAAAGGCAAGGTAAGTGGAGTGAATATAAATCTTTTGAATTAAGTTAAGTCTGTTTTATAGGGTGGAATACTTTTTGATTAATATTAGAAAGGCAGTAATTGAGGATCAAGAGAAATTAAATGAATTTGTGATTTCAATGATTGGTGACAGTAACCCCGCAGAAGTAGCTAATAATGTTGTTAAAGATTTCTTTGTAAATGAATATATAAATACCTTTACGGTTGTAAAAGAAGGGAAAATAATCGGATTTTCTGTCTTAAAAGAAGCACCTTTTGAAGGAGCTAATAATGTTGCTGAAATTGTCTGGTTAAAAATCGATGAACCTTATCAAAAAAATGGTTGTAGAGATATTGTGGTTGATTATGTAGAAAAGTTTGCATCAGGGAAAGATATTAGAAAACTATATGTTAAAACTTCGTCTGAAAACAAACAGGCAGTTTGCTTTTGGATTAAAGAAGGTTATAAATTTGAAGCAAGGTTGTCTGATTTTAGCTTTGAAGGCCACGATGACTATTATCTAACTAAAAAGTTATAGAAGCGAGGGGTAGAGATGGCTAAAGATATAAAAGTGAAAAAAGCTGTCAATTGGTTTGAAAACAATAGAGAAAGATACAAAAAACTGGCTAATAAAGTTGAAAATATTATAAAAGAAATGCTAATAGAAAAAGATATATATTACCACAGTATAGCAAGTCGGGCCAAGAAAGTAGATAGCTTTACAAGAAAAGCCAAACGAGATAAATATACAGAACCTAGTAAAGAAATAACTGATTTAGCAGGGATTAGAATCGTTACGCTTTTTGAAAAGGATGTGCATGAGATTAGTGATCTAATAAAAAATGTCTTTATAATTGATTATGAAAATAGTGAAGATAAATCAGATCTACTTGATGCTGACAAGATGGGATATAAGTCTGTCCATTATATCGCTAATTTAACTCAAGAATTAGTCAATAATAAAGATTATAAAATATTTAAAGACCTTCAGTTTGAGATTCAAATTAGAAGTATCTTACAACATGCCTGGGCTGAAATAGAACATGACAGAAACTATAAGCTTAAAGGTAACTTGCCGAAACATTTACAGCGTAGATTTTATGCTTTATCGGGCATGTTAGAGATGGCAGATAGGGAATTTAATTTACTAGCCGAAGAAGTGGATGAGTATAAACAAAAAGTAAAGGAACTTACTAGAAATGGTGAAATTGATATTGAAATAACGGCTACTTCTTTACAAAAATATCTATTAAATGAATTTAGGGCAGAAGTTAATAAAGGTATTATAGAACCCACTTTTAAGAACAAATCGCAAGAAATAACCAATGAATTATCAAATTATGGAATTTGGGATTTAGTAAATCTTGATTCAATAGTTCCTAATGATATTCATGCGGTAATCACTGATAAGCTTTCGGAAAGAGAGAGTTTAAATTTTAATTATCTCTTAAAATTGATTATGACTGTCAATGATTACCATAAGTATTTTGAAAAAGTATGGAATAATAAATCTGATTTTATAAACCAGGTAACTATTAAAATCATTAAAGAATATAATATTCCTATTGAAAAGTTAGCTAAAGAGTATAATATTAGTATCTAGTTTATCAGCCAAATACAGAATCTTATCTAGTCGGTAACTTCAATGATGTATCCTATAAAAGCTAGGGTATAAGATTTATAATTCAAGTTATAAAAA
>Ga0102938_10004569_pt1 | contig 10158 bp, 6 predicted proteins | sample SalPonR2_B_D2_MG_FD_84516 | JGI IMG/M metagenome (GOLD analysis project Ga0102938, IMG submission 84516) | Salt pond soil microbial communities from South San Francisco under conditions of wetland restoration - Salt Pond MetaG R2_B_D2_MG | ecosystem: Environmental > Aquatic > Marine > Intertidal...
CGAAACGCGGCAACTTGGCCGGTCTTCGATTGACATCGAATTGATGCGAACGGAACTTACATCGGCCGAGGATATTTTGCAGCGGATTGGCGCCGAGATTGAGCGGACATCGATTGAGATGAGCCCGAAATCACGAATCGATGTGATCAGCCCCGCCGAAACGGCAACACCACCTGAACCCAAAAAACGCATTGCGGTCGCGGGTGCTTTAGGTATGGTCGGGCTCTGTTTGCCGTTTGCAATTGGAATTTTCTGGGACCTGCAACGCAAAAACGTCAACGATGCAGAATCAGCAAGTACTGCGCTGGCAGTGTCCACGTTGGGAACCATTCCCAAGATCACCGGCGGTCCGATGAAGTTGCGGCAGCGAATGGAGGGTGACCGCGTCGATCAGCAACAGGCCTTACTGGCCGATTCGCTCGATGCCGTGGCCGGCATGATCCTGCACGACGCAGGCCGCAGCGGGCGGCAAGTCTTCATGACCACCAGTGCGTTAGCTGGGGAAGGGAAATCCACGGTTGCCTGCTTATTGGCGGAAAGTTTGGCTCGCTCCGGAAAGTCGGTCGCGCTGGTTGACTTTGACTTCCGGCGACCGAGTATCGATCGGTATTTAGATCTTGATCCCGCCCCGGGCGTTGCGGAGGTACTGCACGATAAGGTGCAGCTTGATGAGGCGCTGCAACAGGTGGAGTCACCACGGATGAGCGTCCTGACGGCTGGCCTGGAAACCGCCAGCTTGTACGAACGCTCAAGCAGCACTGCGCTGAGCGATTTGTTCGAACGCTTGCGTCAGCGTTTCGACCTGGTGATCGTCGACGCCTGTCCGGTGTTGCCGGTGGTCGATGCTCGGATCATTGGGACGTACTGCGACAGTGCCCTGTTGACTTTAGTCCGCGATACTTCCCGCATTCCGGCCGCAAGCCAAGCGTGCGAGATGCTTCGCGCCTACGGGATCCCCGTGCTTGGAACAATCGTGATTGGCGCCCGCTCGAGCTTTTACTCCAGCGCTTACGGCTACGAACGTCTCGGCGTAAATAAACGGCTGGCTCCCAAGTAACCGTGCACGGCTCCCTTGCCGTCTATCCATTTTTGATTCAACGCAACCATTGAAGTAAACCATGACTTTCGCACGTGCCACAACATTGGCAAGCGTTTTGCTTATCACTTTTCTCACCACCGAATGGGTGCGATCGGGTTACGATGTGGAGATGCGTCCGCCCGAAATACCACTCTCGGCGCTCCCGATGCAAATGGGTGACTGGCAGGGGAGTGCTGTGGATATCGACGACGAAACGGTTCGAGTTGTCAATGCACATTCCTTCGCAAATCGCTTGTATACCGATTCGCTCGGTCAAACAATATCGTTGCATGCGGCGGCCTTCATCGATCCTGAATTTCGTGGTGCGGCGCCCCATCATCCCCAGGTCTGTTATCCGGCAGCCGGATGGGAAATTGTGGAGCGGAAGCAGGTGGTGATCGAGACCGCGCAGGGTGCGGTTCCACTGGAATGCATTCTCTTTCAGCGGGAGAGCCAGCAGTTGGTGACCGCACATTGGTATGAGAGCGGACCGACACGATTCAGCGACGCCGGCGGTGCTCCGTTAGCGAGAGGATGGGGCCGTGGAAGTTCTCCCTGCATCGAAAAATTCTTGCTTCAGATCGACGTGCCGACAATCCAGACGGCTCGTCCGGTGCTGGATCGTTTCATTCCGCTGCTGGTCTCCTCGCTGAGTGCCACTGACTGAGATAATTACGATGAAGCTCAACTTTCGTTTCTTGATACCGCTGTTGGTAGTCAGCATGCTTGCCGGAGTTGGTGTTTTTTGTTTGCACCGATTTCAGGTTTCCCGCACCTCCAATGCCGTGGTCAGCATGGCGCGCCAGGCCAAGGAAGCTGGTCAACTATCTGAAGCGCGGACGCGATATCAACGCTATTTGGGACTGATGCCGGAGGACGCGGCAGCAAGATCCGAATTGGGTGAAATACTGGCGCTCGGCCGCGCTTGGAAGGCCGCCTTTTTTCAGTTGGAACAGGCGTTGCGAATCGATCCGGAGTTGACCGAGGCTCGCGAGAATCTGGTCCGAGTGTCCCTGACGATGCAGCGGCACCAGGACGCAGTGACGCACTTGACCGAACACTTGATCCCCAGTGATCCTGACAATGCCGAATACCGCTGGCTGTTGGGACAATGTTATTTCTCGCTTGGTCGATACAGCGAAGCGCGCGGCGAATTTGAACGGGCGGTGCAGAGTGCGCCAGAGGATCCAAGTTATGCCTCCGCTCTGGCGGGCCTGCTGAGTGAACAATTAGAGGATCCGGCAGCTGCACGTGAAGTTTTCAGTCAGCTTGTTAAGCACGCGCCGCAGGATTCGCAGGCTTACATCCAGCGAGGCCGTTGGCTGTTGTTCCGCAGCGGCCGACTGGCGAACGACCAACAAGATCGAAAACAGTCGCTGAGGGAAGCAGCCTGGGCCGATGCGCAGCAAGCGGTCGAGCTTGATCCGACGGGAACTGACGCAGTCATTTTTGCGGTCGAAGTTGCCTTGCAAATGGAGCGAGGCGCGGAACTAAAGGAGCTTGTTGCGATGGCGATCCAGGCCAATCCACAGCAGGCGGATTTATATCGCGTCGCTGCGCAAATCGAGATCCAAGCGGGAAACGAACAGCAGGCGCGAAAAGTCTTGCAGGTGGGATTGACGAAAAACACCGGTAGCAGCGAATTGATGTGGCTGCTGGCTCAACTGGAGAGCAATGCGGAGCGTTGGGATGCCGTGGAGCGCCTGATCGAGCAGCTGAAAGCGGTTCAGTATCCGGAAGCTTCGGTCAGGTTTCTGCAGGCCCAGATGCTGGCCGCTCATGGGCAGTGGCGGCAAACCATCGAGTTGCTCGACAAGTCGCGGGCATTTCTAAGCCGCGACAAGGATTTGTTGCAACGCACCGACTTCATACTCGCTGAGTGTTACCGACGTCTGGGTAAGCCGGACCAGCAAATCAGCGCACTGCGTCGGGCGGTCGACGCCAATCCTCTATGGCAGCGAGGCCGCGAACGACTCGCTGCGGCGCTTTTGGGTTCGGGCAAACTTCAGGAATCGCTTGTCGAATATCGCACCGTCGTCAGCCAGCCTGACCCGTCGCTCTCGGCCGTCCTCGCCCTGGCTCGCTTGACCTTGCTGGACAGTCTGGCCAACGCGACCGAAAACCAGGTCGATTGGCAGTCGCTGGAATCCATCCTTGGGATCCTAGAGAAGTATCCCGAAGCGGAGGTCGAAGTGGCGGTGCTGCGCGCCGAAGTGGCGTTCGCTAAGGGAGCGGAGCAGGAGGCGATCGAGGTACTGGAGCAACAGCGAGAAGCAACGCCTGCTAGCCTGCCACTGCACAGGGCGTTGATCGCCTTGCACCTTCGAGGCGATCGATGGGATGAGGCCAGCGAGGTACTCAAAGCGGCTGAACAGACACTTCCCGACTCTCCGGAACTTCGTTTGGAACGCGCGCGGTTCCTGCTTCGCCGTCGTGGGCAGGAGGTGCCGCTGGACCAATTGGATGCCTTCGCCAAGCCCGATCGGAGTTGGAGCGAAGAACAAAGGGTGGCGCTGGCAAATGGATTTGCAAGTCTATTCATGGCACTGGAGCAGCTCGAACGCTGCGAGCAGCAAGCCCAGATCGTTGCCAATTCCGAAATCGGGCAAACCGACTTGACGATTCGCTTGCTGATTTTTGACTTGGCCTTTCGCACCCGTGACATCGAATCGATGCTGCGGTCGCTCGACCATGTCAAGCAGATTGAAGGGGTCGGGCCGTTGTGGCGGGTGGGAGAAGCGGTTCGTTTAAGCGTACAGGCCGAAAAGTTGCCGGAGGAAGAGTCAAGCAAGCGGGAAGAGTTCAATCGCCGTGCACTGGAACAACTAAGCGAAGCGGCGTTGGAACGCCCGAAGTGGTCCCGCATCCCACGACTTCGCGGTGAAATTTATGATCGTCAAGAGCAGCCCAAGCTGGCCATCGAGCAGTACTTAAATGCCATCGAGCTGGGAGAGCAGGATCCCGAGTTGATTGCTCAGACCGTTGCTCGCTTGGCCGCTCTAGGGCGATTTTCGGAAGCGGATCAAGTTGTGCGAAAATTGCAACGACAGCAAACGCCGTTTACTTCCAACTTGACCAAATTGGCCTCCCAGGTCTCGCTGCAAATGGAGAATTTCGATCGGGCACTCGAACTGGCTCGTGATTGGGCTGAGGAATCCAAGCAGCAAGAGGACCGGATCTGGCTGGCTCAGGTTTACGGTATCTCCGGTGATTTGGAGCAAGCCGAAAAAGAGTTTCGCCAGGCGATCGAGATCGATCCGACAGCGGCGGAGGCTTGGGTCCCGCTGGTTCAGATGCAAGCTCGAATGGGCAAGATCGATCGTGCCAAAGAGACACTGGCCCAGGCAACCGCAGCGGTCGATGTTTCCGAATCCGCCGATGCACTTGCCCAAGCCTACGAAGCGGTTGGCGAAACGGACCTAGCGTTGAAGTATTGCAACATCGCGCGTCAATCACGTCCGGAGGATTCCGGAGTGATGCGGCGGCTAGCTGCACTCTACCTGAGAAGCGGACAAACAGCCGGGGCGAAGCCGCTGCTGGAACAGTTGGTGTCCACGGAAGGTCCAGCCGAGACAGCCGACCGGACCTGGGCACGGCGTAATCTAGCGATTTACTTTGCCTTGGAACGTGATGGAGGAGGACTCGAACAAGTCAAGGAATTACTTGCGGCGAATGAAGCTGAAATCGGACGTACGGATAATGACCGTCGCACCCTAGCGATCGCCTATGCCGCTCAGAAGGATGCGACGGCCACTTTGCAAGCCATCTTGATCTTGGAAGACCTGGTGGAAAAGCAGTTTTCACTTCAAGACCAGTTTCTGCTCGCCGAACTGTTCGCCAGGCAAGACGATTGGACTCGTTACAGCCGTGCAATGCGGATTCTCCTGAGCCAGGGAGGGGCGGAAAACCCAATGTACGTGCGCAAATACGCCCGCGCTCTGCTTGAGCATGGCGAAATCGAGGAGGCGAGGCTGTGGACGAACCGGCTGAAGCAGGTGGCGGCCGAACAGGTCGAATCGGATTCACTCGAGGCCCAGTTGCTGTTCCAATCGAATGACTATCAAGCGCTGCTCCAGCTTCTGAAGTCACGAGCGGAAAGGACCGACGGACTCAGGTGGGCCGCCGCCACGGCAAGCTATTATGGAGCGCAACTCCAGCGATCCGGTTCAGCCGATCTGGGCGGCGAGTTCTTGGGCCAAGCACAACTTTGGTTGACGCGTTACGTCGAATCCAATCCCGCCGATGGCCTTGTGTTGGCTCAGTTTCATGCGCGGCACGGTCAAATTCAGCAGTGTGTTGAGCAAATCAACCAGCAAGAGGCGACACCCGAGCAACTGGCAGCGATTGCCGATACCGCCATCGAAAGCCGCAACTTGAGTGAACCAAAAGCGAAACTGCTGTTGACCGTTTTGCAACCGGCTCTGGAAGCAAGTCCGCAGAATATTCGTTTGGCCCTAGCCGTGGGAGATGTGCAAGGCTGGGTCGGCGATTGGCGATCCGCGATGACCAGTTACCAATTAGTTTTGCAGCGTGAACCAAAGAACCTGCTAGCGCTCAATAACATGGCTTTTGTGCTCGCGCTGACGGGGCAGGAATTAAACGAAGCTGAAAAGGCGATCACCCAAGCGCTTCAACAAGCCGGGGTGATGGACGCGCTGCTCGACACACGCGGCAGCGTTCGGCTGGCAATGGGTCATCCTGCCGAAGCCGAAGGCGATTTCCGTGCTGCCCTCGGCTCGGCGGCAAGCCCCTCCCGAATGATCCACCTGGCGCAAGCCTTGGCTGCACAAGGAAAGCTGGGAGAAGCCCGGGCATTCTACGAGCAAGCCATGGCCGCCGGTTTGTCCGCCGGTGACATGCATCCGCTGGAACGTCCTCAGTTCAATCGAATTGCCCAGCAATTTGGAACTGCATCGAATTGAAGGTATGGGTGCGAGTAAAGGCTCATAGGGTATTCTACGATCGATTTCTATCCCCTGGCGTGGGGTGCTCGAGAGTAGCGAAACCGATAGCCATCGGCGACTGCGTGGCATCTTCATGTTCGATAAGTAGAAAAGGGCGAGTGCTCAAGCGAGCACCATGGGTGTGATGCGAACGTACGACCAATGTCTGGCAGGTCCGTTCGGCTTCATCCGCCGTTAGCTGACCAGGTCCGAACCGCTAACACCACTCGCGTCGATAGCTCTCCGCTAGTTGTCGTCCTCGCCCGGTCAAGCTAAACAAAGCCATCGAGGTAAGCCACGTGACAAGCCGGAATTCTCCGTAAGTTAACCGAGACAGACGATTGGCGTCTTGTTCATTAGGGTGCGGAAGCACCCTGTTCAGCGACTCTCTGGCATTGAACTCGATTGCCACCCGCTTTTTTGGCCACGTACATAGCTTGGTCCGCTCTCGCGACTGCAGCGTTTACCGAATCACGAACGGAAACGTGGGTCATCCCAATGCTGATGGTCATGCCAAGTTCATGCTCGTCAAATTTTAGCTTCGCACGTTCGATTCTCGAACGAACGGAATCGAACGCGTCATAAGCTTCGTCTTCGTTTCGTCTCTCCGCGATCAGCCCAAACTCATCTCCACCGATGCGAAATGCGGACACGCTGTGGGAATTGCGTAGCAGCGTTCCGAGCAGGTTCAGGACGGCATCGCCAGCGGAGTGACCATAGACATCGTTGATGGATTTCAACCGATCTAAGTCCGCAACGGCAAGATATTGGCTGCCATCGCAACGCAGTCCCGCTAGTCTTTCCTCCCAAGCACGTCGATTCGGCAACTTTGTGATGGTGTCGATTCTCGCTTCTCGTCGGGTATGAGCCCATTGGCTCATCAGTTCGGCGACTTGGCTTTCGCAGTCAGCCACCTTCGTGCGCAGACTCTCATTCTCCTCTTGCATCGCATGAATGATCCCAATTAAAGCCTGGCAGGTTCGGTCGGAGTCGGCCAGCAACAAATCCGTCACCCGATCAAGCTCTTCCGTCTTCGCCGCGTACTCATCGAATCGGCGGCGTTCACTGCGCCAAAGGCCAAAATGCCTTTCGTCGAATCTGCCGAGTTCGCTGTTTTGCTGCTGCAGTGACTGCCGCGTCTGTTCGTTGCAGTCACGTAAACGCAACAAATCTCGCGAGCGTTTCAGTTCGGATTTGGCATCAAGCAGGTCGCCCGCCATCGACAGGCCCCGGCCGTGCAAGGCCAGAGTGTCGCCGATTTTTGAGAAAAGATCAGCGATGCGTTGGGTATCCTCGGTGTTTGAGCGAGGCAACGATCGTTTGTCCGGTCTGCGTTTTTCCACAACGAAAAAAACAGTCGAGCCAGTTAACACCAGAACGACAAATAGTCCTGTAAATAGAAGCTCGGCAGAAAGAGTCATCAGCAGACTTTCAGAGCACGGGGTCAGGTAAAATAACGAAAGGATGGAACGCTTGATCGTCCTATTGTGTCAACGCACCGCCTATCTGTTGTTCCGCCGATACAGCAGACAGGCTGGAAGCCAGCAGCGGATTGGAGCATTAGGTGAGAAAGCTCAATGAGGACTCCTTTCCGCGCCTGCGCTCAATCGCCCCCCAAAGGTAGGGCGTGTGTTTCTGGAAACAAACGCTGAAAGGGCAAAGTTCGACGACTTGCCGACGGCTTTCTCATTTTAATCGGTACAGCTGATTTATTTGGATCAGTAGTCGCAATGAAAGCGGTTGGCACCTAATGCACTCGAGGCGGCTGAAGCACGGATTGTTCAGCGTCAGACAGTGGTTTTTGGGGCCGCTCCGGCTTCTTAAACGCGGCTGAGGACGGCTCGTAGCGCCGGACGAGTTCTGCTCCAGCCAGATAACACTGGGGGGTGAACCGCCGCGTTTGAACAACACGAACGTCGAGCCATAATGTGGGCAACACGACGCGGACGACTTCCTCGGGATACATCTGTTTGGCGGTGAGGAAACCGATCCCTTTGCAGGAGAATTCGCGGGTGTAGATGCCGATCGGTTCGTGAGATCGCTTCAAAAACGGCAACGGTTCGAGGAACCATAGCGCACCTCGGACGCGCACTCGCATCCGCTGGTGACGACGACGCTCGTCTTCCGGCAGCGTACTAAGCGCGCCGCGCTCAACAAAAAAATCGCTCCACTGCGCTGGGAGCTCAATCTCCCAAACAAGGGATTCGATCAGCTCGCCAAATTGGGCTTCGTAATCATAGTCCAACATTTTAGTATCTCCGGATTAAACGCGGTCCCACAATCCCGCTGCTGAATCTCTAATGCTTTATTCAAGGGCATTGGTATCCGATACGGTCGGTGGCTCGTCAGCGCCTCATAGACATCGACCACCGCGCAAATCTTTGCCCACAGATGGATCTCATTCTCGGTGACGCCGGCCGGGTACCCTCGGCCGTCGGGTCGCTCATGATGCTGGTAGACCATCATCAGTTGCCCCTCACTCAAATCCACGCGATGGACCAGCCGGCGAAAGCCGAGAATGGGATGCATCTGAATCTGCCGGTATTCGTTGTCGTCAAGCTTTCCCGGCTTGGAAAGGATCTTGTCGTCGATCCCAAGTTTGCCGAGATCGTGTAGAAAACCGCCGACAGCGATCTGTGCAACATCCGTGGAGGAAAGCCCTAGTTTGGAAGCGAGAATCGCCGCGTAGAACGCGACATTAGCCGAATGCGTGAAGGTGGCGTAATCGTGATGAAGCACCTGGAACAGGTCGTTTGCGACAAACTCGTCGTGGGTGACGATTTCGGCCGCCACTACGCCGAGTTCGGTTGCGGTGGTCACCGTTTCATTGGTGTCGTCGCGAGCGAAGGCGGACTCGAGTACACCGCGGACCACCTCGTTCATTGCGTACACGCGGGTTTTGAAAGCCGCGTTTAGCTGGTCGCCTTGAGCTACCTGTCGCAGATAAACCTGGAATGTCTCCCGCGATTCTTTCGTAATGAAAACCTGCCTACATCCGCGATCTTGCAACCGCGTCAGATCGGCGTCGCTGAGCGGGTAGTCCTTCCCGCGATACAGCGTGTACCGATGAGAATCCGTTGCCTTTAAGTACAGCTCCAGCCCCAAGCACGTTTCCGGAACGAGCGTGGAGATGCTGATCGGCAGATAGTCGAGTTCCATCATAGATCCGCTCGTTGGAGACCTGCTCCTCAGTCCGGGAGTCCGATTGTTGTTGGACGGGAAAACGATTCGCCGCTCAGCATTCGTTAGGAGGACACACTCCTCTCTTCGGTGAAAATGAACCCCTCACTGCAGGGGATTTCGGAGAAGTTCTTCCGCCAAACGCATTCGTCGAATCAACCACCAACAAGCGCCGACAAAAGCGAGGAACGGGCGTTCATGCCAACATTTGCGATATTCAGCCCTCGCGGTTCAGCAATGATGTTGGGACGTTGGAATTTGTTCAGTCGTCGACGATCGATGGAAGCAGCGTGCGTTTTTGAACATCGACGACCAGCACACTCGTCAGTGCATGGCAATTAGAAACGGCCGCAGCATGAAGAGCGACGTCGCCATGAGGCACGCTTGCCGAGCTGTTCGCAATACCTGAGGTTCCTAACCGGAACGTGGAACCTATTGTTCGACATCGTTGGGGGAACAGGGCGTTTCCTCCAAGCCGATGGCTCAATGATTGGCACGGCGATTAATCCGCCCTTCGATGCAATGTCCCCAGTCTGGCCATTTGACTGGGAGATCGAAGGCACAATTCACCTCAACAAGAAAAAGTAGAAGAAACCAATCGCGCTCGCGAAATCTTCGCAAGCCATAGCGAAATGACTCGTGGAACGTTTGGAAGATCGGAAGCCGCTTGCCGCGGAAGGCCAAATGATGCGAGGCAGTCAAGACTGTTTCGCGCCTCGCATTGATTTTTAGTCTTGTCCTCAAGGTGTTAAGGAACACAGAAAGCATTAACCAGATGCATTTAGGTAGAATTCTGTTTCTCTCCGTTGGGCTCCTGGTCATCACCACTGGACGATTAAGGGCGGGAGTTATTATTGCCCCCGACCTTCCTCACCAAAGCTTTAACGCTCTTCCGTTTACTGGCGAATCGCGGTACCAGCAGGTCTTTGATGCTTCGATTTTCTCAACTCCAGTTAC
>Ga0102938_10004573_pt1 | contig 10151 bp, 9 predicted proteins | sample SalPonR2_B_D2_MG_FD_84516 | JGI IMG/M metagenome (GOLD analysis project Ga0102938, IMG submission 84516) | Salt pond soil microbial communities from South San Francisco under conditions of wetland restoration - Salt Pond MetaG R2_B_D2_MG | ecosystem: Environmental > Aquatic > Marine > Intertidal...
GAGCGGCTGGTGGCAAAGGCCTTCAACCAGCGCCGCAAGATGCTGCGCTCCGCCCTCAAGGGCCTCGCCCCCGATCTCGAAGATCGGCTGATCGCTGCCGGCATCCAGCCCACCGACCGCGCCGAGACCGTGGGGCTTGAGCAGTTCTGCGCACTTGCCCGCAGCCTGCAACCTTAAATCTTTTCCTCTTCAATCCGGGACATCAGCGAAGGGCACAAGGCCTGAATCCGTCATTGCGGGTCGTGAAAGGCTGTGCTGCAGCGCTTCATGACACGCCTTGGCCCAAACAGCAAAACAGGGGCCGAAGCCCCCGTTTCATCGTTCCATAAATACTCGATATCGTGCCGCCAGCTTATTCAGCGGCCTCGGTGGCGTCCGATCCATCCTGCCTGCCACTGCCGGCCTGGCCCTCTTGATCGGCGGTCTCGGGCTGAACTTTCTTGACGCGGGGCTTGCGTGGCCGTTTCGGCTTTTCAGCTTCCTGGCTTTCCGGTGTCTCCACAAGGCTGCTTTCATCGGCGTCCTGTGTCGGCGCCAGATCGGGCTGCGGCGCGTTGGACATATCGGGGCTGTCCTGCGTCTCGTGGTCGGGGCGTCTTGGGCGCTGGTCGGGACGATCTGGGCGCGCCTCGGGGCGATCCGGGCGCTCGCGATCGCGCTCGGCCTGCCGGTCGCGGTTTTCACGTTCCTGCTGCTCGCGGCGGGCATCCTGATCCTTCTGGGCGGCGCCCAGCATTCTCAGGTAATGTTCCGCATGCTGCTGAAAGTTTTCAGCAGCGACACGGTCATTGCCCAGTTGGGCATCCCGCGCAAGCTGGTTGTACTTGTCTATGATCTGTTGCGGGGTGCCGCGCACCTTGCCCTCCGGGCCCGAACTTTCGAAGACCCGATTGACGATGTTCCCCATCGAGCGGTTACGGCCAGTTTTGTTCCGCGAACGTGACTTGGATGATCTCATTGTATTAGCTGTTCAGCCCTGTGCTCAAAGTGTCGCTCGACCCGATTGGCGCCCTGTGCGCCATTATATCCACCCGGATCCGACATGTATTGGCTTGGATCAAGCGCAACGCCAATTAAAGCGTCTGTTACAGCTTGACTAACCACCACTAAACACGGCGTGGCCCACGTTACAAGTGCATTCCGGAAAATTATCGACAATTAGGCGAATTTTGTCGTGTTTTCAGGGATCAACCGGGCCAAACAGCCTGAACCACACGGTCTCGCCCATCAAGATCCGGCAGAACAGAAACCCCGGCGAATCCCTCCAATCTCATCAGATCAGCCACGACCGCCCCCTGCTGCCAACCGATTTCCACCATCAGCCACCCACCAGGCTCAAGATAATCCCCCGCGCCCGCCGCGATGATCCGGTACGCGGTCAGCCCATCGGCCTCGTCGGTCAGGGCCATGCGCGGCTCATGGTGCAACTCGCGCTCCAGACCGGACATCTCGTCCGCCGCGATATAGGGCGGGTTCGACACGATCATGTCGAAGGGTCCGCTTACAGCCTCGAACCAGTCCGACACGATAAATTCGCATCTTGGTGTCAGGCCCAGTTTTGCTGCGTTGGCACGCGCCACCTGCACCGCGTCCACAGATAGATCGCACCCCAGCCCCGTGGCCTCGGGCCGGTTCGCCAGCAGGCTCAGCAAGATGCAGCCCGACCCTGTGCCCAAATCCAGAACGCGGCGGAAGGGCACGCCAAGCGCAGAATTTACAAGGGTTTCCGTCTCGGGCCTGGGATCCAGAACCCGCGCATCAACCGCAAAGCGCTGCCCGTAAAACTCTCTGTATCCAAGAAGATGCGCCATCGGCTCGCCCGCCACACGGCGCTGCCCCAGGGCCAAAGCCGCCTCGAGATCGGCCGCCGCCAAGGCCTCGGGTGCCATCAGCGTCATCCGGCCAGGCGCCACATCCAGCACATGCGCAAGGACAAGACGCGCTTCGCGGGCGGGATCGTCCACCCTGCCCTGCGCCAGAACTTGCGTCAGTCGTCTCAGCCCGTCCTGAACCGATCCGCTCACCCGCCCATCTCCGCCAGCAGCGTGGCTTGGGCATCGGCGCGCAGCGCGTCGATCACCTCATCCAGATCGCCCTGCATCACCTGATCCAGCTTATACAGCGTCAGGTTGATCCGATGATCGGTCATCCGCCCTTGCGGGAAATTATATGTCCGGATCCGCTCGGATCTGTCGCCTGTGCCCACCTGCGCCGCCCGGCTGGCCGAGCGTTCGTCGGCCGCGCGCTGGCGTTCCATGTCGAAAAGCCGGGTCTTGAGAACCTGCATCGCGATCTCACGGTTGCGGTGTTGTGACTTTTCCGAACTGGTGACCACGATTCCGGTCGGCAAATGCGTGATCCGCACCGCCGAGTCCGTGGTATTGACATGCTGACCGCCCGCGCCGGAACTGCGCATCGTGTCGATCCGCAGATCGCCTGCATCGATCTGAACGTCCACGTCCTCGGCCTCGGGCAGCACCGCGACGGTCGCGGCGCTGGTGTGGATGCGCCCGCCGCTTTCGGTTTCCGGCACCCGCTGCACCCTGTGTACACCGGATTCAAACTTCAATCGCGCAAAGACGTGATCGCCCGCGACCCGCGCGACCACCTCCTTGATCCCCCCCAACTCTGTCTCGTTGTGTTCGATGATCTCGAAGGTCCAGCCCTTGGCCTCGGCATAACGCTGATACATCCGCAGCAGATCGCCTGCGAACAGCGCCGCCTCCTCGCCGCCGGTACCGGGCCGGATTTCAAGGATCGCCGGGCGCGCATCCGCCTTGTCCTTGGGCAGAAGCGCCAGTTGCAGCCGCTCTTCAAGCGCGGGTTTGCGCGTCCGAAGCACGGCCAGTTCCTCGTCGGCCAAGTCGCGCATCTCGGGGTCGGCCAGCATCACGTTCGCGGCCTCGATATCATCCAGAACCTGCCGGTAGGCGCGGATTTCCTCGACCACCGGGCGCAGCTCGGCATATTCGCGGCCCAGCTTGGCGATATCCCCGCCGCCCGCAGACATTTGAGCCTCGAGATACTCGAAACGCTGCAGGATTTCGTTCAATCTGTCAAAGGGTACCATGGTCATCGCATCTGCCCCGTTCGCAGGGTTTGGTCAAGACGAAAGCCTGTGCTATCCTTTGCACCATGAGGCTGCTGATCGCTTTGTTCCTTATCGCCCCTCCCGCCCTTGCCGACCAGACGCTCGTTGGCAAGACGGTTGACTGTTACTGCACCGACAGCAACGGCAAACGTGTGGAAATGGGCGAAATGATCTGCCTGCATGTGGGCGGGCGCAGCTTCATGGCGCAATGCCAGATGTCGCTCAACAACCCGATGTGGCGCGAAATATCCCAGGGCTGCCTGTCGTCATCCCTGCGTGAACGCCTGCAGCCAGCCATCGATGCGCGCAGCGTTCACCCCAAGATCTGATTTCCCAAAGCGCAGCCGGCCATGGATTTCAAGTTGCGGTCCTGCCTGCTGCACGGTCGTGTAATCGGGAAAGCCGAAAACGCGCGACCTGCTCACATATGTGACCATGCCGTCTTCGGGTGCGCCGGCAACAACCTCCGTACGTGGCGAATTCAGGATGATCTCATGCAGCCGGTCCAGCCCGTTTTCACCGGCGCCGATAACGCGCATGGCGCCACCGTCATAATCGCGATTGGTGACCCCCTCTGGCATCTGATGCCAGCGTGCCGCATCGGTGGGCGCAAGCCTGACATAAACACTGATCGCGGCCAGCAGAACCAAAACGACGCCGAAAGCCGTCAAACCCCATTTCATCGCCACGACCTTTCCGTCATCCACAACCCTTCCCTGATGGTAGGAAGGCCCATCCCCGTTGACAAGCCACCCTCGCAGAAGTCCCGTCCCCTTGACGGGCCGCCATCGGCTTGAGGCAAACAACCGCTCAGGGCGTCCGATCTATCGAAAGTATCACCCTGCACCCTTAGATATTCTCACATGGCGCAGCTTTTGCCGTTGGCAATGACATGGTGCAATGAGCGGGCAACACAGCCCGCATCGGCGCGCGCAACAATGCTGTGGTGAAAATAGAATGTCCAAAATTCAACCAAAACCTGACGCTTGGGTGCCCCAAGATGCGCTTTCCGTCATCGAATTGCTGTCGAACCCTGTCATGATCGCAGATAGCGACATGGTTATCCGCTATGTCAACAGCGCAGCGATCGAGATGTTCCAGCTGATCGAAGCGGATATCCGCAAAGACCTGCCCAATTTCCGCGCCAACGATGTGGTCGGCCAGTCGATCGACGTTTTCCACAAGAACCCGGCGCATCAGCGCGGGATCATGGAGGGCATTACAGGTCGGCATGATGGCGCCTTTACCGTTGGCGGCAAGAGCCTTGCATTCCGCGCCACCCCGCAAATGAACCAGTCCAAGACCACAACCGCCATCATCGTCGAATGGCAGGACCTGACCATCACGAAAGAACAAAGCACGCAGCTTGGCAAACTGGTTGACGGGCTCAAGCACATGTCAACCGCACATGTCCAAGGCTATATCAGCCAGCGCATCCCGTCGGACGATCTGATTGGCGATTTCGCGGATGTCGCAGACCTGGTCAACGCAATGGTTGAAGGCCATATTTCGCGCAAGCGGCTGCTGGTGTCCTGCCTCAAGTCGCTCGCCGAGGGTGATTTCGACTTCGTTATGGAAAAACTCCCGAACGAGCAGGCATTCCTGAACGATGCGGTCGAATCCGCCCGCGACGCCTTCCGCACGGTAACCGGCGAAATCGAACAGCTGGCGCTGTCCATCGCAAACGGCCAGTTGGACCGCCACATTGACGCCAGCAAGTTCCAAGGCAGCTACCGCAGCATCATCGAAGCCATGGCAACCGCCTATAGCGGGCTGAATGGCACGTTGTCTGATATCACCTCACAGGTCAGCCAGATCGTCAGCGCAACCAACGAGGTCAACGCCTCTGCGCGCAACCTGTCGGCCACCTCGCAGGTCCAGTCCAGCGCGGTCGAGGAAATCTCGTCTTCGGTCGAAGAAACCGACGCTGTGGTGCGGGCCAATGCCGATGCAAGCCAAAGCATGCTCAAGGTCGTGCAGTCCGCCGATGAAATCGGCACACGGGGTCTGAAGACGATCGACGACATGGCCGAGGCGATGCAATCGATCCGCAATTCCTCGGGTGAAATTGCCAAGATCATCAAGGTGATCGACGAAATCGCGTTCCAGACTAACCTGCTGTCGCTCAATGCGGCTGTCGAGGCGGCACGCGCTGGCGAACACGGGCGCGGCTTTGCCGTGGTGGCGCAGGAAGTGCGCAACCTTGCACAGCGCTCCGCCAAGGCCGCCCGCGAAACCGCCGATCTGATCGAAGCGGCCACCGCCAATGTGGAACGCGGCGTCAAAGGCTCCGAGGCGTCCGAAGGCGCCTTCAAGAGCATCAGCGCCGAGGTCAAGAAAATCGAGGAAACCGCCCACCAGATCGCCCTGAGCAGCCGTGAACAGGCCGAAGGCATCGCGCAGATTTCGCAGGCCGTGGGCGAACTGTCCAAGACCGGCATGGAAGTCTCTGCCCAGTCCGAGGAATTGGCCACCGCCGCCTCGCAGATGGAATCGGCAACTGACGGTGTTCGCAACCGCCTGAGCCGCTTCAGCCTGCATGATCGGCCGGACAATTCCGATGGTGCGGCTGACTTGATGGCAGGGCTCAGCGCCCAGGACCGTCAGCGCCTGATGGAGATGATGCAGATGTCGTCGCCAACGCTTCAGGCCGGCAAACCTGCCCGCAATGCCATGAATGGCAACGGGCGATCGAATGGGGCGGATCACGATCCGCGCGGATACGAACGGTTCTGACGATCCGATCCCAAGACACGCTGCTCGGGGCCACCACAGACCCTGGCAGCGTGTCTCTTTTTGCAAATCCCGGCTGTCGCGCTGATCGGTCCTGCCCCCCTTGCTTCAGGCCAGTATGCGCCGCCAAACATGGCACAGGGCTTGCAAATAAACGGGCATGACCCGCTTTGCCCTCTCCCGACGCTCGTTTTTGATCTCGTCCCTCGCCTGTGTTGGCCCCGGCGCGGCCTACGGGTTCATCGCGCCCTCGGACAGCAAATCGCTGCTTGGCGCATCGCGCGCCCCGTTGATCGACCTCGACAGAACCGCCCGCGACCTGCGCCGCCCACCCGCGCCGCCCCAAGACATCCCCCAGACCCAGCCGACACCGGACACTCCGCCCGCTGCGTCCGATCTGGCCGATCTGGCCGGTGTGGTGCCTGTCGATCTGCGCAATGTCCACACCTCCGAAACCCTGCACATCCGCTTTCATCCGGCCAATGGCGGTCTGTTGCCGGACCAGCCCGAGGCGCTCGATCATTTTTTGCGGGATTGGCGCCGCAACAGGGCCATTGCGATCGACCCCGGCGTGACGGACTCTCTGGCACGTGTCGTGCGCGAAGCCCGCCGCCACGGTTGGACCGGACAAGTTCAGATCAATTCAGGCTACAGAACCCGCGAGACCAATTCAGCCCTTCGCCGCAAGGGCATTGGCGCGGCGCGCAATTCGCTGCATCTCACGGGGCAAGCCATAGATTTCGCCCTGCCCGGCCTGACCCCTGCAAAGATCGGCGCGATGGCACGGCAGCTTTTGCCGGGTGGCATCGGCACCTATGCCACCTTCGTTCACATCGACAGCGGCAAGCGCCGCAGCTGGCAAGGCTAAGCCCACCACCTCAGATCAGACAAGCGCCGAGGCAAACACCCCTCGCGCCGACGCGATTTCCTGTTCGACTTCCTTGGCCAACGCCGCCAGCTCGGATTGTTCCTCGTCCAATGCCGCGCGCTCGGACCGTGACAGCACATCACTCAATGATCGAAGGCCAACAATCCCGGTCGAGCCCACGGCCGAATGGATCACCCGCGCCCGCTCGCTTGCCTCAAGCGCAGGATCCCGCAAGCTTTCAAGCGCCTGCCGGGCGTCTTCAAAGCACTGCTTCACAAGCGCATGGGCCGTGTCACGACCAACCAGCCCGCTCAGCTCCTCCATCGGGTCCTCTTGGTCAAGCTCCCCCTCATCCTCCGATGATCGCAAGACCAGATGCCGCGAGAACGCCGCCTCCAGATCCCCAAGTTTCATCGGCTTTCCAAGGACTTCCTGCATCCCGCAAGATCGCAATTCAGGATCATCGCGCGACACCAACGCCGTCACACCCAGAATGACCGAAGCACGCGACGCCCCTGCCTTGCGAATGGCGCGGGTGGCTTCCAGACCGTTCATCACGGGCATGCTCACATCCATCAGGATCAGGTCATACTCCGTGATCGAGGCCATGAGCACCGCCTCGCGCCCATCGCTTGCCGTCTCGACATCGTGGCCCAGCCGTTCGACCATCCGCGCCATCAAAGTCCGGTTGACCTGGTTGTCATCCACCAAAAGAACGCGGTGCCTGCTGCCCGTCGCCACCTGTAGCGCAATCGGTTCTCTTATGGCGTCGTCATCTGCGGCCATATCCGGGGCAAGATCGATATCGAAGTAAAACCGGCTTCCCTTGCCCCGCTCACTCTCAAGCTTCAATTCGCCGCCCAGGCGGTCGATCGCCATATTCGCGATCGCCAATCCCAGGCCGGTCCCCACATTCGCGCCACCGCTTTCCAGCGTCTCGAATTCATTGAAAATGCGATCTTGATCTTCCGGTGCGATCCCGATCCCGGTATCTGTTACGGCGATGCTCAGTTTTGTGCCGCCATCTGGTCGTGGATGAAATGCAAGATCGACACAGATCGTGCCCGCCTCGGTGAACTTCACGGCGTTGCCCGCCAGATTATAGATCGCCCGCGCAAAGGCCGATGGGGCACCAAGATACTTTTCGGCGCTGAAACCGCTCACGCTCAACTCTATCGCGTTTCGCCGCTCCATGGCCAATGGGGTCAATTCCTGCACGATGCTGCGCGCCAACTCTTGAGGGGAAAACGCGCTCTCGGGTTCGCGGTTTTCACCCAGTCGGATCAGATCGAGAATTTCGTTGATCTGCAACAGCGCCCGTTCCGAACAATCGCGCGCGGTCTTGATCAGGCCGTGATTGTCCTGTGACAACGTCTTGACATCAAGCAACTCAAGGGACGCGATCACACCGTGCAAAGGTGTGCGCATCTCATGGCTCATGGTCGCAAGGAACATGCTTTTGGCAGCGGCAAGCTGCTCGGCCTCATGTCGTGCCTCTTTCAGCTTTTCCTCGGCGGCCACCTGCTCCGAGACATCCGTGATGTACACGATGAATATTCGCTCATCCATCATGTTGTAGTCGCCGGTGATCGACACATCCGCAGGAAATTCTTCGCCCGACGCGCGCTCGGCAAAGGTGCGCACCGTGCCTCTGTTCAGCATGGGGTGCGTGCCTTTGCGACGAAACTCCGCCATCAGGTGATCCTGCTGTTCGCGAAACCGTCTCGGTGTGCACACATCGTTGATGTCGGACCCAAGGATTTCTTGCTGGGAATAATGCAATATCCGCGACGCCGCTTCATTGCATTGAATGACCTTGCCTGAAATATCCGTGACAAGAACCGCACTCAACGAAGCCTCATACGCCTTGGTGACGTTCTCGGCAGCGCGCTCGGTCATTGTCCGGCGCCATTCCAGATCGGTCCACAATCGCACTGTCAGAAACGACGAGATCACCATCAACGCAAACAGCGTCAACGCCTCGAATTGAAACCGGACAACCAGCGACTGCGCGCTTCTTTCCGCACGCGTCGCGGCTTCGATAAACGTTTGAAGAACGCCGGTGGTCACTTCCCGGATCGACGGCGCCAATGAGTCAAGGTGATCGATCAACGCCGCAAGCCCCGGCTCATAGGGGGCCTGCAACTGATCGATCTCCGTGGCCAGAACGCCGCGCGCCTCCAGAAGATCGGTTATCAGCCTGCGTATCTCTGGCTCCAGCTCCAACTCCTGAAAGGACGAATAGATCACCGAAACGCGGCTGTAGAAGATATCGAACGACTGTCGGATCTGGCGCATCTCGTCGTCGGTGACGCGCACACCCTCGGCAGAGCCGGGGGTCATTGCACTGCGCACTATCAGCCGCAAACCCCGATAATCCACATCGAGCTGCGAGATGATCCAGCCCTGATTATCGTTGTTCGCCTTGCTGAACTCGTCCAGCCGATCCTTGAAGCCCATGGCACTGAAGATCAACGAGATCGACGACACGATCAGGCACAGCAACAACGCCAGTACCGGCAACCGAAGCCGCGCCCGGTTGAAACGCGGTCCGCCCGCCTTGTCGATTGGCACGGTCAGTTGCCTCCGGCGACCTTGATTCTGTTAAGTTGCCAGACACTGTAGGCGTAGATCGCCTCACTCTGGAACTCAGTATCGCTGTCATACGGGTAGACAACCCACAATGGCCCCTTGTCACGCGCACCGAACGGCGCACCGTTCTTGCGCAAGGCGACGATCGGTGCCTCGTCGTCAAAGCCCTCTGCGGGAATGGTGACCGAATAATCATTGATCGCAACCAGTGTGACTTGCCCCCCGCTGAAACCGGCGGCCTGCAGGACAGATAAAAGGGTCGGCCCGCTGAATTCTTTGATGCCTTCGGTCCAGATGGTCGACGTCTCGAACGCGACCTGGGGCAGCGCCAGAAGATCGGATTCGTCGAATTCCGCAACCTTTCCAGTGCTTTGATCTTCAATGGCAAGCAATAGTTCCGCCTGTGCTGCTTGGGGGGCGAAGGGACTGATAACCGCGATCCAGCACAGGATCGCAAATGCACGCATGACTTGCATGGGGAAAACTCCTTTCCATGTTTCGACCTCTTATACGAGAAGCCCTTACAGGGTGTGAACTATCGAAAGATTATTAATGAGCGCAAAAGCTATCGAAATCTGTCATTCAGATGCCCCTATTGGAACCATTGTAGCGCCGGGGTAATTATTTGGGAGGACTACGAAAAACCTTCGTGCAGTAACGCCATCCGTTCTTCCGAAGGACACCCCAACAGACGAATTGAAATCAAAAGAACTGGCTATGCGACCCGAAGTCGCTAAAGTGACGCCAATTCGCTCAAAAGACAGAGTAGGTGCCATGCAATTACGAGTACTCATTGCAGACGATCATAGGTTGATAAGCGAAGCCGTGGCGAACCTGTTGGTTTCCGACGGTGGCTTCAGTGTCGAA
>Ga0102938_10004575_pt1 | contig 10146 bp, 10 predicted proteins | sample SalPonR2_B_D2_MG_FD_84516 | JGI IMG/M metagenome (GOLD analysis project Ga0102938, IMG submission 84516) | Salt pond soil microbial communities from South San Francisco under conditions of wetland restoration - Salt Pond MetaG R2_B_D2_MG | ecosystem: Environmental > Aquatic > Marine >...
AGAACGAGGCACCGTCGTTCCTCATCGACGGCGTCCCGGACGAGGCCGTGGAACTGGCCGTCATCTGCCACGATCCCGACGCACCGCTGCCGGACGGCTTCACGCACTGGACCTTGTACGGCATCCCACCGGAGACCACCGAGCTCCCCCCCGACGCGGACCGTCGCTTCCGACCCGGCCCCAACGACTTCGGCAGCACCGGGTACGGCGGGCCGCAGCCACCGGAGGGTCACGGGGTGCACCACTACTACTTCTGGGTCTACGCCCTGTCACGGAAGGTGGAGGGAACCCCGTCCCGGCGGGAGTTCCTGGACACCTACGCTGACGCCATCCTCGAGCAGAACCGGGTCATCGGCACCTACGAGCGGTGAGTCAGGGCATCGGGCGCTGCTGTCACGCAGCGGCGCCCGGTCTCGCCTGCTCACCCTGACGCGCCGGTACCACCGGGCCCCCATCGCTGTCTTCGGAGCCGCACCCTGATGGACAACGACACGCTGGAGAGCGACCCACGCTGGCTGTCGGAGGACAGCATCGCTGCCGTCCGCGGACAGGTCCCGATGGTCTACGTCGAGGCGGTTCCGGTCCGGGTCGATCACCTGGGACGGATCGTGAAGATCGGGCTCCTGCTGCGCGCCCAGGCGGATGGCTCGATCTCCCGGGCCGTCGTCTCGGGTCGTGTGCTGTACGGCGAGACGTTGCGCGATGCGCTGTGGCGGCACCTGAGCAAGGACCTCGGCCCGGAGGCGGGACCGCAGCTGCCCGCGGGCGTCGCGCCGTTCACGGTCGCCGAGTACTTCCCGGACCCGGAGCGCACCGGCTTCCACGACCCGCGACAGCACGCGGTGGCGCTCGGCTACCTCGTGCCCTGTGATGGCGAGTGCGCCCCCGCGCAGGATGCACTCGACCTCGCCTGGGTGTCGCCGGCCGAAGCGGTCGACCCCTCGATCGCCGGTGAGCTGTCCTCGGGGCACGGGCGTCTGGTACGCCGCGCGCTGGCCTTCGCCGGCCAGTTGCCCTGAGCACACGCACGCGACCGCCGGGAGCCGCGCAGCACCGGCATCAGGTGAACAGCAGCAGCAGCAGGCCCGCGAGGGCGAGGACGACCACCCCCGCCACGCTGGCGCGGGCGGCCAGCGACAGCCCCGACAGCTCGTCGTCGTCCTCGAACCATCGACGTCGCGAGGCGCCCCCCGCGGAGCCCTCCATGAGTGCCCCCAACGAGACGACCGCCAGTCCGGCGCACAGTGCGGCCACCAGAGGGGCGTCGCGGACGACCGCGATGCGCACCATCGCGGCCGACGCGGTCGCGGCCGCCAGCCCCGTCCGCCGCCACGCCAGGCTGGTGCGCTCCGGCTGCAACCCCGGGTCGGGGCTCACGTGCCCACTCCCACCAGGGCGATGGCGCCGATCAGGGCGAGACCGACGATCGTCATGAGCACGACCACCGTGCCCACACCCGCCGGCAGCGGCTCGTGGCGACGCAGGGCCCGCTCGACCCGCTGCCACTGGACGTAGCCCAGTGTCGCCGCCAGCCCGCCACCCAGGAAGGCGAGGCTGGCGGCCACGTCGACCAGCCAGGCCGGCGAGGTCAGCTCCGACAGGGCCACGATGGCCACCCCCGCGACGACCAGCGCCAACGCGGTCCGCAGCCACGCGAGCAGCGTCCGCTCGTTGGCGAGGGTGAACCGAGGATCTGGTTCGTCACCGACCCCGAAGACGCGGCGCGGACGGCGGGTCTCCACCTGTTGAGCTCCTGTTCGATGGGTGGCCGACGCTAGCCACGGATGCGACGTCAGCGCACGAACGCTCGGTCCCGACACCGTCCGGCGGCGGGGTCAACGGTGTTCGGCGCTGCACCGGGCAGCCGCCTCTCGGACCAGCCGCACAGCCCGCTCCACGGTGGCGGGTGTGGTGCGGTGCGAGAGGACGGCGAACCTGAGGGCGACACGGCCCTCGATCACCGTGCTGGAGAGCCGGACGTGCCCGTCGCTGTTGATCGCTGTGAGGGCGGCGTCCTGGGCGGCATCGTCCCCGGCGACACGGAAGGTCAGGATGGACAGTTCCGGCCGGGACACCACCTCGATGTTGCCGTCCTCCTCGAACCGCTCGGCTGCCCACCGCGCCAGGTCCAGCGCCTGGTCCAGTGCGGTGGCGAAGGCCGCGGTGCCGTGCAGCGTCAGCGGCAGCCACAGGCGCAGGCCGCGCCACTCGCGGGTGAGCTCCGGGCCGAGCGCGCTGAAGTCCGGGAGCGCGTCGGGGTCGTCGTCGTGATCACGCAGGTAGTCCGCGTCCTCCGCGAAGGTGCGCGCCAGGGCATCACGGTCGCGCACGAGCAGGGCCCCGGTCCCGAAGGGCAGGAACAGCGACTTGTGCGGGTCGAGGGTGATCGAGTCGGCCCGCTCGATCCCGGCCAGGCGCTGGCGACCGCGTGCGGTGAGCTGGAAGAACCCTCCGTAGGCCGCATCGACGTGGAACCACACCCCGACCTCCCCAGCCAGGTCCGCCAGCGCGTCCAGGGGGTCCACCGCACCGGCGTTGGTGGTGCCGGCGGCACCGACGATCGCCACGGGCAGCAGGCCGTCGGCCAGGTCCTGCTTGATCGCGATCCGGACCGCCTCGATGTCCAGGTGCAACCCGTCGGTGGAGTCGCAGACCCGCACGTGGTCACCACGCAGTCCAGCGATGCGGGCGGCCTTGCGGACCGAGGCGTGCGCGTGGTCGCCGACGTAGATGCAGGCGCGATCGGCCGCCCCGGGCGCGTGCTCCTCACGCGCAGTGGTGATCGCGGTCAGGTTCGCCGCCGAGCCACCCGACAGCAGCAGCCCCTGGGCGGTGGCGGGCAGCGAGAACAGTTCGGTCAGCCAGCGCAGGACGACCTGCTCCAGCGCCACCGCCGCCGGGGTGAAACCGGCCAGGCCGGTGTAGCGGTTCGCGACGCCGGCCAGCAGGTCGGCGACCGAGGCGGCCAGCAGACCGGAACCGGGGATGTAGGCCAGCTCGCCCGGGGCGGCGTTGTCGGTCCCGGTGGCCAGGACGGAGCGCAGCGTCGCCAGTGCCTCATCGACCCCGGTGGGTCCCGCGGCGGGACGCGCGTCGAGCAGGGTCCGGGCGAGCGCCTCACCGCGGGGATGACCGAGGACGCGTCGCTCCGATGCCCCCGACACCAGTTCGATGACGAGGTCGTGCACGGCTTCGAGCACCGCCGAGGTCTCCACCTCGGGAGGATCGAACCCGGACAGCGTCGCCGGCGGCGCAGCATCGCACGATCGCTGCGACGTCATCTGGGCCTCCTCTCGCTCGCACCTGATCGCGCGCCGCCCGGGAGATGACGGGGCGCGGTCACCACGACCCGACGGTAGAGCACGGATAAAGAACGTCGTGTAACTGGACAGGATATGCGACACTTCGCTCGCTCGGTCCGGCTACTGCTGACAGAACGACGACACAACCGTGGCAGGAGGACGAACATGTCGGACACGACGGATGCCGTGGATCACGCGCTGCTCGCCGCGCTGCGCGACGATGGCCGGCGGTCCATCACCGCCCTGGCCGAGCACCTGCACCTGTCCCGCAGCGCCATCCACGCGCGGCTGGACCGGCTCGAGGAGATCGGTGCCCTCAAGGGGTTCGCCCCCGTCGTCGACCCCGCCAAGCTCGGCGGCGCCATCGCGGCGTTCGTGCTGCTGTCGGCCGGACCCGGCTCCCGGCTGGAGCTCGAGCCGTTGCGCGAGCAGCTGCTCGCGCTCCCCCACGTGGAGTACGCGGCGCTGGTCACCGGCGAGGCCGACGTGCTGCTGCTGATCCGCGCCGAGGGGCTGGACGAGCTCCGGAGCTTCCTGCTCGAGGACCTGCGCCGGGTGACCGGGCTGCGGGGCACGCTGACCCTGCTCGTGCTCGACGAGGTCATCCGTCGACCGTTCCTGCTGCCCGGCGAGTGAGCGGGGGCCAGCGCGGGATCAGCCGCGCTGCGGGCTAGGGGGCGTCCACGCCTGCGGGCTACGGGACATCGCTCTCGGGCGGCAGCAGCACCCCGGGGTTGAGACGACCGTCGGGATCGAGCGTCCGCGCGAGCGCCCGCATCGCGGCGATGTCCGCTCGGGTGCCCACCCGCGTCACCCACCGACGTTTCTGCACCCCGACACCGTGCTCGCCGGCGGGCGTCCCACCGGCCTCGACCACCGCGGTCAGCACCGCGTCCTCCACCGTCGTCCCGCGGTCGTCGGGCACGCCCAGCAGGTTCAGGTGCAGGTCACCCACCCCGAGGTGACCGAAGACGACCACCTCGATGTCGGCGGCGGTCAGCATGCTCGTGAGTCGCTCGAGGAAGCCGCCGATGGCCTCCAGTGGTACGACGACGTCCAGCTTGTGCACCCGGCCACGGGTCGCCAGCACCTCGGTGTGGGACTCGCGCAGCTGCCAGAGCGAGGCCCGATCCGCGGCATCCAGCCCGAGGGCGACGTCGAGCACCCCGGGGAGGTCCGCGACCACCGCCTCGAGCACCGACGCCAGCCGCTCCCCGAGTGGACGGTCCGCTGCCGTTGCAGCCGGGCGACCAGCCGCCGGTGTGGCGGTATGCCCACCACCCGGAGCGTCACCGGCACCGGCGACCGGGCCGTCGGCGACCTCGAGCAACACGGCGTAGGGCGGGCTCGGGACGAAGGGGGCACGCTGCCCGGTGGTCGCGACGACCAGGTCGAGGCCCGTCGACGAGAGCAGCTCGCTGGCCTCCAGCCGCCCGAACGCCGACGCGACGGCCCGCTGGATGGCGATCGCGGTGTCCACGTCCGCGGTGCCGACCAGTGCCACCGCACGCTCGCTCGGCGGCGTGACCAACCGCAGTCGGGCGGCGGTGATCACCCCGAGGGTGCCCTCGCTGCCGACGAACAGCTCCAGCGGGTCATCGCCGACCCGGTCGTCGGTGCTGCCCCGGTCGAACACCGTCCCGTCGGCGAGCACGACCGTCAGCTCACGGACCTGGGCCCGCGTGCTGCCGTAGCGCACGACCCTGATGCCACCGGCGTCGGTGGCGATGGTGCCGCCGACCGTCGCGCTGTCGCGGGCTGCGAGGTCGACCCCGTACGCCAGCCCGGCCGCGGCGGCGTGGGCGTGCAGCGCGGCCAGCGTCACCCCTGCGCCGACGGCGACCTCCCCGGCGGCGACGTCGACCGGTCCGAGGTCGTCCAGCCGCGTCAGCGAGACCACCACCTCGCCGTTCCGGGGGACACTGCCACCGACCAGCCCCGTGTTGCCGCCCTGGGGCACGACCGCCGCACCGTGGGCAGCGCACACGCGCAGCACCCCCGAAACCTCAGCGGTGTCGGCGGGCCGGACCACCACCCGGGCGGGACCGGTCCAGCGGCCGGTCCAGTCCGTCACGTACGCCGCGCAGGTGGCGGTCTCGGTCAGCACGTGCTGCGGCCCGACGATGTGGGTGAGGGCGGCCACCAGCGGATCGCCGACCGTATCGGCACCACCGACCTCGTCGCGTCCGCCCACGCCCTGGCTTCCCACGGTCCCCCTCCTCAGGCCGTCAGGCGCTCGACCGCATCGTCGAGCAGGAACCAACCCTGCTGCGTGCACCGGAGCCGGCCACAGGCGATCTCCACGAGCCCCGCCGACAGCGCATCCTCCAGCGCCAACGGGTCGAGCGGTGGGAGATCGTTCGGGTGCAGTCCCTCGCGCACCCGCAGCCCCAGGAACAGCCGCTCCGCGGCGCGTTGCTCGTCGTCGAGCACCTCGCTGCCGGCCAGCGGCGTGGGCCCCTCGCTCCACGGCGCGGCGCCGGCGGACTCGACGGCGTGGACGTAGCGAGGGGTGCTGCGGACACTCCACCACCGCCGGCCGGCGAGGTGTCCGTGGGCACCGGCCCCGACGCCGAGGTAGTCCCCGTGCCGCCAGTAGAGCAGGTTGTGCCGACTGCGGTGCCGGCTACCGCGGGCGAGGTTGGCGACCTCGTAGTGCTCGAACCCGCCGGCCCCGAGGACCCGTCCGAGGCTCGCGAACCGCTCGGCCTGCACGTCCTCGTCGACCATCGGGAGCTGCCCCCGTTCGACCCGGCGGCCGAACGGGGTCCCGGCGTGGATCGTGAGCGCGTAGGCCGATACGTGGTCCACCCCGGCCAGCAGCACCCGGGCGAGCGTCTCCTCCCACTGTGCGGCGGTCTCGCCCGGCGTGCCGTACATCAGGTCCAGGCTGAGCCGCTCGATGCCGGCGTCGCGGGCGAGCCGTACCGCCCGCAGCGGCCCCTCCGGGCCGTGCTCCCGCTCGAGCGTGGTGAGCACGTGTGGGGTGAAGGACTGCGCCCCGATGGACAGGCGGTCCACCCCGACCTCGTGCAAGGCCGTGAACAGTTCCGGTGAGGCCGTCTCTGGGTTGGCTTCGACCGTGATCTCGACCTCGGTGGCCAGATCGAGCTCACGGCCGACGGCGGCGATCACCGCCGCCAACTGCTCCGGTGCCAGCAGGGTCGGTGTCCCCCCGCCGACGAACACACTGGTGACCTCGGGCCAGCGGTCCTCGAGGTCATCGGTGCCAGCGGGGGCGTGCGCGCGACGACCCGCGGCGACCTGCCGCGCGAGGTCGGCGGTGAGCGCACCCACGTACCGCCGCTCGAGGTCCTCGCGACGCCGATGGTCGAGGCCACCGACGGCCGCGACGGCGAAGTCGCAGTAGCCGCAGCGGTGGTGGCAGAAGGGCACGTGGAGGTAGACGCCGAACCCCGCCGCTGGGCCGCTCTCGATGGGCGCGGTCAGCCAGGCGCGCCGCTGCTCGGTCACCGCGTCCGTCGCGTCCACGGGCGATGGCCTCAGAACGTGTCCCAGGGATCCACGGCCAGCCGGTCGCGGACCTCCGCCACCACCTCGTCGTCGGCGGTGGCGGCCAGCAACCGGGCGGGGAAGCGCGACACCTCGTGGAGCGCCCGCATCCGGTGGCAGTCCTCGACCAGCAGGAACAGCGCCGCTTCACCCTCGGACAGTTCCTCGCCCATGCGCTTCATCTCGGCATCGTCGATGCCGAAGTCACGCAGTTTGGCGAAGAGGCCGCCGGCCGCAGCACCCAGTGCGCCACCGACCAACGGGCCGCCGGGTCCCAGGAACAGTCCCGCCAGGATGCCGATCCACGCACCGCCGACCGCGCCCTGGGAGGGCGAGACGTCCTTGGTCTGGGTGATCCGCACCTTGCCCCGGACCTTGGCGACGATCGCGGCGTCCTCGAGCTGAAGGTGCTGACGAGCCACGAGCCGCATCGCCGCCAGCAGCGCCTCCTGGGCCCGCAGCGAGGAGTCGAAGACGAAGGCCCACAGGTCGGCGTCGGAGCCCTCCGGCACCGCCCGGGCGTGGGCGACGACCGCCTCCTCGTCCGCGGTGAGCACGTCCTGTGCTTCGGCCGGGACCAGCGGCTCGTCCGATGCCTCGATCGGCCGATCGGCGGACGATGCGCCCGGCTGCTTCGATGGATCCGTGTCGCTCATGCGAGCCTCCTCGTGCGGCGCCGTCGCCCTCGGGCGCATCATCGGTGATGGCTGACGGTCAGTCGCTGCTGGCCGCGCCGGCGCGCAGTGCGGAGACGAACGCCTCCTGCGGCACCTCGACCGAGCCGACCGACTTCATCTTCTTCTTGCCCTCCTTCTGCTTCTCGAGCAGCTTCCGCTTGCGTGAGACGTCCCCGCCGTAGCACTTGGCCAGCACGTCCTTGCGCTTGGCCTTGATCGTCTCCCGGGCGATGATCTTCGACCCGATCGCGGCCTGGACGGGGACGTCGAACAGCTGGCGGGGGATCAGCTCCTTGAGCTTCTCGGTCATCGACTTGCCGAAGGCGTAGGCCTCGTCCCGGTGGACGATCGAGCTGAAGGCATCCACCGGTTCGCCGTTGAGCAGCAGATCGACCCGCACGAGGTCGGCGACGATGTACTCGCCGCGCTCGTAGTCGAGCGATGCGTACCCGCGCGTGCGGGACTTGAGCTGATCGAAGAAGTCGGTGATGATCCCCGCCAGCGGGAGCTCGTAGCGCAGCTCCACCCGCTCCTCGCTGAGGTAGTCCATGGCCAGCATGGTCCCGCGTCGGCTCTCGCACAGCTGCATGACCGGGCCGACGTAGGTCGTCGGCGTCAGGATCATCGCCTTGACCGTCGGTTCGCGGATCTCGGCGATGCGGTTGGGTTCGGGCAGCTCCTGGGGGTTGGCCACCTCGACCACCCTCGGCTCGCCCGTGCCCTCGTCGGGTCCGTCCTCGAGCGTGACCCGGTAGCGCACGCTCGGCGCCGTGGTGACCAGCGGGATGTCGAACTCGCGGTCGAGGCGTTCGGTCACGATCTCGAGGTGGAGCAGCCCGAGGAAGCCGCACCGGAAGCCGAACCCGAGCGCCGCCGAGGTCTCGGGTTCGAAGCTGAACGATGCGTCGTTGAGCCGCAGCTTGTCGAGCGCGTCACGCAGCTGCGGGAAGTCGTCGGAGTCGACCGGGTACAGCCCGGAGAAGACCATCGGCAGCGGCTCTCGGTACCCGGGCAGGGCCGGCACGGTGCGTGAGCCCCGACCGGCCAGTGTGATCGTGTCCCCGACCTTGGCCTGACTGACCTCCTTGATGGCGGCCGACAGCACCCCCACCTCGCCGACCCCGAGGGCCGGGATCGGGGTCTCCTCGGGGGCGTGGACCCCCAGATCATCGATCTCGCCCTCGAACCCGGTGGCCAGCAGGCGGATCCGGTCACCCGGTTCGAGCTTGCCGTCGACGACACGGAAGTAGACCAGCGTGCCCCGGTAGGGGTCGTACATGGAGTCGAAGATCAACGCCCGGGTCGGCGCCTCGGGGTCGCCCTGCGGCGGCGGGACTCGGTCGACGATCGCATCCATGACCGCGGCCACGCCCTCGCCGGTCTTGGCGGAGATGCGCAGCACGTCCTCGGGCTCGCCCCCGATGATCGCCGCGATCTCGCGCGCCACCTCCTCGGGACGAGCGGCGGGCAGGTCGATCTTGTTCATGACCGGGATGATCTCCAGGTCCGCCTCGAGGGCCAGGTAGAGGTTCGCGATCGTCTGCGCCTCCATGCCCTGCGCGGCGTCCACCAGCAGCACCGCCCCTTCACAGGCGTTCAACGCCCGGGACACCTCGTAGGAGAAGTCGACGTGCCCTGGGGTGTCGATCAGGTTCAGCAGGTACTCGTCCGCCACGTCACCCAGTGGCTTGTAGGGCAGACGCGCCGTCTGCGCCTTGATCGTGATGCCCCGTTCGCGCTCGATGTCCATCTTGTCGAGGTACTGCGCCCGCATGTGTCGCACGTCGACGAGTTCGGTCAACTGCAGCATCCGGTCGGCCAGGGTCGACTTGCCGTGGTCGACGTGCGCCACGATGCAGAAGTTGCGGATGCGCTCGGTGCGGTAGGTCACGGCGCGGTCGGGCCTTCCACGTCCCACAGGGGACGTCCAGCGGGCGAGGCCGCGGAGCCCGGTGCGACAGGACCGGTCCGCGAGCGGGAAGGGCAGCGTATCCGTGCCTCGTCCCGGTCCGTGGCGCTGGTACCGAGAACCGGCCGGAGTAGCATCCACCCTGGCCGCCGGCACGTGACGCCGGTGGTGACCGGTTGCCGCAGCAGCGACGCCGCTGGTACCTTCACCCACCGCCGTCACCGCGCGGCCTCGCTCTCGTGTCGCACGGGCCCTCACGAGCCGCCGTCAGCCGCTCCCGTCACGAGCCTCGTGTCATGAGCCTCGTGTCACGAGCCCCCGCACCACGCAACCGGTGCCGCAGCCTCGGCTGCCATAGCCCAAGGAACGATCACCGCATGGCGAACATCCAGTCCCAGATGAAGCGCAACCGTCAGAACGAGACACGACGGGAGCGCAACAAGCGCGTGCGTTCGGCGCTGAAGACCGACGTCCGGCGCTTCCGGGAGGCTGCCGGGGCCGGCGACAAGGACGCGGCGACGGCCGCCTTCCAGGTCGCCGCGCAGTCACTGGACAAGGCTGCGAGCAAGGGCATCGTCCACCGCAACGCCGCCGCGAACCGCAAGTCCGGGATGGCCAAGCAGCTCGCCCAGCTCTGAGCCGCCCCGGTCCCCGGACCGTGAGCCATCGACGTCCGTGGCGCCCTGAGGGGCGCCATCCGTGATCCGTGGCGCCCTGAGAGGCGCCATCCGTCGTGTCCGTCCCG
>Ga0102938_10004576_pt1 | contig 10143 bp, 8 predicted proteins | sample SalPonR2_B_D2_MG_FD_84516 | JGI IMG/M metagenome (GOLD analysis project Ga0102938, IMG submission 84516) | Salt pond soil microbial communities from South San Francisco under conditions of wetland restoration - Salt Pond MetaG R2_B_D2_MG | ecosystem: Environmental > Aquatic > Marine > Intertidal...
CAGATGTACCCGATGACGCCCCGTCCCGTGCGCGCTCCATCGTCGGAGAACTCGGAGTTTCCGAGAATGTTCGACTGGCTGAAGAGCTTGTTTCGGAAGCACTGGGACTCATCACCGACCACCCTGACACGCTCGATCTGAAGATCGCCACCGCGGCACTCGCCGAGATGCGCGACGCCTACGCGATGTTCGCGCCCTACAAGAGCCAGCGGAAGGTGTCGATCTTCGGCTCGGCTCGCACACGCGAGGACGACCCTCTCTACGGTCTGGCCCGCGACATCGCCGCCACCCTCGCCGAGCGGGGCTGGATGACGGTCACCGGCGCCGGGCCGGGAATCATGCAGGCGGGCATGGAAGGGGCCGGCCGGGAGAAGTCCATCGGCGTGTCGATCCGCCTGCCCTTCGAGACCGGCGCCAACTCCATCATCGCCGGCGACGACAAGCACGTCAGCATGAAGTACTTCTTCACCCGAAAGCTGATGCTGATCAAGGAATCAGCCGGGTTCGTGTGCCTCCCCGGCGGCTTCGGCACCCTCGACGAGATGTTCGAACTGCTCACGCTGACGCAGACCGGCAAGGGCGTCCCCGTGCCCATCGTGCTGCTCGACGAACCCGGGGATCCGTACTGGGAGGGCGTCGACACGTTCGTCCGAGAACAGCTGATCGCCCGCGGTCTCGTGTCGGCGAACGACGTCGACCTCTACACGATCACCAGCTCGTGTGACGAGGCCACGTCGGTCATCGACGGGTTCTACGCCAACTACCACTCGATCCGCTACGTCGGCGACGTGCTCGTGATGCGTCTCCGTCAGGGCCCCACCGACGAACAGCTCGCCGAGCTCAACGACCGGTTCGCACATCTCGTCAAGTCCGGTCGAATCGAGCGCACCGAGCCGTTCAAGGTGGAGCGGCGCGACGACGACCAGGTGGACCTCGACCGCATCTCCTTCACCTTCGCAAAACGTGGGTACAGCGATCTGGTCGCGATGATCCGGATGCTCAACGGCTTCGTCGGCGACCGCCCCGCACCGGTTCAGTCTGCGAGTTCCCCACCGTCGAGTTGACGGAGGATCGCCGTCGCCTTCTCGATGGCCCGCCGCGCCTTCATCAACTCACGGTCGTCGGTGGGCCGGACGGTCTCGCCGTCGGCAACGGCCTCCCGGAGGCGATCGAAGGCGATCTCGTCGAGGTCGGCCGCCACCGACTCGAGGCGGGCGACCAGGGCGCCGTACTCCCCGGTCAAGCGCTGCCCCCGGCGGCTCGTCCCGGCGTCTCGTCGGCCAGCCCGAGCGCTGCGGCGACCACGTCGAGAGGGTGCCGGACCGTGACACCGTCGGCGGCCAGTACTCCGGCGAGGTGCATCGAACATCCGGGGTTGGCGCTGACGACCACGGTGGCCGACGAACGGTCCCGAGCCCGGTCGATCGACGCCACCTTGCGGTCACGGATGCCGCCCGCCAGCTCGGGTTGGAGCGCCGAGTAGGCGCCACCGGCACCGCAGCAGAGCCCGGCGTCGTCGAGTTCGACCACGTCGGCCACGTGCCTCAGCACCGCGCGTACCGGCTCGTGGGCTCGCTGGACGTGGCGGAGGTGACAGGGATCCTGCACGATCACCACCGGCCGTGGCCCGGTGGGTGACGGGAGCCGGTCGAGCCGGTCGGCGAGCCACTCGTGGACGTCGAGCACCCGGTCGGCGAACGCCTCGGCCTCGGGTGTACCCACCAGTGACCCGTAGTCCTTCATCGCCGCACCACACCCGGCCGAGTTCACGAGGACCGGTGCCTCGCCCGGCATGGCCGCCATCACCCGCACGGCCGACGTGACTGCCTCGGCGTGCATGCCGGCGTGCGTGTGCAGGGCACCGCAGCACGCTCCACCGGGGCCCGCAAGCGCGAACGTGGCACCGGTGGATCCGATCAACGCCGCAGTGTTGCGGTGGGTCTGGCGCTGCCAGGCGTCCATGACACAGCCGGTGAAGAGCCAGACGTCGTGCCCAGTCGAGCGCACGGCCGGGGGCCGACGGAGTGGGAGCGGGGGAAGTCCGAGCCGGCCGGGCACCAGCCGCAGCCGCTGGGCCACGGCCAGAGCCGTCGACCCCGCCAGGACCAGCCGATGGTGGCCGAGGGCACGGAGTCCGAAGCGCTGCCACCACGGTGTCACATCGCCCCGGTCGGCCAGCGCCGTGCGGGTGTCCTCCATCAGCGAGCCGAAGGGCACGTTGCTCGGACATGCGGTCTCGCACCCCCGGCACTGCACACAGGTCTCCATGAACTCCACGAACTGGTCGTCGACCGGCGCCACACCCTGCTCGACGGCGCGCATCGCGTCGATGCGGCCGCGTGGCGACAGCGACTCCTCACCCGTGACGCGGAACGTCGGGCAGTGCGGCAGGCACAGCCCGCAGGCGACGCACGATGCGAGATCGTGGGCATCGAGGTTCAGCGGGGTGGGTGACGGCGTACTCATCCGGGCGCCATCGTACGGAGCCGGCCGTCGCGATGTCGCGGCGGTTGGCTCCTGCGGGCCGGGGAGGGAGTCGAACCCTCCGTCAACGGCGAAGCCCCGCCAGCCCGTAGCAGCCAACCTCCGCTCGATCGCCATCCAGCATCGCGCTGCCCACGTCGGCACACCAGAGGCCGATGACCGTATCTCCGCAGAATTCGTCCGCCGTCCCCACCCGGAGCGCTGCGCAGGTGATCCTGTGGACCGCCGCTACGACGTGGCCTGCTCGAGGAGTTCGAACTCCACGACGATCCGTTCCGCCAGATCCGACAGATCGGGGATCTTCTCACGGTCGGAGACCAGGCTGAGGCAGAGACGATCGCCGACCGAGGTGGCCCCGATGTGCAGACCCATACCGTCGACCACACCCAGGATCGGGTACACACCGGTGACCTCGGCGCCGAGCGCGTACTGCGGCTCCTTGGATCCGGGAACCGAGGTGATCGTGGTGTTGAACGGCGGCATCAACCGGTCGGCCAGCGGGCTGCGCTCGAGCAGCCGTGAGGCGACGATGCCCAGCAACGGCGTCCCGCCGCCGATGCCGCGGATCTCCGCAGCCGTCATCGCACCGTGGCGCGTGACCGCCTCGCCGATCTGCTCGTGCACCACGGCCAGGCGCTCCGGGATGCGGTGGAGGTGGGTGCTCAGGCTCACCACCGCTCCGGCGATCCCTTCGATCGCCTCGGGGTCGGTGACCGACAACGGCACGAGGGCCTTGAGTGATTCGCGCGGCAGTTCGTCGTGCTGCAACAGCCACCAGCGCAGGGCGCCGCCACAGACAGCGGTGAGCACGTCGACCGTACTGACACCGCAGCGCGAGCGGACCCGTGCGATGCGCGTGAGGTCGAGCTCGGCGCCCGCCCAGCGGCGGTGAGGCCCGATCCGTCCGTTGAACGACGTCCGCGGCGTGATCCCGGACTGCTCGGCGATCACGATCGAACGCTGTGAACGCTGGTTCATCAGCGCCAGCGCCGGATTCAGGACGCTGCGTACGCCGGGGATCGAGTTCAGCGTGCGGGGCACCGTGGTGAGTGTCCGCATCGGATCGATCATGGCGTTCACCCACACACGGGTACCGAGGTCGTGGAGCGACGGGCCCGGCTGGGGCATCCAGTTCCGCAACTCGTCCTCGGGGTCGCCGATCAGATCCGGCGAGTGGTCGATCAGCCCGGCGCACAAGGAGTTGCCCGTCGAGGCGGCCAGGGCAGCGAGGTGCATCTTGAACAGCAGTGCTGCTCCGCCGTCGGCGAGCCCGGAGATGAGGTAGAGCTCCCAGAGGGGCCGGCCCCGGTCGAGTGGTCGGCTGTGGATGCGAGCGACGAGTTCGGACAGCGACGCCGGATCGTCCGGGTCGGGCACCGCGATGTGGCGGAGGTGGTAATCGAGGTCGAAACCGGGGTGATCCCGCCACCACGGCCGATCGAGGCTGAAGGGCACTTCGACCAGCGACTGGCGGAGCATCGGGTGGTCATCGAGGCGCGCCGTGACCTCTCGACGCAGCAGCGACGCATCGAGCCGAACCGGAGCGTTCGCCGCATCGACGATCGTCAGGGTCGAGGTGTGACCGAGGGCGGTCGGTGTCTCCACCGCCAGGAGGCGGGAGTGGCCCCGGGAGATCTGCGAGGTCGGCACGGCCGATCAGGATCCCGCAGGGCTCGGAACGGGCTCGGGAGCACGGTCGGGATCGGGGTAGCACCACGCCATCGCCGCAGGAGGTTCGAACGGCGACCACTCGCCGTCTCGCTGAGCGAGCCGGTCGGCCACGGCCCAGACGGCTGACGCGTTGTGCCCGAGCCCGATGTGGGCACCGCGCACCTCGATGTTCTCCGCAGTCGGCCCGACCGGTTGCAGGCACGATGCCGGCGCGACGACGCCGTCCTGGCGGGAGTAGATGACGGTCGACGGCACCGGGACCTCGGTCAGGTCGTGACCACGACGGCCACGCTGGAGGCCGGCGAGCTGCGAGAGCCGGCGGACGCTCTCACTGAGGTTCGCCTCGGGGTCCTCCACGCGGATCGGGCTCCCGAGGGAGATCGCCTGACGGACGCGATCGGGATGGTGCAGGGCGAGCAGCCGGGCCATGATGCCGCCCAGACTCCACCCGACGATGTCGATCGGCCCGCCGTTCTGCCGGACCAGTTGATCGAGGCGGCGGAGCAACTGCCGGACTGTCTCGTCGTCGGGGCCGACGTTGAGTCCGAGGCCCCATGGCGCCGGGCGATGGCCGAGCGCGCGCAACGCGAACCGCAGCGGGGCGGTCGACACGTCACCGGCGGTGAAGCCCGGGAGCACGAGGACGCGGCGACCGCAGCCGCGTGGCGCCGTTGCGAGCCACGGGCTCGACAGCACGAACGCCCCGAACTCGGGGATGGCCAACAACTCGGAGACTGCTGGCGCAGGCCGCTCCATCGCGCCAACCTACGCCGCCGGAGCCCTCACGACCGAACCATGGGTGCCGTGACCTCAACGGACCCCTGGTGCCACGACCCGGTCACCGGCTCCCGCGCCATGGCGATCACGTCGTGTGGGGTGAGACGGCAGCGTTGTTCGATCGCCGTGTCGCCGCCGTCGCCCCACTCGCTCCCGAGCACTCGGCGATGTGGGCCTCGAGTTGCCGGACGGTGAGCACAACGGCGTCACATCTCGGGCAGAACTTGCGCCCACGGGTCGGGAACTCGACGACGGCCATGCATGTGTTCATCGGCATGCCGGCGAGGACCCTTGAGGATCGTCACGCGGCCGGTCACGTCACGTCGGCCGCTCGGCGCGATTCGTCGACACTGCATCGTGGCTGCTGCTCCCCTACCGTGTCGCCCGTCATGCCCGAGGGTCACACCATCCACCGCATCGCACGGGATCACTCGAAGCTGCTCGCCGGACGCGAGGTCCGCGTGTCGAGCCCGCAGGGCCGCTTCGGCGCCGACGCCGCTCGCGTCGACGGTGCCACGCTCGAACGGATCGAGCCGTACGGCAAGCACCTGTTCTACGAATGGAGCACCGGGGAGATCGGCCATGTCCACCTCGGTCTCTTCGGCAAGTACCGGGTGCAGGTGGGTGACCACATGCCTCCACCGCAGGGCGCCGTACGGATGCGGCTGGTCGCCGCTCAGGCGGACGGGTCCGTCGCCACGATCGATCTCTCGGGGCCGACGGCGTGCACGATCGATCCACCGTCGGTCCGCCGGGACATCCTGGCGCGTCTGGGTCCCGATCCGATTCGCCCCAGGTCGCGGCCCGACCGGATGATCGAGAAGATGGCAGCGAGTACGCGCGGCGTGGGTGACCTCGTGATGGACCAGTCGGTGATCGCCGGCGTCGGCAACGTGTATCGCGCCGAAGCGCTGTTCGTGAACGGCATGCATCCGCTACGTCCCGGCCGTGCCTGCGACGAGGCCGAACTGCGGGCGCTGTGGTCGACGTGCCAGGGCATGCTCCGCCAGGGCGTGAAGGACAACCGCATCGTCACCGTGAGCCGTGAGGAGCTCGGGTATCCGCCACGGCGGCGCATTCCCCGAGCCGAGGCGACCTACGCCTACAAGCGTGACCGGTGCTTGCGCTGCGGCGACGAGATCCGCCGCATCGAGATCGCCAACCGCACCTGCTACTACTGCCCCACCGACCAGCCACACTGAAGCGGGGCCACGTGGTCACGCCACGGCACGCCGCGTACCATGGCCCCATGACCGCCGTCGACCGCATCCCCGGGATCGTCCAGCAGGCACGAGAGGGTTTCCGTGCCGGACTGCTCCACGAGAACGACCAGCGTGTCGGGCAGCTCCAGCAGCTGCGCGCCCTGTTCGTCGAACAGCAGGAGCGGTTCATCGACGCACTGGCTGCCGATGTCGGCAAGCCGCGCATCGAGGCCTACACCACGGAGATCGCGTTCACCATCAACGAGATCGACCACACGTTGAAGCACCTCGACGCGTGGACCGAACCGCAGAAGGTGAAGGTGCCGCTCTCGTTCAAGCCCGGTCGTGCCCGCATCCGGCCCGAGCCGCTCGGCACGGTGTGCATCATCGCGCCGTGGAACTATCCGGTCCAGCTGCTGTTCGCCCCGCTCGTGCCGGCGCTCGCAGCGGGCAACACCGCAGTACTCAAGCCCTCCGAGGTGACGCCCACCGTGGCGGCCCTGATCGAGGAGCTGGTGCCCCAGTACTTCGACGACCGCATCGTGTCGGTGGTGACCGGTGCCGTCGACGAGACCACGGCGCTCCTCGAGGAGCGGTTCGACCACATCTTCTACACGGGCAACGGCAAGGTCGGCCGCATCGTGATGCGGGCTGCGGCCGAGCACCTCACGCCCGTCACGCTCGAGTTGGGCGGCAAGAGCCCGGCCATCGTCGCCGCCGACGCCAACATCGAGGTGGCCGCCCGCCGCATCGCCTGGGCGAAGTTCCTCAATGCCGGGCAGACCTGCGTCGCTCCCGACTACGTGCTCGTGGAGGAGAGCGTCGAGGACGAGCTGCTCACGGCGCTGGCCGCCGCCGTCACGAAGTTCTACGGCGACGATCCACGTCAGTCGAGTGACTACGCCCGCATCGTGAACGAACGGCACCACGATCGGCTCACGGCGCTGCTCGATGCCGGGGGCTTCGAGGCGACGGTCACGGGCGGTACCGGTGACCGGGAGAGCCGCTACCTGGCCCCCACCGTGCTCGCCGGCGTGAAGCCCGATGCCGCCGTGATGGACGACGAGATCTTCGGGCCGATCCTGCCGGTGCTGCCTGTCGGCGACATCGACGAGGCGATCCGGATGGTGAACGACCGCGACAAGCCGCTGGCCCTCTACGCCTTCGGATCGAGCGACGCCGTTCTCGAGCACGTGGTGGCCAACACCTCCGCGGGAGGCGTCACGGTGAACCACGCGATCATGCACCTCGCCGTCCCCGACCTGCCCTTCGGCGGGGTCGGCCAGAGCGGCATGGGCGCCTATCACGGCAAGGCCGGCTTCGACGTCTTCACGCACCACAAGCCGGTGCTGGAGAAGCCGCTGCGACCGGATCCGGCCCTGATGTACCCGCCCTTCACGAACCTCAAGAAGAAGCTGCTGAAGAAGTTCCTGTAGCGGTCACCGTCTGCCGGCCGGAGGGCGTCACTGCGCCGACCACGTCGGTGCGTCCGGATCGCCCCGCCAGTAGGCGAGGCGCCGCTCGGCCTCGTCACGGGCGGCAGGGTCGTGGCGGGCCGCCCGCAACCGCAGCAGCGTGGCCGCCACCAGCCGGAGTTCGGCGTAGCCCTCCACCTCCGGGTCACCACGGAACGAGTGGCCGTATCCGGTGGCGAACGCCTCGTACAGGCCCTCGATGCCACCCCAACGCTCGCTGATCGTCATCAGCGGCGCATGGTCCCAGCCGGGTGCGGCGATGCAGAGCAGGTCCCAGTCGAGCAGGACCGGGCCGTCGTCGGCCATCAGCACGTTGCCGGGATGCACGTCACCGTGACAGGGGACGGTCTGCTCGAACCGGTGCCAGCCACGGTGACGCTCGATCGTGGCGTCGAGTCCGGCACGGGCTCGTTCGTCGATGTCGCCGCCGACGTCGTCGAGCATCGTCTCGAAGTCCCACCACGGAAAGGTCACCGGCGATGGTGCGGGATAGGTGTCGGGGAGCTCGGCCGGATCGAGCCGGTGGACGGCGCCGACCATGGCGCCGACGGCCACCCAGTCGACCGGTTCACCGGTCGGCACGATGCGCTCCCAGCAGGTGACCGAGAACGGTCCGTGCACGACCACGTCGTCACGGGCCGGACGAGGGATCCGGATCGACCGCTCGGCCAGGACCCGGGCGAGCTCGATCGAGGCGGTCGCCGGCGCAGTGGGCATCCCGACCCGGAGCACGTGGTCGCCCGCCCCGAAGATGGCGTTCATCCCCCGTCGGAGCAGATCGGGCTCGGGCAGATCCCAGTGCTCGGCCGCCTCGCTGGCGGCTCGCCGGGCACCGTCGAGATCGGTGACGGGACGGTCGACGTACGGTCGCCGATCGCTCGCGCCCGTCGACCCGCCCGCCACGTCGTCGGTCACGCGCCCGGCAGCACGGCGACGCCCGGGTTCAACCGGCCGGTCGGGTCGAACTCTGCCTTGATCCTGTGGTGCAGGTCGGCGACGGCGCCGTCCGGCACCCCGACGGGTGCGGGCCGGGTGTGGTGGACGATGCCGACCCCGATCTCGGCGACGAAGGTGCCCGGCTCGTGGTCGCGCAGCACGGCCAACTCGGCGGCCGGGAGCGACCATCGTGCGGCATCCGGCAGTGGCGGCGGTCCGTCGGTGGCGTCCATGCCGGCCGACGCAGCTCGTTCCTCCACGTCGGCGGGGTGGCCGTCGAGCAGTGCCCAGGTCGTGGCCCCGTCCCACAGCACCGACGTCGGCCGGTAGAGGTCGCCGAGGACACCCCACGGATCGCGATCGGTGCGGAACCACTGCTCGTTCACGGGACGCGGGCGCGTCCGCAGGATGACGTCGCCGAGGAAGCCGAGCGTGCCGTGCGATCCGACGAGCAGGCGGCACAGATCGAACCCGCTGACGTTCTTCACGGTCGGCCCTCCGGCCTTCACCAGATCGCCGGCCGCCGACACGTACCGGGTCTGCAGCAGCGTGTCACGGATCGGACCCCAGCCGAGCCGGCGCACCCCGCTGCGCCCGACGGCGAGCGCTCCGCCGATCGTGCCTCCCGGCGGGAACGCAATGCACTGCCCGTGCTCGGCGAGGACCTCGTCGACGTCGTCGACCGGGGTGCCGGCGCCGCAGCGGATCGTCATCTCCGCGGGCTGCACCCAGCCGATGCCGGCGGGTGCCCGCACGGTGCGCACGCCGGGACCTCCGGGTACACCGCCGCGGGTGCCGGCGCCGAGCACCGTCACCGGTCCGGCGCCGCCCACCTCGTCGGCGAACGACCGCAACTGCTCGTCGAGTGCGTCTCCGTTCAGACCCATACGCCCTCCGCTGCACCGGCAACGGTGTGCAGGTCGCCGCACCCCGCCGGGCTCGGCAACACCTTGTCGGGGTTCGCAAGACCGGCCGGGTCGAACGCCCGCCGCAGGGCGGCCTGAGCAGCCAGGTCGACATCGGAGAACATCAGGGGCATCAGATCACGCTTCTCCAGCCCGATGCCGTGCTCACCGCTGAGGACGCCGCCCGCCGCCACGGAGGCGCGCACGATCTCGTGGCCGGCCGCGTGGACCCGTTCGGTCACGCCGGGCTCGGTGGCGTCGTACACCAGCAACGGGTGCAGGTTGCCGTCACCGGCGTGGAACACGTTGAGCACGAGCAGTTCGTGGCGCTCGGCGATCTCGTACACCTGCTCGAGCACGTCGGGCAGACGGTGCCGGGGCACCACGGTGTCGTGGAGGTAGTAGTTCGGCTTGATGTTGGCGATCGCCCCGAACGCCGACTTGCGGCCTTTCCACAGCAGCGCACGTTCTTCGTCGTCGGCGGCCACTCGCACGCCGCCGACCGACCGTGCCTCGGCGAGCCGGCGGATCTCGGCGACCTGGGCAGCGACGTCGTGCGGGAGGCCTGTCACCTCGATCAGCAGGGCGGCCGCCTGGTCGACAGGGAGGCCGCCGTGGATGAACGCCTCCACCGCGCGCAGGCAGAGCTGGTCCATCATCTCCACGGCCGCAGGCACGATGCCGCCGGCGATG
>Ga0102938_10004577_pt1 | contig 10143 bp, 9 predicted proteins | sample SalPonR2_B_D2_MG_FD_84516 | JGI IMG/M metagenome (GOLD analysis project Ga0102938, IMG submission 84516) | Salt pond soil microbial communities from South San Francisco under conditions of wetland restoration - Salt Pond MetaG R2_B_D2_MG | ecosystem: Environmental > Aquatic > Marine > Intertidal...
CGCGGTCATGAGCTCGCGCTGCCGACCGAGCAGGCAGTCGGGCAGCAGCTCCTCCAGACCGGCGGCGCCGTGCGTGCCCACCAGCAGCGACGCGACGGCGTCGGGGGGCACACCGCTGCCACCCTTGCTGACCGGCGCCTGCTCGGCACCGCCGTGGGCGAGCACCTCGATGCCGGCGGCACTGATGCGCAGGCGCCAGTGCTCGTGGTAGGTCGACAGCAGCAGCTCCCGCTCACCGTCGAGCCCCGCGGCTACGAGCCGGTCGCCGAGGACGGGGGCCAGGTGCACGAGGAGGCGCGGCACGTCGGCCACACGGGCGTAGTACCACTCAGCCCGATCGTGTGGCCCCGCCAGACGTGCGGTCACCGCGGCGGACAACCCGCCGCGCCGTTGGACCAGGAGCGGGCCCTCACCGCGAGCGGCGGCGTGGCCGAGCAGGGCGAGCGCTGCCTGGTCGTCTTCGGCGGCGAGCTCCGCGGCCGCGGGACCCTCGGCCGGCGGCAGGGTCCGGACCATCCCGACCAGCCGCCCGTCGTGGTCGGCCACCCAGAGCTCGCTCGCCTCGTGGGCGAGGAGCCAGCGCCAGCACGCTGGGCTGTGCCCAAGCCGGAGATCGGCCGCTGCCTGCGCACGGTCCTGCAGACGTTCGAGCTGGGGCAGGTCCGACGCGGTGGCGCGTCGCACCGACACCTCAGGGACCGGCGGCGGCGTCTCGGTGAGCTGGTGCCAGGTCGGCATGGGCTGGACGTACTCGTAGCCGAAGCGGCGGTAGAAGTAGGGGATGCCGATCATGATCTGCAGGAGGTGGCCACGCGCCCGGGAGCGTTCGTGTGCCCAGTCGATCAACGCGCTTGCCAGGCCGCGTCCCTCGTAGGACGCATGGGTGGCCACGAGCTCGATCTGCCCGGCGGGGATCGCCACGCCATGGAGGTGGACCGTCTCGTCGAGCAGCGTCGCCGTTGACACGACCCGGTCGCCGTCGACGATCACGCCGACGTACTCAGGGCCCTGGCTGGCTGCGACGAGCTCAAGGTCGACGGCATCCGATGCTTCGCCGCGGTCGGCCAGCAGGGCGCCAACCTGTCGCAGGTCGGTGGCGGTAGCTGGCCGCAGCACGAGTCCGCCGAGAAGCTCGCCGGCCGCGAGGTCGGGCAGGTCGCTGGCCATGGGCCTCCTGATCATGCCGGGTCTGCCGGTGGTTCTACCAGCCTGCGAGGCTCACACGTGCTCGAGGATCAGGACACGCCGGGACGGATCCCTCACCGCGCGCGAACCCTCCGGGGTCGAACCCGTCGGCCGCGAACCTCGGCAACCACGACAACGCCGGGGTCCGGTGAGCTGGTCCGCTGGTCGACACACGAGAGGCCAGAGGTTCGGATCCTCTCAAGCGATCCGTGACGGGCCGCAACCCGAAAGGCCGGCTGCAGGTGCCCGGGTTCGGATGATCCGGGTTGGATGTGTCGCCTGACGTAGGCTTCGGGCGGGGTCGCCGGGCGGTGGTTGTCCTGGTCGGTGACCGGAGGTACTCATGTCGGGCAGCGGGGTCGTCGGGGTTGCTGCCGATCTTCGGGCATGGGCACCGGGTCCACGTCGTCTGCTGGCGGGACTGCTGCTTGCCCTGGCGGGGCCGGCCCTGGTGGCGTTCGGTTTCCTGCCGCTGCGTGAGGACGTCGTCGGGGCGACGGTGGGGATGGTCATGCTGGTGCCGACGGCGCTGGCGACCGCGTTGGGTGGGCCGGTGGCTGCGGTGGCGGCGGTGGTGGTGGGCAGCGTGCTGCACAACGCGCTGTTCACCGTCCCGTATCTGACCCTGCGGATGACTGACGCGGGCGATGTGGTGAGCCTGGTCGCGCACGTGCTGGTGGGGGTGACGGTGTCGGCCCTGGTGGTGCGGGAGCAGCAGGCGGCGCGGGCGGCGCGGCGGCGTGAGGCTGCTGAGGCGCGGGTGTCGGTGCTCGAGGAGGTGGATCGGACGCGGACGGCGCTGCTGGGTGCCGTGTCGCACGACCTGCGGACGCCTTTGGCGGCGATCGCGGCGGCGGCGTCGGACCTGCGTGATCCGGGTGTGGTGTTCAGCGAGGCGCAGCGGGGTGTGCTGGTGGACACGATCGCGGAGCGGGCATCGCTGCTGGAGCGTCGGGTCGGGCAGCTGCTCGCGGCGAGCCGGTTGGAGGCGGGTGCGGTCACGCTCGCGGCCGAGGCGGTGGAGGTGCAGGAGCTGCTGGCGGAGGCGGTCGACGGGCTTGCCGGGGGTGCCACGGGCCGGGTCGAGATCCGGCTGGCGGCGCAGCTGCCGCCGGTGCTGGTTGATCCGGTGTTGGTGGTTGCCGCCCTTGCCAACCTGCTGGACAACGCGTTGCGGTACAGCCCGGCGGACCGGCCGGTGCTGGTGAGTGCGGAGCCGGCGGGGCCGGTGGTGGTGGTCGCGGTGGTCGATGAGGGGCCGGGGGTGTCGCTCAGCCAGGAGGAGCTGTTCGTCCCCTTCCGCCGGGGTGCAGACGGGACCGGGCTGGGGCTGACGATCGCCCGCGGTTTCATCGAGCTCCAGGGTGGGACGCTGGAGCATCATCCGACCCCTGGCGGCGGAGCGACCTTCGAGTGCACGCTGCCGGCGACCTGGGAGCCAGAAGGGTGATGCTGCGAGTGCTGGTGGTGGATGACGACGCGGCGATCCGTCGGGTCGTGGCGACGGGGCTGTCGGCTCGGGGCTACGAGGTCGTGGAGGCGGAGACCGCGGCCGACGGCCTCGCAGCGGTGGCGACAGATCGCCCGGATGTGGTGATCCTCGACCTCGGGTTGCCGGATGGTGATGGGGTCGAGGTCTGCCGGCGGGTCCGGGAGTTCTCCCGCGTGCCCGTGCTGGTCCTGTCGGTGGAGACCAGCGACCGCCGCAAGGTGGACGCGCTGGATGCGGGGGCGGACGACTTCGTCACCAAGCCGTTCTCGATGACGGAGCTGCTGGCCCGGATCCGGGCGGCGCTGCGGCGGGTCGAGCAGCCGGGTGACGACCCGGTCCTGGCGTTGGGGGATATCCGGATCGACCGGGCGGCCCGTCGGGTGACGGTCCGGGATGTCGAGGTGGAGCTGACCGACACCGAGTACCGGATCCTGGTCGTGCTGGGGGAGCATGCGGGCCGGGTGCTGACCCATGATGCGTTGCTGGAACGCGTGTGGGGGCCGGGCTACGACGGCGAGCGGCACTACCTGCGGGTGTACGTGAACCGGTTGCGCCGCAAACTGCCGTTCGCTCCGGGTTCGGGACACACCCTGACCACGGTGCCGCGGGCCGGGTACCGGCTCGATGTGGACCCGGGTCCTGATTGATGCAACGTTGATGGTGCGGCCGGTGGTGTTGACCCCGCTGTGACCTTGCCCGGTCGTACGGTCGTCTGGTCTCGGGATGGGTGCCAATGTCGGGGCGAGGGCCGGCGTGTTCGCCGGCTGGGCGAGCACCGAGGTCGTGGCGATGCCGGATCGTGATGAGGTCGATGTCGGGGTGCGTGGTGCCCGGCGCGGGATCGCGGTGGTCGTGTTGGCGACCGGGGGCTACCTGGCGGTGCTGTGGTTGCTGGCGGCGGTTGCTGCCGGGATCCTGCGGGGCGTGTGACGATGGCCGTGTTCCGTCCCGGGGCTGATGACCTGCGGCTCATCGGCTACCAGCTGGGCAAGGTCGCCACCGGCCTGTCGCTGCTTATGGCCGTGCCGGCGGTGGTCGCGGTCGTGCTGGGGGAGTGGAACGCCGCGACGGCGCTGGTGGTCGGGGCCGGGATCTGCGTGACCTTCGGGCAGCTGAGCGAGTGGCGGCTGCGCACCAGCAAGCCGCTGACCTGGTCCCACGGCACGGTCGTGGTGGCGTTGGCGTGGCTGGTGGGCTCGGCGCTGGCGGCGATCCCGTTCCTGCTGTCGGGGCACACCGGGAACCTGCTGGACGCTTGGTTCGAGGCGATGTCGGGCTTGACGACCTCCGGGCTGTCGGTGATCCAAGACCTCGACCATCTCAGCTACTCCATGAACCTGTACCGGCACCTGACCCACTTCGCTGGCGGGCAGGGCATCGTCATCGTGGTTTTGGCCGTTCTCGCCTCCGGGAGTGGCGCCGGGATGCTGTACGTCGCGGAGGGGCGTGAGGACCGCATCCTGCCGAACATCGTGCGTACGGCCCGGTTCATCTTCATGGTCGCGGCGGTCTACCTCGTCGTCGGCACCATCGCCCTGTACGGCACCCTGCATCTCGCCGGCCTGGGCGGGTGGCGGGGGCTGTGGCATGCGGTCAACCTGTTCGTCGCCGCGTTCGACACCGGCGGGTTCACCCCCACCTCCCAGTCGATCGGCTACTACCACTCCGCCACCGTCGAGGTGGTGCTGCTCGTGCTGATGGTCGCCGGAACGATGTCGTTCGCGCTGCACTATCACCTGTGGGCCGGTCGGTTCCGCGAGCTCACCCGCAACCTCGAAGTCCGCAGCCTGCTCGTGACCGCCACGGTGCTGGGCACCCTCACCCTGTTCGGTCTGGCCCGGTCCGGTGTGCAGTCCTCGGCCGCCGGTCTGTATCGCAAGGGCATCTTCACGTTGCTGTCCGCGCACACCGGGACCGGGTTCGCCGTCAACGCCGGGGGCCTCATCGTCTCGGACTGGGGGGTGCTCGCCCCCGCGGCGATCGTGCTCGCCATGGGGCTTGGTGGCATGGCGGGCTCCACCGCGGGCGGCGTCAAGGCGCTCAGGGTTGGGATCACCGCAAAGGCCATCGCCCACGACATCCGCAGGATCCTGCTCCCCGACGGCGCCGTGGCGGTGACCACCTACCACGCCGGACACAAGCGCATCCTGCGGGACCAGGTCGCCCGCAGTGCCACAACCGTGCTCCTGCTGTACGTGGCCACCTATCTCGCCGGCGCCCTCGTCGCGCTGCTGTACGGCCGGTGGGAGGCCTCGGAGGCCCTGTTCGAGTCGGTCTCCGCTGCCGCGAACGTCGGCCTGTCGGTCGGGATCGTCGACCCGTCCATGCCCCGGCTGCTCCAGGTCACCTACATCCTGCAGATGTGGGTCGGTCGGTTGGAGTTCGTCGCCGCGTTCGCCCTCGTCGGCTACCTCGTCGCGGTCGTGCGGGGCCGGCGATGATCCCGTTGCGTCGCCGGCTGCTGCGTCTCGGCCTGCTCCCGGTCCTGCTCGTGGCCGCGGTGCTCTCCGCCGTCGCCACCGTCGCCGAGCTCGCACCGGTCCGGCAGACGCCGAGCCTCGACCTGGCACTGCCGCCCGTTGTCGACCTCGACCCGGCCGGCTGCCAACGCGACCACGACGGCACCGGGCTCCTCGACCGGCCCGCACCGACCAGTGGCCACCGCATCACCTCCGAGTTGGTGGTCGCCTGCCCGGCGCGCCTCGACGGCCGAGGGGTCACCTACGTCGGCGAGGCCGTTGGGGACCTGCTGGACCGTGAGGGTGGCGCGTGGGTGCTGGTCAACGACGACGACTACGCGCTCGAGGTCGGCCCCCTCCCCGGACACCGCGACCGGCGCGGCACCAACACCGGGCTTGCCGTCTGGCTGCCCGATCCCCTCGCAGCGCAGCTCACCGGGCTCGGACGACCCGGCACGTGGGGCGACATCGTCGAGGTCACCGGCGTCCTCCACCGCACCGACCCCGCCGACGGTGGCGGGCTGACCCTCCGCGCCGAGCAGCTCACCATCCGGCAGCACGCCCGCCACGTCGACGACTCCCTCCACCTCCCCCAGCTCCTGCTCGCCGCCATCTCGGTCCTCGCCGCGAGCAGCGCCTGGACCATCCGCCGGCACACGAGTAGGAGGCGCCCTGCCCACCCCGACACGAAGTAGGGATCGTGACCCGTGCAACGGCCGAGCGTGGAGTCGGCCCCGCGTAGGCGTCCCCCGCGCCTCGATCTGGTTGCCGGAGGCTGGACCAACGGCGAGATCGCCGACGAGTCCCACATCAGCATCAGCACGGTCAAGGCCCACCTCGCCAGCCTCATGCGGAAACTCAACGCGCGCAACCGTGTCGAGGTCGCGATACGGGCCTACGAGACCGGCCGGATCACGACCTGACCTCGGACCGTCCGGCCGTGGGGCCCTCGAGAGACATCTGCGACGACGATCGCGCAGATCCTTCGCGGAGAAGCCGGAGATCTACGCGCGGCGGCGGTAGAGCTGCCCGATCCAGGGCGTCGCGGTCAGGCGGTGGGTGGCCGAGGGCGTGCTTCGATCTCCCGCCACACACCCTCGCGACGGATGGTGACGACCTCGAGCCCAGCTGCCTCCACGTTGCGCTCGGTGCGGCGGTTGACCTCGGGACCGAACAGGCGACGTGTGAGCGGGCTGATCAGGTCCGCCAGCAGACCCAGGATGGGGTTGCGGGGGCGGACGTGCTCGAGCAGCAGCACGCGTCCGTTCGGCTTGGTCACGCGGGCGAGTTCCCGCAGGCCTCGCACCGGATGAGTCACCGAACAGAACACGCAGGTCGCCGTCGCGGTGTCGAAGCGGTCGTCGTGGTAGGGCAGGTCCTCGATGTTCGCGACCTCGAGGACCACCTCTTCATCGGCGTCCGCGGCACGCCGGCGCGCCCGCGAGAGCATCCGCGGGGAGATGTCGATCCCGGTGACGTGCACGTCCGGCGGGTAGTGCTCGAGGTTCAGCCCGGTGCCGACACCGACCTCGAGGACCGTCCCTTGGGCCTGCCCGAGCAGGCGCCGGCGACGTTGCGCACCGCCCATCCATTCCATCGGTCCGGAGTACAGGTCGTAGAGCGGAGCGATCCGGTCATAGACGCGTGCCGGACCGTTCGTGTCGCCACTGACCATCCCTGCCCTCCCGGTCGGTCCGGTCGGTCCGGTCGGTCCGATCAAACGATGGGATCGATCGCCGGCCGTTCGACCGTAGTCGTATCCGCGGCCGGCGCCGACCGCTCGATCCCGCTGCGCTCACGCCGGGTTTCTCGACGTCCGAGGGCTTAGCCCGGGGCGGACGAACGCGCGACGTGGTCGACCGGGAGCCGGATCGTGGCGTGGCGTGCCGGGACACGGCCGGTGCGCATCGCCTCAGCATCAACGACGTGCACCGGGGCGTCCTCGAGCATGGCCTGTATGTGCTCACCCCACATCACGGCACCCCGCGCCAGCGTCTCGTCGGACCACCAGGCGGAGTGGCCCGTCTGGAGCACCCGGCCCTCCCGGCGGAGATCCTCGAGCTCCGGTGCGTCCAGGAGCTCGTCGTCCACGGCGTAGCCGCGGAGGTGTCCGGAGCGGATCGCGGCGGCGACCGCGTCGTCGTCGACGAGCGCCGCCCGGCTCGAGTTGATGAGCACGGAGCCGGGACGCATCACGGCCAACGCCCGCCCGTCGATCATCGGCGGGGCACCGAGCACCATCGGGCAGTGCAGGGTGACCGCGTCGCTGATGGCGAGCAGCTCTTCGCGCTCGACGTAGGTCACCCCGGCGACCGGCTTCGGGTCGATGTCGAGGGAGATGGTCCGCATGCCGAACGCCTGGGCGAGCTCCGCCACGCGGCTGCCGATGCGGCCGCAGCCGATGATGCCGAGCGTTCGCCCGCGTAGCTCGAAACCTCGCAGCGACGTCGTGGTTGGCACCTTGCGGCGTGAACGGTCGTTGGCGAGATGGATACGACCGGCCACCGACAGCAGGGATCCGAGCGCGTGTTCAGCGACGGCCTCGGTCGAGTAGTCCGGTAGGACGCTCAGTGCGATGCCATGCCGTTCCAGCAGCGGCAGGTCGAGGAAGTCGTACCCGGTCGCGTAGAGGCAGACCCCGCGTAGCCGTGGGAGTTCGCGTAGCAGGTGCTCGTCCAGCGTCGGCGCGACCTTCGGGGTCATCGCAACGACGTCCGCCTGGCGGAAGGCGAACCGCGCATCCTCACTCGTCATGTGATCGTCGCGAGCGAGGAAGGCCACGTCGGCCCGTTCGCGCAGCGTCTCGACCTGGTCTGCGGGCAGGGTCCGCTCGCCCTGGACCGAGACCGTGACGAGCGTTGGACGCGATCGGTTGCGAGCAATCATCGGGTGCCCCGTCGACGTGCGGTCGTGCCTCAGCGTTGCCGATCGGGGAGCGTAGCCCGGGTCACTTTCCATCCGTGGACGTCCGGACACGTGGGACCGCCCGCGAGGCACGAACGGGCCGAGGCTCGGCATCTCGGGGGTGGGCCCGGTCGTCGACGACCGTGATCAGCCCGAGGCGATCCGCCCCGGGCGGGGCGGTGCTGGGCTGGCCGCCCTGCGCCTCGGTAGGCGCTTGCACGGCGACGGCGCAGCCGAAGGGGGCACGACCTGTCCCCGTGTGCACCCATGGCGGCCCGATCCGGCTGTGCCGGAACCGCGCCCTGGCCGAACGGCCAAGGCCGGGCTTTCGGGCGCGGCGTTGGGGGCCTACCCTCCCCGGTCGCTTCGCCGGCGCGGCCACATCATGGTGGCGCCATGACGATCATCGAGGGATGAGCTATGCGTGCAGGTGCCAGGATCGGGTCCGTCACCGCGCTCGCCACCGCGGTGGCGGTTGGAGGTGCGCTACTCGCGTCACCGGCCAGTGCCGACGACGGTCGCAAGCTGCTGCGGACCGACAACGCCGCCGGTGAGGCCGACATCGACTTCACCTTCGGCCGTCTCGACGATGCCGTGGTGGTCGGGGACTGGAACGGCGACGGGACGCAGACGGTGGGGGTGCGTCGCGGCGACCGGTACTTCATCCGCAACGAGAACAGCGCGGGGTTCGCGGACCTGGACTTCAACTACGGCCGCGACGACGATACGCCCGTGGTGGGGGACTGGGACGGCGACGGGACGCAGAGGGTGGGGGTGCGTCGCGGGGACCGGTACTTCATCCGCAACAGCAACTCGAGCGGTTTCGCCGATCTGGACTTCAACTTCGGGCGTGATGATGACACGCCCGTGGTCGGGGACTGGAACGGTGACGGCACGCAGACGGTGGGGGTGCGTCGCGGCAACCGCTTCCTGCTCCGCAACAGCAACTCGAGCGGGTACGCGGAGCTGGACTTCCGGTTCGGCCGCGAGGACGACATCCCTCTGGTGGGTGACTGGGACGGGGATGGCAGCGACACCATCGGCGTGCGTCGCGGTGACCGGTTCTTCCTGCGGAACTCCAACACGGGCGGACCTGCCGATGTCGCCTTCGACTTCGGCCGGGGCCAGGACCGGGCGCTCGTGGGCGACTGGACGGGCGATGGGGTCACCACCGTGGGCGTCCGCCACCTCCCCGAACCCGAACCCGAGCCCGAGCCTGCGCCGCGGACCTTGAGCACCACCGTCGACGTGGCGGTCTGGGACGCTTTGGCTGAATGCGAGTCCAACGGCAACTGGCAGATCAACACCGGCAACGGCTTCTACGGCGGTCTGCAGTTCATGGTCGAGACCTGGCGGAGCGTGGGTGGGACCGGCTACCCGCACGAGCACTCCCGTGAGGAGCAGATCCGTCGGGCGGAGATCCTGCTGGCACAGCCCTGGGCGACCTGGGGCAACCAGTGGCCAGCCTGCTCCCGGCTGCTCGGGCTCTCCTGATCCGGTCCTGACCACCCTGGCCTGACCCTGCCGTGATCCCGGCGGCGCCGGCGGTCGCCGCGGAGGTGCGTGCCTGCTGACCCCGCCCGCGCCGGGGCTGGCGCTCCAGCACCTGGCTGGTGGGTGACTAGCCTGCGCGGCCGGTCATCTCCTGGAGCACGCATGGGTCGTCTCGCACGTCTGGTCGCCGTCGTCGGCGTCGCGGCACTGGTCGCGCTCGTCGGACCAGCCGCTGCCCGCGATGCGGCGGCCGCCGACGACGATCGTTTCTACCTACGGACGGTCAACGCCGGCGGTGGCGCTGACATCGCGTTCGGTTTCGGTCGTCCCGATGACGACGCGGTGGTGGGGGACTGGGACGGTAACGGGACCCAGACGGTCGGGGTGCGGCGGGGCAACCGGTTCCTCCTGCGGAACGCCAACTCGGCCGGGTTCGCGGGCCTGGACTTCCGGTTCGGTCGCGAGGGCGACCTCCCGTTGGTGGGGGACTGGAACGGGGATGGTGTCGACACGGTCGGGGTGCGGCGGGGCAACCGGTTCCTCCTGCGGAACGCCAACTCGGGCGGGTTCGCGGGCCTGGACTTCCGGTTCGGTCGCGAGGGCGACCTC
>Ga0102938_10004578_pt1 | contig 10142 bp, 11 predicted proteins | sample SalPonR2_B_D2_MG_FD_84516 | JGI IMG/M metagenome (GOLD analysis project Ga0102938, IMG submission 84516) | Salt pond soil microbial communities from South San Francisco under conditions of wetland restoration - Salt Pond MetaG R2_B_D2_MG | ecosystem: Environmental > Aquatic > Marine >...
ATCGTTGAGCTCGCCGGGACCGATGCGATCTTCGAACGCCCCAACCATCCCTATACGCGCGCCTTGCTCGACGAGGTCCCCCGCCTCGATGCGAAGAAGAAGCACTTCACCGCGCTCAAGGGTGAAATTCCCTCGCCATTGACGCCACCGCCCGGCTGTCATTTCCACCCCCGCTGCCCCTTCGCCTTCGACCGCTGCCGTCAGGAGCGCCCTGCTCTCAAGGATGTGGGCAAGGGACGGCTCTCGGCCTGCCACCTCAACGACACGCCCGAAGGCAATCCGCTGATGCAGGATACTGCTTCCGCCGCCGGCTGAACTGCGCAAGCCCCTCGTCACGGCCCGATACCTCGCCTATCCTGGTCGCAGGCGGTAACTGGCAACGGGAGTCATCATGAGCGCGAACGCGCATCCGCAAACCATCGGCGTCCTGCTCGCGGGCGGCCTCGCGCGACGCATGGGTGGCGGAGACAAGCCGTTGCGCGAGATCGGCGGGCGCAGCATTCTCGTCCGCGTGATCGATCGGATGACGCCGCAATGCCAGGCGTTGATCCTCAACGCCAACGGTGACCCGCAGCGCTTCGCTTTCACGGGGCTTCCGGTCATGGCCGACGACATCCCCGATTTCGCCGGCCCGCTCGCCGGCATTCTCGCCGCGCTCGATCACGTGGCGGCGCAGCACCCCGAAATCGCATATGTGGCCTCGGTCGCCGCCGATACGCCATTCCTGCCGCGCGATTACGTTTCACGGCTGCATGCGGCGCGCGAGGCAGCCGGCGTTCCGCTCGCCTGTGCCGAGAGCGACGGGCGTACGCATCCCGTGAACGGCTTGTGGAGCGTGGCTCTGCGCGCCGATCTGCGTCATGCGCTCGTCGAGGAGGACATGCGCAAGATCGACCGTTGGACGGCGCGCCATGGCGTCGCCCATGCGGCCTGGCCGGTCACGCCGGTGGATCCATTCTTCAACGCCAACAGCCCCGAGGATCTCGACGAGGCCGAGGCGCTGATCGGCCGTTACGGCGAGATCTGAGCCCCGCCCGCCGGCAATGGCTGAACGGTATCGACCCGGCGTGATTCCGGCCCGGCATCGCGGGCGATTCGCGTATGCACAACCGCCATGGCCAGAAGCAGCATCGCGAAGACCTGATGCGCCAGCCCTGCCCAGAGCGGCACGGCAAGCAGCAGCGTGACGATCCCGAGCACCACCTGCGCGAGCACCAGCCCGGCCATGATCCGGGCATGGCGCATATGCACCGTTCCCGGTGCCAGCCGCCCCACGCGCCAGGCGTGCCAGAGCGCGTAGCCGACGAGCAGATAGGCCACCATCCGGTGGTTGAACTGGATCGTGGCGACAGTGTCGAAAATGTTGGCGTACCAGGGCGAGAGCGGGAAAAGTACCGCCGTCGACGGAATAAAGACACCATCCATCAGCGGCCAGGTATTGTAGGTCCAGCCGGCCCGCGAGCCGGCAACCAGCGCGCCGAGCGCCGTCTGGAAGAGAATCAGGCCGACGAGTCCGTACGCACCGAGCGCGACCGCGCGCGGTGTCGGCTCGACCCGCCCGGAGCGCAGACCGGTCGCGATCCAGGTCAGCGCGACGAGGATGATGCTGGCCAGCATCAGATGCGTCATCAGCTTGATCGGCGCCACTGCGATCATGCCCTCTTCCAACCCGGAAGCGACCATGATCCAGCCGACGAAGGCCTGCATGCCACCGAGTGCGCCGATCCCGATCAGCGTCAGCGCGAAGCCGGTGGTGATGCGGCTCCTGAGCCAGAACCAGATCAGCGGCAGGAAGAAGACGATGCCGAGCGCGCGACCGAGCTGGCGATGCCCCCATTCCCACCAGTAGATCACCTGAAACTCTGCCAGCGACATGCCCTGATTGAGCAGGCGATACTGATCGATCTGGCGATAACGCTCGAATTCGGCCAGCCATGCGGCTTCCGACAAGGGCGGGATGGCGCCGGTCACGGGCGCCCATTCGGTGATGGACAGGCCCGATCCGGTGAGCCGGGTGGCGCCACCAACGGTCACCATGGCGAGGACAAAACCCACCAGCGTCCAGATCCAGGCGCGTACGGCCCTATCCGGCAAGAATGCCGGACCCGGGAAGAATGCCCGATCACGCAAGTCTGCGCCTGCTGAATTCCCTGCCGCCATCTGTCCTCTCCAAACCCGGCTCGCCGGCGCCGGCGCCCTTGATAAGCTGATCACCCGGTACACATAGAGTTTTCATCGCGAAGCTGCTAGGCACAGCTTCGCCGCACCCGATAGCGGTTCGATCCGAACAGGCCGGACAGATCATTCATGACGCAACGTACCCGCAAATTCATCGGCACGATCGCCATCATCACCTTCGTCATGCTCTATGGCCCGGTGGCCATGGCGATCGCGGAAAGCCGCATCATGGCCGCGCCGCAGGTCATCCAGGTGATCTCCTACGCCGTGCTGGGCCTCGCCTGGATCATACCGATCATGCCGGTGATCCGCTGGATGCAGCGTCCCGATCCGGATAATATCTGACCGATACCTGCCTCAGCCGCCTTACGTACCGGCATCGAGGCCTTTCGGCGTGACGAAACGGTCAAGCCGCGCTTCACGCTGCGATACATCGCGCCAACTCTCGATGTCGAAATCGAGCACGGTGAGGCCGGCGGTGGGATATTTCTGGGTCAGGCGCGAAAAGGCATAACGGTCGCCGAAGCCGGTGAGGAGCCGGGCAAGTTCCTGCGTACCGGGATTGTGGCCGACCATCAGAAGCGTGCGCACCGCATCGTCGCTCTCGCGCACGGCCTGCAAAAGCAGTTCGGGCGGCGCCTCATAGATCCGCCGGTCCACCCGTATCGGCGGCTCTTCGCCGGCTTCTTCGCGAAGCGCCTGCACCACGAGATCGAAAGTCTCGCGGGTGCGGCTCGCCGGCGAGACGATGGCGAGATCCGGCAGCAGGCCCTCATCGGCCAGATAACGCCCCATACGTGGCGCCGCCTCGCGCCCGCGCGGATTGAGCGGGCGATCGAGATCGTCGAGACCGGCGGGCCAGTCGGATTTGGCGTGGCGGAGCAGGATCAGGCGTTTCATGGGGAAAGCTTAGCTGACGCGAATGGCGAACGAAAGCACCTGGCGGCAGGAACCGTCGCATGCGGCATTGGCCCCGAACTGGCTGCGCGCCCGTCCAACCAGAACGCGCAGCGTCCGATCAGCCTGCACGAGACGGATCCGCCGAGTGCAACCGTGCGGAAATCTATTCCGCAGCGGTCTTGTCGGAGGCGCCATCGTCGGAACCACCGTCATTCGCACCCGCATCAGCCGAAGCGGCCTTGCGCGGCGACTTCCGTGCTGCGGCTGCGGGCTTTTTCACCGGAGCACCCTCGCCGGACTCGCCACCCTCGGTCGCGGCCTTGCGGGTGGGGCGCCGGGTCGCCGTCGCAGCACGACGGCGCTTGGGCTTTTCGTCGCCGGCATCGTCATCATGGACGGCTTCCGCTTCCGTTTCGGTGGGGCGGCTCACGGGTTTCATCAGAAAATCGGGCAGAGCGGGCTGCTCGACTTCGTCGGAACGCCGCGGGGCAGGACGACGGCGACCGCGTACGGGACGCTCGCCCGTATCCTCGCCGGCAACCGGAGCCTCCTGCGCGGCGCGGGCCTGCCCGGCCTCATCGCGTGAATCCGCCTCGGTATCGCCATTGCCACGGTTGTCATGCTGGTTGCGACCGAAGCGCTCGCGGCGATCACCACGCCCGCGCGGCTGGAAACCGCGATCAGGCTGGCGTTCGGCGCGCGGATCGAAGCTCGGCGGCTGCGGCTGCTGACCGGGATCGACCTCTTCCGGCTGAACGCGCTGAGTCTGACCGCCGCGATCGGGCTGGGCATAACCATGCGTGTAGCCGTTCGAATCATCATCATCGTCATCATCGTCGTCGGAGCGACCGGCGCCGTATTGCTGGCGCAGGTTCTCCTGCGCACCGGCGATGATGCGCAGATAATGCTCGGCATGCTGGAAATAATTTTCCGCCGCGACCGGGTCCCCGCTGGCCTGCGCATCACGCGCGAGTTGGCCGTATTTTTCGGCGATGTGCTGGGCGGTGCCGCGCACCTTCACATCCGGCCCGTTCGACTCGTAGCTGCGTGTCAGCGGATTGGGGCCCTTGCTACGGCTGCGTCCGCGCATGCGTCTGTTCTGTCCTGGTCTCATCGATTCACTTCGACCTTCATCTCTTGCAATGCCACACTCTCGCGACGCCGGCATGCCGGATCCGGAATGCCGTGCACGCCCATTTTCGCGTGAAAGTCCGCTGTCTCGTGCAATTCCATCGAACCGTGCCAGTGCAACATCACGTGCGAGAGAAAAACGCCGGACGGGATTCCCACCATCGTCCGAGCGAACATCCGTCATCCTGCGGCTTCGACCGGGATAGGCTCCGGACGACCATCTGGTATGTCGGGTTCCTTGTGCCGCCGGGTGAGCCACCTTGCTGCGGCGAGAAAACGCAAGCCCTGCCCCACGGGGGCCCGATGATTCGGCCATCCAGTGCCGGGCTCATCGCGTTTCGCCTTGCAAACTAACCGCTCGCCCCGCATACGCCAAGCATTATTTACACGATTTTCCCACTATTTCGTAAACTTTTGGTTGTGCAGGCTGAAACATGGTTCAGTCGGGACGGATGAAAGCCTGGACGCGGAGCACGCCGCCGAGATCCGTTTCGCTCCCCGCGAAGACGAGTCCGACTGATTCGGCGATCCCACGCAAAGCCCCCTCCTGATCATGACCATGCTCGAGAACGAGGGCAGCGCCCGGACGCAGGAGCTGCATCGCGGCGCGGCAGATCGCCGGATAGGGCGCGAGCCCGTCATTACCGCCATCCAGAGCCCGATGGGGATCGAAACCCGCCACCTCCCTGGCGAGCCCGGCAATGTCGGCGGACGGGATATAGGGCGGGTTCGACACGATCAGGTCAAAGCCCCCTCCCCCGTCAGGCGGCGCTGGCGCGAACGGCGCTGCCCAATCCGCCTTGATGAAGGCGGCGCGATCAGCCAGGCCGAGAGTACGGGCATTGGCACGGGCCGTCACAAGCGCCGCATGCGCGCGGTCAGTGCCGATACCGAAGGCGTCCGGGCATTCGGACAGGAGAGCGAGCAGGATGCAGCCGCTGCCGGTGCCGAGATCGAGAAAACGCTGCATGCGCGCGTCCCGCACCATCTGGCGCAGGGCGAGTGCGACCAGCGCTTCCGTATCGGGACGTGGCTCCAGCGTGTCGGAGCCGAGTTCAAAGCGCAGCCCCCAGAATTCGCGATACCCCAGAATCCGCCAGACCGGCTCCCCCGCCACCCGCCGCGCGATCCAGCCATCGAGCCGCGCCGCTGCAAAGGCATCGATCGGCGCTTGCGGATCGCGGGCGAGGGCCGTGGCATCGCAGCCGGTGGCTTCCATGAGCAGGATGCGCGCATCGAGAGCGGGATCCTCGATACCGGGGACCGAGAGCGCCGCCCGGGCCGCGCGCAGAGCCTGCGCCATCGCGCTCCCCGGTATGATGGCCGTCACAGCCCGGCCTCCGCCAGAAGCGCGGCCTGATGCTCGGCGACGAGCGCATCAAGGATATCGCCGAGCGCCTCACCGGCGAGGATTTCGGGCAGCTTGTAGAGCGTGAGGCCGATGCGGTGATCGGTGACGCGCCCCTGCGGGAAATTGTAGGTGCGGATACGCTCCGAACGATCACCGGAACCGACCTGGGAGCGCCGATTCGCCGCCCGCTCGGATTCGCGCGCGCTACGCTCACGGTCGAACAGGCGCGCGCGCAGGATCTCCATGGCGCGCGCCTTGTTCTTGTGCTGGGAACGCTCGGCCTGGACCACAACGCTGATTCCGGTGGGCTCATGCGTGATCCGCACCGCCGATTCCGTGCGGTTGACATGCTGCCCGCCCGCGCCACCGGCACGCATCGTATCGATCCGCAACTCACGCTCGTCCAGCGCGAAATCAACCTCCTCCGCCTCCGGCAGAACCGCCACGGTGGCAGCCGAAGTGTGGATGCGTCCGCCGGTTTCCGTATCGGGAACACGTTGCACGCGATGCACGCCACTTTCGAATTTCAGCCGCGCGAAGACGCCGCGCCCGGATATCTGGGCGATGATTTCCTTGTAGCCGCCGACCGTGCCCTCGCTCGCGGCGATCACCGAGACGCGCCAGCCATTCAACTCGGCGTAACGTGCATACATGCGATAGAGATCACCGGCGAACAGGGAGGCTTCGTCGCCGCCGGTACCGGCGCGGATTTCGAGAATGGCGCTCTTTTCGTCTGCGGCATCGCGTGGCAGCAGCATCAGCCGCACCGCGCGCACCGCCTCGGCGAGCCGCGCGCGTGCCGCGCCGCGCTCCTCCTCGGCCAGCGCCCGCATCTCGCGATCGGTCGCCGGATCACCGAGCAGCGCCTCGACACCGTCGAGCTCTTCGCGGATGGCGCGGTAGGCCCTGACCGCCTCCACCACCGGTTCGAGCTCGGCGAGTTCGCGCGAAAGCCTGACGAAGGTCTCGGCATCCGGCCCCGAGGCCAGAGTCGCGGTGAGGACGGCATGCCTGTCGACGACGGCGTCGAGGCGTTCGCGTGGCAGATGATCGTCGGGGATTGTGCTCGTCATGGTTCTCGTACCGCTCACGCCCGTCATGACCCAAGCCGGGACACGAAGCAAGCCGCGTCGTGGCATGGTACCAGCACCACCGGGACGATTTGCCCGGGTTTCCGTCAGCTTTATGCGTGAATTCCGCCGCAAGCTGCGCTAGGAAGGCGCGCGCCCACCACGGCGTATCGCGCCTTGAAGCCGAAAGATGAAGACGATGACCGCACGTCCGTTACCACGTCAGGGATTGATGTCGATCGAGGCCTATGCGCCCGGCAAGAGCAAGGCGCCCCCCGGCGTGACGGTGCACAAGCTCTCCTCGAACGAGACCCCGCTCGGCCCCTCGCCGAAGGCACTCGCGGCGGCGGAGGCGGTGATGGGCAAGCTTGCGCTCTATCCCGATGGCGGCGCCAATGCGCTGCGCGACGCCATCGCCCACAAGTTCGGCCTCGACTCGGCCCGCATCGTCTGCGGCAACGGCTCGGACGAATTGCTGGCCATGGTCACCAACGCCTACATGAACCCGGGCGACGAAGGCATCTATTGCACCCACGGCTTCCTCGTCTACCGCATCGCCATCCTGGGGGCGGGCGGCGTGCCGGTGATCGCGCCGGAGAAGGATTTCACCGCCGATGTCGATGCCATTCTCGCGGCGGTGACCCCGCGCACCAAGATCGTCTATCTGGCCAATCCCAACAATCCGACGGGCACCTATCTGCCCTTCGACGAGATCAAGCGCCTGCATGCGGGCCTGCCGCCGCATGTGCTTCTCGTGCTCGATGCCGCTTACGCTGAATATGTGCGCCGCAACGATTACGCCGCCGGGCTCGAACTGGTCATGACCAGCGAGAACGTGGTGATGACGCGTACCTTCTCGAAGATCCACGGGCTCGCCGCCCTGCGTCTGGGCTGGATGGTGGCGCCGGAGCATGTTGTCGATATCGTCAACCGCATCCGCCCGCCCTTCAACGTCAACGCCGCGGCGCTGGCCGCCGGCGCAGCGGCGATCGCTGATGACGGCCATGTGGCGCAGGCCGTGTCGCATAACGATACCTGGCTGGAGATCCTCACCCGCGACCTGACGCAACTCGGCCTGACGGTGACGCCGAGCGTGGCAAATTTCCTGCTGGTGCATTTCCCCGACATGCCGGGACGCACCGCCCGCGAGGCCGATGAATATCTCACTGCGCGCGGGCTGATCCTGCGCCGGATGGAGGGTTACGGCCTGCCGCATGCGCTGCGCCTGTCGATCGGCACGGAGGAGGCCAATCGGCTGGTGATCAACGCGCTGATGGAATTCATGCGCGCGGAGGCGCCCGTCCATGCCTGAACGTCTTGGCGACCCGCTCGAAACACCGCTCTTCGAGCGCGTGGCCATTATCGGGATCGGCCTGATCGGCTCCTCGATCGCCCATGCCATGCGCCAGAAAAATCTCGCCGGCTGCATCGTGGCGATCGACCGTGATGCGGAGGTGGCCGCGCGGGTCGATGCACTGGCTCTGGCGGACACCGTCTTCACGGATGTGGCCGAAGGTGTGAAGGGCTGCGATCTCGTCATCCTCTGTGTGCCTGTCGGTGCCTGCGGGCCGGTCGCGAAACAGATGGCGTCAAGCCTGCGCGCCGGCGCGATCGTCACCGATGTCGGCTCGGTCAAGGGCGCCGTGGTGGCGAGCATGGAGCCGCATCTGCCGGCGCATGTGCATTTCATCCCCGGCCACCCGGTCGCCGGCACCGAGCAATCCGGCCCCGATGCGGGTTTCGCCATGCTGTTCCACGAGCGCTGGTGCATCCTGACGCCGGCCTATGGTGTCGATCCGGCGGCTGTGGCGCGGCTGCAGGAATTCTGGGAGGGGATGGGTGCGCGCATCGAATTCATGAGCGCGCCGCATCACGATCTGGTGCTCGCCATCACCAGCCACGTGCCGCATCTGATCGCCTACAACATCGTCGGCACGGCGGCGGATCTCGAGCAGGTAACGCAGTCGGAGGTGATCAAGTTCTCCGCCGGCGGCTTTCGCGACTTCACCCGCATCGCGGCCTCCGATCCGACCATGTGGCGCGACGTCTTCCTCAATAACAAGGAAGCCGTGCTGGAGATGATCTCGCGCTTCAACGAGGATCTCGCCGCCCTCGCCCGCGCCATCCGCTGGGATGACGGCGACGCGCTCTATGACCTGTTCTCCCGCACCCGCTCCATCCGCCGCTCGATCATCGATCTCGGCCAGGAGACCGACGCCCCGGATTTCGGGCGCCGACCGGGGAAGGATTAGAGATCATCATTTCCTAGAAATTTCAATTTAAGGTAGCTATATTCAAGGCGATCCGATTCGGACATGGATGGCGAGTGTGGCTGGATTATCAGATGCCTTCGGAGAGGTAGTCAATCGCTTCGTTAACAGGGTACTACCTGAGGAAGATCGCGATACAATTCCGAAAACATTCCAAGAGCGGATGGGCTTCGCCTTCGCGGGCGGGTTGTTCATTACCTTGATCATCGTATTCGGATACGGTCACGGTTTTGCACCGGTCGGATCGCCTGCAGCAGCGACGGGGGTCGTTCCGCTGTTCGTGGGAGCACAATCATATGCCGGCCTGTTCCGCTCGGAGAGCGACTCGATAATTCTTTATGCATTCATCGTCATCATTTTGACGGCTTTGATTGTTTATAGCTACGTAATCGCGCGAAGCCTGACGAGACGGGGCCCACTGACACTCTTGATTGCAGGAAGCGCATTGCCCATATTGATGTTGAGCTTGGGGAAGATCGCTTTGAGTTGACTTGGAGGCAGTCGGAAAATGGGTATCGCGGCATTGAGAACGGTTGCCCAGAATTGCGCAACCCCGCTCTCGCGCGTAGTTCTGGTATTCGCTCTTGCCATTGCTTGCAACGCGCCTGCGAATGCCTCGGACAACTTCCAGTCCTCAAGTGATGGAATCCTTTGGTATATGCCGCGCGAGCATGTCCAGTTGAGCAAACCCGCCGCGAATCTGGCTCTGGAGACGGCGCTCTACACTGCCGGTCTGGGCACCAAGCCGGATGCCCCACTTCATTTCTATCGCTTGCCGTTGGTTGATCTTGAACAAGCCGACGAAGCGACCATCGAAGAGATAACCCGTTTCATCGAAGGTGTATCTCGCTCGCATCGAATCGCGCGCATCGAACTTCTGGATCTGATCGCCCCTGTTTCACTGGAAATGGCAGCGGCGACTGATGATGCAGAACCGCTGGATATTGCCCCGGGAAGTCTCTTCTTTAACCAAGCGCATGATTTTGGGCGACGTTCCTGGGATCTTGCATGGAAAGGCATGACAGAGGCGCGCATTCGCAATGCAGAGATCGACGTGAATGAAATTTATGGCGCACTCGTTCGGCAACTCGTCAACGAGGGGGTAATCGAGGCACCGCCTTCGGGCACAACCGAGGAAGATCAGCGTTACATGCTGATCGGCCTGAACCTTCCGCTTCCTGGTTTCGAGAATGCACTCGTCGGAGAAGCGGTTCTGCGCGAAACACCCGGCATTGTCCCAAC
>Ga0102938_10004580_pt1 | contig 10141 bp, 10 predicted proteins | sample SalPonR2_B_D2_MG_FD_84516 | JGI IMG/M metagenome (GOLD analysis project Ga0102938, IMG submission 84516) | Salt pond soil microbial communities from South San Francisco under conditions of wetland restoration - Salt Pond MetaG R2_B_D2_MG | ecosystem: Environmental > Aquatic > Marine >...
CTGCTTCAGCTGGTTTTGCGCAAACATTGCGCTCATGTTGTGATTAATAATCATACAATCTCCTCCTTGAAGTGTATAAGGGCATCCTTGCCCTCAATTTTTTGCCTGTAGAGGCAAATTTTTTCTAAACCGGTCTCAAGTATGACCGATATATAAAAAAGAATGAAAGAAGTACTTTAAAGTCTTTCCGCGGTGGCTCCTTCCACACTTATACCTTCGACACCCCCCCGGCATAAACTTTACCCATCTTTAGAAAAATATTAAAATTTCGGTATTTTTTTAAAATTAGCATTTTTTTGAGCGAGTGTTTTGGCCGGCTATCGCGGCATGTTCTTATCTTTTCGCTCCACAACAGCTTTTTCCAGCTCTAGCATCAATGAAGGCTGTAGAAAAAATGGCGAAAAACTCTTACACTGTATGACGATGAATAATTTAACACAAACACCTGAACTGCTGGCACCGGCGGGCAATCTAGAAACTGCTCTTTCAGCATACGTAAGCGGTGCGGATGCGGTTTACTGCGGTCTTGGAAAATATAACGCCCGTGAAATGGCGGATAACTTTAGTTTTGAGGATATGTCAAAACTTGCAGGCTATGCAAAAAAGCATGATAAGAAATTTTACCTTACCTTTAATACCCTGCTTAAGCAAAATGAGCTTGAAGAGGCGGCGGAACAGCTGTTTTATATGTCACAACTATCGCCTGATGGGGTAATTGTGCAGGATTTTGGAATAGCTGGTATGCTTCGAGAATACTATCCTTCAATGCCGGTACATACCTCTACCCAAATGGGAATACACAACAGTGCGGGAGTAGCTGCAGCTGTCGGTATGGGTATTGAGCGGGTAATTCTGGAGCGGCAAGTTACGCTGGCTGAATTGGAGCAGATTATGGCCCGTTCTACCGTAGAAATAGAGGTTTTTGTGCACGGCGCCTTGTGTTGCTCCCTGTCTGGTAAATGTCTCTTCTCATCCTGGATTGGCGGCTGGAGCGGAAATCGTGGCCGCTGTAAACAGCCTTGTCGGCGCAGGTACTACGCCGAGGGGGCGGGGGGCAAAAAGGCGGGGTTTTATTTTTCTACCCAGGATTTGTATACCCTCGATCTTATTCCGGAACTGAAAAGAATAGGGGTCGCTTCACTAAAAATTGAGGGGCGGCTAAAAAAGCCCAGTTACGTACAGAGCGTAGTAAAAGCATACAGAATGGTAATAGATGCAGATGAGGATCAGCAGACAAGGGTACTGGGACAGGCAAAACAGGTGTTGGCGGGCTCCTTCGGACGCAAGTGGTCCCACGGATTTGCAGCGAAGGAAGATATGGAGACGGTGCTACAGCCGGGAAATATTGGAGTAAGCGGCTTGCTCATCGGCAGCGTACAGGATGTACGAAAGGGACGGGTAAAGCTTGAGCTGCAGCGTAAACTGCATGTGGGAGACCGCTTACGCTTTCAGGGGCCCGGCGGAGAAGAAAGTTCAGGATTTACCGTTCGCACAATAGAACATAGAGGGAAGGATGTACGCAGCGCCTTAAACGGAGAGGTGTATCTTCCCTTCGATCGTGATATTCCCCCCGGTTCAAAGGTGTACAAAGTCTCTCAGAGCATAAAGAACAACTGGTCGGATCCTGACTCTTTACCTGAGTATAAAGTAGTACCGCAACTTAGCTTAAAGGTTAAAATTCAGCGTAACTTGATATCGGTTCAAGTCGATGAAGGGATCGATAGCAGCGCTGAAAGACTTGAGTGGTCGGCCCCTTTAGAGCTTGAGGATGCCAAACAGCATGGAATATCTACTCAGGAGGTGGCGCGGGTGTTTGAAGCTACCGGCGAGAACGGCTTTGGTGTGAGCAATGTAGATGTTGAATGCGAAGATGGCCTGTTTATGCCCCCGAGCCTCCTGAAAAAGCTGCGTCGTGAATTTTGGAGCTCTATAGAACCGCGAATTCAGAAGACCGATTTTGAACAAGTTAAATCTCAGCAGCTGAACCGCATAAAAGCCGATTTATCAAAACGGCCGCACAAGTCACAGACGAAACGAAGAGAAATCAGTTGCGCCGCAAAGCGGGGGCAGAAAGCCGGTACTTCCTGCATCCAGGTCGACAGTCTGTACTCCTATTCAAAGCAGACACAAGAGGTAGAACTGCCCCATTTCTGTCCCGAAGGGGTTCTTGAAATGATATCCGGAAAAATTGAAGAGGCCGTTAAAACAGGTATCCGGCGTTTCAGAGTAACCGACTTATACCAGCTGGAGCTCCTTAAAAAGTATACAGATTTGAAAATAGTAACTGGGTTTCCCCTGCCGGTCACCAACGGACAGGCGGCCTTTGAGCTTCAGAGAATGGGAGTAAACCGAGTCCAGGCCTGGGTAGAGTTGGATCGCGATGGATTCCTGGACTTACAGCAGAGTTCTCCCTTCGATGTTGAGCTGTATCGTTATGGGAGGCCGTCGATATTGGCTACCCGGGCGAAGGTAGATGCAGAGGGTGAGATTTCCGATCCGCGGGGGCGTAAGTTTTATGTGCATTATTCGAAAACAGATCATTTGACCTATATTTTTCCCTATGAAGTACTCAGTCTGCCGAAGTTAGAGACTTTCGATGAGTTCTACGATTATCGTCACAGTTCAAAAAATGAAAAAACAGTAAGTTCCTTTAATTACGAGACTGATTTTGTATAAAGTTAAGGTGTGGAGAAAAAGCGATGAATAATTCTCAAATGGAGCAGTTCGGTAAAAAGGTGTTCTTCCTCTATCCGCATAGTGTAATTCAGGAGGATTTGATAACCCACATAATTCAGAATGAGTTTGAGGTATATCTAATCAATGACCATCGTAAACTCTTGCCGTTGCTTAAGAAATACAATAATTCAATACTGTTCATAAACATTGATGAGCGTCTGAAGGAAAGCGAATGGGAAGAGTATATACGCTCAATTATGAATAATGAAACAACCACGGGAGTACAAATTGGAATTCTTACCTACAACGAAGATAAGGAACTGGCACGAAAGTATCTGATGGACCTGATGGTGCCGGGGGGGTATATCCAGCTGAAATTAGGACTGAAGGAGAGTACGAAAATAATTCTGAAAACCCTGATGGCCAATGAGGCAAAGGGTAAAAGAAAATTTGTCCGTGCATACTGTCCCAAGGGCATAGCCACGGAATTTAACGTACAAATGGCCGGTTCTATGTATGAAGGAACAATTAAGGATATAAGCTCTGCCGGCATGGCAGTTTATTTTAATAAAAGCGTCGATCTTCCCCCTAGAACCGAGCTATCTAAAATACAATTAAAGCTGCGTAGCAGAATTGTGATGGTCAGCGGAATAGTCGTTGGTATGCGGGAAGACCAGGGGAATAAAATGTATGTGGTCCTGTTTAACAAGTTTATTTCTACTGATGCAAAACAGCGAATATCAACATTTATCTATCGTACCTTACAGGCAGAGATGCAGCGTGAACTTGACAATGTAAAATAGTCTCGCATGCCGCTGTGGGGCAACCGAAACGACGTAATAGAATTGACCCTATCTTTCTGATCCCCTACTATGGAGAATGGACACAATACAAGTAGAAAAATTAGACAAACTGCATGAAGCGGCCGAAGTAGCTGTCAAGCATGCTCTGGATGTGAAACAGGGTGAGCGGGTGCTTATAGTTACAAATCCCCCGCTCGAGACCCTTCGAATTGCAATAGCCCTGCACAACGCGGTATCTGAAGCTGGAGGTATTCCGCTCTTGCTGGTTCAGCCGGTCAAGACTCAGCTTGATTTTGCTGATGATGCAGTGATACAGGCAATTGCTTCGGTGCCGGATGTTTTTATCTCAATGAGCACACAAAAGCTTGGAAAAGATCGTTATGCAATAACAAAACCTTACAGTCATGAAGGAAAGTTATACGAGCACGTGTTTCATTATTTAATGGCATCAAAACAATTACGGGCCTTTTGGTCGCCCATGGCGACCGAAGACATGTTTATTCGTACAGTTTCCATCGATTATGAACGCCTTGTAAAAGAGGTAAAGCTGGTAAAAGAGCTCCTCGATCGAGCTGAGTATGTACATATCACCTCACCCGGAGGAACAGATGTGAAAATAGGGGTGCGAGGTCGAACAGCGATGGAAGATGATGGAAATCTGACTTTCAAGGGGGCAGGTGGAAACTTACCTGCCGGTGAGACTTTTATTAGTCCCGAACTTGGAAATTCCGAGGGGGTTATTGTTTTTGATGGGAGTGTATCACTCCACGACGGAGATAGAATAGTCGAGGATCCGGTAATCGTGCAGGTGAAACAAGGATTGGTGACCGACATTAAGGGTGGAGAAGAGGCCCGACTTTTACAACACACAATTGAGTATGGTGAAAAGAAGGCATTGCTGTTTGAAGAACAGGGTAAGTTGGCCCCAGAGAAAGGGGCGGAATATAAGCGTAATGCGCGTAATCTTGGGGAACTTGGTATAGGACTAAACCCCTCCGGTACGATCACAGGACATATGCTGGAGGATGAAAAGGCCTACAATACGTGCCATATTGCCATAGGTTCGAATTATGATAATGATGCACCTGCGCTTATTCATCTAGACTGTCTGATTAGACAACCAACCATCGTTGTGGAGTTTGCCGAAGAGAGCTTTCATACTCTGCTAAAAGATGGGAGCTTGCAGCAGTAATACAGAATCGCTGCAGTAATCACCACAAGGTTGATTATAATAGCTGCTTGAAGTATTATTTTCGTAATACCTAAAATGGGGGAGGGGCAGTATGGCTGAACCAGCTAAACTCTATTTTTCATACAATGACATACATAAAACGGTGAGATCCTTATCTCAGCAGATAAAGAGCTCGGGTTATGATCCTCAGCTTATCGTTGCAATTGGTACCGGTGGCTTTATTCCCGCCAGAATCCTTAAGACTTTTATCGAGAAACCGGTCTATACGGTAGGCATATCTTACTACGATCGTGAAAATAATCCCAAGGATGCTCCGCAGAAAATTCAATGGATCGATGAGGTTGAGCAAAAACTGGAAGGTAAAAAGATTCTACTGGTTGATGAGGTTGACGATTCCAGGGCAACCCTGGAATATTGTCTTCGTGAGCTATTAAAGCACAAACCAAAAGAAATTGCCGTGGCGGTACTGCACAACAAGCGAAAGGATAAGCGAGGCATAATTCCTGAAGAGATAGACCACTATTTTGCGGGGAGAGAGTTGAATGACCTATGGATTTGCTATCCCTGGGATGCCGATGATATTGATTACCAGGATAAAATGTCAAAGTAAGCGGGTATAATAAAAATGAGCAATAAATGACTGCATAAATATAGACTTCCGCCGGAGTGATTGTGTATATTTAAAGCAGGAGGTGATTCGATGAGTGATATAGAGCACATCGAATCTTCAGAGGCAGCCCGACGACAAGCCGAACAACGGCGTGAAGAGGTGCGACGAGAGGAAAGAAGGCGTCGCGAAGCAGAGAGAGCAGAGCAGGAGCGTGAGGCTCGGCGCGCAGAAGCAGAGCGCGCTCGTGAGCAGGAACGTGTTGAACGTGAGCGAAACGCCTGGGAGCCGGCACCTGAGCAACAAGATCGGGCGAGGGAACGCCCTCAGCCTGAAGAATACAGAGGAAGGAACATAAATATATTTGCCTAATGGGAAATTGTTACTTTTGCGGAGAACCTATTACAGCCCCGGTATATCGTCGTAGCGTATGTCCAAAATGCGACAAAGAGCTCAAGATATGTCTCAATTGCGAGTTTTACTCTCCGGGAAGCCATTGGGACTGCCACGAAACAATCCCCGAAGCAGTACGAGATAAAGACAGAGCTAATTTTTGCGACTACTTTAGAATTGCAGCTCATAACCGCAGCACCCCTCAAAAACAGGACCCGGATACACAGCGACAAAAATTTGATAAGCTCTTTAATGACTGATAATAGATAATGACTACTAATCGGCTGAAATAAGGAAAAATACGTGGATTCAAAACCACATATACTGATAGTTGATGATGAACAAAAAATTGCGAACATGGTGTACGACTACCTTGATGCGGTTGGTTTCAGTGTTGAAACAGCAGCAGATGGAAAATCTGCGCTCTTGCAGATTGCCGCTCGGGAACCGGATTTAGTGCTACTCGATATTATGATGCCGGGACTCGACGGGCTGGATGTGGTCAGAAAAGTACGCTCTGAGTCTAATATACCCGTGATACTACTTACGGCGCGAGCCGAAGAGCAGGACAAACTGATAGGCCTTGAACTAGGGGCAGATGATTATATTACTAAGCCTTTCAGCATGAAAGAGTTAGCTGCCAGAATAAGAACTGTATTGCGCCGGACAAGGGCGCTGCGTAGCGCTCCTGTCGAGGATTCACAAAAAGTGATCAACCATGGGCCTCTCAAAGTGGATATTGAAAAACGTACGGTACGTCGTGGAGATACACCGATAGAATTGACCGGAGTGCAGTTTAATATACTATACCGTATGCTGCAGTATCCCGGGAAGGTATTTACCCGTATGCAGCTACTCGAGAGTGTACAAGATTACGCTTTTGAGGGATACGAGAGGACGGTAGACGTACATATAAAAAATATACGGAAGGCACTGGAACCTGATTCCTCAAAGCCCATATTTATTCTGACTGTATGGGGAGTAGGGTATAAGCTTGCTGAAGAATCGGAGCTGGTATGAAGTTGAGGTTAGCCTATAAACTGGGCATGATCTTACTGGCTACAGTAATTTTGAGTGCCGGAATTTCCGCAGTTATAATCAGCATCAATACCCGCAGCGCTTTTCTCAAGTTAGTTCGTGAGAATGATATAAAAAATGCCCGTACTATTGCGGGAAGCCTGGAAGCCTACTATGAGCAATACCGCTCATGGGATGGAATAGGTGAGGTGCTTGAAAACCCATTCACAATAGCCGAAGGCCAGCGAGGAAGAAACGCGCAGCCGGGAATGAACCCAATGGGGCAGATGGGCCACATGGGTCAGATGGGATCGCGTTTTCCCCGTGGTTCCGAAGGGGGGCCGTTATTTAGGGTACTGCTGGCCGGCTCGCAAGGTGGGGTTATTGCTCATACCTTCCAACAGGAACTTCCGGAAACACTCGGTCAGCGTGCACTTGATAAGGGAATAGCCCTGTTTCATGACGGGAAAAAGGTGGGGTACCTCTTTGTGGGGTCGATGATTGAGCCCGCTTTCGGCCCATTTCAGCAGGCTTTTCTGATGAATGTGTATCGCTCTATACTTACGGCCTCTCTTATTGTAGGGATAATCTTTCCTCTGGTCGGTATCTTTTTGATGCGTCGTCACATTACGCATCCCTTGCAGCAGCTTTCTGAAGCTGCCCGGGGAATAGCAGTGGGGAACTACAATCTTCCAATTGATAACACCAGAGCTGATGAAATTGGGGACTTATTCAATAGTTTTCAGCAGATGGCTGTTAAACTTTCTGCTGCCGATCAATGGAAACGTAAATTGATAGCTGATTCTGCCCATGAATTACGGACACCTGTAAGCGTCTTACAGGGAAATCTTGAGATGATGCTGGAGGGGGTGTATCCACTCAATCGGGAACGAATCAATGGGCTTTATGGTGAAACCTTGCTTCTTAAACGATTAGTTCAGGAGCTTCAGGAATTATCACACGCAGAATCGGCATCGACCGTGTATAATTTTTCCGTGACAGATATTGCTGCATTGTTGCATTCGGTCATAGAAAACTTTAGAACTAGTGCTGCTGCCAAAAAGATAGAATTACAGTTTAAGAATTCCAATGAGCCAGTAGAGGTGTATGCTGATAGAGATAAACTCAGACAGGTTATAACCAATGTGCTGAAGAATGCAGTAAGATATACCCCAGAGGATGGAGTTATACAAGTTGAACTTTCGCGGCAGCTTAGTGGTACCGCAATGTGTTCGATAGAGGATAGTGGTGGGGGAATTCCGGTAGAAGAGCGCGAAAAAGTATTTGAACGCTTTTACCGTATACAGCAGGACCGTAACCGCAGCAGCGGGGGGTCCGGCTTGGGCTTAGCGATAGTGCATGAGATAGTGTTAAAGCACGATGGGAAGGCGTATTTCGAAGATCCAAAAGTTCTGCAGGGGGCTCGCTTAGTGCTGGAGTTGCCGGTAATAGATCAGTTTGAAGAGCAGGCATGCAAATAAACGTGGATAGAAAAAGAAGCAATTTATGGGTTCCCGAAAAACTCAAACTTAAGACATGGTATTACCGGTGTATCGGTACACTTGAGTTATGGGTAAAAAAAGAGGAGAAGGGCGAGCTTATAATTGGCTGGCGCCGTTGTGCAGAAGAAACAGAAGAAGTTTTGGAATGGGTTGAACTGTCAGCCGGGAAAGTAAAGGTCTCTGACAGCAGTATTGAATGGGACTGGTATGCCGGCGGATCTATACAGGAAATTACTATGCTGCCGGCAATGCCTAACCGACCCTTAGTCTTAAAGCCGCAGATAAGACGTCATATTCAGCCTGGGTGTAAAACGCAGTTGCTCTTTTTTATTCCAGTATGGCTGCTCTTTTATTCGGGCCACGGGGATGAGCAGAATAAGCTTTGTGAACTGCCTAGCGAAGTTCTTTCATCGACGTGGTTTGGTGAAATGCAGAATGGAGAATTGTGTTATGCCCTGGAGCGTGATTTACTGGAGAGCCGTCCTGCGGTTGCCCTGTCACCTCATTCGGCTGTATGTACCTTGAATATTCATAATGCCTCTAATTCACTCCTCGATTTTCAGCGCATGGCGATCCATGTAGAGCATCTTTCTCTTTTCTCAGATGGCCATTCTTTGTATACCAATGAAGTATATGTAAAATTTATCGGGGTGGATAAAATTAGTCAGGTTAAATATTCGGCTCGCGGGCCTAAGTGGAGCAGTGGACTTACAAAACTGAAGGGGCCTCGGGAGCATCCTACTAAAAGTCTGCTAAAGAAAAGTTTCTATTTTATTAGATCCCTGACGGATATGTAGGAGCAGTCGATAATGGAGTTATTTGAAAACAATTTCTTTTCGCGCTATTTTACTACTGCGGTTCTGCATGAAGCTCTCCAAATTGTACTATTAGTAGTGCTAGGTTTTCTGCTTGTGAGGATAGTGGATTTTTTTGTCCGCCGTACAATAACCAGAAATGCATCTGAACAGGCTAAGGCAATTTTTCATAAAATCGTTACCTACGGCGGATGGGCGCTGATTACTCTGCTGGTTTTGAGTGAACTCGGCTTACGTTTATCGGCCCTGCTGGGGGCCGCTGGAGTAGTTGGAATCGCGGTCGGTATTGCATCGCAGAAGAGTTTAGGTAATATTATCAGCGGGTTTTTCTTAATGTCCGATAAAACTTTTGAGGTGGGCGATGTTATTAGTATTGGGACTAAAACAGGGGTGGTCCACTCCCTCGATCTGCTGTCAATTAAGCTGAGAACCTTTGATAATACATTAATAAGAATACCCAATGATTCTATAATATCTACCGAAATAACAAATATTACCCGCTTTCCTATCAGAAGAATGGATTTTAAGATACAGGTTGCCTATAAAGAGAGCTTGCTAGAGGTAAAACAGCTTTTGTTGAACGTAGCACGGACAAATCCATTATGTCTTGACGAGCCAGAACCATTTTTTCTTTATAAGGAGTTTGGAACTTCGGGTATTGAAATACTATTTGCCGTATGGTTTGAAAAAAGTGACTATGTAAATGTAAAAAACAGCGTCTTTGAAGATATAAAACACAGATTCGACCGGGCAGGAATCGAAATACCCTTCCAACATATAACCTTGTACGCGGGATCAGATACAAGGCCTTTGCCGATAAGACATTTCACTGCGCCTTGAACTATCTTATTTCTCGCAATGCCTGGGCGATGTTAAGTAGATGGTCTCCGATTTTTTCTATATGTCGTACCATGTCCATATAAAGTAGTTCCGCTTTTACATCCGAACCCTCTTTTATTCTGTAACGGGCTGCTTTTTGCAGAGTATTGCGATAGCCGTCTACCTGATTCTCCAGAGCAATTGCTTGTTCCATTTCGTGGGAGCTCAGGTGTTTATTCATATGCTTAATGATGAAACCGAGGTAGCTTTGAACTGTTTCTAAATAAGGGCGCAGACCGTCAAGCCCGGTATCCGGA
>Ga0102938_10004581_pt1 | contig 10140 bp, 8 predicted proteins | sample SalPonR2_B_D2_MG_FD_84516 | JGI IMG/M metagenome (GOLD analysis project Ga0102938, IMG submission 84516) | Salt pond soil microbial communities from South San Francisco under conditions of wetland restoration - Salt Pond MetaG R2_B_D2_MG | ecosystem: Environmental > Aquatic > Marine > Intertidal...
CCGACCGAGACCACGACCAGCGTGCCGACGAGAAGGACGGTGGCGTTGCGTTCGACGGCGCCGTGTCTGTCGAGAAGTCCCATCGTCTCCGTCTCCTCACTCGGCCGGGACGGCGTCGGGCGCGGTGGCCTTCCGCTCGCCCACCCGGATCGTCATCCACAGGTTCCAGACCATGATCATGCCGCCCACGAGGTAGAGCACCCCGCCGAAGGCCCGGATCAGGTAATAGGGGTGGAGCACCGCCACGGTGTCGGCGAAGCTGTTCACCAGGAACCCCTGGTCGTCGTATTCCCGCCACATCAGGCCCTGCGTCACGCCGGCCACCCACATCGACGCCGCGTAGAGCACGATGCCGATCGTCGCGAGCCAGAAGTGCCAGTTCACGGCGGCGTCGGAGTAGAGGCCGGTCCGCCCCCAGAGCTTCGGGGTCAGGAAGTAGAGCGCCCCGAAGGTGATCATGCCGACCCAGCCGAGCGCGCCGGAATGCACGTGCCCGATGGTCCAGTCGGTGTAGTGGCTGAGCGAGTTCACCGCCTTGATGGACATCATCGGCCCCTCGAAGGTCGACATGCCGTAGAACCCGATGGCGATCACCAGCATCCGCATGATCGGATCGGTGCGCAGCTTGTCCCACGCGCCCGAGAGCGTCATCAGCCCCTTGATCATGCCGCCCCAGCTCGGCATCCACAGCATGATCGAGAACACCATGCCCAGCGTCTGCGCCCAGTCGGGCAGCGCGGTGTAGTGCAGATGGTGCGGACCGGCCCAGATGTAGAGGAAGATCAGCGACCAGAAATGCACGATCGAGAGCTTGTAGCTGTAGACGGGCCGATCGGCCTGCTTCGGCACGAAGTAGTACATCATGCCGAGGAAGCCGGCGGTCAGGAAGAAGCCCACCGCGTTGTGCCCGTACCACCACTGGGTCAGCGCGTCCTGCACGCCGGCGAACAGCGAGTAGTCCTTGGAGCCGAAGATCGAGACCGGCACCGCCAGGTTGTTCACCACGTGCAGCATCGCGATCGTCACGATGAACGCGAGGTAGAACCAGTTGGCGACGTAGATGTGCGGCTCCCGCCGCTTCATGATCGTGCCGAGGAACACCACCAGATAGGCGACCCAGACGATGGTCAGCCAGATGTCGATGTACCAGACCGGCTCGGCGTATTCCCGGCTCTGCGTGCCGCCGAGGACGTAGCCCGTCGCCGCCAGCACGATGAAGAGCTGGTAGCCCCAGAACACGAACCAGGCGAGGTTCGGTCCCCCGAACAGCCGCGCCGCGCAGGTCCGCTGCACGACGTAGAAGCTCGTGCAGATCAGCGCGTTGCCGCCGAAGGCGAAGACCACCGCCGAGGTGTGCAGCGGCCGGAGCCGCCCGAACGTGGTCCAGGGCAGATCCAGGTTCAGCGCCGGAAAGGCGAGCTGGAAGGCGATGTAGACGCCGGCCAGGAACCCGACCACGCCCCAGACCGCCGTCGCGATCACGCCGGCCCGGATCACGTCGTCGATGTAGCCCGAGGGCTCGGCCGCCGCCGGCGGCGCCGGGCCGCCCGCAGGGACGAGCCGTTCCTCGCCCACGCCGCGCAGGACGTAGAGGAAGGCGCCCGAGGACAGGAGAAGAATTATGATCGCGTGGACCTGATAGGCCAGATCCCGCGCGAAACTGACGGCGACGATCGAGCAGAGCGCGATCACAGCCAGCACGATGAGTTTGAGTGTTGAGGTCAAGATCCCTCTCCGTGATCCTTGCCGGTCGTCCCAGGACCGACGGCCCGAACCCGGGACGCCGACGGTCGCCTTCTCCGACGCTGCACGCCGAATCCGCCTTGATCCATATCAACGATCGCGCCGAGGGGCGCCCGGCGCCCCGCCGCACCCGGTGGCCCGCCCTCGGCCCGACCCGCCCTGCGCGCCCGATGACGCTTTCGGATCAATCCCTTGCGGCCCTTGCCGCAGCGTCGCCGCGCCTTGGCGCCGCACTGCGTCCGCCTGCCGCTGCGACTTTGGCGCCATCGGGCCGCGCCCGTCCCGCGCCCCGCGCCCCATCCGCGCTCAGACCGCCTCCAGCTCGCCGCCCGCGGCCTCGACCAGCGCCTCCCAGTCCGGGATCAGCAGGTGCCGCGCGTCGACCAGCTCGATCACGCCGGCCTTCTTCAGCGCGCCGATCTGCCGGCTCACCGTCTCGATGGTCAGGCCGAGGAAATCCGCCATGTCCTCGCGCGTCAGCGGCAGCTCCAGCATCATGCCGTCGATCGGCCGGCGGTTCTCCAGCCGCATGCCGCGCTGCGCGGCCAGCACGAAGAAGCTCGCCAGCTTCTCCTGCGCGCTCTTGCGGCCGAGCAGGACCATCCATTCCCGCGCCGAATCGAGTTCGTTCAGCGCCATCTCAAGCATCCGGTGCTCGAGGCTGGGCGTCTCGCGCACCATCGCCTCGAACCGGCGGCGCTCGAAGGTGCAGAGCCTCATCTCCGTCACCGCCACGACGTCGAAGGGCGCGACCGGGCTGAAGGGCCGGCCCATGAAGTCGCCGGGGAACAGCAGCCCCACGACCTGACGCCGCCCGTCCGCCAGCAGCCGCGACATCGACGCGACCCCCTCGACGACCGATCCGAGGAAGCCCGTCCGCTCGCCCATCGACACGACCGTGTCGCCGGGCTTGAGCGTCCGGTAGCTCTTGACGCCGGAGAGGATCTCGAGCTCCGGACCCGAGCAGTGCGCGCACACCGCATGATGGCGGATCGCGCAGTCCAGACAATGCACGGCCGAGCGCGGCGCATCGTGGTGGGGAGTGCGGGAGGCGGCCGTCGCTTTCACCATGCAATGATGCTCCGACTTCCATCGATGTCAGCCAATCGTGACACCGAGGGACGACATAGGCAATAAGGCGAATGTAATTTTCCGCTTCAGCCGATCCGCCCGGATCCGGCGTCAGAAGTCGTAGGCGATGCCCCGCTTCTCCCAGTCGCCGTAGCGCGTCGGCTCCGGCCCCTCGCGCCCGCCGAGCTCGGTCGGCCGCGCCGCCGCTCCGGCCTCTCGCGCGCGCCGGGCCTCGGCCTCGGCCAGCGCCCGTTCGGCGGCGGCCTTCAGGCGCGCCTCTTTCTCCGGCTCCCGCTGCGACATATATCCCATCCGATCCGATCCGCGCTGCCGGCGGGGATGTAGTGCCGCCGCGGCGCGGACGCAAACGCGGCTCCTTCCCGCCACCGGAGATCCAAGGGATGAACTACGCCAAGACCGCCCTCCTCCTCGCGGCGATGACCGGCCTCTTCCTCGCCGTCGGCTTCCTGATCGGCGGCGAGGCCGGCGCCCTCATGGCGCTGGCGCTCGCCGGGGGCATGAACCTCTTCGCCTGGTGGAACTCGGGCCGGATGATCCTCTCGCGCCACGGCGCGCGCGAGATCGACCGCCGGACCGCCCCCGAACTCTGGGACATGACGGCCGGCCTCGCCCGCAACGCCGGGCTGCCGATGCCGAAGCTCTACGTCATGGACAACGAGCAGCCCAACGCCTTCGCCACCGGCCGCGGCCCCGAGGACGCGGTCGTCGCCGTCACCACCGGCCTCGTGCGCAGCCTCAGCCGCGAGGAGCTCGCCGGCGTGATCGCGCACGAGCTGGCCCACGTGAAGAACCGCGACACGCTGATCATGACCCTCGCCGCCACGCTCGGCGGGGCGATCTCGTTCCTCGCGCAGTTCGGCCTGTTCTTCGGCGGCGGGCGGGAGCGCGGGCCGCTCGGCTTCGTCGGCGTCCTCCTCGCCGCCCTGCTCGCCCCCCTCGCGGCGATGCTGATCCAGATGACCATCTCGCGCACCCGCGAATACGCCGCCGACCGCGCCGGGGCGCGGATCTGCGGCAACCCGCTCTGGCTCGCCTCGGCGCTGAACCGCATCGCCGGCGGCGGCGGCCGCAGGCGCGTGATGGAGAGCGCCGAGCGCGACCCCTCCTCGGCCCACATGTTCATCGTCAATCCGCTCGCCGGGCGCGGCATGGACAGCCTGTTCTCGACCCATCCGGCGACCGAGAACCGCGTCGCCGCGCTCGAGGCGCTGGCGCGCGAGAGCGGCGCGAGCCCCGCCCCGACGCGCGAGCGCCCGCTCTCCGCCGGCCCCGCCGCGCCCTGGGGCGGCGATCCCTGGCACGCCAAGGCCCGCGGCCCCGAGGAGCCCGCCCGCGGCGCCAGGACCCGCATCCCCTCCGCCGGCCGCCGGCCGTCCCGCCGACGCGACCCCCGGGCCTGACGCCATGGCCGAGGACGACACCCCGAAGCGCCCCCGCGCCCCGAACCCCCGCGTCCCGAGCCGTCGCGCCCCGCGGGCGCGCCCCGCGGCGCCGGAACCGGCCTTCGCCGCCGACCCCGGCGCCACCGCGCCGAAGCGCCGCGCCCGCCTTCCCGGCGGCAAGGCCCCCGCCGCCAAGCCCCTCGCCCCGCCCGTCCGCACGGCGCCGACACCCGCGCCCCATCCCGAACGCGCCGAGGCGCTTCGCCTCCTGCACGAGGCGCTGGAGCGCGGCCGCCCCCTCGCCGACGCCTCGCGCGACGCCGCCGCCCAGGCTCTCCCCGGCCCGGTCCGCGCCCACGCGCTTCGCCTCGCGACCGAAACGATCCGCCGCCTCGGCCAGGCCGACGCCGTCCTCGCCCGCTTCGTCCGGCGCACGCCGCCGGCCGCGGCCCGCGACGCCCTGCGCCTCGCCGCGGTCTCGCTGCACGCGCTCTCGGAGGCGCCGCACGCCGCCGTGGACGGCGCCGTGGCCGCGCTTCGCACCCGCCCCGGCGGCGCCCGCCTCACCGGCCTCGCCAACGCCGTCGCGCGCCGCCTCGCGACGCCCGAGGCCGCCGCCCTCTGGGCCCGCACCGAACCCGACGCGCCCCGCCTGAACGCGCCCGGCTGGCTCTGGGGCCGCCTCTCCTCGGCCCACGGCGCCGCCGCCGCCCGCCGCATCTGCGCCGCCCACCTGGCGCAGCCGCCGCTCGACCTCACCCCGCGCGATCCCGCCGACGCCCGCGTCCTCGCCGACGCCCTCGGCGCGACGCTCACGCGCACCGGCTCGCTCCGCCTCTCCGCCCCCGGCCAGGTCTCCACCCTCCCCGGCTTCGCGGAGGGCCGCTGGTGGGTGCAGGACGCCGCCGCCGCCCTGCCCGCGCGTCTCCTCGCCCCGCAGCCCGGCGAGCGCGTCCTCGACCTCTGCGCCGCCCCCGGCGGCAAGACCCTGCAACTCGCCGCCGCCGGCGCCGACGTCACCGCGCTCGACCTCTCCGAGCCGCGCCTCGAGCGCCTCGCGGAGAACCTCGCCCGCACCGGCCTCGCCGCAGAGACCGTCTGCGCCGACGCGCTCGACTGGGCGCCCGACGCCCCCTTCGACGCGATCCTGCTCGACGCGCCCTGCTCGGCCACCGGCACCGCCCGCCGCCATCCCGAAGTGCTGCACCGTCGCGAGAAGCCCGACCTCGCGAGCCTCACGGCGCTGCAGGACGCACTGCTCGACCGCGCCTGGAGCTGGCTGCGCCCCGGCGGACGCCTCGTCTTCGCCACCTGCTCGCTGCTGCCGGAGGAGGGCGAGGCCCGCGCCGCCGCCTTCCGCGCCCGCACCCCCGCGGCGCGGCCGGCCCCTCCCTCCGGCCTCCCGCCCGAACTCCTCTCCGAGGACGGCGACCTGCGCACCCGCCCCGATCTCTGGCCCGAGCTCGGCGGCCTCGACGGGTTTTTCGCCGCCGCCTTCGTGAAGGAGGCGTGACACCGGCGCCGACGCCCCCCTATGTTGCGCCGCCACACGAGATTTCCCGGGAGTCCGCCCGTTCCATGCCCGCCTCCCTCGCCCAGCGCCTGTTCGGCCTCGGAGGCGGCGCCCGCCGCATCGCCTTCCGGCCCGAACCCGCGCGCATCGGCGACGCCGCCGCCGCCCGCCGCATGCTCGGCGGGCGCTGGCGTCTGGCCGGGGCCGAACTCAGGATCCCGGCGGAAGCGGGCCCCTGGCGCATCCAGCCGCCGACCCCCGCCGCGGCCGAGCGCCTGCACGGCTTCGCCTGGCTCGCCGACCTCGCCGCCGCCGGCACCCGCGACGCCCGCCGCGCCGCGCAGGACTGGACCTTCGGCTGGATAGCCCGCCACGGCGCGCCCGAGGGCGCGGACTGGGCCGGGCCCCTCGCCGGGCGCCGCGTCTCGAACTGGCTGCGTCACGCCGACCTGATCCTCGCCGGCGACGACCCGGAACTCGCCCGCACCCTCGCCGCCTCGCTGGAGGCGCACGCCCGGCGCCTCCGCCGCGCCCGGGGCGAGGGGCCGACCGGCCTCGCCCGGCTCGAGACCGCCCTCGGCGAACTCCACGTCGAACTCGCCCTGCATGCCGGCGAGCGCCGCCGGCGCCGCGCGGCCGAAGCCTTCGCCGGCGCCGCCGCGGCGGAGATCGACGCCGACGGCGGCCTCGTCTCCCGCAACCCCGAGGCGCTGGCCGAGGCGCTGCACGTCCTCGCCCTCGGCGCGCGCGACCTCGACGCCCTCGCCCTCGGCGTGCCCCGGCCGCTCGGCGCGGCGCTGGACCGGGCCCAGGCCGCGGTCCGGGCGCTGCGCATGCGCGACGGGGCCCTGCCGCGCTTTCACGGCGGCGGTCCGGGCGAGCCCGGCCGGCTCGACCGCACCCTCGCGCTGGTGCACCCGCGCCACGGCGCGCCCCGGCGCGACGCCGCGATGGGCTTCCGCCGCCTCGCCGCCGGCCGCGCCACCGTGGTGATCGACGCGGCGCCCCCGCCGCCGGGGCCGGAGGCGCACGCCGCCACCCTCGCCTTCGAATTCGCCTTCGGCGCACGCCGCATCGTCGCCAACTGCGGCCCCGGCGCCCGCTTCGGCGGCGACTGGGCCGCCGCCTGCCGCGCAACCGCCGCGCAGTCCACGCTCGCCCTCGCCGGCCTCTCCTCGGCCCGCATCGCCGCCGACTCCCGCGGCCCCGGCCCGCATCCCTTCGTGCGCGCCCCGAAGGCGGTCGAGGCCGAGACCGCCGAGGACGTCGAGGGCCACTGGTTCCAAGGCGCCCATGACGGCTGGCTCGAAAGCCACGGCCTCCTGCACCGCCGCCGCCTCTATCTCAGCCTGGACGGCCGCGACTTCCGCGGCGAAGACGCGCTGGAGCCGCCCGACGCCGCCGCTTCGGACCGCCTCGCGCGCGCCCTCGACCGCGTCGACGGCCGGCTCGGCTTCGCGCTCCGCTTCCACCTGCCGCCGGAAGTCGCCGAGACCGCGCGCGAGGAGACCGGCGGCACCGTCCTCCTCGACCTGCCCGAAGGCCCCTGGCGCTTCGGGGCCGACGCCGGCGCCGCGCGCCTCGTCGAAAGCGTCGCCTTCGATCCCGAGGCGCCCGACCCGCTGCCCACGGCCCAGATCCTCGTCACGGGCGACGTCGGCGCGACCCGCGCGCGCCTCGCCTGGGGCTTCCAGCGCCTCTGACCCGCGGCGCGGAGGAGGTCCCGCCCGGCCGGAGGCGCGCGCGCCTCCCGCGGCGACGGCGTGGCCGGCGGGTGGGCCGGCGCCGCCGAAGGCGGCGCTCGGGGCGCCCGCCGGCCCGCCGGCGCCCCGCTCTCGTCATCGCCGCGCGCGCGCTCTATACGGCCCCCGTCCGCGATCCGAGCCGACGCCGCCCCGGCAGGCGCACCCGGCCGACCCGCCCGCCGCAGGAGATCCGCCATGACCGAAGACCGCCTCGCGCCGCGCCGCGCGCTCCTCTCCGTCTCCGACAAGACCGGCCTGGCCGAGCTCGGCGCCGCGCTCGCCGCGAAAGGCGTGGAACTCGTCTCCACCGGCGGCACCGCCCGCACCCTCCGCGATGCCGGGCTGACGGTGCGCGACGTGGCCGACCTCACCGGCTTCCCGGAGATGCTCGACGGCCGCGTCAAGACGCTGCACCCCGCCGTCCACGGCGGCCTCCTCGCCCGGCGCGACCTCCCCGCGCACCTCGCCCAGCTGGACGAACACGGTCTCGCCCCGATCGACCTCCTCGTGGTCAACCTCTACCCGTTCGAGGCCGCCGTCGCCTCCGGCGCCGCCCCCGAGGACTGCATCGAGAACATCGACATCGGCGGCCCCGCCCTGCTGCGCGCCGCCGCCAAGAACGCCGGCGGCGTGATCGTGGTCACGGACCCCGAGGACTACGCCCCCGTCCTCGCCGCGCTCGAGGAGGGCGGCGTCCCCCTCGCCCTCCGCCGCCGCCTCGCCGCCGCGGCCTACGCCCGAACCGCCGCCTACGACGCCGCCGTCTCCGCCTGGATGGCGGAACGATACCCGAACGACGGCGCCCCGCCCCGCCGCCGCGCCGTCGCCGGAACCCTCGCCCAGCCCCTCCGCTACGGCGAGAACCCCCACCAGTCCGCCGCCCTCTACCGCACCACGGACTCCCGCCCCGGCGTCGCGACCGCGACCCAGCTCCAGGGCAAGTCCCTGAGCTACAACAACATCGCCGACACCGACGCCGCCTTCGAGGCGGTCGCCGAGTTCCCCCCCGCCGAGGGTCCCGCCTGCGTCGTCGTCAAGCACGCCAACCCCTGCGGCGTCGCCCGCGCCGCCACGGCGGCCGAGGCCTGGGACCGCGCCCTCGCCTCCGACCCAGTCTCGGCCTTCGGCGGCATCGTCGCCCTCAACGTCCCCCTCGACGGCGAGACGGCCGAGCGCATCGCCAAGATCTTCACCGAGGTCGTCGTCGCCCCGGAGATCACGGCCGAGGCCCGCGAGGTCTTCGCCGCCAAGCCGAATCTCCGTCTCCTCGAGACCGGCGCCCTGCCCGATCCCGCCGCGCCGGGGCTGACCCTGAAGCCCGTCGCCGGCGGTCTCCTCGTGCAGGACCGCGACGCCGGGCGTCTCCGGGCCGCCGACCTCCGCACGGTCACGAAGCGCGCCCCGACCGAGGCCGAGCTCGCCGACCTCCTGTTCGCCTGGCGCGTCGCCAAGCACGTCAAGTCCAACGCCATCGTCTACGCGAAGGACGGGGCCACCGTCGGCGTCGGCGCGGGCCAGATGAGCCGCCTCGACAGCGCGCGCATCGCCGCCCGCAAGGCCGAGGACATGGCCGCCGCCGCCGGTCTCGCCGAGAGCCCCGCCAAGGGCGCGGTCGTCGCCTCCGACGCCTTCTTCCCCTTCCCGGACGGTCTCCTCGCCGCCGCCGCGGCCGGCGCGAGCGCGGTGATCCAGCCCGGCGGATCGGTCCGCGACGCGGAGGTGATCGCGGCGGCGGACGAGAGGGGCCTCGCGATGGTCTTCACCGGGATGCGCCACTTCCGGCACTGACGCGCCCTCGGCCGGGCGCCCTCGGCCCCGGCCGGCCGCGCCCTTCGCTCAGCCGAACTGCCGCGCGTGGCGAGCCAGCACCGCCGCGAAATCCTCGGCGAAGCTCAAGGGCGTCAGAAGGTCGAGCCCGCCGTTTTCCGGCCGGATCACGGTCACCGCCGCGTCGCGCCAGCCGGTCGTCGCCACCGCCCCCGGCGGGAAGGCGGCCGGGCGCAGATCCAGCGTCACCGCCCGCGCCAGCAGTTCCGCCGCATGGGCTCCGCGCACCGCCAGCCGCGCCACGCCGGGGCCGGTCTCGGCCACCGCACCGGTCTCCGGCCCGATCCCGGCGAAGGCGCGCGGCGGCCCGTCGCCCGGCGCGTCCAGCATCGCCCAGACCAAGGGCTCCGGCCGCCACAGACGGCCGAACGCGCCCGCCACGCTCGCCCCCGGCGCCGGGGGCGTCACGCCCAGCGCCCAGCCGATCGCGGCCGTCGTCTCCTGCCAGCTCTCGGGCCAAAGCGTCGCGCGCCACAGCCGCACGCCCCGCTCCAGCGTCAGCCGCGCGCCCGGGGCCGCACCGTCAGCCACGCAGCCGCTCTCCTTCGGGGTCGACGAAGCCGGGCGACACCACGCGCAGCCGCGTCTCGCGCTTCGCGGTCGGATCCATGGCCACCAGCTCCTCGCCCTCGAACGCCGCGAGCCCGCCCTCCGCGAAGCCGAGCGCGATGCGCCGCCCGACCGTCGGGCTGTCCGCGACGGAGGTGACGTGCCCCACGCCGTGCCCGCGCCGGCGCCCCGGCCGGCAGAGGATGGCCCCCGCCTGCACCCGCGCGCCGGGCTCCACCGGCTCGAGTCCCACCAGCCGGCGCCGGTCCTCCCGCTCCAGCCCCGGCCG
>Ga0102938_10004587_pt1 | contig 10135 bp, 6 predicted proteins | sample SalPonR2_B_D2_MG_FD_84516 | JGI IMG/M metagenome (GOLD analysis project Ga0102938, IMG submission 84516) | Salt pond soil microbial communities from South San Francisco under conditions of wetland restoration - Salt Pond MetaG R2_B_D2_MG | ecosystem: Environmental > Aquatic > Marine > Intertidal...
GCAGCCAAGTCCAAGGCGAACTCCGCGACGACTTGGACGCTTTCGATGCCCTGAAGGCCTGTTTGCCCGCCGGCACCGTCTCGGGGGCGCCCAAAGTCCGCGCGATGCAAATCATCGATTCCATCGAACCGCATCGACGCGGCCCCTACGGCGGCGCGGTCGGCTACATCGATTATCGCGGCAACATGGACACTTGCTTGGCGCTGCGCACCATGGTCGTCCAAGACGGCGTGGTGTACGTGCAAGCCGGCTGCGGCGTTGTGGCCGACAGCGACCCGGATGCCGAGTACGAGGAGACGCTCAACAAAGCCAAGGCGATGATCGCGGGCATCGAAATGGCCGTCCGGCGGACGACGTCCTCGTAACGGCTCGGCGTCACCATTGCTCGCCTTGCCGCCGGAGCACTCACTCGGTGGCCCAGGTGGACCCGGTGGCCCGGGTGGACTCGACGGCCTCGGTGGACTCGACGGCTTGCTCGCGGACGCGACGAAGACCGGCCGAGTCGTCTCGCGGCGGACCGGGACCGGGACCGAATTCGGATACGGGTCGGTGAACCGGCCTCGGGTAATTGAAGCGACTGTCGCTCGGCCTCCCGCTCGGCGGGCCGGGGTGCGGGCCGAACGGATCGTGCTGCGCGCCGAACGGATCGGGCTGCCCGCGGAATTGGGCGGGCTGCCGGCCGAACGGATCGTCGGAAACGTGAACCCGACCGGTGGCATTTCTTTCCAGATTCGGCAGCGGTTCCATGTCCCAGTCCAGCGGATCGGGGGTGTCGAGCAGTTCTGCCAGCCGACGTTGGATGACCTGCTCCTTCATGGCTTCGCGGCGATCGAGTCGCTCGCCGATTTCGTCAAGCTCTTGTCGCAACTTGGCCATTTGATCGCGTCTTTGTTCCATTCGTTTTTCGAAGGTCCGGCGAGTCAATTCTCTGATTTCGTCGGCCAAGCGTTCTTTCTCCTCTTCGTCGCGGCTTCGTCTGTAGCGTTGAGCCAAGCTGACCGCTTCCATGTCTTCATGATGCCTCACTTCCAGACGAGTCACGGCGTCGCGGTGAGGGGGGGGGGAACCTTCAGGGCCTCGCACGCGAGGCGGATTCGGTGGCGGAAGGGGACGCCCGTCACGTCGAACAGGCGGCACTTCGTAAAATTCGTCAGGGCCCATCGCGGGCGGTCGTCCCCCGCCACGATTTTCGGATGAGTATCTCGGTGTTCTGTCGGACTCCGCCGCATTTCCGGATTCGGCTCCGTCTCCGGCGCGGTCCGTCCGCGACTCCGGCGTGCGGGGTTGATCCGGTTTCGGTGGCCTCTGCGGTGCATCCACGTCAGAGCGTTGCCGGCGTGGCGGGTCAGTTTGCTGGGCCATCAAGTACGCGGGCGGAACCGCCATGGCGATCACCAACGACCAGATCCAAAATCGTGGGAGAGATTCACTGGACATCTTGTTCTTCCTTTTCCAAAGTCGCGGGGGTGTAAACATTCAACTGATCAATGGCTGTCTTCAAATCGCTCAGCACCGGATCCAATCCGTCGTTCCAAGCGGTCTCGTCGGGTGGCAAGTCCAGTAAGGCGGGCGCCGGCGTCACGCCGGGCTGGGGCTCCGCCGACTCGGCTGCGTCTGCACCGGTCGCCGGAACAGACGCGTCGACACTCGGGGCGACCTTCGACCCGGTGTCACGCGGCGGACTGTCGACGTTCGCCCACGCCCACCAAATCGATCCGGCAAGCGAAAGGCAAGCCACGATGATCGTGAGCGCTTTGGCCCGCTCGGTCGTTCGCGGCGACGGACATTGAAGGGACGTCGGCACGCCGCAGCTTTGCGGCGAGGTCACGTGGGCCAAGCATTGTCGTAGCAACCCGACGACCTGTTCCGCCGATGCGGGACGGTCGACGGCTCGTTTCTGCTGCAACGATTCGACAAGCCGTTGGACCCAAGTCGGGATTTGCGGCTGGATCGCCGCGATCGCACGGGGCGGTTCGGTTTCGATCTTTCGCAACACCGCCAACGGCGTCGCCGCGCGAAACGGGGGATGTCCGGTCAGCATCGTGTAGATCACGCCGCCCAGGCTGAACAGATCGCTTCGCGGGTCGACGGTTTCGCCGCGAGCCTGTTCGGGTGACATGTACTGGGGCGTCCCCGCGATCATGCCGCTGCACGTCAGCGAGGCGTCGTCGAGCACTTGGGCCAATCCGAAATCGCTCAACAACACGCGGTCTTGCCCGTGATCGAGCAGGATGTTGCCGGGTTTGACGTCGCGGTGGACGACGCCTTGGCCGTGGGCGGCGGCCAAGCCCTCGGTGATCTGCAAGGCGATGCGAAGGGTTTCTTCGACCGAAAGGGGACCGTCGTGGTCGATGCGATCTTGCAGCGTCCCGCCGGGGACGAACGCCATCACCAGGTACGGCGGCTGATGTTCCGCGTCGACGGCATGAATCGGAACGACCGACGGATGGTTGACGGCCGCCGCGGCGCGGGCTTCGCGGCTGAAACGTCGTCGCGCGGCGCCGCCGGCCGCCAAATGCGGATGCAACATCTTGATCGCGACGGTGCGGGACAACGATTCATCCCGCGCCTTCAATACCACCCCCATGCCGCCCAGGCCGATCACCGATTCGATTTCGTGATCGCCCAGGCGTCCCAGGCTGCCGGGGCTTTGCGACGGCTGCAAACGTGGCAACAGCCGTCGCAGGTGGGAATCCGCCGGCGATGGTCTCGTTTCATTTTGCGGATTCGCGTCCCAATCGGTGACCGACGAAAGCACCGTTCGCGTCTGTCGCCACAAAGATTCGTCCGCCGCCAAGGTTTGCAGGCGATCACGACAAACGGTGCACTCGTCCAAGTGTTCGGTGACCGACGACCGACTGTCCAAGGGCAGCGAATCGTCCAGCAAGCCGGCCAGCAAATCGGTCGGGCAAATCGGCGGAACGCGGATCATGACGACTCCTGTTGCGTGGGCGGGTCGGGTCGGGTGTAGCGGCCGACCAAATCGCGAAGCCTTGCCATCACGCGGCACCGGGCCACGTGCACGGTCGACACCGGCAGGTTCAAGTCGGCGGCGACGGCGGCGATCGGTTCCCCCTCGACGCTGGTTCGCCAAAACGCTTGCCAGTTGGCGTGGCCGAATTTGGGTTTCAGTTTCGCCGCGGCCCAGAAAAAGACTTGGCGACGTTGCTCCCGGTCGAACTGTTTCTCAAAGATGACTTGAGGGGATTCGTCGGCCGCGGCGAGTTGATCAAGTCGAAAGGCGGCCGTGCTGCCGCCGGTCGCGTGGCCGCCGAAGGCCGTCGATCGACAAGATTTCTTCAACAAGTTAATCGTATGGTTGCGGGTCACTCGCATCAGCCAAGCGCGAAACTGACCGACGCGGCCACGATGTTCGAATCCGGCAATCGCCGCGGCGACCGAAATCCAGACCTCTTGGACGATTTCTTTGGCGTCGGCGTCTTGCAATCCTTGCGAACGGGCGATTCGATAAATCAGCGGTTCGTAGATTTCACAAAACTCCTCCCACGCCGTTTCGTCGTCCGCGTCGTGAAGCCTGACCAGCAGGCTTTGTCGCGTTTCGGGAGGCATCGGCATCGGCACGTTCGAAATTCCGGCGAGATCATCAGCGGACGGGGCGACGTTTGCGACGAACGACATCGCACGGCTATGATCATAAAACAACGGAGCCGGCGAAACCTTGCGCCGAAATTTCGGCGGCTGACTCGATTCTTCCGTCCTTCCCCGATTTTCAAGGTCCGCCGTGTCTGAATCCGACGCACATGCCATCGAAATCACCCTTAGGATTCCCGGGCAATGGGAACATCCGGCGGAACTGTATGATCAAATTCCTGACGGCTATCGCTTGGCGCCGGAAGGCTTCTTGCTGCCCGACGGGACGATTTTGGAAGCATCACCGATGCCGGCGGACGATCAGTTCCCCGAGGTTTTCGCCGGCTCGTGTCGGTTGCCTCCGAGCGATGCAGAATCGCAAGCGGTCGACGGCTACACCGTCAATTTCTGTTTAAGTGGATCCGGCGGAACGCTCCAGCGCGTCCGAACCATGATGCGGGCCGCCGAAGCGATTTTGGATGCCGGCGGCGCGGGCGTGTTCATCGACAACTGCGGTCTTTCACACGGCGCCCGGCATTGGCGTGACTTGACCGAGGACGGCAGCCCGGGGGCGCTCCGTTTCGCGTTCGTTTCGATCGTCCGAAACCTTCAGCAGGTCTGGACGGTCGGCATGCACGTGTTCGGTTGCCCGGAGATCACGATGAAGCGAGCCGACGCGGAGAAAGATGAACAGTTGATCGTCGAAACGATTCTGTACTTCATGACCAGCGAGAAAGAAATCGGCGATGGTCACACGCTGGCCGACGAGAACGGCCCGCGTTTCAAGTTGACCGCCCTGCCCTGCGACGGTTTCGCGGTCGGCGGCCCGATGCACAATCCCTGGGGACGACTGAAACTGGTCAGCTGTCAAGACATCGCCGAAAGCAACTAGCGGTACACCGTGATGAATCCCGGTCGGCGCCTGGCGGGGCCCGGCGGGCCGGCCGGTGACGGCTACCGCAATTTTTTTTCGATCTCGTTCCAAAGATTGCCGGCGAAACGATCGGTCTTCTCGGCGATTTTGTTGGTGATCTCCGCGATCGATTCGTCGGCACTACGCATCAGGTCGTTCGTCTTTCCTTGGTGCGAAGCCAGCCATTCGTTCAAGACTTGTGTCTGTTTCAGGTGCTCGGCGTTGACTTTCGCGGCCAGTTGTTGCTTGCTCGCGGCGACCTGGTCGGCCATCGCGTCTCGTGTGGCACGGCTGAGCATCTGTCCGATGTTGCTGTTGACGTCGAAGTCTAAGTCTTCCCAGGTTCCGTTGAACTTGGAATCGATTTCGATCCGATCCACGGCGGCCAAACTGTTCTGCAGGGACTGAACCATCGCGGTTCCGGCCGCCTTGTCGTTCACGTCCAAGCCGACGCGGACGCCGAGTTGTTTGCTGACCAAGCGTCCGTTCAAAACGCCGTTTTCGTTTCGCAGTTTGACCCACAATTCGCGGCTGCCGCCCTGGATGCTCAGTCGCACGTCGTCTTGTTTGCCGAACTTCATCGGCTCGGGCTGCATGTCGGGCCAGTGGACGGTCAGCAAGTCGATGTCGCTGCCGCCGCGGCGATCGCGGACGATTTCGACGTTGACGACGTCGGGTCCGTCGAGTTGGAATTTTGCTTTGGTCGGCTCGACCAGCAACTCCGGCGTCGGGGTCAGATTCTCCAGCACGCCGGTCATCGTGTACGCGTTGCCGCTGGCCCGCATGACACCGTTGACTTCGCAGCGACGGATCAGGGCGTCCGGATAGCGTCGATCCCCCGACAGGTCAAAATCGATGCCTCGCGTTCGCTGGGCGTCGGGCGCCACGACGGTGTAGTCCGCCAAAGCCCGGCCGCCGTCCAGATAATCTCGGACGCGCTGGATTTCCCCGCGGATGGCCGTCGTGACGAGGTCGACCCCGAAATTTTTGGATTGCGACAAGTCGCCAGGCACGTACGCGTCGATCTTCTGCATGTCGATTTGTTTCGCCTGTTGCATCGCGATCATATCCGACTGCACGCGACCGGGCATCGAATCGATCTGCTGACGAACCTGCACCAGTTCCTCGCGAACTCGGATCGCTTGCTCCAGCAACGCCGGCAGCTCCGATGTGTCGCGTAGTTTGTTGTACAAGTCGTTGCTTTTCATCAAGTCACGAGATTTGTCGCGAATGTCTCGGATCTGTTTTTCCAGGCCCTGGGCCTTGGCCAGCATCGCGGCGTAGTCGGTTTCCCAGGCTTCGCGAATTTGGTTGCCCCGTTTGATCGTTTCCAGATTCTCGGCGAAGTCTTTCGCGGCGTTTTCGGCTTTGCCGCCGACGTCGCCCAGCAGTCCATCGAGCATCGAGGGTCCGCTTTCGGCGGCTTCGATTTCGACGTCTTCGAAATGACCAGTGGTGTCGCGATCCGCACCCAACAGGACGCCGGTGACGCGTCCGTCACTGACGACGAAGCGACGATGCAAAAGGGCGTCGCCGTCGATGACCAAGTCGATGCAGTCGGCCCGAAAGGCGTCCTTCATCTCTTTGTCCGAGCGCGGGTCGGCGATTCGTACGTCAAAGAATTGCACCCGAGGCGGAAACAGACCGACTTTGGTGTCGGCGATCTCGACGCGGGCACCGGTGCCCAGTTCGATACTGCGAACGGTGACGTAACCGGCGACCGGTCCCAGGCCCCAACGGATCAGGACCAGGATCAGGGTGACGATGACCAAACGAGTGAAGACAAAGTTCCAGCGGATCATGCGACTTCCTTTTGCTGAGAATCACGCAATTGACGAAGCAAGTAGTTCAACGCTTCGTCCATCTCGTCGTGGTGGGATCGGGGCGACCCGGCATCCACAGCCGGAGATTCCGATTCGGTCATCCGAATCACATCGATGCGAGTTTCGACTTCGGTCGGCGTCGGAGCCGTTTGATCGTGAGCTCCGTCGACGCGGGTGTGGGCGTCTTGGCGTTTTGCCGGGGCGATCGAGCGCACGTCGGTCGGCTTTTCCGGGCGACTGCGATGCGGACGCGAGATTCGGCGATGGGAGCCGTCCAGGATCACTTCCCGGACGCGACCCGGGTGGGTGCTGCGTGTCTCGTCGTCCTCGGGGACGTGTCGCCGTTGCTGACGGCCCGACGCGATGACCGGCGATTCCAGGTCTTCCTCGTGCGGTTTGAACAAACGGAACAGCGGATAAGTCCCGATAAAAACCGGCAAGACCAGCACCGATCCCAGGACCAAGCTGCCCAGCACGATGCTGTTGTTCAAGTCGGTCCAGGGCACCAACGGCAGCGCCCATGCCGTCTGGCCGATTTCGGCGACCTTGGGCTGCATCAGCAAGAACTGACCGATCGAGTGGGTGACCGGATCCAGGCGGGGCGCCAGCAAGGTGGTGACGACGGCGACCAAACCCGCCATCGCGTGATTCAGCTTCAGCGACAGCACGACGATCAACAACGCCAACGCCATCAGGTTGCCGTGCGGGACGACTCCCAGCAAGAATCCGAACGCGGTGGCCCAAGCCAACTGCGAAGGATATCGCCTGCCGGCGACGGCCTTGCGAAGATGACTGATCAGTTTGAACGACCATAGAATCATGGGGTGCGTCTCCATCCGCACGAGTTCGCTGTCCAGCCGGAGACCGCGTGCGCAGTCCCCCACCCGGTACAGGAGTATTCCGCTTGCTTTATCGGCACGACCGGCAGTCGATATTCAATACAGCCCGCAAATTTTCGCTGGCTAGATCAATCCTCATCCGCCGGCGGGCGTGAAACTTGCCGGACGCGACGACCTCGGACGCCGATGCCCCGCCGTCAGGCCGGCGCGACGCTCGCTCGGCCGGCCAGCGCCGATTCGTCTTCGCCTTTCTCGACGGCAAACCGTCCGCCGCAACTCCAGTACAACGAATAGCTGACCGGCACCAGATACAGGACGACGATCGTCGCAAACAATTCGCCGAACGCGATGCTGGTGGCCATCGGAATCAAGATCTGAGCCTGAATCGACGACTCAGACAAAATCGGCAAGAGCCCGCCGATAGTCGTGATGGTCGTCAACAACACCGGCCGGAAACGACGGACGCCGGATTCCTTGAGCGCTTGGTCGATCGGCATTCCGTCGCGTACCCGTGAATTGATGAAGTCGATCAAGACGATCGAATCGTTCACGACGATGCCCGTCAACGCGATGATTCCGTAAAAGCTGAACAGCGTCAGCGGCAGGCCCATCAGGACGTGACCGATGACGGCTCCGAGCGCGCCGAACGGAATGATCAGCATCACCAAGGCCGGCTGCACGGCCGATTTGAACTCGATCGCCAACAGCACGAACATCAACAACAACGCGACCCCGAAACCGCTGAAAAGGCTGCCCAGCGATTCGCTGCGTTGTTCCTGTTGTCCCTCCCAGCGGACCCGGAGCATCGGAAAGTCCCCGACCAGTTCCGGCACGAAACCGGCCTGCAAGTCGGCGACGATCTCCTCGGCGTTCCCGACCGTCTCATCCAGGTTCGCCGAAACGGTGATGCTGCGGGCTTGGTCGATTCGGTTGATTTCCGAATAGCTACGAACGACATCGATTTCGGCAAGCTCGGTGATCGGTCGTTCCACGCCGTCGTCCAGTCGCACGCGAATTTCGTCAAAGTTGGACAGCAAGCGGCGATCTTCGCGGGGATACGTCACCATGATCTTGACTTCGTGTCGGCCACGCTGGACCCGCATGACTTCTTCACCGTAGTAAGCCGCCCGCACGGTCTCGGCCAAGTCGGCGGTGCGGACGCCCATCGCAAAGGCTTCCGGCTTGATGCGAAAGCGATATTCCCATTTGCCCGGCAGGGCGTCGTCTTTGATGTCGTAGACGCCGGGATAGGTCGCCAATTTCGTCTTGCAGACTTCGACCGCCGCGTCCAATTGATCGACGTCGGCGGCCGCCCCGAGCAATTTGAATTCGATCGGCGTGCCGCCGGGGCCGAAGGACCTTGTGTCCAGGCTGAGTTGTTCGGTGCCGACGATGGGGCCGACTTCCTCACGCCATTGGGCGACGATCTCGCGGCTGTGGACCCCGCGATCCTCCGCTTTGATCAGTTCGATTTCGACGCTGCCTTTGTGTCCGCCGTTGCTTGACGGCATCGGCGAACCGCCCGGCCCTCCACCGCTGACCGACGCGCCGACGACGCGGTACGAATTCTTGGCGATCGGTTGACCGATTTTTTCGTAACGTTCGGCGATTCGCCAAAACGCATCCTCGACCCTTTTCGTCGCCGCATCGGTGATGCTCTCGGGCGTGCCGTCGGGAAACACGACGGTTCCGTTGAGGGTGTTTCCGTCGACACGGGGGAAGAAACTGAATTTCAAAATGCCGCCGTTGTACAGACCGTACGACAACAACAACGCCGTCGCGCATCCCGACAAGACGACGGATCGATTGTTCAGCGACCAAGACAACGTCGGCACGTAAACCCGGCGGACGTAGGCAGCCAGCAACCCCGTCGCGATCTTGTTCAAGTAGGCAGCCACCGACAGCACCCAGCGGAACGCGAACAGCACCACGTTGAAAATTCGAAACAGGATGCTGTCACCGTGGGCCAAGTGGCACGGCAAGATCGTGACGCATTCGATCAACGAGACCAGCAGCATGGCAATGATCGCCGCCGGCATGACGGAGGTGAATTTTCCCATCGTTCCGCTGACGAATAACAACGGCGCGAAAGCCACGACCGTCGTCAGCACCGCGGTCGTCACCGACGGGATGACCTCCACCGTGCCGTCGATGGCCGCTTGCATGAACGATTTGCCCATCTGACGATGGGCGAAAACATTTTCGCCGACGACGATCGCGTCGTCGACCACAATGCCCAACGCCATCACGAACGCGAACATCGAAATCTGATTCAACGTCTGGCCGGTGAAATACAGAAAGATCCCCGAAGCGAGCAATGCAAAGGGGATTCCCAGGGCGACCCAAAAGGCCAGCTTCGGATCCAAGAACAACAACAACAGCACAAACACGATCAGCAAGCCTTGCATGCCGTTGTTGAGCAGTAGGTCCAACCGTCCCCGGACTTCGATCGATTCGTCGCTCCAAGTCATCAGGCGAAAGCCCGGCGGCAAGGGGGCGTTTTCGACGTAGCTCTTGACCGCGTCGATCATTTGTAGCAAGTCTTGGGAAGTGCTCCGCTGGACCGAAAGCGCGAGCGCCGGCTTGCCGTTGATCACGTTGATCGCCGTCGCGTCGGCGAATTCATCGCGGACACGTCCCAGATCGCCGACGGTCAAGACCGCCCCGCCCGACTCGGTGACCAACGGCAACTCGGCAAGCGCCGGGCCGCTGGTGCGGCGATTGTTGCCCCGGAGTAAGACTTCTTGGGACTGACTGCGGATCGATCCGGCGGGCAACTCGCGGTTTTCTCGGCGGATCACTTCGGCGGCCTGTCGCAAGGTCATGCCGTGGGCGCGAAGGGTGGTCTCGGGGATTTCGATGTCGATCTGATAGTCACGGGCGGCCATGAAATCGACCTGCGCGACTTCCGGGATCGCCAGCAAGTCGCCGCGTACCCGTTCGGCGACTTCCCGCAGACGAAGCTCCGA
>Ga0102938_10004590_pt1 | contig 10131 bp, 11 predicted proteins | sample SalPonR2_B_D2_MG_FD_84516 | JGI IMG/M metagenome (GOLD analysis project Ga0102938, IMG submission 84516) | Salt pond soil microbial communities from South San Francisco under conditions of wetland restoration - Salt Pond MetaG R2_B_D2_MG | ecosystem: Environmental > Aquatic > Marine >...
CTTCGGTTTCAAGTCCTATGAAACGATCGAAATCGCCCTGTATCACCAGCTCGGAAAGCTTCCTGAACCAAATCAAACCCACGAATTCTGCTGACGAGGCCGAATTTTTCTTGTTCGTCTCGGTAGGATGCCACGACATGACGCCGAAAGTTCAGGGACGAACGCTCGAGAGTGGAACTTTGACTTCGCCAGTCTCACGCTGAATCCGAATCTTTTTTGCCGGTTAGCTTTCGGGCTTCGGCAAACGCCGCCTCAGCCAGCGGTTGGACTTGCTCGTAGGTCAGCCCCGCTTCGGCCGCGATGTCCGAGATCGTTGAGCTGCGTTGCAATCCATTTATCTGAATCCCGCCCATTACCCGCTGCAGAAAAATGAAACCCGACGCCACCTCGCGGTAGCCAAGCTGACTGACGGCCTGGTCGTCCTTCGCCTCCAATCGCTCGAGCACCTTGTCCAACGCGGCACGAAGTTCACTTTCTGCTTGCAGCACCCCGACCTCATCGTTGATTAAGTCCGAATCGACCGCCGCGATCGCATCGCGGTGCTTTTCGATGGCTCGCTCGATGCGGGCGCGTTCTTCTTGGTTCGGGCCGGAGGGCTGGTCCTTCATCGTTAAACTCGAATGGTGCAGAGCGAAAGCGATCGGTGTTCGATCACAAGTCAAAGTTGGTCGGCATGATGACTACGTCGCGGATCGTCACGCCGCGGGGCCGAGTCAGCATAAACATCACGACATCGGCAACCTCCGACGCTTCGATCAAGCTACCCTCATCCTTCGCATCGCGGAGCTTTTCTTCGGACCAGTCTTCGAGCAGCGCCGTGATGACTGGACCGGGCGAGACCGAGCCGACACGAATTCCGTGCTTGAACACCTGCCGGCGCATGACTTGAACGAAGCAATTGATCGCCCATTTCGACGAAGCGTAAACAGGTTCCCACGGTGTCGGATAGTGTCCCGCCAGCGAACTGGTGACCACGATGTCTCCGGACTGACGCCCAATCATGTGGGGCAACACATCGCGAACGTTCTTCATCACGACGTTGACATTCAAGTTCAACATCCGGTCGATCTCGTCAGTATCCGCGTCCACCAAATCGCCGCCGACGTAAATACCAGCGTTGGCGTGCAAGATGTCGATCCTACCGGCCTTGTCCAGCACCCGCGGCACCAACTCCGAACACGCTTTCGCGTCCAGCAAGTCCAACGTCATCGGAATCGCTGCGTCGCCAAACCGCTGGCAGACGCGATCCAATGCTTCCGCGTCCCGATCAACCAGCACGACTCGAGCACCGGCCGCCAACATCGCTTCACCGCTAGCCAGCCCGATCCCCGCCGCCGCACCGGTGACGACGGCGACCTTGTCTTTCAGTTCTTCCGACATCGTTTTACTCCATCTGCAACGTTGAAGTCCCGTTCGATTTCGCGCCCGATCAATTCATCAACGGGGGGCGGATGATTGTCGGGATCAAGCGACGGGAACACATCCCATACCCTACAAAAAATGAACGCTCGAATTGAATCAAGTCGGTTACCAACACGATACCGAAACCGTTCCCACCGCGTCACGCTCGCCACCCAGGAACGATATTCCTCGGCCGCTGCATCGGCGAATGCGTCTCTCCACGGATCAAACGTGCGAATCAAACGCCACACCGCCCGATCCTCGTCTCGATTCAGTTCGCCACGAACCATCTGCCGCAGCCGACCTCGATCGACTGCCGGAGACCAAGACTCGACGCGTGAAGCGTCATCGAAAGAACCAGCCATCTCGCACCTCAATTGAATTGGAAAAGTCACGGCCACCGTCCGGTAGCTTCCAACAGTCCCTATGCAGCGAGTCGAACCGGCGCGGGAAACAAAGTGCCAAAATTTCCGAAAACTATTTTCTTAGGCGATGACGAGTGAATTCACGATCGACCGCATCGGGCAATAGGCAAACCAATCTGGTGCAAGGCGGTAGTTAAGCAGTTGATTCACGCCCGCATTCTTGCACGATCCAAGCTCGGACGTCGACCGGTTTCGCGATCAACAGATGGGGTTCGCCTTCCAAACGAAATCCGAACCCGTCGCCCATTGTGTTGGTTCGCTCGATGTAAGTTGCCGGCGCGAGCGACCATGGCGGGTGGTCAATCTCGCCGCGGTAGATCCGACCCCGACGATTCGCACTGTAGAGGCAATATCGTGCAGTCAGCCAATGTTCCAGCGAACCCGGATCGGCTTCGCGGAATTCGCCGGCCGCCGAGTAACTTGCGTCGTAGTCTGCGGCCGGTTCATCACGATGAGTTCGGTGACTTCGATAGTCCACGGTGCCGTCATCGTGTCGGTTGATCGACATGGTCGCGTCCATGTACGGCAAGTTGAACGTCGCCCTTGCAACCCGCACGGCAACCTTGCTTTCGGCGTCGAGTGAAAAGAACCAGACGCCCGGCTTGCCGTCGACGGTCACATACGTTCGCACGTTCAACTCAAGAAACCGACTCAGTCCCGGTATCGGCGGACAAAAACGCGGGGCAATGTTCGACATCAAAAACGGAACCACGCCGATCCAAGCCTTGCCTTCCCGAGTGTCGAGCGTGACGCCAGCCGGCAATCGTGACGCGACCACGTCGGGTTCGACGGCCCAATGAGCGAACAACAACTCCGACCAAGTCATTCGCATGACCCAAGGTTGTTTTGGAAGCGGCCATGTTCGATCCGATACCGTGCGGTCCGATCTACTTTCCATACAGATCCCTCAATGCGGGTTCGAGTTCTGCGAATTCAAAACGAAACCCTTCATCCATCAAACGCTTGGGAATCACAAAGCGACCATAGAGGACCAGTTCAGGATCGGTACGCATGAACAACGGTGCTCCAATGCGAACCATCCATTCAAACGCAGGAAGTCCAATCGGCATGCCAATCACCCTGCGGAGAGTCCGCATGAAGTTGACCTGCGACTTCGGATGAGGCGATGAAACGATGTAGGCTCCCGACATCGAATCGTCGATGATCGCCTTCGCGAAAATGGCGTTGATGTCGTTTTCGTGAATCCAAGACATCCCCTGCGTGCCGCTGGCGACCTTGCCGCCAAGTCCCAACTTCGCGATCAATCCCAGCGTGCCGAGAGCTCCGCCGCCTGCTCCACGATCGCGTCCAACGACAAAGCTCGTCCGCATGACCACGCCACGTTGATTCGGCAGCTTGCTCTTGGCGAATTCCTCCTCCCAGGCACGAGCCACCGTCGGAGCCAGCCCATAGCCTTCGGCGGATTCCTCGGCGCAAACGGCCGACGGCGGATCACCGTAGATGTGGGCGGTGCTCATCTGAACCCAAACCGGCGGCGGCGAAGCAACCTCGCGCATGGCAAGCCCAAGCACCCGAGTCGACTCGATGCGTGATCGCTGGATCTCGTCGCAGTGGTCTGGCGTCTTGATGCAATTCACCGTCCGACCGGCCAGGTTCACCAACGCATCGCAGCCGTCGATGGTGGACAACCAGTTCTCGGACTCTTTGGTAGTGGACGAGGCGACGAGTCCGTCCACGCGACCTGAACTGGATGGACTCCTCGCGTCGTCCACTACGGGAAGCGTCCGCCCGTCCCAAAGCATGTGCTTCCACGCGCCCGTCGCGCCTGGAACCGATCGCGACAAAATCGTGACGTCGGCCCCAGAACGCAAAAAGGCCTCCGCCATCGAGAGCCCGAGAAACCCGCTGCCGCCGGCGATGACGATTCGTTTGTTTTTCAATTCGCTGGGCATGGGCCAATTCCAATCATAGACACGTTGCTGCTACTAAGTATTAAACCGCAGCCCCGCATTGCCAATGACATCAGCGAACCCGAAAGGCATAAAAAAACTCATCAATCGCAGTTCAAACATCAATGAGGCGGACCAATCGACAACGCAACACCCAACACACCACTGATCTATTCCCCCGGTACGCAAGTCGTCGCTCAGAAGGACGTCATGGCGGCGAATGACCGGATTGCTCATCCGGCAGGGGCGGTCGGAGTCATCGTTCGTTCGCCGGTGGATCGGACTCATGCGTATCGCGTCAAGTTCAGCGATGGCTTGGAAACTCCGATTCATCACGACCAGCTCGTTCGGCTTGCTGAATTCAAAAGCCAAACGATCAGCGACGCCGATGCATCGCTGGCCAGTTCCGGTTTGTACGAACGAGTGATCTTTCGTTGTGTGATCGGTTCGAGGGCGTACGGACTCGAGGACGAAGCATCCGATACGGACCGCCGAGGGATTTATCTGCCACCGGCGGACTTGCAGTGGTCGCTTTACGGAGTGCCCGAGCAACTCGAAAACGATGAAACGCAGGAGGTGTACTGGGAGCTGCAAAAGTTCATCGTGCTCGCGCTCAAGGCGAACCCGAACGTGCTCGAGTGCCTCTATTCGCCCATCGTTGAAACGACCACGCCGCTCGGTGACGAATTGCTCGCGATCCGCGAAGCATTCTTGTCCAAGCTCGTCTTTCAAACCTACTCGGGCTACGTCGCATCGCAGTTCAAAAAGATGCAAACCGATATTCGCAACCAGGGACGCGTGAAGTGGAAGCACGTCATGCACCTGATTCGATTGTTGCTGTCCGGAACTCACGTGTTGGAGCATGGCTGCGTGTCGGTCGATGTCGGAGATCATCGCGATCGGTTGCTAACGATCAAACGCGGCGAGATGCCGTTCGACGAAGCCGATCGCTGACAGTTCGGCAAAGATCCATTGGTTCATTGGCTCGGCTTCTCGCTGGGGTTGTTCTGGCTGCTCAATCGAGTCTTGCTGAATTTCGTGCTTTGGCCCGGATACGCATTCGACTTCCGGCTCCCGCATGATGGTTGGGATTCTGTCTGACGCAGGCGTTGGGACACTGCTTTCCAAGCCGACAGCCGAGTAACAAGTACCGTTCTCGAAGAAATTGGGAAAATTGAATTGCAGGGCGTTTCGCAGCTCCTCTTCACCGCGAGCTTGAATTTGGCGAACACGTTCGCGGGCAATACCCAAAACTTCAGCACATTCGTGGAGCGTCATCTCTTCGTGTACCAAACCGTACCCGGCTCCGATGATTTGACAATCTCGCTCGCGCAAATCAATCATTTCTCCCAGCACCGCCTGCGTCATCTCGTCTTCAACCACGCGATCCAAGACCGGCTCGTCTGTCGACTCGATCGAACGCAGTTCGTCAAACTGCTCCCGATTTAAGTCCGAAAAAGACAACGCCTCTCTGGCCAGCGAATAGGTTTCCCAATGTTCTCGTGCAATTCCGAATTCATCAAGTTGGTATTCGAGTTGTTCATCCCGCAAATTGTTGCCGTGCGTCGCCAACAAACGCCAATGTTCAAATTCAAACTTGTAGGCCGGCCAAAAAATGTAGGGAGGAAACCGAATCAGCAGCCCCTCTGTGACGCCATGACGCTGACATTTCTGCCGAATCCAATAGCTCGCGTAGGTTGAGAACTGGAAGCCCTTCGCGGGATCGAAACGACGGGCGGCTTCGATCACGCCCAGCATTGCGATCTGCTCTGCATCTTCAGCATCCAGCCCGACCCACCGGACCAACATTCTCGAGGCCTTCTTCGCCAATTTCTGATGGAACAGAACGAATTCGTCGAACGCCTCCTGGTCGCCCGCTCGCATCCGCACTGCCAACGCATCACTTTGGCGAGAAAAATTGGGATAGCGTGCAAAAAGCTCCTGATCCGACTCGACATCCAGCGCCGACCGGACCCTTGAAATCGCATCGACAACCGACATCGACCACCGAGCAGTATCTCCAGAAAGCTCTTTTCCATGGCCGAATGAAAACCGCCAACGATGGTTGTGCCCTCATCCTCCGCAAGCTTGGCGATCCACTTCGTCGCCTTCAGGATGATATCCCCAGGACATTTGGATGAACAGAAAACCGCGGTCGACTTTCCCGCCAGCAAAGACGCATCACCAATGAAATCCGAAGCGGTGTAACTCTCAGCCGGTAGCATGGAGGGCCAATCGGAGGCGGTCGGCAAACAACTCGATACCGAATAGACCAATTGCGAATCGCTATCGCACGAGCGGTTCAGTGGGGCGCAAATATCCGCCAGCTCTTCTTCCAGCTTCGCCAGACGAGACCGCAAGCTCAGTCGGTCGATTGCAAACTCTTCAGGAAGATCCGCGAGCATCCGGCGCACTTCCTGGATCTCGGATCGTAGCACTTGTTCTCGTGAAAAATCCATTGGCACCGCACCCGTAACCTATCCGGGCATTCCGCTGCGTAATTGAAAGACCATATTCCACAGGCGGTCAATCTCACCCCGCTCGATGATTTCCACCGGTTTGAACCCATCGAACATTTCATTCGGTGTTTGAAACCAGTGACTCAGCGATTCCTGATCAACGACATCGCTCAATTCTTCCACCAAGCGATAAACTTCGTTGTACGGACGCTTCAACTTTTCTGCGTCCGCGGCCTTGGACTCCACTTTTGCGATCGTACGCTCGGAGACGTTGACGATCCGGCTGAAAAGCGGACGCGCCATTGCCAGACGATCACGCAATTCTAGCTTCGATTCTTTTCCTAGTCGAAGAAGACCTTTTCCCTTCAATCCACGTACGGAAACGACTACAAAAGCACCGTCATGCGACTTCGCTGTCCGTGCTTTCGTTGTCCGCGTCTTCGACCGACGTGACGCCTTGCTTCGCGACGATGATTTCTTTGCCGAGCTTCTTGATTTAGTTACCATTGAATTTGCTCCTCCTCGATCTTATCGTCCAAACAGCACTTCGGCAAGCACTTGTTCCTGCATTTGTGCATGATGAACTCGACTTTGGTCAGCCTATTCAGGCAACTGGTCAGCGCGAAGAACGCGTATTTGGCTGGTTTTCGCGACTTTCTGCGGAAAGATCACGATATTCCGGCCTTCTTCATGCTGTGCCGAGGGCACAATCAATCCCTCGAAACCTGCTTCAGCGCTTCCACGTCCAATCGCTTGCGTCCAAGACTCTTCGCCGCCCGACTGAATCGACCGCCCAATCTTCGTCGATCAAGTCGGCGAGCGAAAAACCAATCGCATCGAGCACCGCTTCGTCGGTCACATCCAGCACTTTGCCAAGACTCACCTCGGCCCCAGCCATCACACGCGGAGAGATGGCGGTCATCGGGAAACCGAACTTCCGAATCATCTGGTACGCCTCCTTCGTCGCTGTCACAACGTCCAGGGAGGCGTACGTTGCACGCAACCCGACTCGATTCCAGCGTCCGCCAACCTTGGCGGCCCCCGTACCCGAGAAGAACTCAACCTCTTTGGCAAACTGCATCGAAACAGATCGCACGACCACGCCTTCAAATCTCGTCGCGTCAGGAAAGAACGATGCGATGGCACCAAACAGTTCCAGAACCTCCGGCAGTTCAGCAGCAGGCTTCTTTGCTTTACGTTTGCTCATCGGCGAATCCTCTCCTCTGAATCCCGGGCTTCAGCATCGCGGTCCTCCCGCAGGAAGATCTGCAGACTTTCTCGCGGGATACCGTAAACGTCCAGCAGATTGCCGATCACATCGCGGAGTCCGTTGGCGGACAGGTTGATCTCGGTGAAGATTTCTTCCTCCCTCTCCCCCGGATTTTCGGGGGAGAGGGTCGGGGTGAGGGGGCTGGAAATTCTGCTTGGGCTGCGAAGCTGGGCCGCGTCCGTGGTGAATTGGCGGTGACCGCGGCTGGAGACGAATTTGGGGTGGTCGATGAGGGTCAGGAACCGATCGCGGTCGCGACGGATCTTCTTGCGTACCTTCGCCATCAAGCCACCTCCTCAGCGTGTTCGATCAATGCCGCGATCGCGGTCGGGTGATATTCAACTTCCAGCGTTCCGTCGGTTCGGTCGTACTGAACACGCTCGATCAGCAACTCGAGCAACTGCACGCGTTCTTTGGCTCTGGAATCAAATAAGCCAGCCCTCGACGGGGCGTTGGAGCTGGGAATTTGAGCTGTGTTCGGGTTATGAAGTCGAGGCTTTCTACCGTAGCGAACTTTCAGTTCCGTATTCCGAACGCTCGAATCCTTGACAGTAGCGTTGTCGGCTTCAGGCCCAACAACTCCGCCGCTCCCCCGCGACCGTAAACCTTGCCGCCCGATGCCGCCAACGCGCGACGAATATTATCGGCCTCCAAGCTTCGTATTTCTTGATCTGTTAAAACCTGATCGGGTGAAGACTGAGGGTATAAAAGTAGGCTGGGTTGTTGTGATTTTTTCCTGTTTTGCGGCCGCGTGTCTTCAGGTAAATCGAATCGCAGCTTGCCGTCCGTGGAAATGATGACCGCCCGCTCCAACACATGCTGCAACTCGCGAACGTTGCCCGGCCACCGATACCGCTGCAACTGTTGGACGTTCGCTAATGTGAGCTTCAACGGCTTCCGGCCCAATTGCCGAGCAAACCGCTGCAAGAAATGCTCAGCCAGCAACGGAATGTCCTGCAACCGCTCGCGTAGCGGTGCGAGTTCGATCGGAAACACGCTGAGTCGATAAAACAGATCCTGGCGGAACCGTCCCTCGGCGGACTCGTGGCGAAGATCGCGATTCGTCGCCGCAATGATTCGCACATCCAACCGACGCGTCTGCTCTTCGCCGATCCGCTCCACTTCCCCTTCCTGCAAGACTCGCAACAGCTTGGCTTGAAGATCGAGCGGAATCTCACCAATCTCATCGAGAAACAACGTGCCGCCATCGGCCAGCTCGAAACGACCGGCTCGGTCCCGCAACGCTCCTGTAAACGAGCCTTTGGAATGGCCGAAGAATTCGCTCTCATACAACTCTCGAGGTACCGCCGCACAATTCACCTTGATCAGCGGACGATCGGCTCGGTTACTGCGACGATGAAGCTCTCGAGCGATCAGCTCTTTGCCCGTTCCACTTTCGCCAAGAATCAAAACCGAGGAATTCGTCGGAGCCACCAAGTCGATCTGCTGACTGATCATCTGCAGGGCCGGGCTGTTGCCAACGAGTTCACCGAAGGACGCGACTTCGACTTCTTCGCGTAAGTATTCGTTCTCTTGTTCTAGCCGCGCTTTGAGCAACTCGATCTCATCGAGCGCTCGCGCGTTCGCGATCGCGGCGGCCAAATGATCGGTGATCATTCGCAGCCATTCGCGGCAGGAAGCATCCATCGGCTCGCGAGAAAACAACGCCAAGACCCCGAGCGTTTCATCGCGATACCGCAGCGGTAAGCCAAAGAAAGATTGGATCGCCTCATTGCGCACCCAATCGGGACGAGCGATCCACGGCGAGTTGGTCGTGACGTCGTCGATTAGCACCGTCTCGCCCGACGCCGCGATGTGACCAATCTTGCGAACCGCCATTGGCATGCGACGGAAGTCACCGGTCGTTCGTTCCCAGTGTCGATCTTCGCCTCCACGCGCGTGGCCGTAACTGGCGACAAGGTGCAAGCACCGCTCCCGATGATGACACTCGCCGGCCATCGGGCAGCTCAAGCAATCGCCTTCCTCTGGAGGACGCACCAGCCAAATCCTGACCAACGCAACCTGCTCGTCCGGAGCCAGCAATCGAACCGCCAAGGGGAGCAGTTCCGGCAAGTGATGCTTTCCAGAAATCGCCAGCAGAATCTCGCTCGGATCACCGAAGATTGCGTGTTTCTGCAGGCTCATCCAGCGGTCTCCCTGGCAACGATATCTCGTGGAAAAGGCACGAAATAATGATTATCCACGAAAACTCGTGGACCCGCAAGCGATCGCCTTGAATCGCACAAGTCCTTTGCCATAAAGCACTTGCGGGTTTTCGTTCGGGTTTGGCACGGAAAATGGAATTGCGGCTCCCTCGTTCCAACTCAAGCGAAGTCGGAGCGTTCCCGTTTTCTGTTTCTGAATCCCTGTGACTGGAGAACCAAGTCATGTCTCGAATCCACCAACTCTCGCCCGAAAACGCCACGGGCAAATCCGCCGAGCTGTTCACTGCCATTCAAGGCAAGCTCGGCATGGTCCCCAACATGATGCGGGCGATCGGCAATTCGCCCGCCGCCTTAGGTGCTTACCTGCAGTTCAGTGGCGGCCTGGCCAGTGGGTCACTTTCGAACCAACAGCGCGAACAAATTGCCTTGGCGGTCGGCGAAGCGAACCAATGCGACTATTGCTTGGCAGCCCATTCGGCACTCGGAAAGATGGCGGGCCTC
>Ga0102938_10004594_pt1 | contig 10128 bp, 5 predicted proteins | sample SalPonR2_B_D2_MG_FD_84516 | JGI IMG/M metagenome (GOLD analysis project Ga0102938, IMG submission 84516) | Salt pond soil microbial communities from South San Francisco under conditions of wetland restoration - Salt Pond MetaG R2_B_D2_MG | ecosystem: Environmental > Aquatic > Marine > Intertidal...
AGGCGCGCGAGGCCTGCTGCCTTCATCGAAATTCCCGTGCAAGCGGCGCAGCCGCAAGCAGAGGAAGAGGTGCTGACCGGCGTCCGCAAGCTCGGAGCACGCCTGCGCGGAACGTTGGAAGGGGGCGCGGAGAACGCGGATTTCGGCTCGCTTCCTGCCGCGAAAGACATGGCCGATCCCCATCGCGCCTTCGAAAAAGGCGCTCCGGTATCTGCCGAACCGGCTGACCCTGACGCAACGGTGTCTGTCGATACACCGCATGACGCCGCGTCGCATGCTGACTTCGCCGCGTCGCCGTCTGATGCGCCTGCGCAAGAACCCGCCGCCGCTGTCGCTGCAACAAGATCAGCTGCGAACGGGACACCCGTATCCCGCTCCGCCGGGAAGGCGGTCGAGGAGCGTTCCGCTGTATCGGAGCCCGTCGCAGCATCGTCCGGCTCGATGGTCGAGACGGCGATTGCAGACGAGACCGGAATAGCCGACACGGTTGAGGTCGCGCGAAACGAAGCCGGTGCGGCGGGCGAATCCGGGCTGGCGCCATCGCCGAAAGAACCGCTTCCCGAGACATGGCAGGAACTGGTTTCGCAGGAGCCGGTCTCGCAGGAGCCGGTCACTGAGCCCGCCGGAGGCGCAGCTGCCGCCGGGCAAGCGGACGCGCGCGCCGAAAAGGCGGATGACGCGGTGAAACACAAGCCACGTCTGCGCCGCAAACAGGCAGCGAGCAAGGCCCTTGCCGATTCCAGCGAGGCGCGCGCCCAGGAAGATCGTCTCGATGCAGCCTGGCAGGAAACGCAGAAGGCAAGGCCCGACAGGGGCGCTCCAGGGTCTGCGCCAGCAGCCACGCCCGCAGCGGCAGTCTGCGGCAGGACCGATGAGGAGGCAGTTCAGGCATCCGTCCCGGTTCTCGATGACGGGCCGCACGCCGGGAACTCGGTGCCCGTTTCGGCGCAGCTATCATCGGCTGCGCAGGAGGCCGTGGCGGACTCCTCGGACTCTCTCGCGGCAGCATCGGTCGACAGCGAGGCGTCCTACGATTTCAGCGTGCTGCTCGCAAGATTGCGCGAGAACCAGCGTCAGGATCGCGGCCAGCGCGTCCTCGTCACCGGGCTCGGCGATGCCGCACGTTTGCGCCGTTTCGGCGAAAAGCTGAGCCAGGCCGGTGCCCGTGCCGGGCGCTGCATCCTCGTCTCGATGCAGGATGACGGTCTCTCCGGAAACGTACCGGGGCTGAGCGATCTGATAGCGGAGCGCGCCAGCTTCTTCGACGTCATTCGCCGCGATCCCGCTTCGCCCCTGCATCGCGTCGAGAGGGGGCGCGCCGATGCGGCGTCGTTGATCGACGACGGTGACGGGCTGGATATCGCGCTGACGGCCTTCCAGCACACCTATGGGCTCGTCTTCCTGCTGCTGCCCGATCCCTCTGATGCGGCCGTGCTGAAGTCTCTGGCCGGTGCCGCGGATACGATCATCATCGCCGCCGATCGTGAAGCCGACGACCCCGAACTCGTTGACCTCTATGCGCGTATTGCGGGAATGGGTTCGGCGGATGTCGTGGTGGCCGGGGTCGGGCGCAGGGCGGGCGTTGCCGCTGCCTGATCCGTTCAGGTGATGCCGAAATGCCCGCAGCGCCGGTCGGGTCCCGTCGGCGCTTGGATCTCAAGTCGGAGAGCGTGCATGTCATTGAAATCCGCCATCATCCGCATGGGGCTGCGCGCGATCGACTGGAGCCGGGCCGATCTCTGGCTGGCGCCCATCTCACGCGGCACCGGCATCATCTTGATGTTTCACCATGTGCGACCGGCCAGCTACGGCGCCTTCGCGCCCAACCGCCTCCTGGAGATCACACCCGCATTCTTCGAGACGGTTGTCAGCATGGTCCGGGAAGCCGGATACGAGATCATCGCGCAGGATGTCTTGCCGCAACGCCTGCGGGAAAAGGGTGGGCGCCCCTTCGCGATCCTCACCTTCGATGACGGCTATCGCGACAATGCGGAATATGCGTTGCCGATCCTGCGTCGCCATGCCCTGCCGGCGACCTTCTTCATCACCACCGGATTCGCCGACGGCCACGGACGCCTGTGGTGGCTCGAGCTGGAGGAGGCGATCCGCCGGCTCGACCGGGTGCTCTTCATCCATGATGGCCGCGATTTCGATCTGCCGGCGCGCGATGATGCAGAAAAGCAGATCGCCTTCGAGACCACCTATTGGCGCCTGCGCAGCGGTGACGAGGCGACGCTGCTGGCCGTTATCGCTGATCTTGCCGCTCAGGCCGGTATCGACAGTCGCGCCCTGACCCGGGGGCTTTGCATGACATGGGACGAAATCAGGGCCGTGGCGCGTGACCCCCTGATCACCATCGGTGCCCATACGGTGAGCCATCCGATGCTGGCCAAGCATGACGATGTCACGGCGCGCTACGAGATCGTGCAATCACGCGACCGCCTCGCCAGTGAGGTCGGCATCAATGTGACGCATTTCGCCTATCCGGTCGGGGATCCCGGTTCAGCCGGACCGCGCGATTTCGCCCTCGCTCAGGAAGCGGGCTTCACCACGGCAGTGACGACGCGGCCCGGTCACGTCTTTGCTGGTCATGCCGACCATCCCCATGCCTTGCCCCGCGTTTCCGTGAACGGCTTGCATCAGAGCCGCAAGACCATGCGCGCCCTGCTCTCCGGCGTCCCGTTCATGCTGTGGAACAAGGGCTGGCGGCTCAATACGCGCTGAGCCGCCGTTGCCCGGCCCTGCGGAGCGCACTCGTCAGTCGAGGCCGCGCGCGATGTTCGATGTGGTGACGAACTGCTTCTGGATGACGAAGACGGCCAGGCCGACACCGATGCCGATGATATCAGAAACCCAGCCTCCCTTGATCATGGCGAGCGCCGCAACCAGCAGCACGATGCGCAGCATCCAGTTGAGCAGCCCGAAGAACCAGCCCTGCACCGATCCGGCGAGCAGGAAGATACCGAGCGCCGCCGTGAACAGGACGCGCGCGATTTCCAGCCATTCGCCCTGCATCAGGAGCGCGTTGTTGTAGAAGAACATGAAAGGCACCACGAAGGCGGCAAGGCCGATCTTGAAGCTCTCCACGGATGTCCTCATCGGGTCCGAGCCTGCCAGCGCCGCTCCGGCATAGGCTGCGAGTGCCACGGGCGGGGTAATCGCCGACATCACGGCGAAATAGAAGATGAAGAAATGTGCGGTGAGCGGCGGGATACCGAGCTGAATCAGGCCCGGCGCCACGACCGATGCCGCCACCGCATAGGCCGCCGTCGTCGGCATGCCCATGCCGAGGATGATCGAGATGCACATGGCGAAGAAGAGCGCCAGCAATTCGCTCTGATCCGCCACTGCCATCAGCACGCCGGAAAGACGCCCACCGACGCCGGTCATGGCGATCACGCCAACGATCACGCCCGCCGCAGCACAGACTGCCACAAGCTGCAGCGACATCTTCGCGGCAATTTCGAGCGCGTAAAGGACGGCGCGCGGGCCCATCCGGAACGGCGTCAGCCAGCTCACGACAGCGGCTGCCCCCATGGCGAGCGTCCCGGCACGGATCACGGAGTAGCCCACGAACAGCGCCCCGATCAGGATCACGATCGGAATGAAGAGAAACGCCTGCTTGGCCAGCTTGCGGAACTGCGGCAGTTCGCTGCGCGGCAAGCCCTTCATGCCGTTCTTCAGGGCCTCGTTATCGACCATGAAATAGACCGAGAGGAAATAGAGGATTGCCGGGATGATCGCCGCGATGACGATATCGGTATAGGGAATGCCGGTGATCTCGGCCATGATGAAAGCGCCCGCGCCCATGATCGGCGGCAGGATCTGCCCGCCTGACGAGGCGGCGGCCTCGACTGCTGCGGCGGTCTGGGGCTTGTATCCGACCTTCTTCATCAGGGGAATCGTGAGCGAACCGGTAGAGACGACATTGCCGGCTGATGTGCCGTTGATCATGCCCATCAGGCCCGAGCCGAACACCGCGACCTTCGCCGGCCCGCCGCGTGCGCCGCCGGCCGCCGCGAAGGCGAAATTGACGAAATACTCGCCTACCTTGCTCGCCTGCAGAAAGGCCGCGAAGGTGATGAAGAGAATGATGTAGGTCGAGGACACCGCGATGGTCGGGCCGAGAATGCCGTTATCCGTATAAAGGAAGGCAAAGAAGCGCTGAGGCGCATAGCCGCGATGTTCGAGAAAGCCTGGCAACCACGGCCCGACGAAGGCATAGGCGACGAACGCCGCGACGATGATGACAAGCGCCAGACCAGCCAGACGACGGGTCAATTCCAGGATGAGCAGAATGCCGGCAATCGAGGCCCACATGTCATTAGGATGCGGAAAGACCTGGGCGCGCATCCGCAGGAAATGTGCATGAGCAATAATATAGATACCGACCGCGATTGCCGCGAGGGCCAGCAACAGGTCGCCTGGTGAGAGCCTGGCGCGATCGCCTGGCGGAAAAAACCATGTCGCCAGGACGGCAATTGCCGTTCCGGCGACGAGTGGCAGGCCGTAGGTGTTGACCATCTTGGCCGGTGGCGCACCTGTCGCGACAAGATCGCCGGTCACCACCGCGAGCACGATCTGGCCGAGGGCCGTGAGGATGAGAAGCGCGGCGATGCCGAGCAGGGAAAGTTCGATGACGGAGCGGGTATGAGCGCGCCCCTGCGTATCGACAAAATTCCTGGCCGAGAACAGGGTGAAGCCCAGTGCCAGCCCGCCGGTGACATGAGTCAGGCGATAGACCCAGGTTTCCAGCGGATAGAGGTTCATCACGCCGATATGAAAGGCTGTGTAAGCAACGCACAGCGCGGCGACGACATAATGGCTTTTTCCTTCGAAGATGCGCTGGTTACCCGCATAGATCTCGCGATCAACACCACTGGCAACGTTCTTCGTCCCGGAATCGCCTTCCGGCGCCTCACGCACATCCGCGGCGACCATGCGCCCCTCCCGATGAAACCCCACGAATGGCCGTTTCGGCCTTGATCTTGTGATGGAGGCCGCGCCGGACGTGGCCTCCATCAAAGTCATGCGGTGACCGCGAAGCGGTGATCAACCGCGCAGATCTTCCGGGATCTCGATACCGATTTCCTCGTAATAGCGCACAGCGCCGGGATGGAACGGCAGGAAGCTGTTGTTATCCCAGTTCTCGACCACGGTGGCGGCTGCAGCGGCATGGATCTGCATCATGCGCTCGTTGTTTTCGAGAACCGTCTTGGTGATTTCGTAGGCGAGGCTCTCGGGCATGTCCTGATGTGCGATCGCGTAGTTCCACATCGCGACGGAGGCCTGATCCTCCTCCTGCACGGAGTAGGTACCCGCCGGAATTGTAAAGGCCGCGACTTCCGGGAAGGCTTCGAGAACCTGCTCATGCTCTTCAGGCGTGAAGCCGAAGGTGATCACGTCCGCTTCGGCTGCGAGCTGCGAGAAGGCCGCAGTCGGGAGGCCTGCGGCGAAGACGAAGGCGTCAACCAGGCCGTCCTGCAACTGGCCGGCGGAATCCGCCGCGCCCGCATAGGAGATGGTCGCCTCGATACCGAGCGCATTGAGAATGCGCGGCCAATAGGTGCCAGGTGTTCCACCGGCCGGGCCGACTGCAACACGGCGTCCGTCCAGATCACTCACCGAGGTGATGCCCGACGAGCGCAGGGTAATCCCATGGAAGGGGGTCTCATACATCGGGAAAAGGGCGCGGATGTCCTTGTGCTCAAGGCCGGGAGCCAGCTCGCTCTGACCCGTCCAGGCTTCGAAGGCCGGGCCCAGGGTCACGAGGCCGATATCGTGCTCGCCGGTCTGAACCAGGGTCACGTTCTGCACGGGGCCACCGGTCACCTCGCCGGAGACGTTCACGCCGAGCTCTTCCGTGAGGAAGCTCGCCATGCCGCCGCCATAGACGAAATAGACGCCGCCCTGGCTGGCGGTGCCGACGGTCATGTCGCGCGGCCAGTCATCGCGGTCCGCCAGAGCCGCGCCGGAGACGAGAAGTCCGGCCGCTGCCAGACCAGTTGCAATTTTTTTCATGCGTTGTTCCTCCCTCGAAGAAGTAGGGGTTCATTTTGAACCAAGCCCTGCATCGGGCGCAGGGCTGCCCCGCAATAGCAATAGGGACACGGTCGCTTTTGTAAAGACCGGACCGACGCGCGGACCGTATGATCCGGAGAGGCGGCATGATGAGCTGCGACGAAAAAATTATACGGCTTGACATGTTGCAATGCAGGAAATTTCTACAGCCTCTGGATTTCCATCGTGAAGCCAGCATAGACTGATATGTGATATCAAAAAACTATATCCAGAGGATTTTAATATGACTTTTTCTATATCTACCGCTTTGCAATCCGTTGTTCATCAGCGGATGAATGCCAATGCGCCTTTTTCTCTGGCCGAAACGGCTCGGTCCGCCGCCTCTGACGAGGCTCCAGCCCAGGATCCGGCCATGCGGGATCCGCTCTGGAATGAGGCCGGTGCGCGGGAAGTCGAAGGCATGCGCCCCCAGCCCCTCTTGCCCACGCAGGCGCCTGACTATCCTCATCTGCGGTCACTCGCCGCACCGGCGCGCGCACTTCCGGCGGAGAGGACCGAGGCGTTTGAAGCCTTTCGCTGGATCGGGGCTGAAACGGTGCCTGGATTGCATATCGGCGCCGATCATCAACCCGACGGGTCGCGTATCGGCGTGACGACCACCGGATCGGCGGATGCCGATGGCGGCTGGTCGGGCCTTGCCGTCACGCAGCCGCACGGGTCTGATGAGAGCGCGGCCCGTTTGCGCGCACAGATCGGCGGCAGCACCGATTTCGCGCTGTCCGATGATCTGCGCGGCGCGATCCGGGGCAACGCGGCCGTGACGACGGATGGCGGCGTGAGCGCGCATGCCGATCTCTCGCTCACCACCGGCGGCGGGACCGGGATCGGCATCGCCGTCACCGCAGGGCCGGACGGTGTGGCGCAGGAAGCCTATATCCGGCAACAGATCGCCGATAGCGGCACCCTGTCCGGGCGGATGATCCGTCCCGCTGATGACGGCGCGACGGAATGGCGGCTGCGCTACGACGCCACCGATTTTCGCGCCGAGCTCTATCAGCGCGGTGACGATTGGGGCGCCGGCGTGAATCTGCGTGCGCGCTGGTGAGAAACAGGCCGCGTCCCGATTTCAGGGGCGTGGCGCTTCGGCGTTTTCGAGCTCTGGGTTCTGCGCATGCCCGGCGCTCGAAAACCCGTAATCCTCTTCCGATTCCGGATAGAGTGGGGCGGCCACCGGGGTGGTGCGCGGCAGGGTCTGGAAGCGACCCTGCTGGTCGGCAGGCACCGGTGCACGGGCCTTGAGACGCCAGACGGCGAAGCCGACGGAGAGGAAGCCGACGACGGCGGTGAAGAGAAAAAGCCCGGCAGGGCCGGCGAGGTTCATCACCCCGGCGGCGAGAAGCGGCCCCAGCGTGGCGCCGGCGGAATAGGTCAGCACCAGCCCGCCGCTGGCCGCGATCCGCTCCTCGCGTTCGAGGTGGTCATTGGTATGGGCCACGCAGAGCGGATAGAGCACGAAGGCGATACCGCCGAACACCGCGCCGAGGATCAGCAGTGCAATCTGGCCGCCTGCGGGTGCTGCGATCATCGCCACAGAGGTCAACGCGCCGGCAATGATCACGCCGACGATGACGAGGCGCCGGTCGATCAGATCGGACAGGCGCCCGACGGGCCATTGCAGGATCACGCCGCCGAAGATGATGGCGCTCATGAACCATGCCGTCTGCCTCAGATCAAAACCGATCCCCGAGGCGTAGACCGGCGCCAGCGCATAGATCGCGCCGATCACCAGTCCCGAGGAGATGCAGCCGAAGATCCCGAGCGGGGATGCCTCGTAGAGGCGCCTGAAGCTCAGCGAAGCGATATCCGGCAGAAGCGGTGGCGCCATCCGCGTCATCGCCACCGGCACGGCGGCGAGGCTGAGCACCACCCCCATCATGATGAAGAGCAGAAAGCCGGTCTCGTCCGGCACGCCGATCATGAACTGGCCGGCGGACTGGGCGAGATACATGCAGCTCATGTAGCTGGCGAGCAGCGCGCCGCGATTCTGCGTCGTAGCAGAGTCGTTGAGCCAGCTTTCGATGCAGACGAACAGGCCGGCCATGCAGAATCCCTGCACGAAGCGCAGCACCGCCCACGGAATCGGATCGAGATAGACCGGATAGGCCAGCGTGCTCGCTGTCACAATCGCCGTGAAAGCAGCGAAGGCGCGGATATGACCGATGCGCGTGACAATGCGGAAGGTCTGCAGCGAGCCGAGCGTCAGCCCGCCGAAATAGGCCGCCATGACGAGGCCGATAATCGGCGTCGCCACCTCCGCCTCGTTCATGCGGATGCCGAGGATTGTCCCGAGCGGCCCCGACCCGGCCATCAGCAGGATGGTTGCGACCAGAAGGACGAGGACCGGGCGCAGCGCGTCTTTGAAGGCCATGATGGTGATGCTTTGTCGCAGGAGTTCGAGGCAGGCCGGGTGCCTGTACGGTGTGGCGGATTTGCGGCATCGGCAAGCCTTTTCGCAAGCGAATCCCGAAAGCTCCAAACGGTTTTCGTAGCTGGCTTTGAGGGCGATCATCGCGTGCGCGATCCGGATGGCGTGCCGACGCGATTTCCCGGTGAAGCGCGTAAATTTTGAGCAACCTTAAAGTGCAATTTGCGCAAGCGCCGCCTGTTTATCCGCCATGCTCCGGATGGCATTTCATATGTTTCGTGCCAAACTGATGGTTCGAGACGAATCGGTCTGGAGCCGATTCCGTTTCAGGGACGCCTGCGACGTGATGTGATCTGGCTCCTGCCGCATTTGCCGGGCAACCTGTCTGTGAATCAGCAGGTTAGCTGAGGAATGTGACGCTTGATGGAGGCAGATGCATGTATCCGAGCGACGACCTCTTCTCCTCCTTCGCCCGCAGTTACGAAGCGCGGCGCGAAACGGAAATGTCCCTGTCCGATTATCTGGAAGGCTGCCGGGACGAGCCGATGATGTATGCCAGCGCGCCCGAGCGGATCCTGGCGGCGATTGGCGAACCGGAGATGGTCGATACCTCCCGGGATTCCCGGCTCGGGCGTATCTTCATGAACCGCACCATCCGCGTCTATCCCGCCTTCGCCGAGTTCTACGGCATGGAAGAGACGATCGAGCGCATCGTCTCCTTTTTCCGCCATGCGGCGCAGGGGCTGGAGGAGCGCAAGCAGATCCTCTACCTGCTCGGCCCGGTCGGCGGCGGCAAATCCTCGTTGGCAGAGCGCCTCAAGGCTCTGATGGAAGTACATCCGATCTACGTGCTCAAGGCCGGCAACGAGATCAGCCCGGTCTTCGAGAGCCCGCTCGGCCTGTTCGATCCGGAACGGATGGGTGAGCAGATCGAGGAGCGCTACGGCATTCCGCGCCGGCGCCTGACCGGGCTGATGAGTCCCTGGGCGCTCAAGCGGCTCGACGAGTTCGGCGGCGACATTTCGCGCTTCAAGGTGGTGAAGGTGAACCCCTCGCGCCTGCGCCAGATCGGCATCGCCAAGACAGAGCCGGGCGACGAGAACAACCAGGACATCTCCTCCCTCGTCGGCAAGGTTGATATCCGCAAGCTCGAGACGCTCTCGCAGAACGATCCGGACGCCTATTCCTATGCGGGCGGGCTCAACCGGGCCAATCAGGGCATGCTCGAATTCGTCGAGATGTTCAAGGCGCCGATCAAGATGCTGCATCCGCTGCTCACCGCGACGCAGGAAGGCAACTATGTCGGCACCGAGAATATCGGTGCGATCCCCTTCCAGGGCATCATCATGGCCCATTCCAACGAGGCGGAATGGCAGAGCTTCAAGACCAACAAGAACAACGAAGCCTTCATTGATCGCATCTACGTGATCAAGGTACCGTATTGTCTGCGCGTAACGGAAGAGGAGCAGATCTATGACAAGCTGATCCGCACCTCCGAGCTGGCCGAAGCGCCCTGCGCACCGGGCACCCTGGAGATGCTGGCGCGTTTCGCGGTGCTCTCACGCCTGCGCGAACACGAGAATTCCAACGCGTTCTCGAAAATGCGTGTCTATGACGGCGAGAGCCTGAAGGAGGTGGATCCGCGCGCCCGCTCGATCCAGGAATACCGCGACGCGGCCGGG
>Ga0102938_10004599_pt1 | contig 10123 bp, 9 predicted proteins | sample SalPonR2_B_D2_MG_FD_84516 | JGI IMG/M metagenome (GOLD analysis project Ga0102938, IMG submission 84516) | Salt pond soil microbial communities from South San Francisco under conditions of wetland restoration - Salt Pond MetaG R2_B_D2_MG | ecosystem: Environmental > Aquatic > Marine > Intertidal...
GTAATAGCTTCTGGGTCCAATAGGCCCTCTGAGCCGAAGGCAACTGCATTTTCAGCGGCACTTTCTATCATACCGGGGAGAGTTCCTGCCGCAGCTGCAGTGTTCAGCTGGGTAGCCATGTCGTTTTCATCAACGGCCACGAGGTTTATCGAAATATTTGGGTTCAGTGCCTCAAATGTGTCGATTAAAACCTGGATTGTAGCCATCCTGTCGGACTGTGTCTGGGTGGTCCAGAAATCGATAGAGACCGGTCCCTCCTCCTGCTCAGCAGCCGGTCCTTCAGTAGCGGCCCCCTGGTCTTCACCCTGGCCGCCGGACCATACAAACGCTGTGAGAAGAAGCAGAAAAGTGAATAGTACTATGCACTTTTTCATAGCATCTTTTCCTCCTTTTTATCTTTTTCTACTTCTAAAATGGTACCCCCGGTATGCGGAGCGGACAATAGTACTCTAGTACCGATTTGGTACCGGTACTTTCTGGCCCAAAAGCTAGGGCTGAAGAGTCAGAGCACAATAGCCAAGGCTTAATATTCGGAGGGAGAACAGCCGACTTCGATTTTAAATCGGCGTTCAAAGGCCGGATAGTCGGTGTAACCGACGGAGTGGGCGATTGTGTGTATCGAAAAGCGTCGTTGCGCCAGTAGTCGTTTCGCCTCTCCAACCCGTAGTTCAATTAAATATCTTTGAAGGGTCCTGTTTTCCGCCCGACGGAAAATTCGTGAAGCGTAGGATCGATCTATCCCAATATAGTCGATTACCTGCTGAACACTAATAGGCTTTTGGTAGTTGATCTGCATAAACTGCTTCATTGCTTCAACATAATAGTGGGGCTGTCGGTGTTGCGGCGTGAAGTAGTTATAGTCTCCCGCCGGTTTTTCGGAAAATGTCGTCCCATTAGCCGAACGTGGAATTTCGCCGGCCAGCAACCCCAGAAACTGCAGCAGCAATCCGTCTGAAACGATCTCAAATCCACGCTGTCCTTCAGCCTGAATAAGAATAAGCCGAGAAAAATTCTCGGCAATCTGTGCAGAAAAGGGACGAGAGCAGACAATACGAGTTTCTGAAAATCCACAGCGCCTTAAAATATCCCCGGCACGGCTACCCTGAAAACCAACCCATGTGTACTGCCATGGGTCCGATTCGTCGGAGGTGTAGTTCATCGGCTCATCGGGAAAGTAACAGAAAAGGTCACCTGCGCTAAGACGGGAATCACTATCCCGGGAGCCGCTAAGCCGAGAGCCGCTAAGCGGGGAAAGTCCCTCTGAAGAGCCCACATAGCCTATTCCGCTGAGGACATAATGAAGGAGAAAGTGAGATCGGATTCCGTTGCATTGCTTACGGGGCGGGCATTGTTCATGGCCGGTGTACAAAAGGTTTATATCCGCCGAGGGGGCGATGGTGTTAAAATATTCAACCCCTTTTTTCATGGTCATATCCTATCATGCTACTCCACATTTTGCTATATACGATGGAACTTACTGGGTTTAAGCTCTGATGTATGAAAATTACATTTTTAGGTGCGGGAAGCACCATTTTTGCAAAAAACGTCCTCGGTGATGTGCTGCTGACTCCATCTTTGCAGAAAGCGGAAATCAATCTTTACGACATCGATGCACAGCGTCTGCAGGATTCCGGGCTTATGCTGGAGAACCTCAACAGGAATCTGAATAAGGGGCGTGCCGTTATTCGCTCCTTCTGCGGAGAACAGGAGAGGCGCAGTGCCCTGGAGGGAGCAGATTTTGTGGTGAACGCCATACAGGTGGGCGGATATGATCCAGCTACGAAAATTGACTTTGAACTGCCGGCCCGTTACGGCCTGAAGCAAACGATTGGTGATACCCTCGGTATTGGAGGAATCTTTCGGGGAATAAGGACCCTGCAGGTGATGTTTCCGATAGTGCGCGAAATGGAAGATGTGTCTCCTGATGCTGTGCTGCTCAATTATGCAAACCCCATGGCTATTGTGACAGGGGGGCTGCTGAAGTATTCAAAAGTCAAAAGTGTCGGACTGTGCCATTCGGTGCAGGTATGTGTTCCCCGTCTTTTAAAAAATGTCGGTATGGATATAGATCCGAATATCGACCCGGAGAAAGTCCGCTGGCATATTGCGGGAATCAACCACATGGCATGGCTGCTGCAAATCAACCATGGGGGAAAAGACCTGTATCCGGAAATAAAACGCAGGGCAATGGAACTTAGTGATCATCCTGATAAGTTGCGATTTGAGCTGATGCGGCGGTTCGGATACTATGTAACCGAGTCCTCAGAGCATAACGCTGAATACAGCCCCTATTGGATAAAATCAGCTTATCCCAAGTTGATAAAACAGTATCAAATTCCCCTGGACGAGTATCCCCGCCGATGCGAGCAGCAGATTGAAGAGTGGGGCCGTCGCAGGGACGAGCTTATCGGCGAACATCCCTTAGATCATACCAAATCTTACGAATACGCTGCTGGAATTATGGATTCGATTGTTAGCGGTACACCCCGCCGAATCCATGGAAATGTACGTAACAGCGGCCTAATACCCAATCTGTCGTCGGAGGCGGTGGTAGAGGTGCCCTGCTTGGTTGACCGCAACGGGGTGCAGGGCGTCTATGCGGGCCCTCTGCCAACCCAGTGTGCGGCATTAAACTCTTCGGCAATCAATGTACAGCTGATGACGGTTAAGGCGGCATTACAGGGCAGTCGGGAGGCTCTGTACCAAGCGGCGCTGCTGGATCCACACACCGCAGCTGAACTGAGCATAGACGATATAATCTCTTTATGTGACGAGATGCTTGAAGCCCACGGCGAGTACTGCAGGATAATACAATGAGAAACCGAAGCTTAATCACGACTCCTCCAGGACATTTTGAATGGGTGGATATTCCAGTTCCGCAGCCAGGGCCGGAGGAAGTGGTAATTCGAAGCCGCTTTGGGACAATAAAACACGGGACTGAGTTTTCTATGGTCAAGGGCACGGCATCGGATCGGGGGCCCTGGGACCGGAAGCTTCAGCTTCATAAAAGTCCTGAGGGGCATGAAGGGTTTGAAAATTCCGGAAAATCAGCTGGGCAGGACGTCCCCACCAGGTCTTTTAAGAGCCAAGGGCAGGCCTTTTCAGTAGGCAACATGATATATGGTGAAATTGTTTCAACAGGCGAAGCAGTACGGGATTTTCAGATAGGAGATCTCGTCTACGGCTATTCTCCCTTCGCCCACTATGCAGCGGTGTCCCAAAATAGAATCTGGAAGCTTCCGGATGTGGACTGGAGGACCGCCCTCTGTCTGGATCCGGCCCGCTTTGCACTGGCAGCCGTACGGGACGCACAGCTGAGAATTGGGGACAGCCTGGCAGTATTCGGACTGGGTGCAATCGGTTTGCTTTGTGTGCAGCTGGCAAGAATGGCCGGGGCTGACGGAATCATTGGAATTGATCCGATACCGGCCAGGCGGGCAGCTGCCCTTCGAATGGGCGCCTCGCTTTGTCTGGATCCCGCGGCTCCTTCGAGCTTTGTGCTTCCGCAGGGCTCTGCCGAATCCGAAACCAAATCCGAAGGTGATACCGGGCGTAGCATGAAGATTTATACCGGCGGATTGGGAGTAGACGCGGTTATAGAGCTTTCGGGGGCTGCTACGGCCCTTCAAGCAGCTTTGCGGGGAGTTGCCTTCGGTGGAACCGTTGTGTGTGCCGCTTTTCCGGCCCCTTATCCTGCGGGGCTTGATTTTGGGGCCGAAGCGCATATGAATCGACCGCAGATCGTTTTTTCAAGGGCCGTCAGCGATCCCAATCGGGACCACCCCCGTTGGGATTCCGGTCGAATAGAAAAGTACTGCCGCAGCCTGATTGCAGAAGAAAAGCTGGAGGGCACCGGGATAATCGACAAAGTAGTAGCCTACGATACTTTGAAGGAAGAGTACCGACAGGCTATGGACTCGCCCTCTACAGTCATTAAATTAGGAGTCGATTTTGAAAATGGTTCGTAAGAAAACACTGAAATTGGAGGCAGTATGAAACACATAAAGGCAGCATTCTTTGGGGCGGGGTCAATGGCAAGGATGCATGCCCGTAATGTCTTAGCCGACGGCAGGGTTGATATTGCCGGTATATGCAGTCGCAGCCGTGAAAGTGCGGAGGCACTATCCTTTGAAATTGGCCGCCGGGTATCCTGCTATTCTGATTTCTCCACAATGCTGAAGGAAGTTGAGCCGGATGTTCTGTTTGTGTGTGTCCCCCCCTATGTACACGGCGGAGAGGTTGAAGAAGCTGCCGGACGGGGAATACATCTGTTTCTTGAGAAACCACTTTCCCTGGAATTACACAGGGCAGGCAGTATGGTCGATGCGGTAAAAAAGGCAGGTGTTATTTCTCAGGTCGATTTCCACCACCGTTTTCATCCCCTGGTACGGAGGATTAAGGGGCTCTTTGACCAGGACATCGCCGGCCGACCGTTGCTGATGCAGGCTCGCTACTTCTGCAATTCACAACATACCCAGTGGTGGCGGGACAAAAATCTGAGTGGAGGACAGCTCTTTGAACAGGCTATACACCTGTTCGATTTGATGCTCTTTTTTATGGGCCCCATTAAACATGTCCAGGCTTTTCAGTCGAATTTGTGCCACCGAAACCAGGAAGATTACACAGTCGAGGATACCTCGGCGGTTACTATGCTCTCCGACTCGGAGGGGATGGTGTCCTTAGCGGCTTCAAACTGTGCGGTACCCCGGCGGTGGGAAGCGGCTTTTCATTTAGTCTGTGAGAATATTACGGCCTACTACTCTTCAATTGAACCTGGCTATATAATGGATACCCTGGGGTCTGAAGCAAAGCCGTATAACGATAGTTTTAATCGGGACTTTGTAGAACCCCACAAAGCGGCTTTGATTGAGTTTCTAAAGGCAGTTCGGGATGGAAGCGGCGTGTCGGTTCCCATACAGGAGGGGTATAAGGCCCAGAAACTGGTGATGAGGGCTATTCAATCGGCGGCCCTAACCAAGCCTAACCAAACCTGATTTAAGCTACCTATCGATATAGCCGCAGTATTGTCCTATATCCAGCTTTCGGGCTATCTCAGCGGCCTGAAACCGCTCGTGTACCCCTATTTTTGAGTATATCCTTGAAATCTGATTTTTTACCGTCTGCTCAGCGATAAAAAGGTGTTCGGCGATGGCCGTATTATCTAACCCCTTGGAGAGCAGATAGAGGACCTCCCTCTCTCTACGGCTAAATACAGCGGGGTCAATCGCCTCTTGTGTCTTTTGATCATTTAAACTCCTATGGGCGGGGTTCTTGGTTACAATCTTATCCATTACTCCGGCGGAAAGTTGAATTGTGCCGTTCCGAACTGCGCGGATGGAGTTTATCAGGTCGGTGGAGGGGATATTCTTCAAAATGTATCCCACCGCATTGTACTCCATTGCTTCACGTACATAGATGTCGTCGTCAAAGGTGGTGAGCATAACCACCTTTATATCGGGCAATTCCTGATGCAGAAGTCGAGTAGCCTCTACACCGTCCATACCGGGCATGCGCACATCCATCAGGACAACATCAGGCAGGGTAGAACGAATTACCTCAAGTCCGCTCTCTCCATCATGGGCAACACCGGCTACCTCGATATCATCGGCCCGTAATTCTAAAACCGTTTGCAGGCTCTCCACAAACAATACCTGGTCGTCAATCAATACTACTTGTATTTTTTCCATACATTTCCTCCGGCAGCGGCAAGCATACTTTTACCTTAAAACCGTCCAGCTGATTTGAAAACTCCACATATCCCCCTACATTTGCTATTCGTTCGCGCATTCCGCTGATACCTACTCCCTCCACAATTTGGGGGGTACCATGTCCATTATCAAGTATAGTAACCGACAAATTGTTTTCTTCAACCCATAAGGTAATACGTACCAGACCGGCCATCCCGTGACGAAAAGAGTTAGTAAGCCCTTCCTGAATTATCCGGAACAGAACTAAATCTATTTTTCGTCCAAAACTATCGGGGGCGTTGCCGTATTCCACCCGAATTTCCATGCCGGTAGCTTCACTGAAAGAACGGGCAAGATGTGCAATTGCCTGCAGACCTACCGCCTCCTTCAGTTCATTCGAACGCATTTCCCGCATTGACCGCCGGGTTTCCTCTAAACAATCCTGTGCCTCGGTAATGGCTCGTGTTAGTGCCTGTTGAGCACGTTGTTGATCCTTCTCTATCAATGCATTTGATGCTTCGAGGGTCATAAGTATATTTGTTAAGGAGTAACCGACGGTATCGTGAATTTCACTGCTGATACGTCGTCTCTCTGAGTTTACCGTAGAGTATTCGACACTATGCACATAACGCTGAAAATCAAGATTTGCATGTGAAAGCTGGGATATTACGGATTTCAGGTGAGAGATGCTTTCTTCAGCCTCTCTTAGCCGAAGCACTATACTTTTATAGGCAAGTAGAGAAGCGCTGAGGAAAATTATTACTACCGAAAAGATGAAAATATCTTCTCCACGAGCCGCTTCCCTGGGAAGATAAAAGGCCGAGCCGGCACCACCCAGGGCCGCTGAAATAAGTACCAGTCCCGTTAAATACCACAAAGCCTTTTTCAGCGGCAAATAAATTATGATCTCAAAGACGGCGGAGGCAAGAATTATCATTACAATACTGTGTGTAAGCCCGAGGGGATAGGCGATAAGAAAGTAAAACCCAAGTCTGAACAGCAGCAGCATGTAGACACTTCCGGGTAAAAGGACGAGGAGCAGGGAAAGTACTGCTGAAAGAGATATAAGGATTTGAAAATGCCATTCGAAGGCGTGGAGCATCCACGGAGCGTCCCCGGATTCGTTGTTCATATTAAAAAGAAGAAGGGCGGCGATGTGCAGAGCTAAAACAATCGGCAGAGATCCCGCTGTAAGAGGATCCTTGGGAGTGCGGGATAGCCCAAGGTGAAATATATTTCGGCCATTTTTTATTTTAGCAATTAAATCCTGTACGTACACTTTACGACTAAGCATACCATAGTTTTTCTTTTATCGCCATAATTTATGGGTGGAGAATAGGGCCGTTGGGGACTAGGGTGCAATAAACAACAGTGCCGCTCCGCCGATGGCAAGAAAGGTGCCTGCTACAGCACCGATGGGCAGTTTCTTTTTAAAGACGAACCGTTCAATCGGCAAAAGTAAGATAGGCGAGGTCTGCATCAGTGTTGTCACAACTCCGACCGGAGCCCACTGAAACGCATACAGGGTCAATATTATTCCAAGTACCGGGCCTACGAGGGCCCCGGCGGCAGTCAGCAACAGTGCTGTTTTATCCGCCATCTTTCGAAAATCACTGATCAAATGCCGGCGGCCGGCTGCAAAAATAACAATACCTACAAGACCGGCGCTAATGCGGACCGCATTCGCCGAAATAGGGTGGACTCCGCTTACAATTCCGCCCTTCGCAAGCACCATTCCGGCGGCTTGAGTAAAGGCGCCTAAAAAAGCACACAGAACTCCCAGGGCATAGTTGCGGTTTTTTTTGGCAGGGTCCCCCCGCTCGACATACACGACCCATGCCACACCGGAAATTGTGGTAAGGATCCCTACAATTTGAAGCGGTGTAAGTACTTCTCCCAGAAAAATAAGTGAAAGGAGGGCACCGAAAATCGGCGAAAGGGTCATTACCACTAGGGTTTCACGAGGTCCTACATCGACAAAGGCCTTAAAAATAAACAAGTCCGCGATAAAAAAACCGATTAGCCCGGATGCTCCGAGGTAAAGGTAGCCTTCTATCGGTAAGGATACGGGAAAGAGGGTACCGTTAAATACGAAATGAACCAGCATTATCGCCGGCAGTGCAATCCACAAGCGGATATGGGTTACAGTAGAAGAACTGACCCTCTTGCCGGCAAGGGAATACACCAGGGAGTTCTGGGCCCAGCAAGCGGCGGTTAATAGTGCGAATATTTGTCCAAGTATTATATGCATATCAATCGACTCTATCGAAAATAAGAGGGGAGGTAAAGCTCAACGGTGAATATTTCTTCGGAACAACAAAACAGGCCGATAGTTTTTGCAGAGAGACTTGATAATGATCTTTGTAATACATATCTTTGTTTATATATGAAATATTTAGAGAAGATGAATTCAGATTATTTCCAACAAGGTTTGACGGTGGACGAGTATTTAAATGAACTACGTCATTACCGTTCTCTCGTACGAAAATTAGTGGATCAGGCCGGTAGGGCGGATAGTCCCACCCGGTCCGATATCGAAGCGCTGAGAGTAGCGGCGGACAGCTTCTCACAACCGGTGCGGGCAACGGTTAATACGGAGGACTGGTGCGGCGATTGGATCTGCAACATGCCGATATTGGAGAAACTTTTCAGCAGTACCCATATTCCCTTTCGTGTATTCCGGGGTTCGGAGTACGAAGAGTTGAAAGGGCGGTATGAGAAGGACGGTGATACCCATATTCCGGCGGTTTCCCTATGGGACGGTGAGGGCAACGAACTCATGCGCTGGATTGAAGCTCCTGCAAAAGTAGCCGAAATGAAGGACGCCTGGAAGGCTGAGAATCCCCAGTTGATGGAGTTGTACAGTAAACAGTCCGAGGATAAAGCCGCCGCCAGGGAGTTTGCAAAGCTCTACCGACAGTTTCTCGAAACGATGGCCCGGTGGTACACAGAAGGTATGTGGCATGAGACGGTGGGGGAGATTGTCTCGAAGGCGGAAGAGGCTATGCGCAGCTGAACCTGCAAGGCTCGGCTGCGCATTGCTATAAAGTAGCCATAAGGCCCCAAGAAGAAATGAACCAAGGGGGCAAGAAGCCAAATAGCAAAATAGCCAAATAGCAAGGGGGCCAACCTCAACCTTCTATTTTTCTTCAAACAGTACCAAATACTGCTCGTACCCCTCGGAGGCCATTTTCTCCTTCGGTACAAATCGCAATGCCGCCGAGTTCATGCAGTAGCGCAGGCCGGTAGGCTGTGGTCCGTCCTTGAACACATGGCCAAGGTGGCTGTCGGCGTTTTTACTGCGGACCTCTACCCGTTTTGCAAAAAGGGCATTGTCTTCATGATAGGTCACGTTATCCGGATCAATAGGGCGGGTAAAACTTGGCCACCCTGTGCCTGATTTGTATTTGTCCGTCGAACTGAACAGGGGTTCGCCACTGACAATATCAACATAAATTCCCTCGGCTTTATTGTCCCAGTATTCATTGTCAAATGCCCGTTCGGTGCCATTCTCCTGGGTTACATGGTATTGTATTTGATTTAGTTTCGACATACCTTCCTCCTTGTCAAAATTGTTCCATCGGCCAGCTTTTGTTTCCAGACCCTCCGGGGTCTTTGCACTGCTCCACAATTCTGCGATAAAACCGCCGCGACCCGATCCGTGGTAGTAGCGCGTGTAGGCATCGGCACTTTTTTTATAATAATCCTGATGATACTCTTCCGCCGGGTAAAAGGGGCGGGCAGGTAAAATCTCGGTGACAATCGGCGCATCGTAACGTCCTGAGGCGTCCATCCGTTGTTTTGATTCGGCTGCACTTTTTTGCTGCACCCCGTTCTGTACAAATATGCCTGTTGCGTAATGACCACCTCGGTCGGCAAATTGTCCCCCCGGATCGGTGGGGTCAATATTTCTCCAGAAAACATCCAGCAGCTGCTCATAAGAGAGTACATCCTCATTGTAGTACACAGTAATCGCTTCTCGATGGTCAGTCATACCGGAAGCCACTTCGCGGTAGCTCGGGTTCGCTTTAGTACCGCCGGTGTATCCTGAGATAACCTCGGCCACACCAATCAGCTCTTCGAAGGGGCGTTCGAGACACCAAAAGCATCCTCCTGCGAATACTGCGGTGTCGTAGGGGGCCAGATACTGAAGTTCCGACTCTGAAAAGGGGGAAACTTCCTTCACTTGCGGGTCTTCGGTTTTTCCCTTTCCGGGCTCGGTGGATTTCATAAACTCTTCAGAGTTTTCCGGGTTGACGGAGTTGCTTTTTTCTTCTGTACCCTTTCCGCTTAGGGGCAGCACCACCAGTGCTGCGATAATCAGAGTAATCATAATTATATATACTGCTATACGGCTCATAAAATCCTCCTCATATAGTAATATTAATATACTACTAAAAAATAAATATGACAAAAATAATCAACAAAACACCAAC
>Ga0102938_10004602_pt1 | contig 10119 bp, 9 predicted proteins | sample SalPonR2_B_D2_MG_FD_84516 | JGI IMG/M metagenome (GOLD analysis project Ga0102938, IMG submission 84516) | Salt pond soil microbial communities from South San Francisco under conditions of wetland restoration - Salt Pond MetaG R2_B_D2_MG | ecosystem: Environmental > Aquatic > Marine > Intertidal...
CATCTGACAGGCGCTTCATCTTGACGGTGGTGACAACGTCGCGTTCCCACATCTGCCCATCACGGCGCACCGCCACGGCTGTAATCACGGTGTGACGGCGGCCCGACATGGCCAGCAAAAACTGTGCCGCCTCGCCCACATCGGCGGGCTTGCCCATTATGCGGCGGCCAAGGGCCACGGTGGTATCAGCCGACAATACGATATCATCCGGTTCGGCCGTGACGGCCAAAGCCTTTTCGCGCGCCATGCGGGCACAATAGGGGCGCGGCAATTCGGTTTTCAGGGGGCTTTCGTCAATGTCGGGTGGGCGGATATCATCCGCAACCACCCCGATTTGCGCCAGCAACTCGCGGCGGCGGGGGCTGCCCGATCCAAGGATGAGTTTCATGTCGCCACCGCGTCGCTTTGCAACTGCCGGGCGCGCGATACAAGCTGTAGGCCCAATGCATGCGGATCGTTCATTCGATTCGCCGCATCATGCAAAAATTCAACGGCCTCTTTCGAGGCCGCTCTGAACGCTTGCACATACTCTTGCGAGCGCGTCAATTTTACTTGAAGCGGTAGTTGATCCGACCCTTGGTCAGATCGTAGGGCGTCATTTCCACCTGAACTTTGTCGCCTGCCAGAACGCGGATGCGGTTTTTGCGCATCTTGCCTGCCGTGTGCGCGATGATTTCATGGCCGTTTTCAAGCTCGACCCGAAACGTCGCATTCGGCAGGAGTTCCTTCACGACACCGGGAAATTCGAGCGTATCTTCCTTGGCCATGGTCTCTCCTTCATTGCACGATCCGCCAGTCTGCGGACCGGGCCTTAAATGGGGCTATTCGCCGTATTTTTCAAGCGTATAATCACCGCAGCCGAGTGGTTGTGACTTTCTCGACGCGGGCGGGCTGCTCATCCCAGTGGCGATGGTTCAACACGACCCCATCGGCGCGCACCTGTTCCACCTGTTGTAAATCTGCCTGCGCATAGGTCCAGCCGGGCACATTGAGACGCCCTTCAGCCATCACACCCGTGGCTGGAAAGCCCCGATCAGGCGGGCCAAACACTCCGCCCATGCCAGTGTTTTCGTCCACCGCCGGGCACCATGCGGCATCCCCCACATTCGAGGCCATGGCGACAACGCATTGATTTTCCAGCGCCCGCGCCATCGCCCCGATCCGCACACGCCAATAGCCTGCCAAAGCCTCGGTCGCCGACGGGACAAGAAGCACATCCGCCTCGGCCAAGGCGCGCCCCAAAAGCGGGAATTCGGCGTCATAACAGATCAGAATGCCGATTTTGCCCAGCGTGGTATCAAACAAGGTCAGCGGTCCGCCGGGCACGACATCCCAATCTTCGCGCTCGAACCGTGTCATGATCTGTTTGTCCTGCACACCGCAGCCGCCCTGCGGCGTGAACAGGCGCGCGCGGTTCACGGGACGTGCAGCAACTGCCTCATCAAAGACAGGGGCCGACGCCGCGCAGATATGCACACCAAATTCAGCGGCCAAATCCGAATGCAGCGCGTCGGCTTGCGGCACCCAGCGCGCGACCGCGTGCAAAGCGCGTTCCAGATCGCCTGCCGCCTCAGGCCCGTCCAGCATGGCCAGTTCCATCGCGCCATATTCCGGGAACAGCAACAGATCAGACCCCTGCCCTGCCGCATCGGTCACCCAAGCGCGCAGCTTGTCGGCATAGGCCTGCCAATCTGTCACCGGGTCCAAAGGATAGGCGGCGGTTGCGATTTTCATCTAAAGCATCCCCTTGACTTTCTATCCGACTGCTACCGCGCAAGGCCCATCCTGTAAACGCCCCACAAAAAAGCCCCGCCCACGGCGGGGCGAGGCCATATCGCACAGATAGCCCGACAAATCAGGCCATCGTGCCCTCTTGCGGGATGCGCAAATTTTGACCGGGATAAATCTTGTCCGGATGGCTGAGCATCGGGCGGTTGGCCTCGAAAACCTTTTCGTAATGCGCCCCGTTGCCCAGTGTCTTCTCAGCAATCGCCCAAAGGGTATCGCCCGGCTGAACCTCATGAAACACCGGGTCGGCGCCGCCTGCATTGTCTTCAACCGCGGCGATACCCTCCAGATTGCCCACCGCCATGATGATCTTTTCCTTGGCCTCTTGGCTGGCTGCGGCGCCTGATACCTTGACCACGTCACCTTCTACGGTGATGTCCAGACCTTCGGCATCCAGCCCCAAATCGTTGACTTCCTGTTGCACTTTCTCGGCGCTCGGCTCATCGCCGCCAAACAGCGACTTGCCGGTATCCTTCATAAAGCTCCACAAACCCATTTCACTCTCCCATGGCATTGATTGATGCGCCTATCATTACCGCCGCACCCGTCAAATCTAGGGGGAAACAGGCTCAGGCCGCCTCACCATCGGTGAATTGCAAACGCGCAAGCCGGGCATATAGCCCGCCTTCGGCCACCAGCGCATCATGCGTGCCCTGCGCCACGATGCGCCCGGCCTCCATCACGATGATGCGATCAGCCTTTTTCACCGTTGCCAGACGGTGCGCCACGATGATCGTGGTTCGGGTGCGCGCCATCTTTTCCACGGCGGTCTGGACCGCGCGTTCGCTTTCGGCATCCAGTGCACTGGTCGCCTCGTCCAACAGCAAAACGGGCGAGTCACGCAAAATCGCGCGGGCAATCGCGATACGCTGCTTTTGGCCACCCGACAGCATCACGCCCCGTTCGCCAACATAGGTGTCATAACCTTCGGGCAACGCGGTGATAAACTCATGCGCCGCCGCGGCGCGCGCGGCCTCTTCCACCTCGGCATCCGAGGCATCCAACCGGCCAAACCGGATATTTTCCCGCGCAGACGCGGCAAAAATCATCGGGTCTTGCGGCACCAGCGCAACGTCACGCCGGAAATCGTCACGCGCCATGTCGCCGAGCGCAACTCCGTCCAGCATGATCTGCCCGGCATTGGGGTCATAGAATCGCTGAATCATCTGGATCACACTGGTCTTGCCTGCCCCCGAGGGGCCAACTAACGCCACGGTTTCACCGGGCGCCACCGTCAGGCTGAACTGGTCAAGCGCCGGGGTGCCAGGCCGCGCCGGATAGGCGAATTGCACTTTATCAAACACAATTTCACCGCGTACCGGGCGCGACAGTGCCACGGGGCTGGCCGGATCTTGGACCTTGTCTTGGACACGCAGCAATTCAACCAGGCGCTCGGTCGCGCCGGCGGCACGCTGTAATTCCCCATAGATTTCCGACAGGGCCGCCACAGCGCCCGCCACCATGACCGAGTAGATCACGAACTGCACCAACGTGCCTGCGGTCATAGTCCCTGCGCGCACATCATTTGCCCCGATCCACAACACGCCAACGATGCCGGTAAACACCAGAAAAATCACAATCACCGTCATCGCCGCGCGGGTGGTGATCCGGCGGCGGGCGGCATCAAAGCTTTTTTCCGTCACGCCCGCAAAGGTGGCGCGGCTGGCCGGTTCGTGGGTGAAGGCCTGCACCGTCTGCACTGCTTGCAGCGCTTCAGATGCATTGCCTGAACTATCAGCAATCCAATCCTGATTTTCCCGGCTTAGCTTGCGCAGTTTCCGCCCCAAAGTCAAAATCGGCACGATCACCAGTGGCACCAGCAACAAAACCATGCCGGTCAACTTGGCCGAGGTAATCAGCATCAAACCCAGCCCCCCCGCAAAAATCAGAATATTGCGCAGGGCGATCGATACCGAAGACCCGATGACCGACAAAATCAGCGTCGTGTCGGTGGTGATCCGGCTGAGAACTTCGCCGGTCATGATATTTTCGAAAAACGCCGGGCTCATGCTGATCACACGGTCAAAAACTGCCTTGCGGATATCGGCGACAACCCGTTCGCCCAGCCGCGTCACCAGCGCATAGCGCAACCCGGTGCCGATCGCCAAAAGCCCGGCAATACCGAGCGCCGCCAGAAAATACTGGTTCAGCACCGCACCATCCTCGGTGCCGAAATTATCAACGACCCGGCGCACGGCCATCGGCAGGACCAGCGAGACCATCGCCGTCAGAACCAAGGCCAGCACAGCCGCACCCATCAGCATTCGGTAAGGCCGCAGGAACGGCCACAGTTCGGCCAGCGCCCCCAACTCTTTTGACTTGTCGCGTTCGATCATGTCCGCGCCGTTCGAGGCTCTGCGCACCATGTTTATCATCCTTCGGCCTGTTCGCCACGGTTCTTGGCCGCGCAAGCCCGCGGGGTCAAGTGCGCAGATTGGCCGCAGGGCCGTCGGGAATAGCTATAAAGTTGAATTTCAGTTTGGAGCGGGCGGCGGGAATCGAACCCGCATCTCTTGCTTGGAAGGCAAGGGTCTTACCATTACACAACGCCCGCTCACTGCGCGTCGGGATACGTCATGCCGCCGGGACGGTCAAGCGCATCCTTGCGGAGTGTTTGCCCGTGCGCCTGCGCCAGCGGGTGCAAGGCCCTTGTGATCTAATTCATCTTGCGGCCCGGCGGATCGAACGGCAGGAACTCGACCGCGCTTTGCTTGACTGGCGCGGGGTAAAGTTTCATCAGGTCCAAAATTTCAGACGGCATGCCCACCGTGATCTCCAACCCCAAATCATGTGCTTCGGCCGGGGTCAGCGCGTAATCATGTGTCCATGTCCCCGAGGCCAGTTTATGGGCAAGATCCTCGGCTTGGCCGCGCTCCATCCGTGGGGTCATGATTTCAACAGCACCACGTGTCACCTGCCGAATGGCCTTGTCGCTGACATCTGCCAGCACCATGGCGACATCTGACACATGCTCAACCGGCTTGGCATCGCGCGCCGCGATGATCGAGGCCGCGGAAACGCCCATGATCTGCGGGTCAATCGGCCCCAGCATCGAAAACTCGCCCATCACAATCTCATCTGCGGCCAAGGCAATCAGGGTGCCGCCAGACATCGCATAGATCGGAACGAAAACAGTCACTTTGGCGGGGTGCGCCTCAACGGCGCGGGCGATTTGCATCGCGGCGAGCACCAGCCCGCCAGGGGTATGCAGCACCAGATCAATCGGCGTGTCATCCGGTGTGGCCTTGATCGCTGAAATAATGGATTGCGCATCTTCCAAGTCGATCATCCGCGAGACATTCACGCCGAACAAATTTCGTTTTTCCTGTCGGTGGATCATCGTGATGACCCGGCTTTTACGCCTGCGTTCAATGCCACGGATGGCCTGTTCGCGCCGAAACGCGAACACCCGCCCGGCCAAAACCGGTTGCAAGATCACAACGATAAAAACAATGAACAACAGGCTGGACAGGCTGAATTCCATAGTGGCTCCGGTTGGGTTCGATCCCACAACCCTTGCAGGTCAGACGCAGGTTGTGAATTGAAAAATTCCGACCGATGGGGCAAGTATTGATTTGGGCAATCAAACAGCCGGTGTTGCGCAGCTTGGAAGGATATCCGACCGGCACCGGATATATGGGGCAAATGAGATGAAACTGGCGCTTTTCTTGAGTTTTGTGGTTCTGTTGGCAGGGTGCGGCGGCGGCGACCGGTTTCGTGGGGATCGCCTACCAGCCGGTGCCATGCCGATCGCCTCGGGGCCGATCAGCAACGCCTGCATGGCCTCGGATCGGCGGGCGCGGTCGCGGGCATTGTGCGGCTGTATTCAGGCCGCCGCCGATCAAACGCTCAGCCGCTCGGAACAACGCCGCGCCGTGGGTTTTTACAAAGACCCCCACAGCGCGCAGGAAATCCGTCAGTCGGACCGTGCAGGCGATGAACGGTTTTGGAAAGCCTACAGAGCTTACGGGGACCGCGCTGAACGCCTGTGCGGCTAAACGCAGGTGCCTTATCCGGTTAATTCCCGAGCGAGATCATACAAGGGATTTTGCCGACCGCAGAGTGCGGTCGGCGACGGGCGCCCGTCCGACCTTAACACCTAACATCATGAAAAATATGTTTTTTTTCATGCCTGCGCCCGATTTGCCATCAAAAGCCGACTCATGCTACCGTTGTGTTGAAACTGATTAATGAGTGTTCTGATTTATTAACAAGTGGTCTGTTGTGTCGCACCTTATGTTAGGAAGGACGCGAAGATGACCTTTGATCTGTCACCCAAAACTGTTTCACAAAACACGTATATCGACGCCCATTTCGGCGGGAATTTCCTCGCCACAAAGGACTCACTTGGCGAGGATGGCACGTTTGATGAGGCCGTTCAGGTGCTTGGTTTGGAAACCTTGCGGTATCCGGGCGGCGCCCTGACAGAGCAAAATCTGGGTGTGCTGACACCTGAAACCGAACAGATCATTGATCGCGACACAGGCGAGCCGATCGAGTTCACCCCGATCTCGGATTTCACCAGCTATGCCGAGGAACAAGGATTGCCCGTGACTTTCGTGATGCCGACCCGCGTTTTCGTGGGCGAGCAGACCGATGAAAACGGCGACCGGTTTGCGCAGGTCGATGAAGACGCTGTGCGCAATTTCGTGTCGCAAGCGACGGATGGCAGCCTTGGCGGGGCACCAGACATTCAAGCCTTTGAAATTGGGAACGAATACTGGGGCGCCGGTGAAATGAGCGCCGTGGAATATGGGCGGGTGGCCAGCGAAATGGCCACCATCATTGATGATGAGTTATCCAGCCTCCCCGATGCAGAGCGGTTTCAGGATATCGATATCCTTGTGCAGATGGGCCTGAATTATGGGACATCGGATTTATCCGCGACCTTCGAAGGCACAGCCCAAGAGCAGCTTGCGGCGGTCAACGAAACTTATGGGCTGAACTTGTCGGAAGACAAGTTTATTTACGCCTCAGGGGATGTGGCATGGGCCAAGGTCAACAATGAAATTTTGCTGAATGAGTTCGACGACCCTGAGCGAGAGGCCGTCGACGGCGTTGTCGCACATACATATTCCAAAGGCGCCGACATCCCCAACAGCCGTTATTTTGAGCTTTCGCAGATCCAGGACACTTGGCTGCAAGATATACCAGAGCTGGATATTTACGTTACCGAGTGGAACCTTAAACGCACGGTCGACGAGACCCGAGAAGAAGAGTATGGCCTCAAGCAGGCGCATGAGATGCTGAATATCATGGAGGCCTTCGATTGGGCCGGGGTTGACGCCGCTCATGTTTGGCCCGTGCAAATGGAAAGCCGCACCGGCCTGACCGGGGTCGACGGGAATGAAACCGTTGATCTGACCGGTGAAATGTTTCGGTTGATGAAGGAAACACTACCCGGCACACAGCCGCTTGCGCTGCAGGGCAGTGAGGGCCGAGAGACGGAAATCGAGGGGGAAACCGCAGATGTCCATGCGTTCTATGCCGAGGACCGTTTTGTCACATACCTTGCCTCGAAATCCGACGCGCCGTCCGAAGAGATCGTTGATTTCAATAACCTTGTCTCTGACACCGGCGACGTATCTATTACCCGCCTTGGAGTCGAAGAGGGCAGTAATCCAACAGCCTCGGCTTCACCACCCGTCGTGACACAGGAAAACCCTGCGGATTTGATTGACGACGGTGTGTTGATTGCCGATCTCGCCCCGCACGAGATTTTGGTGATGGAGATGTCCGATCCGACCTATACCGAGTCTGTAGTGAACGCGGTCGAGGCGTCTCAAGGCGACAACCAAGACGAAATCCCAAGTATCCCACCTGAAGAGGGCGAAGAGACCGACGAAGACAACGACATGGCCAACCTTATGGCGGCCCTTGGTGACACGGGCGGGGGTGGCGGTGGTGAAATGGGCCTGCTTTTGGCGTTGGGGGCATTGCCCCTGTTGTTGTTGGCAGCCTGACGAAAACGCCTTTATGCCTTGAGCCTATACCCCCTGCGGAACAACGCCCACGCCACCAGTAGAATGGCAATGGTTGCGCCTGTTGCCACACCCAAGCCCAGCCAGGGTGAGCTGTCAGACACACCGATCATCCCGAAACGCACCCCGTCGATCATGTAGAAAATCGGGTTAAAGTGGGTGATCTCGTTCAAAACCGGCGGTAGGGCTTGGACGGAATAGAAGGTGCCCGACAAAAACGCCAAGGGTGTCACCACAAAATTGGTGATCGCCGCCATCTGGTCAAATTTGTTGGCGAATATGCCAGCCACCATGCCAAGCCCCGACAAAAACGCCGCGCCCAGCAAGACGAACACCAACGCCCAAACCGGATGGGCTGGCACAAGCCCCAGAACAACGAAAAACCCGAAGGCAATCGCCAGCGCCACGAACACACCGCGCGCGACGCCGCCGGCCATATAGCCGATCACCATTTCGCCGGGGCTGATCGGCGGCATCAGGGTGTCAACGATATTGCCCTGCACCTTGGAGATCACGATCGAGGACGAGGTATTGGCAAACGCGTTTTGAATCACGGTCATCATCATGATCCCCGGCGCGATGAAGGTGGTGAAATCCACACCCATCACATCACCGCGGCGCGGGCCGATGGCGATTGAAAAGATCACCATGAACAGCCCGCCGGTCACCAATGGCGCCAGCAAGGTTTGCGTCCAGACCGCCATAAAGCGCTGCACCTCTCGCGAGGCCAACGTATAAAGGCCCAGCCAGTTGACCCGCCCAAAGCGACGCGTGCCCATTTCCAAGCTGTCTGACATGCTGACCCCAATCATGAAACGTGGTTGATTCGATGCCTTGTAACTTACTGGTGAGTGATTAGAATAGGGCCAGTCACGGATTTTGCAGGGCGGCGCGGGCAACCGGCCGCCTTTTGAGATAGGAAAAGCACCATGTCCTGGAGCGACGAACGCGTCGAATTGCTGAAAAAACTTTGGGGCGAGGGTCAGTCCGCCAGCCAGATCGCCAAGGAATTGGGCGGGGTGACCCGCAACGCGGTGATTGGCAAGGTGCATCGCCTTGGCCTGTCCAATCGCAATGGCTCAGGCGGGGCCGCGGCCGCGTCCGAGAGCGCGCCCAAGGCGAAGCCATCGACGCCCAAGGCCGAGGCCAAACCGGCCCCTAAACCCGCGCCCAAGCCCGAGCCAAAACCCGCCGCCGAGGAAAAGCCCGCAGCCGCCGCGCCGGTCGTCCCGGTTTCACGGGTGAAACAGATCATTCCCGCGGGCCAACCTTTGCCGCCGCAACCGTCGACCAATGAGATTGACCCTGCGGCTTTGGCCAAAGTCAGCGAAATCGAGAAGAAGGCGAAAAAACTGTCTTTGATGGAATTGACCGAGCGGACCTGCAAATGGCCCGTTGGTGATCCCGCCACGGATGATTTCTGGTTTTGCGGCCTGCCCGTGCAATCCGGCAAGCCCTATTGCGAGGCGCATGTCGGCGTGGCGTTCCAACCGATGAGTTCGCGCCGCGACCGCAAGAGGTAAGCCGCGCAAACCATGACCACCAATTTCAGACCGGGCGTATCTTTTGCAGATGCGCCCGGTTTTTTTGTCGTCATTCGAACAACTTCAAAAGGCCCTTCGCGGCCTCGTCTTCCAGTTTCTTTTTGAACGCGTCCTCCAGGGATTGGCCCTCTTGCACGGTCACGCCAAGCTCTTTCTCGATGGCCTTGTTCACTTCTTCCTCGGCCTGCGCCTCAAGCTTTTTGCGCTCTTCGCGCACTTTCTGTTCCAGCTTTTCTTTTTCCGCCTTCAGGTTCAGGTCCAGCGCCTTTTCCAGATCGGGCGTGATTTTCGGGTTTGACCACGGTCCACGAACACGCACGGGAATAGCCAGACCTTTGCGATTTTCGCCTTCCAGCAAGGTGGGCGTGAACAGGTAATCAATATCGCGCGCGCCCAAGCCAATACGCCCTTCCCCGCGTGCCCGCGCCAAGGGCAAGCCTAGCAACAGGTCGGAATTGAACAGGTTCCCCTGCTGCATCGTGAAACTGGCGCTCAGGCTGTCGAACACCGTCGTGCCATCGCCAAAATCGCCTGACCGCATTAGGCGATCCAGATCAATACCGGAAATCACGCCGCGCCCTGTCTTGATCGACCCATCGCCTTTCAGGCTGTTCATGATCGCGTGCAAGGATTGGCCCACCCCCAAAAAGCTGACTTCGGCATCGCCGGTTGTGGCAAAGCGCGAAATATCGACCGCGTCCGTCAGAAAGCTTTTCAAATCAATGTCGGCTGCGGTCATCTGGCCGCCCACCGACAGGCCAGAGCGATTGTTCATCACAAATTGCCCTGTGATCAGCCCGCTATAG
>Ga0102938_10004603_pt1 | contig 10119 bp, 9 predicted proteins | sample SalPonR2_B_D2_MG_FD_84516 | JGI IMG/M metagenome (GOLD analysis project Ga0102938, IMG submission 84516) | Salt pond soil microbial communities from South San Francisco under conditions of wetland restoration - Salt Pond MetaG R2_B_D2_MG | ecosystem: Environmental > Aquatic > Marine > Intertidal...
GTTACCCGCCGGGCTGCACACGGGTTACTGAGCCGGAAGGCGACCGGCTGGACTGCCCCGGGATGCGTCGATGAGCCTGTTCGCCGAGCTCAAGCGCCGCAACGTGATCCGCGTCGGCGGGGCCTACGTGGTGGTGGCGTGGCTGTTGATCCAGGTTGCCGACATATTGCTCGGCAACTTCGGTGCGCCCGACTGGGTGTTCAAGTCTTTCACCGCGCTGCTGTTGCTGGGCTTCCCGCTGGCGCTGTTTTTGTCCTGGGCCTATGACCTGACGCCGGAAGGCGTCAAGCGTGCCGCGGACGTACCTGCGGAGGCCTCGGCCGGGGCAGGGTCCGTCAAGCCCATCGACTGGATGATCCTTGTGGGCCTGGTGCTGGTGGTCGCGGTGGTGGCAGTCGACCGCGTGTGGAGGCCGAGCGCCCCCGAATTGGCGAAGTCGTCCGAGACCGTCGAGGATGGCGGCGCGCAGTCCGAGGCGACCCCGACCCCGTCCGCCGACACCACGGAACCCGTATTCGTTGCCGTGCTGCCTTTTGATAACTTTTCGCCCGACCCGGCAGATGCCTATTTCGCGGGCGGCATGACCGAAGAGATCAACAGCCAGCTGTCGCGCGTATCGGCTCTGCGCGTGGTCAGCCGTACGGCAGTCAGCCGGGCGCTGGAGAGCCAGTTGTCGCTGGCGGAGATTGCCACGACGCTGGGGGTCAGCGCGGTGCTCGAGGGCAGCGTGCGCAAGGCCGGCGACATGATCCGTATCACCACCCAGCTGGTGGACGCCAACACCGGCCAGCACATCTGGAGCACGGATTTCGATCGCGAGCTGGCCGATGTGTTCGCGATCCAGCGCGAGGTTGCGCTGGCCATCGTCGCTGCGCTGCACGCCGAGCTGAGCCCGGACGAGCGGGCCCGGATCGATGCCCCGCCCACCGATGACCTGGCGGCTTACCAGCTGTACCTGCGCAACCGGGAGTTCTCGTCTCTGGGCGTCGCGACCAACCAGACCGGTATCGAACTGCTGCGCCAGGCCGTCGCGCTGGCCCCGGACTTCGTTGATGCCTGGGCAAGTCTCTCATGGCGCCATACCTGGGCGGCCCGTCTCGGCGACCGTGCCGCCGTCGAAGAGGCCTTCGCGACGGCCCGGCAGGCGCTGGAGCTCGACCCGCAGGAACCCATGGCCCACTTTGCGCTGGGCAGCGCCTACACCGTTTCCGAGGAGGTCGAGGCCGTCATTGCCTCGTTCGAGCGTGCCGTCGCGCTGGACCCGGACCACCTCACGCTGCTCGACCTGAGTGCCAGGAATGCGTGGACCGGGAGGCAGGCCACCGGCCTGGCCCAGATGATGCGGGCCGTGCGCCTGTCCAGGAACGTGCCAAACGTCCGGTTCCATGCCGGCATCGTACTCCGGATGCTGGGCGACCACCGGCGGCTGCAGGACTGGCTCGATCTTGCCGCAGCCGAAGGCATGGAGTGGCATCGGCTCGACCTGCAGCGCGCCAGTATGTATGCCACGCAAGGACACCCCAGAGAGGCGCTGGAGGTGCTTGAGGCAGGCCGTGTGCGGTGGCCGGACAGCCGCGAGTTTGAGCGCGAGGCCGCTGCTCTCCAGCTGTTCCTCGGGCAGGGTGGCGCAGTGCGCGGATTTCTCGAGCGGCAGGCACAGTTGACGCCTGAGAGCCACGGCTGGATGACAGGGATGAGCGCGCGCACCCAGTTCGCGCGTCTGCTGCACGAGGAAGGCGATGTGGAACGCGCCGCACCCCTGTTCGCCGAGTCGCTGCGGGTCAACGAGGAAATGTACGCGGCGGGACGCGGCTGGCCGACCCGCTGGCTGGAGTCGGCCGCCATCCGTGCGCTGCAGGGCCGCCACGAGGAAGCGCTGGAATGGCTCGAGCGCACCTTTCGGAGCGGATACTACGTGCCGGGCATGCTGGCGCACGACCGGGCGTTCAGCGCGCTGCGTGACGACCCGCGATTCCAGGCCGTCATGACGCAGATGTCAGACGCCCAGGCCGCCCAGCGCGCCCGGGTCGAAGCCGAGGGCATTGCCCTGGAGCTTGACGCGATGATCGCAGCCGGACCGGGTGCACCGCCGTGAGCCTGTTTGCCGAACTCAAGCGCCGCAACGTGTTCCGCGTGGGCATCTTCTACGTGGTCAGCGCCTGGCTGGTGATCGGCATGGTTTCGCCGCTGTGCCGGCCGGTCGGGGCCAACGATTTTGAGTGCGGTTGACATGTTATCATGTGTACCACATGAAAAAGGGGTGGTCGCATGTCAAGCATGATTCAGATCCGTAACGTGCCAGCGAAGATCCATCGGGCGCTGAAGGCGCGCGCGGCGCTGGCCGGCAAGAGCATGAGCGAACTGGTTCTAGAGGAGCTCCAGGCGATGCTGGCGCTGCCTTCGGAGCAGGAGTTGCGCGAACGCCTGGAGCAGGCCGAGCCCTTCGCTATGAAGAAATCGTCGGCCGGATTGATTCGTCGGGAGCGTGACGCCGCATGAGCCAGGTCCTGGTCGTCGATGCCTCGGTCGTCGTCGACCTGATCGGGCGGTTTCGACCGCAGCCGATCGAAGCGCTGTTGTGGGCCGAGGACAGCGTTTTGGCCGCGCCGGAGTTGCTCGATGTCGAAGTCCTGCAGGCCCTGCGCCGGCTGGACAAAGACGGGGCCATTCCGCCGAGCCGTGTCGACGTGGTCGAGCTGTTGCGGGCACTGCGGATCCGCCGCTATCGCCACCACAGCCTGCGGGCTGCGATCTGGTTACTGCGCAGGAATATGACTGCTTACGATGCCGCGTACGTGTCGCTCGCGCGCCTGCTGGATGCGACGCTCGTCACCCGCGACGCGAAACTGGCTCGCGCGCCCGGCCTCGACATCCAGGTGGTGGTGCCATGAGCGCGCGGCCGTGAGCCTGTTCGCTGAACTCAAGCGCCGCAACGTGTTCCGCGTGGGCGCGGCCTATGTCGTCATCGGCTGGCTGCTGTTGCAGGTGGCCGATGTGCTGCTGGATAACTTCGGCGCGCCGGACTGGGTGTTCAAGTCATTTGCCGCGCTGTTGATCCTCGGTTTGCCGCTGGCGCTGTTCCTGGCCTGGGCCTTCGAGCTGACGCCTGAAGGGGTGAAGCGCGCCGAGGACGTGGTGGAATCCGACAGCATGACGCCGCGTACCGGCAAACGCGTCGATCGGCTGATCGTGGTTGCCCTGGTGGCGGTGATCGGGATCCTGGTGGCGGAGCGCTTCTGGTCCGCCGGTGATGCCGACCAGGAAGAGGGCATGACAGTCGGCGCGCCTGCGGCGGAGACTGAGCCCGTCGATGCGCCCGATGCGCCCGTTGAAAAATCCATTGCAGTGCTGCCGTTCGCCGACTTCAGTCCGGGTGCCGACCAGGGCTGGTTCGCCGACGGCCTGGCCGAGGAAATCCTGAACGCGCTGGCGCGCACGCCGGATCTCAAGGTGGCCTCACGCACCGCGACGTTCGCGTTCCGCGATACCTCGCAATCACCCGCCGAGATCGGCGCTGCCTTGAGCGTCGCCCACATTCTCGAGGGCTCCGTGCGTCGTGCCGCCGACCAGATTCGTGTGACGGCGCAGTTGATCCGCACCAGCGACGGATACCACATCTGGTCGGAGAACTTCGACGGCTCGATCCAGGATGCGATCGCGATCCAGGAGCAGATTGCCTTCCAGATTGCACGCGCGCTGAAGACGGCGATGGACCCTGACGCCCTTGCTGAAATGCTTGCCGGCGGGACGCGCTCCGTCGAGGCCTGGGAGGCGTTGCTGAAGGCGCAAGCCTTGCTCCAAGACGCTTCGGTGATCGACCTCAAACCGGCCGAGATCGAGCGGATTTTGGCGTCGGCGCAGCGCGCGGTCGAGGTCGATCCGGGCTTCAGCCAGGCACATGGATTCATGGCCAACTTCTGGCAGCAGCAGATGACGCCGGTGTCGGCTTTTTATGCGGCAACGGACCTGGCGCCGGCTGAAGTCCGGGCGCGCTTCGACAAGCACATCGAGGACGCAATCCGCACGGCCGGCAGCGAGGCCGAGCGCCTGGCCTTCCAAGCCGACAGGGCCTGGGTGCAAGCCCTTTACGCCGACCGGGTCGCTTACCTGCGGGAAGCCGTGGCGCTACGGCCAGAGCAGGCCGGCATCCATGTTCAACTGGGTCGGGCATTGATCGAGGTGGGTGAATACGGCGAGGCTCGGGATATCCTGATGAAGGCCGTGGCGCTGGGGCGCGGCACCGCCCCTGAACTCGTGACCGTGTACCAGTTCCTGCATCGTGTCGATGCACAGGCGGCACTGGGCTTGAGCAATCGTGCGCTGGAGACGGATGCCGGCTCTCTGCAGGTGCTTTACCAGAGTCATCGCGTGCTCCTTTATGCGGGAAAGCTCGAACGCGCCGCTGACCTGGCGCGTGCCTACGTGTTGCGCGATGCGGATTCCGAGTTCAGCCACATGCTTCAGTTGCGACAGGCCTGCGCCGAGGGGCGTCAAGGTGATGCCGACGCGATCTATGCACGTCTCGATGGCGACGTGATCCGTTGGTTGATGTTGAAGACGCTCGGTCGTGATGCCGAGGCGCGCGAGTTCCTGCGCCCGCTCGATACCCCGGCGCGGCTTTACGCACTTTCGACCTTTCTCGCCTATCCCTTCTTCGACCCGAACGATTATCCGCTGCTGGCCGACACGCTGGCTCGCCAGGGCATCCAAAGACCGGCGCCGACGCGAATTCCCTTTGCCTGTGAGGAGGACCCGGGTCATGAGTGACTCCATCGATAACGCCCGTCGCCGTCTATTACGTGGCTCCATAGGCACTGCGGCGATCGTCGCCAGCGCACCGCTGCTCGCGGCCACCACGCCGAGACAGACCGAAGGCCCGTTCTACCCGGCCCATGAACAGCTCGATACCGATGCGGACATGACGCGGATCCAGGGCCATAGTGAGGGCGCGCTCGGCGAGGTGGTGGAAGTGTCCGGACGTGTGCTGGATGAAGACGGCAAGCCGGTGGCGGACGCGCTGATCGATGTCTGGCAGGCGAATACACATGGCCGCTATGCGCACGAGCGTGACGCTAACCCGGCACCGCTGGATGAGAACTTCCAGGGCTGGGCGCGCCTCATGACCGATGACGAGGGTCGCTATCGCGTTCGAACCATTCGGCCAGGCGCCTATCCGGTCATGGCCGGCTGGACCCGTCCGCCGCACATCCATTTCAAGATCGCACGCCGTGGTTTCCATGAACTCACCACGCAGATGTATTTCGCCGGCGATCCGCTCAATGAGACGGACCGGCTGCTGCAGTCGGTGCCTGAACCCGGCCGCAGCATGTTGCTGGTGGAGTTCAGCTCAGCGGCAGGCGAAAGCGTCAAGCAGGGGAGTTTCGATATCATGTTGAGCCGGGTCTGAAGCCGTGCACCTGCAATGAGCCTGTTTGCCGAACTCAAGCGCCGCAACGTCATTCGCGTGGCTTTGTTTTACCTCGTCGCGGCGTGGGTGCTGATCCAGGTGGCGGAGACGGTGCTGCCGCTGTTCGACGTGCCGGACGGGGTGCTGCGCGGGTTGGTCATCCTGCTGGCGCTGGGTTTCGTCCCGGCGTTGGTATCTGCCTGGATCTACGAGCTCACGCCGCAGGGGCTCAAGCGCGAAACCGATCCGTCGCTGTCTGACGCGACGCGCGAACATGGTGCGCGGCGGCTGAATATTGCGGTGATCGCGCTGCTGCTGCTGTCGATGGCGCTGTTCGGCTACGAGCAGCTGCGCGGGAACTCAACATCGCCGGCACCGACGGTACCACCAGCTTCGGTGGCGCAAGGCCCCGGTGATGGCGTACCTGAGCCCGCGTCCACCTCCGCTGCTTCGCCGCAGTCGATCGCCGTGCTGGCGTTCGCCGACCTGAGTCCGGATGGCGACCAGGAATACTTCGGCGACGGCATCGCCGAGGAGATCCTGAATGCACTGGTGCGTGTGCCAGGCCTGCGCGTGGCCGGGCGCACCTCGGCCTTCCACTTCAAGGGCCGCAACGAGGACCTGCGCAGCATCGGCGCGACGTTGGGCGTCGCCCATATCCTGGAGGGTTCGGTGCGCAAGCAGGGCGAGCGGCTGCGCGTCACCGCCCAGCTGATCCGCAGCGAGGACGGTTTTCACTTGTGGTCGGAAACTTACGACGGCACCGACGCGGACATTTTCGCGCTGCAGGAGCGCATCGCGCGCGAGGTCACTCGCGAACTGAAGGTGGCCTTAAATACCGGCCAGGACGAACGGCTGGTGAACGCGGGGACCGCGAATCCCGAGGCTTACGCGCTCTACCTGCGTGCGACCGAGGTATTCAACCGTCGCCAGGCCGAGCGCTACGAGGAGGGCATCGCGGCTGCCCAGCAGGCGCTGCGGCTCGACCCGGGCTATGCCCGCGCGCATTCGCGGCTTGCCACGCTGTATTCCCTGTGGACCAACGTGGCCGCGCCGGAGCGTTTTGACGCCTTGCGAGCCGAGGGGGTCCGGCAGGCGCAGTTAGCCCTGGAGCTGGATCCCGGGCTGGCCGAGCCACACGCCGTGCTGGGCCTGCTGTACTGGGCAGACCGACGCTATAACGACTCTGTCTTGGCGCTGCAGGAGGCGCGCGCGATCGACCCGAACGATTCCACCACGCTCTTCTGGGGCGCGTTGCGTCATTGTCAGCTCGGGGCCATCGAGCTTTGTGAGCGCGAGCTCGACCATGTCCTGATGCTGGATCCGCTGTTGCCGAATGCGCTGGGCTGGCGCGCCCGCATGTACGCATCGGCCGGCGACCTGGCGACGGCGGTGCGGATGACCGAGCGCGCCCGCGAAGCGGGGCTGCGCTGGACGGGCATCGCGTTGTCCCGGATCGCACTCGAACGGGGTGATCGAGCGGCGGCGCAGGCGCACATGGCGGACGTCCAAAAGATTTTCGATGCCGGCCTCGTGCCGGAGGCGGCAGCCGTCTTTGCGGCGGCGCGTGTCGGGGATGGGCAGGCACAGGAACGCGCTCGCGTGATCATCGATGACTACCTGGCCGCGACGGCCGGGCGCATCAATGCGTTGGTTCCGTTGACCCTGGTAGCCGTCGGCGATGTCGAGCGCGGACTTGAAGTGTTCGCGGACCACCTCACGACCAACGACGCCCTGTTCCTGGGCGAAGTCATCGGTACTCGATGGTACCCGGATGTCTGGACCTCACCGGCTATCAACGCGTTCTTGCAAGAAACCGGCATCGCCGACTACTGGGATCGCTTCGGCGCGCCGGCGCACTGCCGAAAGGATCCCGATGGCGACTACCGTTGTGAGTAGCGCCGGGTGCTGTCGGATGAGTGTGATTCAGGCTTCGTCGATGAACCAGGAGTAGCAGCCATGGACCTGGGACTTGCTGGCAAGGTCGCGCTGGTAACGGGCGCGAGTCGGGGCATCGGCGCCGCGCTGGTCGTGGACGGTGGCCAGTCCAAGGCGATACGCTGAGACATGAATTTATTCGCCGAACTCAAGCGCCGCAACGTCATTCGCGTGGCGTTGTTCTATGTCGTCAGCGCCTGGCTGATCGTGGAGGTGGCCGAGACCGTGCTGCCGCTGTTCGACGTGCCGGACGGCGTGCTGCGTGGGCTGGTCGTGTTGCTGGTGATCGGCCTGGTCCCGGCCCTCGGCCTGGCGTGGATTTACGAGCTTACGCCGGATGGCATCAAGCGCGATGCCGGCGGACCCCCGGCGCCGGCGGCAACCACCAGCCACAAGCTGAACTGGGCCACGCTGGTGGTCGCGGTCGTGGCCATCGGGCTGCTGGTCTATGACCGGCTGACGCCTGAGACGCCGTCGGCGCCGGCTGCAGCTCAGGCCGTCATCGGCTCCGCCGAAGAAATTTCAAGTCCGGCTGCAAGCCCCGCGAAGTCCGCAGCCAGTGATGCATCGATCGCCGTGCTCCCCTTCGCCGACCTGTCGCCAGGCAGCGACCAGGAGTACTTCGCCGACGGTATGTCGGAAGAGATCCTGAATGCGCTCGTGCGTGTGCAAGGCCTGGAGGTCGCTTCGCGCACCTCCTCGTTTGGTTTCAAGGGCCAGGAGAGACTCGGCATGCCCGTGATCGCCGAGCGACTGTCGGTGCGCCATGTGCTGGAGGGCAGCGTGCGCCGCGCCGGTGACAACTTGCGCATCACCGCACAGCTGATCGACGCGAAGGTGGATCGTCACCTTTGGTCGGACACCTTCGATCGCCCGCTCACCGCGGAGAACGTCTTTGCCATCCAGGAGGAAATCGCCTCGGCCATCGTGGCCGCATTGGTCGATTCGCTCGGTATCGAGATTAAGGACGACGTGCGGCTGGCGCACGCCACCGAGAATCTCACGGCCTACGACATGTACCTGCGGGCGCGCGCCCTGTTCCAGGGCCGCACTGGGCTGGACGAGGCCGACGAACTCTTGCGCCAGGCCGTTGAGCAGGACCCCAATTTCGTCAGTGCCTGGGAACTGCGCGCGGCGGTGCAGACCGTGATTGTTGAGTACGGTTATTCGGACCTGCCCACGGAAGAGCACAGGCGGCGTGGCGCGGAGTTCGCCGAACGGGCGCTGGCCCTGGAACCGGACAGCGCCATGGCCCTGGCGACACTGGCGAACATGAGAGCCATCGCGACGGCGACCTTGGGGAAGCGGCATGACTTCGACGGCATCATCCGTGACCTCGAGCGGGCCATCGAGCTCGATCCGCATAACAGCTCGGCGCTCAACTGGCTGGGCATGACATTCGCGTTTGTTGGTCGATCCGAGGATGCGCTGCGGGTTCTCGAGGGCTGTATCGAGGTAGCACCCCGGTTTGGTCCCTGTCGCGAGAATCACTACGACAACTTGTGGGCAGCAGGCCAACCAGAGGCGGCGTACGCCGCGATGCAGGCAGCGCTGGATGCCGGCGCGGTGGTGTCGGAGTACGCCAATTTTGCCCTGTTGGCCTATTTCGAGGAAAAGACTGCGTTCATGCTGCTGGCCAACCAGTCCAAGTGGCTGCCCGGCTGGCATCGCCACGAGGACCTGTACGAAGCCTTCCGAAACCTGGAGGCCGACCACACCGAACTGCTGTTGGAGTTGCAGGCGTTCATTGGTGCCAGGCCGCCGGATCCGTCGTCCTACGCCTCGGCCCTGTTAGTGCCGATCGGGGCTCATGATGCGAGCCCGTTCTTTTTCCTGGCCTGGAACCCGGAGTACGCACGTTACCGCCGTTCGCCGCAGTTCCAGGCGTACGTACGCCAGACGGGTCTGTTCGACTACTGGCGCGAGCATGGTTTTCCTCCCCAGTGCCGACCGCTGGGAGAAGATGGCTTCGAATGCGACTGACTGACTCATGAAACTGTTCGCCGAACTCAAGCGCCGCAAGGTGTTTCGCGCCGCGATCGCCTACCTGGTGGTCGCGTGGGTCGTCGTGGAAGTGGCGAGCACGGTGGCGCCCAACCTGAACCTGCCGGAGTGGACGCCGCGCATGGTGACCCTGCTGGTCATGCTGGGCTTTCCGCTCGCGCTGGTGCTGGCCTGGATTTTCGATTTCACGTCCGAGGGCGTGAAGGTCACCGACGACACGGGCAGCAGTCGCGGCTTCTATGCCGTCGCCGGGTTCCTCGCGGTCGCGGCCGTAGGATGGTTCCTGGTTTCCGGGCCTGCGGATCAGGAACCGCGGCTGGCCGGCGATGCTGAGGAGCCCTCGATCGCCGTGTTGCCCTTCGTAAACATGAGCGATGATGCGAGCAACGAGTATTTCGCCGACGGCATTTCGGAGGAATTGCTGAACATCCTCGCCGGGATCGACGGACTGAAAGTCGCCTCGCGGACTTCGGCCTTCTCGTTCAAGGACACCAACACGCCCATTCCGGAGATCGCCGGGCTGCTTGGCGTCCGGCACGTGCTGGAAGGCTCGGTGCGCAAGCAGGGCAACCGGGTGAGGATCACGGCGCAGCTGATCGAAGCCGGCGATGACGCGCACCTATGGTCGGAGAGCTACGACCGCAACCTGGACGATATCTTCAAGGTACAGGAAGAGATTGCGCAGGCGATCACACTGGCGCTGGGCGACGTGCTAGGCACGCGCCGCGTGACGGTGCAGGCCGCCACTGCGAATCTCGAGGCTTATGAAC